>Ga0114919_10000761_pt1 | contig 25515 bp, 9 predicted proteins | sample BlataG_FD_88682 | JGI IMG/M metagenome (GOLD analysis project Ga0114919, IMG submission 88682) | Deep subsurface microbial communities from Black Sea to uncover new lineages of life (NeLLi) - Black_00105 metaG | ecosystem: Environmental > Aquatic > Marine > Oceanic > Sediment | place: Atlantic... | reverse complement strand
GTTGCCCCGCTGCCCCGACAGGAAGCCCTGGAGGTCCACTGGCTCGTCGAATTCGGAGAATAGGCCGTCCTCTGTGCCGCTGGCATGCAGCTCGGCAGCATCTGTTTGCTCTGCAGCTCCAGACCCACTCGTGAAAGCCCCACCAGACATGAGAGATCGGCGGGTGGACCTTTGGCTATCGTCGTTTAGAAGCGAGGCTACTGGGAGAGGAGGTTTGGTATTGTCGTCATTTGGAGACATTTGGGAGCTGCTAATATTATTTCCACCCCAGTCGGAGACAATTGACCTTTGTGAGACAGGCTTCGTTAAGAAGTAAGATGTATCTGTTTCACTCTCGACTGCTGGAACAAAGGCAACCTTCTGCCTAGCAAGATCAGCCCAATCTACTCCATTAAAAAATGAGTGCAGCTTCACTTCTCCAGCTCCCCTAGCACCTAACCTACTACTCGAGTCGGCGTCAAGAAGACGGTCAATCAAATCTTTGCATTCCTCAGAGATACCAGTACCAGGAGGCCAATCCAACTTGCGATCTAAGATATTCTGGAATATTTCTTCAGGTGAGTCTGCTGTGAATGGTGGGCACCCTGTCACCATCTCAAACAATACTATTCCCAAGCTCCACCAGTCAACTTCAGGCCCATGGCCAGTTCCAAGCAGCAATTCTGGAGCCAAGTAATCGGGAGTACCGAATGCATGATATTCTTCAAGAATAGAGGAAGAGGAGGAATACTGGCTGCTCTGTCTCTCCCTAACCGACAGTAATTGCAAAGCTGCTCCTTGTAAATCAGCTTTACTGGCTGGACTTTGGAGAGCTCCAGAGGAGAATGCAGCTTGTAGTTTAGGTTGCAAAGGAGATGCAGGCAAGGAGACCGTCAATTCTGCTGACCTGATGGTGATGCCAGGGTCAGTTCTATCAACTAAACCAAAACCACTCAATCCAAAATCTGTCAGCTTGATGTGACCATCACCTGCAATGAGCAAGTTGTCTGGCTTAATATCACGATGAATGATCCCCTGAGTATGACAATACTCTAAAGCCAGCACAGCTTCAGATACATATTGTCGTGCCACTTCTTCATCTAACGCTCCGAGTGTCTGTAGCAACGAGTAGCAATCCCCCCCCGGTAGATACTCCATGACAATATACAAGTTTTCTCTGCTCGTAAATGAGCAATGGAACCTCACAATGTAGGGATTGCGAGCAATGGCCAGTATGTTTCTTTCATTCTTCACATTCTCCACCATGTTTTTTCGAATCAGGTCCACCTTCCTCATTACCTTGATTGCATACAATTCCCCTCCATGCTGCCTACGTGCCAGGTATACACGACCAAATGCTCCTCTGCTAATTGGTTTGATGATTTCAAAGTCATCTATACTCATTGCAGAGGGTACTGCTACTATGCCCGTCTCTGAAGGTATTGGTACAGCAGCCTCTAACACTACAAGCTTGGCCTTTACCAGTTTCAATACTTGGGCAGCAACAGCTCTAGCTTCTGGAGTTACACCGAGAGGTGGCTCATCTCCAACTACTTGCAACACTTCTTTTAGTGATTCAATCAATGCACCACACCGCTGAGCTGGTCGCATGGTTCCATCAGGCTGCAGCCCAGCTGCTTGACGGCAAGCAAGAATGAGATCTTCCGCATCATCAAACTCGGAAGGGTCCAAATCTATACCTAGTCTTTCTTCCAGGGCCTTTCCAAGTCTTGTCAAACTAATGTCTATATTGGCATCTTTAGTGCATATTTTTTCCAGCAGTGAGCACACAGCTGAGTGTCTATCAAAAGAAATTGAACTAATAACCTGCCCACAGACAGGGCAGCTTGTCTCATTGGCTGCCGACGTGCAAAGCGTTGCAATAACAGGTAATGCTCCACTCTGTATCAAGGTAGCACCTTGGGCCATTCTGTCTTTAGGAGGCTGCTCAACTAAATATGCAAAGTTCTCTCTAATAGCCCTCAATGAATGTAGCACTGATTGCTCTACATATTGTTCCTGTGCTCTGGCACCCGAGGAGAGCCCATCTACTTGAAACATACATGTTTTCTGTGCTGCTTGCTCCAGCTCTGCTTCTAATGCAGTCACCACGGTTCTTCCCAAAGGAGACAGATTCAATGGCTTTTTAGAGCCAGATGCATGCATTGAGGATGGGTTTGATGGGGGAGAGAGAGCCGTCAACACTCGACCATGTTGATCATCTAATGCCATGCTTCCCATCTCGTTTCCCAGTAGTAGCTCCTCCTCTTCCAATAAAGAACTACCTTCCATTCTGTTTTGTTTTGGTTTTCTAATTGTAGAAGCCATGGTTGTTTTACGTGACTTTCTAAGTCGGTGTACCGTCACGTAGGGAGCTGCACCACTGTTCTCAGGGCTGGCATCTTCTTTCACAAGAAGACGGCTGCATCTTGTCAGGGTGAATAGCAAGCGTGTAGCATAGTTTTTGGAAGTCCTCGTCTGACAAGACTGCCTCAGCTCCTCTAAATAATCCACTGTGCTGAGGATAGACTCACGAAAACTGGCTGTGCTCTCATTCAAACAACTCTGTGCTATTTCTGCCAATTGTTGAAGGCATCCATCTTGCTTTGGAGATGTACAATATTGCTGCAGAGAAGTCAACTCTTCTAGTAGGACTTCAATTTCACTATTAGCTTGAGATTTAGCAACTTGAAATCCTCTCTGCAATCGATCTTTGCATACAGTCATTGGGGACCGTGGTGGGACACCTTGCCCTCCTTCCCGTGCAGCTTGGGGAGGCTTTGCAGGGAATATACTTGTGGAAGCTAGACTCTCCCCCGAGTCTACAAATAATGATGGAATTCTAGACATCCATATACTGCTTTCAGACTTGCAGGCACGGAAGTCCGATGGAGAGGAGGGTGGCCCAAACTGGAATGCCGGCGTGTGAGGTGTCGTCATCTTTCCAGCTGCTCGCTGGCCGAGCCATCGGTCGACAGGTTGGTCCTCTTCCTGCTGGCTAAATGGCGATGGTATGGGTGAAAGTCCCGTTGGAGAAGTGGTGGCCTGTGTTGACAAACCCTGTCTCCCGTTCATTTTAAAAACATGTTCTTCTTTGCGATCGAAGCTACAATTAAACCGAGCCTGAGGTTTGGCAAGTCACCTCTGGCAATTGGGTTGTTGCTGTATACCCACTATTGTTGTTTAAAGGGATACAATACCGTGTTTTAATCGGTATCCCTGACCTTTAACCCTTTCCGCTGCTTGCTGGCTCGACGCCTGCTGGGAATCATGCAACAAATTGATGCTTTTTTATCTTCCAGGGGGAGGTTGATAGCCCAGTGCATCTAATAAATTCTAGCCCAGTCATCCTCTCCTTACCTTGCGACCTGCAGGTAGCTTGGTTTTACAAAGAGCTACGGCTATTGCAGTGTGAAGTGCACAGTGGCACTCTATTGCTCCTCTTCTCCAACGCATTGCCACCCATTCAAAATGGATCAGAAGCCTTCCCATGGCATGTGATGTACACCATTCATATTTTATCGAGGACTAGATAATTCTCTTTGCTTTGATGATAGCCCCAGCTCCTCTGTGTTTTTGCCAAAAGTCGTTTGACTTCCTGTCGGCAACTTGACTGCGTCTCTCGGCTCTAATCTGCGAGCCATTTCAATACGTCAGCATCAGTTTTGCATCTCTAACAAATCAAGCGAAACAATTCTGGGAAATATCGTCGTTGTTTAGGTCGAGCGATCCCAAACAGTAAAATCGAATGTCACTGGGACCTTCTTCTGGGGAAGCGAGCCTCAAACAAGTACGTGTAGATAAATGTGACGGTTATGCAATAGATGACCAGAATTCCCTTCCAATTGGAGCAGCTAAGTCAACCCAATCTCTCCCAACCGTTCTTCCCCCGACAGGAGGAAGGGAAAGTTGTCAAGCCACCGGCATTTGCTGGGCAGTTAGATCAAGAAAACCTCCTGAGAGAAAAATACGAAGGACTGCTCCCCAAGAAGAAGATGCTATCCAAGCAACAGAAGTTCTTTGATAGTGCGGACTGGGCCTTGTCCAAGCAGCAACAAGAAAAGGCAGTCCAGCAGCCAAGCACCACCCCTTTGCATCCAAAGTTAGCACCTACAGTACCTGCATCACACAAATCATTATCTCATTTGAGAAATGGGCTTAATATTGAAAGTCACCCATAGCAAAACATGCCTCAGAGGGGCACCCATGTAAAGAAACACACCTTTTCTTCTTCAACCTTTCATTTACACAACTGACAATTAAATTACAGAGTTGCTTGCTTGTCAGCCAAAAATTCATCCAAAATATCGTCATCATCATTGCTATTCCAGTCGCTAACATACTCTTCTTCCTCACTCCAACTTTCGTAACCTACCCTACCCTCTGTTTCTCCCTCTTCGTCTTTGGCTGTCTCATGTTGTCGGAACCATTGCCTTCCTGTCATTTTCTCACCTTGGCCTAGTGCTAATTTATCAGGCTTTAGATTGACCTTTTCTAGATTCATCTCAGCATCAAATCTCAACTTCCATTCATTAAACGTATCCAGGGTGACTGGCGTACCATGAACGCGCAACTCTGCCAAACGAGCCTCTTCTGCTTCAAGCATCTTCCGTCTCTGAGCCTCTGGATTATTTGAAGGGCCAGATTGATTAGCAGCCAAGTTATTGATTTGATCCTGTGCAGCTAAAATCAGAGTATACATCATCGACATTCCTAGGTTTTCATCAATCTGAGGTTCCAACACATTTTGAAGCCGTTGGATAGCCTCGTCTGATAAGCCTCGAACACTCCTGACTTTAAACAGTGGGGCCTGGTCTGGATAGTTTGGGGTATGAGCAAAAACAACCTCAATGGATAGAGGATACGCTTCAATAGAATTAGTGTCACCATCATCTTGAGGCTCTATTGCAACGCAGTATACCTTGCCCGTTGGCTGCCAACCGGTAGGGATGCCGTCTGTCAACTCTGCATTGGAAAGAAACGGCAAAACAAGAGGAGGATCATAGTAAGACACCTTGAAATAGAAGATTTAAACATCCAGTAGCTTAATACCTTTGATATCATCCATGAATATGGCTTCCAACGCCTCGATTTCCATCTGTTGCTCTGATTTATATTCATAGTCTGTCATTTTTGCCGACACTTCGCCTTTAGCTTCAAGTAGCTAATATAAAACGGGATGGACTCAATGTCAAGACCGTGTTCACTAATTTTTCACTGAACAAAAGAAGCAGGGTGGGCTCTCTTTAGTGAGAAGAGTTCCTACGTCGACCCAGTGTGGAGGCCCACCCCTCCTTCAAGTCCCACCTTGGCAAGAAGAAGGTATTTATCATCCACGGTAGACAGGTGATGCGAAGTACCCCACATCCTATCTGTCACGATGAAGGTCACTGACTCTTGTTTTCCAGGGGGTAAGAAAGGAGCAACGAACACTGTGAGCTCGGCTCACTCCTGAAATCGGGGAGATTCCTTTGCGGTGAGCACACATAAGGGAAGGGATGACTGAACTTTTAATGCATATATTTTAAAACGAAATACCAATTTTGGTCGTAGTAATGAATAAACGCCCATATTCACACCTCATTCTCTGTAAACCAAGAAGAAAGTATTAAAACGATCAAGGTGGAATTTGGTTGAATCTGTGAGTAAAATGGGCGATTATAACTATGCATTGCGCCTCAAGTATGAGCAAAAATGTCCTGATTGCGGTGAATCGGATTTTGTCGAAGATCACGCGGCGGGAGACTTGATCTGTAGAGTGCGTAGTAATGTCCCCTTCTTCGTCTTTACAAAACTTTTAAAATAGAATTAGGCATATAATTGACCCATTATATCCATTAAATATAAACAGGCATGTGGAGTGGTGGTAGAATCACGCATCATAGATGAGCGGTCGGAGTGGAGAACTTTCAACGACAAAGACAAGGAGGGTGGGGATCCCTCTCGAGTTGGAGGACCAATAAATCCTCTGCTTAGTGATGGTGGTTTATCTACCATGATTAGTGGTGGTAAAGGTGTAGATCGTGGTCTGGCAGCAAATCTACAACGACTACAAGCACGTACGGAAGTCGGGGCAGACCGCAATCTGATCTTAGCATTCAAGGAGATAGGTAAAATTTGTAGTGCCATGAAACTACCTGAAGTCGTTAAATTTCAAGCAAACGAATATTATAGAGATGCAATGCAAAAAAGTAAGGCTGTTAAGGGGAAGCAACATGCAGCTGTTTTCTCTGCAGTGATTTTCCTAGCTTGCCGGCAACAAGGCTATCCACGAACGTTCAAAGAAATCTGCACGATAGTTCCTCAGGTGAAGGTGAAGGATATTGGGCGTATTTACAAGGCAATTGTCAATGATCTTCAACTAAAGGAAACCGGGCAATTCAAGAGTGAGGTAAATAGCATACATCCAGAGAATTTTGTGCGGAGGTTTATGAGTGTTTTGGGCTTGACAAATGCTGATATGAACCGTGCCGTGGCTCTGGCTAATGCCATACTTCCTAGAGAAGGCCCAGACGCTGATACGCATCGCCCTTGGCATGGAAAGAGTCCTCTTACAGTGGCAGGCACAATAATTTACATCCTTGCTAACTTGCCAGGCACTTCCCAAGTTGTCACACTAGAAGAAATCTCGTCTGTCTGTGGAGTTGCTGAGCAAACAATTAATTTGCTCTATAAAGAGATGTATCCCTCGCTTCCTGAGCTTCTTACTGGTACAAAAAACGTAATCTCAAGTCTAGATGCACTTTCCAATTTACCTGTACCAGTTGATGTTTCCAAAACCAAACAAATTGAAAAAGGGAAGTCGCCTCCTCAAGAGCAGCGTCAGCCATTGTAAATAGAAAACCTTACATTATTCATCATAGTCAAAGAACATAACCAGTATACTTATATCATCAGTTCTGCCTTCAGTGTCCATCCAACGCTGGTATGCTAGTGCATTCAATGCTACAACTGCATCATAAGAATCGCCTAGATTGGCAACAATGTCAACAGCATGTTGGCTACTAACAAATTCCCACAACCCATCTGTTGCCAAGATTGCAAATTTGTGCGATCCATCCAACTCAACAGTAGTCAACTCTGGGTCAGCAATGACTCCTATCTGTTCTGCAATGCTATCCCCTACACTTCTAGTGAATGCAGTGCCAGGGTAAAGACCATTGACTGCCCAAATTCGGGGAGGATCTCCATCACATTCAGCCTCCACTGTCCAACATTGAACGTTAGGATCCTTTCTTCCCTCTAATTGCTCTAACGTCATTACTCTTGCACCAGCTGTGATTACTCTATTTTGTTCATCCCTCCGGAAGGGGGTCTGATCATGTGTGACATCAAAAGCAACCAGCTTTTCTTTGTCGTCCTTATCTTGCACAGCGAGAACCATACGAGAGTCCCCCACATTTCCAACTGTGAGCTTTCTACCTTGTAGTATTGCTGTGCATACTGTTGTTCCACTTAAAGAGTCATCAATGGGAGATCCGTGAAGGGCCATATTTGTTGAAATAATTGCATCGTGGATTACTTTGCCAGGCTCTGATTGTAAACGTGGGTGCTTGGATATGAGTGACTTTATCATATCTCTTGAAAATACAGCACAGTCGGTGCCATATTCTCCATGTCCATCAAGCACTCCAAATAGCAGCATTTCTTCTTGTGATCCAAGGTTTGAAGGGAAGCTACTAATGAACAAGCTATCTTGGTTTGGCTTGTCGGGAATGGTGGGATAGTACCCAGTTTGAGTGATATGGGCATATGTAAGTGTCACCTTTGCCTCTGACAGACATATAACTGTTAATTCGCTACTAGCCTGAACTCTTGCAAAGCTTTGGGCACGGTCTAACTGGTTAAAGGCGCCATCAACAGAGAGGCGAGTATACTGAGGTTGCCGAGGAGGAGCGTCGCCACCGTTGCTCCCCTTGCCAACTTGTGGACTACCAGTGACGAGGGTTGCTTCTTTGCTGTTGCTGCAGCCCATCTACTCGGCGCTTTCTTCCGCTGGATTTGATCTTGGCTAGATGTGCTAATCAGAAACCTCTATTACGACAGTCTCAACAACAAACTCTCTGAAAGTTTCAAGTGGAATCAAACTGATTTCGTTCGAAAAAACACAGTGTTCCAGCTAAAAATAACTATACGGCACCTTCAATGCACCTTCATAACCTTTAGTGATACCAAGATGTTTAAGTGTAGCTTTCAATGCCTAGTATATTGTAGTCTAGAAGTCAAAAACCTTTTCCCTTTCCCCGCTTTCGACCTCGGGGATGGTCAGGCGCCTTTCTCTGCCTCAGGAGAGGTGATACCCTTGACTGGTAGCCTTTATAAAGCCCCTCTCCCATCATATGCACCCATGTTCTTTCGGTAATATTGTTTCCAGCACAGGTTATTCAACCATAGGTCACACCATCATCTGAAAGGCTGTGGAGTTATGTTTCGTCAAAGTGTTCTTAGAGCCTTGTTTCAGGGTGCTAGGTCTTACAGCAACAAGTCCTACCCCATCATCGACCATACTTATGATGCGATTGTAGTTGGAGCTGGTGGTGCTGGCCTTAGAGCATCTGTGGGCCTCTCTGAGTTGGGGTTTAATACAGCGTAAGTTTTTTTTCCTTTGCGGCAGATGTTTCTTACTGACTGGTTTCTAACACCTTCCTATTTCTGACGTTATGTTCAGGTGCATCACCAAGCTATTCCCAACCAGGTCTCATACCGTCGCCGCTCAGGGCGGTATCAATGCTGCTCTCGCAAATATGACAGCGGACGACTGGCGCTGGCATGCATATGATACTATAAAAGGCAGCGATTGGCTTGGTGATCAAGACGCTATAGAGTATATGTGTAAGGAGGCACCAGCAGCTGTGATAGAGCTTGAGAATTATGGTCTCCCATTTTCAAGAACTGAAGATGGCAAGATATACCAGCGTGCCTTTGGTGGCCAGAGTCTTGATTATGGAAAGGGTGGGCAAGCTTACAGGTGCTGTGCTGCTGCTGATCGTACAGGACATGCCATGCTGCACACCTTATATGGAGCTGCAATGAAACACGATGTTCAGTTCTTTGTTGAATACTTTGCATTGGATTTGATCATGGACTCACAGGGCCAATGTCGAGGTGTGATGGCATTGTGTCTAGAAGATGGCACCCTGCATCGTTTCAGGGCACATCAAACCATTCTAGCTACAGGTGGCTATGGAAGAGCGTATTTCTCTGCAACATCTGCCCACACATGCACAGGTGACGGCAATGCAATGGCTGCTCGGGCTGGTATCCCTCTCCAAGACTTGGAGTTTGTACAATTCCACCCGACTGGCATATATGGTGCAGGCTGTCTTATCACTGAAGGTTCTCGTGGAGAAGGAGGCATCTTAAGAAACTCAGAAGGAGAACGTTTCATGGAGAGATATGCACCTTCAGCCAAAGACTTGGCATCTCGCGATATCGTCTCAAGATCAATGACAATGGAAATTCGCGAAGGCCGAGGTGTGGGACCTGAGAAGGACCATATTTACCTCCACCTCAACCACTTACCTCCAGAGGTTTTGGCAGAAAGGCTTCCAGGCATTAGTGAAACTGCAGCAATATTTGCTGGTGTGGATGTCACAAAGGAGCCAATCCCCGTTCTCCCAACAGTGCATTACAACATGGGCGGCATCCCCACCAATTATCATGGTGAAGTTATCAATCCCAAAAACGGAAATCAGGATGCTGTTGTACCTGGATTGATGGCGGCCGGTGAAGCTGCATGTGCTTCAGTTCATGGAGCCAACCGTTTGGGAGCAAATTCACTCCTGGATATTGTTGTGTTTGGACGGGCGTGCGCATTGCGAGTCAAGGAGGTTTTGAAACCAGGAACGCCTCATGCGGAGCTTCCCAGTAATGCAGGTGAAGAATCAATTGCTCGTATAGATAATATGTTGAAGTCAAAGGGATCTTCGAAAACAAGCAAGCTACGCCGAGACATGCAGAGGATTATGCAAACTAATGCAGCCGTATTCCGAACCCAAGAGACTCTGCAAGAAGGTTGTGATTTGATAGATGCATGTGTTGAATCTTATGATGATGTTTCAATTGAAGATCGTGGACTAGTTTGGAACACGGATTTAGTTGAAGCCATGGAGCTGGAAAATCTTCTGATCAATGCATCAATCACATTGCATAGTGCAGAAGCTAGGAAGGAATCCCGAGGGGCCCATGCTAGGGAGGATTTTACAAACCGTGATGATGAGAAGTGGATGAAACACTCCCTTGGGTATTGGGACAGTAGCAAGCCTGTGGGTAAAGACAAGGTGGCTATGGATTATAGGCATGTGCATATGCAGCCACTGGGTGAAATGGAACACGTGCCCCCCAAAGCTCGTGTCTATTAAAGAATTTCAATATAATTGAAAGCTGTGTTTAATAATAAATGATTGTAATAGAAGAAGTAGCGTCAATTTATAGTTACATAGCATTGGCCAACCTGTAAAAAGCTTAGAACTATTTTGGAATTGCATTTTGATAATACTGAATTAGGTCATAGAACCCAGTTGTCCATTTATCATATGCATCTCTTACTAACCTGCGCATGAATGAGGCAGCTTGCTGATCATTCAAACCCAACTGGAAGCGCTGTTTCAGCTCTTCTACTGGCTCTCCTCTACTAAAACAAGGCAATTGGGAGGGAATCATCATCTCTACAATTGCTATGATGCTATCAACTGCCCCACGAGCTGCCAAGTAGCCTTTAATGCACAGCTCTTCAAAATCAGCAAATGATTCTGAAGATTTAGTATTGCCAGGATCCAATAATTCTGCCATTTCATAACTAAGCTTGAATGCAGCTGATTCAAACCCAAGATTGCCACCAGGGGAGATGCCAAGAATAAACCCAAAGTCGATATGTATTATACGGCCAGTTTTATCAAACATGATATTTCCATTATGCCTATCTTTTGCTTGCAGGATGTAGCTGATTACTGCATAACCAGCAGAGGATTTGATGAAATTGCGCCGAGCGGCTTCAAAACGTCTGGATCCAGGAACACCATACTCCCGTTGAAATACTTCAAGCAGACCGCCATCTGTTATTTCACCCAGCTGTGCTCTCGATTTTGCATTAGGAATAACTTCAATAATTCCACATTCATGCCCAGTAGGAACCACACCATAAGGGGAAACCATCAAATCTAGCCCAGCTGCAATGTATTGCCTTGTTATTAGCTCAATAACCTGCAGAGCCAGAACGTCCTGTCTGCAATCATCACCAACTTTGAATATGCAGGCTTGAATTTTCATATGGCTGCTACATTCTTCACTGTTCCTGGTTTTTTCCTCTACTTCAAATGCAACCAAAATGGGGCATTTAGCAGCAGACTGCATTGGAGCTGTGCTCTGAGGCAATGCCCTGACCACTATGGCTTCAACATTAGTAGGAAGGAATAAATCAGATCTTGATGGAATGCTTATTTCTTCCACAAACTTAACAGCAGCAGAGCGTCTTTCCTCCTTGGCAATTGGATAAAGCTTTCCTGATATGTCTGTCACAGCATCAAAATAAGATAATTGTGCGTGGAGGAGCTCTGAAACTGTTCCACTCAATGATTCCAGCACCAGCTTCCTTGTTGCATCTGCTACTCCCCATATACCCGTGTCTGAAGGAGGTGACCAGTTGGAGCGCTTCACTACCGGATTGAATGCATCTTCTGGAGGTGTTCCTTCAGCTCGAAGATGGCATACAAGAAGATATGCAAAATGTGCTGAGTTGGAAGCTGCTTCAAGAAGGATGTTTTCAATGGATTTATCTTCATCAAATCTTAGAGCTTGAACAAGCTGAGGTAAGAAGAAGGAAACTTCATCAGGATCTGCAGCTTGGAAGGATCTAGTCAAATATTTCCGGACCAAAGGATGCTTCCCACCTTTACTGGTGAGCAATGATATTGCCTGTGGTACAGATGCAGTGCTCCACAAATCCAATTTTGATAAAATTCCCTCTCTTTTAGACGTGTAGCATCCTTCAAGAAGCAATGGAATTGCCTCTGGCATCATGTGGAGCCTGTTGTCATCAACATTAGATAGAATCAACTCTTTAAGTGCACGCTTTATGGAGGAAACAGTACTAAACCTTGAATGCAAAGCCAATGCTAGGCAAGGGGAAATTTTCCAGGCTGCTTTTGCATAGGCATCTCCGTTTCTATCAGCAATGCTGCTGCCCAGTGGGATTACTACAATTGGGTTCTTTCCAAGTGGATCCGCCCATGCTGAGAGTCTTTGCACCTCTGAGATGAGCAGATCTTGAAGTAAAGACGCTCTGGGAGCCTTCTCATCTATTGATGTTGGAATACCCCACACTTTAGCAATGATGTCACTTGGAGATTTTGGCCAAGCAGTGCCATGTAAGAGAGATGCAAAATCTGACACAGCTTGTAATGCTTCCCACAAGAACTGCTCATCACCATCAAACCACCGAGGAGATGCAGCAAACCATTCAAATGCAGCTCGTATAGTTTGCTCGATTAATAAACATGTTGATGTGCTATTAGTAGTTGTCTTTGAGGCCTGGCTTTTGCAATATTGAAGTGAGAGTGTTAGAAACCTGAACCAAGCCCCTGTGGCTGCTGGATGTGCATTCACACAAGTCAGACCCTTCAGTGATGTTGACAACAACCCGTGCACTGCCTTTGCTATCTTTGTTTGGACACCTGACAAATCAGATTGTATGACCTCCCATAATTCTAGAAGAAATAAACCCCAACGATGATGGCATGCAATCTCATTTACCGTTTCTGATTTTCTATAGTTTGAACCAAACAAGCCAAGCTTTTGCCTTTTAGAATCCAACCAAGCATCAGCTATATGAGTCACCATTTGATACTGAGTATCATAAGAACTAGAAGCTATTATCCAATACCACGAAAATACCCCAGTTTCCATAAATGGAAGGTCAAAGCGTCTCAATGGAGCCCAACATATCAGCTGCAGTAATTCATTGGAACCAATGCTTGTTGGAAACTGTAAAAATGCTGCAGTAGCGAGCAAAAGTTGTTCCTCAAGTTCATTGACAGTAGCCTTGGCCTCCAATGTTCTCAGAAGAGATGTGGTGCATTGTTTGACTACTGAAAACGCAGGCATACCTTGGGACATCAGAATATTTGAAAGACCTTTGACTTGGCCAAATAAAGCCTCCTTCTTTCCCCATGCTAAAATTCCCATGACGTTCTTTCCAGGACCCCCATAGTAGAATGAAGCCCTGGCTGTGCGAGCAGTTTGGAAAACCTGGGGCGCAAATTGATTGATATCGACTGTAGATGAGTCCATACATGTCGACATCTGGTGCATACAGTAAAGTAACATTGCCTCTGTGTAGTTGGGAGCTAATGCAGCTGCTTGGGATGTAAGCTTTAAAACCCACGACTTGAGAAGGCGGCCATTCTTGTCAGCCCCAGTAGATCCTACCAGAATCTGTTGATCTGCTGCAACTGCTGCAATAAACGACATATGTACGTCTTTCTTATATTTTAATGCTGGGAAGCTATCAAATAGCCTCTTTAATAACTCGTCACCAACCTCAAAACTCTGCTGCTCCCCAGTAAGGCCTTTGGCCAAGATTTCTACAATTTGCTCTGCAATCACCTGTCGTGTATTCCCACCGTTATCAAATGCACCCAATCTTGAGGTAAATATTGAGAAAACAACATTAACAAGAGCCAATATGCATGTATAATTGGCACTGGTTGGAACACAGAGTGCCAAATGTGCTAGAGGTCCTGAAATGGGATTTTTCTCAACAAGGCAACATCTGCTAATTGCAGCAAACCTAGCGTGGCATATTGCCTTGTATGAGATTGTCAATGTATGGGCAAGCAATTGTAGTGGCATTGTGCAAGTAATCTCAGGCCTCTTCAAAGCTTGGGAAAGGACTGCTATTAATTGAGTTTCTTTTGCTGAGTGGCCGAGCAATGCAAGCCGTCCCATGTATTCAACATGCAGCCGCCCAAGAAAGGCTTCAAGTTTTTGTTCCTCGCTTCCGACAAGTAGGAGAGGTGTGCCTACAGCAATGCTACCCAAGCACCATCGCCATTCTTCCGGCCAGCGGATATGCACAATATTTCCAAAGTCAAATGCAGCAGTATGCAGCCACAGTTGCCTGAAAAGCATTCGTAAACGGGCATCATTTTCTTGATTCGAATCTTGAGATTGAAGAATACTACAAGCCTGTCCGTCTTGACTACTATCATGGATCTGTACATCGTCCACTATAGCACCTATTGCTGGTAAAAGAGCCCCAAGGTCTTGCAGATATGTTTGGTTGGGGAGTACAGCTGCAAAATCTGAAAACAATGATAGCAAGCGTTGCTTCAAATCTGCACTGTACTTTCTATCTTTTCTATCAACCTTCAGAGCTAAAAGCCGCAATGCAGCTGCCAATGCACCACAACATTGACCCAATATTCGATTGGAAGCAGGTTCACTGCTGCTCTTTCCATGCAATAACACACTGCTAATTTCAAGCTGGGGGTATTTGTAGAGCTTAACGAGCATATCTACAACCCTTGTGTAGCCCTGCCTGTGGTCATTCATACTAAAGACTGCTGCAACACCTGCCAATACATGAGCAGCTAGGCCAAACAGCTCTGCACGTCTTGCAATGGCGGCCGGCTCCGCTGTAGGCGAATGGGGGAACTGAGAAGCAATGCTTTGAGGGACGGTAAACAGATTAATGAGAAAGGGTAGGACCAACTCTCCGATTTGTGAATCACCATTCATGATGGCAATAAAACGACCTAAAACAAGCAGTAAGACCTGTTGCTCCGCAGCACTGGCAGCAATAGGAATGAAGGCACCTTGTATACTGGCCATCTGACATCTCCATCCTGCAGCCAACGAAAGAGCCATGGTTTCTGCAGCCTGACGCACAAGGTTTTGGGCAGTAAACCCACTATTTTCTTTATATAGAGGTTCTGTGATATCCCAAAGCCATAGCTTTAGTAATCTAGAAACACCATGCTCTTGAGAGTCTCCGACGGACACATTTGTGTACTCCCTTTCCGCCAATTTGGCAGATAATAGCACAGCATCTTGCAGCCTTAATGATATGTCAACATAACTTAAATTATTTGATCCATCTACCTCTTTTAATATCATAGATAAACCTTGAATCAAGCTCTTTGTATAGCCCAGAACTAGTGGCAACACATCGTCGTTTTGATCAAGTTCCACAGCAATTGAGATGCAGGTGTCAACAAGATCCATCAAACTCTCCACAGCATAGTCCAACTTCTCTGCAGATAAATGAAGCACCTCATTAGCAGCTGTTTGGCCAAGGCGTTCAACTTCATTTAAAGTGAGGGGGCAGCTTGGGGCCCTCCCCTCTTGCCCAGGTATCGATGGCTGAAGAGCGGCCATCAAGCAATCAATGGCAGAGGTTGCCTTATTGGAGGCTGCAAGTTTGGTCGTTGTGGAATATTTTAGTGTAGTATCATCTGATTTAATCCAGCCAGCTGGCGGCATTATATCTCCGTTTTCTAAAAGAAGACTACTAGAAATTTTAGGCAAAGGAGACCAAATCACAGATATACAGTATAGAGAGGATCGTCTCTCTTCGTTTCTTTCAAACGAACCGGTTATGATGGGTTCATCTGAAAATATGGTATTTGTTACGAAGAGCAAATTAACGCATCGCCGAGTTCATATGAGAAAGAGGAGAAGGAGCCCTAGCTGGGCACTGGGTGCCAACGACGACGGGAAGAGAGGAGACTAAAATCAACAGTTCCAGAATGTCTCTGCTGTACTAGGTGATTACTATATACATGATTGGAAGGAGGACTACACACGGCAATCCCCGCCTCCTGCGCGTGGGGATCCTTTGGGTAAGCAAAGGTTGGTGGTTTGATTCCTTGAACACATGCTCCCACTGTAATGAATCGATGATATGAATAACATTCCACAACTACGTAGACAGCCCTTGCCCTTACCCTCACATGGAGGTGGATGCAATTTAGTATCATACTTACTATTTACATACCGATTGAACTGCAACACTCATGTTTAAGTAGCAATATTTTCTATATACCATTTTTTGTCTAAAATTCCTCCTTATCTGTTTCCTTCCCTGAGGGTTTTAGTCTTTTCCCACTCCTGGTCGGAGCCTTCTCTTTTGAGGTTTCCTCATTTAGCATAATTTTGTCAGATTTCCTTTTGGAAACCCCGGCTATAGCCTTTTGCAACCTTTTTGAACGAATCTTAGCAAACCTTTGCTTGAAAGACAGGAATGTGTCCATAGTTGCTTGCGTTTGCCTTTCATCATAAATCTTCAATACTGGCAACAAGTGCGCATCTGTTTTGTCAGTTTGCCAGCCGAAGTTAATGTGACAAAAATCCCTCAAAGAATCTAAATTTGGCCTTCCAAATATAAAACTTTCTTTTTTACCATCAATCTCAGGTGCTTCATAAGCATCTATCACAGCTTTGCTTGGGAAACCTGCAGGCAATGACCATGCTCGCTTTGCACCTTGGTGTTTGGCTTTGAATTCCATGGTCGCTTCACTTGCATGTGGGTCAGCTTTCTTACTATTTTCTGCCCTCATAATTGCCATAACCTCTGTTGATGGTTCATCAAGCCAGGTTTTAAATCTCTCCATGTCTCCTTCAAAAGCATGGACTATTTCAACTGCATTGACTATGCCAACACCCATCACACCTTCAGTGTAGTCGCTTCCAAGTAAGAGGGCCATCTTGATGAGTCTGTCCTTGTTTAATCCAAGCTCAGTAGCAATATCCGCAGCTCGATACTCTTCAACATATCGTTTCTCATCAAATATATGTCGAAGCACTCTATCTGCTCCAAAAAGAAAAGCGTCATTGTCATCTGTGATGACACCATCCACAAGACCAATGCTATTTAACCAGGAACACTGAGCTTCAGCTTCTCCTGGGGCTACAATGTAAGGAATGCCAAAAAGAGTCAAGAGCTCTTGGCACTCAGTATACATCTCCTGAGTTGGAGCATCAGCTGCACCTCCCGCAGCTCGGATCTCATCTCTTAGCGAGTTCTCCTCTTTTTCCAGGTCAGCAATGCTCAAATGTCCACACTTATTATCCGAGGGCAAGCTCTGGGGGTACGTAACTTGCCTCATTGTTCTCTCCATGATTGGGCCCAATGTGTCAGTTTCTAGCTCCCCTTTAGAGGCAGTGATTTTTTCAACACTGGGTCCAGATGGTGAGGGCAGCTCAACATTCTGAAGAGTCTGTCTCTTGGTATCAGGAATGGGGTTTCCCTGGCTAAAATTAGGTATGGACTCTGTAATTAGAACAATACCCTGTCCAGGCTGCGATTTCCTTTCAGATCTATCCTTCCTATTATCCAGGGCTGGCGCATTCTTATGATAAGCAGTGGCATGGAGCTGGCGTGAGCTTTCTGGTTTGGACTCAGTACAATTAATTTGTGTCTTATCACTAGGGCCACTAACGCCAGATGATAATGCTAGCTTGGCAGCAACAGTTTTCTTAACAATGCTCCCCACAGTCTCTTTTTTATCCACAACCATGACAGGTTTGCTGATGTCAGTATTTGATAGTGGTTCTTTGCCATGCCTGCTATGGATGCTTGCTGGCTTGAGCTCTTCAAAAGTACCATTTGTTGATTCTTTGTTCAAGTTATTGACTACAGCATTAGTCAATGGCAACAGGTCAGGAGAACCTTTAGTATTATTTCCATCTGAAGACATTTCAGGAATCAAGCTCAGCCGTATTGCCTCCTCAAGCTGCTGCTCCTCCTCTTCCTCCTCCCCCCAATCACTAATTGCAGCCCTAGGCTCCAAGTTTGTCTCCTTAAATTCACTTCCCCATTCTCCCAACTTCCTGCCCATTTGAAAGCCATGAGATAATGTCCAATACTTCTGTTTCTGCTTGGTTGTTTTGGGCTCTTTCTCTGACTGATAGGTTGGCTGCCACTTTTCATCAGCATCCTCCCACTCAAAATCATCGCTACTTTCAAGCCTATCAAGTTCATCTTCTGTCATTTCAAACGTGACAGTCACCATTTCTGCTGCCTTTTTGAGCTGAACATTTCCAGTCCTATTTTTCTCTGAAATAGTTATTTGAATTGGCTGTTCTGTCTGCAGCACATACTGTCGGTCTGCTTGAGCTGCAATGCGGCGTCCATCTCCAACAGTCTGCCTGGCGTTCACCTCGTTTTGAATGCCATTGAGACGCCTTCGAAGATTGGAATTCTTTAAGTACTGCTGAAGTTGAAACTCTGAGAATGTCGAAGGTTGCTGAGCATGCATTTCAAATTTGGCTCTGTTGGCTGCTGTCTGCCGTTCCCTTGCCCTGAGCAGGAGCTCCACCTGCATAGATGTTGGCAATGTTGAAAGGACTTCAGGGTCTAAATCTCCTTCTTCGGGTACCATGGCCAAAAACTCATCAGATAGCTCATCATCAACCTTTTCACTGTCTTCTTGCGCCTCTGTAGTATGGTTTACGTTCACATCGACCTCCATGGGATGTTTGCTCACCACTTTCTCTGAGATCTCTGCCTGATGAACAGTAGGCATCGCATCATTCTTATTATCCAAGTCATTATTAGACACTAAACTTTGTTTTATTCGATTCAGGAGCAGTTTCTCTGCAGCTTTCCTGAGTTTTGCTGCTTGGTGATCTCTCTGTCGTTGACGGCTGACAGCCGTGCTCCTTTTAAGTGCAGGTGCGGTCCCATCAAACACAAAAATTGGACGTATGTGGTGGAATAGGAGTCTACATATTCTTCTTAAAAAGCCTAGGAGATGTGCATTGTGGAGGAGTTCGCCTTTGTCATCTCGCATAGCTTTCAGAAACTGATACAACCACCCCGAGGCATCCACTGCAAGGCGTTGATTGCGGAGAGCCTCGATCGGGATCCTTCTCCCACATGGTTCTAATAACTGCCACAAGCTCTTGACTCCCATCCTGGCATTACTCTACCCGAATTACTTATGCATTCAAGTGCTCTTGCTTGGCATTTGAATAAAACTCCAAATGAGGGTAATCGGTTTCCCAGTGATTATTATGCTTGGCAACGAGCATTATATCTGAGAAACGCATTATCGCATATCAATCAACTATCTTCTGCACTCGTCTTCTATATGAAGCGAAACAAACTGTAGGATGCCTATGATTCATTTTGGGTTTTGTACCAGCTGCAGCATCCCCGTCCTCTCCCCATCTTCTTTTCTTGTATTTTCCATGGTTGTCATGAGGACAACACACGGCAGTCCCAGCCTCCTGTGCGTGGGGCTCCTTTGGGTGAGCAAAGGTTTGTGTTTTTATTCCTTGAACACTTATCGTATTGATGATATGAATAACATTCCACAACGACGTAGATAGCCCTTGCCCTTACCCTCACATGTGGTTGGATGCAATTCAGTATCATCAATTATTACCTGGAATAAAAATAGAAATAAAGTGGGGGATGGTGTTAATGAATCTGTAAGAAAAAGAAGAAGGGAAGAGTGCTAGGAAGTATACATGCATGCCTGCGAGAGGCGAGGGGTCGGGCTGTGTACTGCACTATGTTCCAAATAGTGTCAGTCCGACTGGGCCGTCTCCCGTCTAAGTACCATGGGTGCCTTTCCATGTTGATGTGAAGGGCATTTTTGTGTTTGCTGCTTGTATTTTACATTCCGAATCTAAACAGAATTGGCTAGCTACAAGGTTGATCATTCCAAACCTGTTACTTTAACTTAACAGCGGACATAGTCGTTGCGAGAACAGAGAAGAAAGCAAATGCTGTGCATCTGAAGGAATTCTATCACAGCTGATGAGTGATGTCAAAAGAGGAAAGAGGTCCTTCAGGCACGAGTTGAAAACCTGATCTTCTAAGTCACTGAGAGCTTTTAAAGTCAATATTGCCAAGGGAGCCAGTGCTGCGCTTTCTCTATTATGTGTGCTTGCATCCTTGGTACTGTTGAAAGCCGTACTTTGCTGCTCAAACCGCTCTAAATTGCTGATACAAAGCGCAACAAGCCGTTCCTCTGCATTGGCAGCATTTTTAATTTCTTGGCTCCCAATCTTGACCAATTGTTGGGCAGCAGCAAGATAACATGTAGCAGCTTCTATCTCTAAATTAAGCAGTGGAGGATCTTGCAACATTCTTTCTAGCTGCACTTTATCAGCTGCTTGGGCCATCAGGAGGGAATGTCTCAGCCCCACATCTGCATCAATACACGCTGCATGTGAAGATATATCTTTCATTATGTCCAGTAATTTGATAGCTGCAGATGACGGCACGATAGAGATGTGATTTAAGAATGCATCACCACAGGCCTGGACAAGAAGCAGTTGAACTGAAGCATGAACCTTCACCTCAGCCAGCCGCCTGGCGCCAGCACCATCTCCAAGAGACCATACAGATGCCACTTTTTCACCTCCCTGGTTCTGGCCACCAGCTACTCTTTTCTCCATTCTCAACCTTACTAAATCTACTACTCTAGGCGAAGTTTGTTTGCTAACTTGCAGTAAAGCTGTTGTATATATGCCCCATTCCTCTTGACTAAAGGTTGGTCCAGCTGCAGAAGCCAATCTTGCCAGAGCTGCAACACCAACTCCAGCTAGAGCTGCATGGGTGCGCTTGACAAAACCAGTCAGCAAATCAATGGCACGTAAAAGTAGAGCCGGGACTGCTGTATGGTATGCTGCTACCAGATCCACTATGTGAGCTAAAGTCGAGGTGCAGGTCTCATAAAGCCAAGCATCACCTGCAGCTCTCCTGACATCATCTGTGAACGTGGTTGTGTCTGTAACCTCAGCCCTGACATGGTCGAATATTGGAAGCAGGACAGAGTCAAAAACACGGAGCCAAAATGTGGGTGAAAATAGAGATCCGTGAAATTTAAGGATATCAAAAAGTACCTCTAAGCTGCCTTTTCTGATCTCAGGTCTGGGGTCAAACGTGAGCTCTGATAAGCCAGCAAGCAATGGGAACCAGAAGTACATGTGTTCATCTCTGTCAGTGAACTGAATAGTTGCCTGGCCAGACAAAGATGCCAAACCATTAGTGGTAGCCTCCGCTTTATAATGCATTGATTGCTCCTCCTGGCCATGCGGCCTAATTCGGTGAGCGTTTGAATCTAGCACTGCCTTTCCATCCTCTGGGATTTCTGATACCTCACCAACCTGCCCTTCTGCTAATCGCAAAGCACAGAAGCGTAAGAATGCAATGGCATTTAGTGCTACATCTAATGAATGCCTATTGTTTGTAAACGCAACAAGACAATTCACAGCATCTGTAAATGTGACTGCTTCAGTTTCTGTTATGTGATCAAAATGTTCTCTGACAATCCGCTCTATTGTATCAAATGCCAGTCGTACAATAGCTGGGCTATCGTCACATGCTGCAGCAGTGAAAACCATAAACATAGTCTTCCAACCACTCTTGATATTTTCAACCCTTGCGAGCACCATTTGGGAACAGCAACGGATGACAAGCTCTCGAATTTCGGGGGCCTCTGCTTTCCTCATAACTACAACAAATGGCCTGAGGAAATCATTTTGGAATGAGAAATTAGCCAGCTCGTCACGCTCTAAGAATTTCATCGAGAGCTGACGGAGTGAATCTACAGCATACATGGCGATACCAAGGTTTTCATGACAACCGACGTCTATGAAGAAGTCAGAAAGAATAGCCCAGATCCGATTCCACACCAAGCGTATTCTCCCCATATTGAAATGGGCAATCTCCACTAATTTTGTCAAACTGAAGACCCTTGGCGATGCCACTGGTCTCAACTCTTCCCTGGCTACAGTACAAAGTGTAGCTACAAAATCAACTACTGCATCTGAATCTAATTTGCTGCTATCAACAAACAGTCTATTCAGTTCTTGGGCATCTATACTTTGCAATATTCCCTCTGGCGGCAGTTGAAACGCAAGTCCCCCAGTGCCAGTGATATGCAAGCCCATATCATGAACGTTTGTAACAGAATCTCTTAGTATAGTTCCAGTACTTTGTGAAGACAGTCTTCTTGTAGCATTTGTAAGCTGCTGTTCTCCTTTTGAAGGTGGTGCTGAGCTCTCTGGCATTGCAAACAGTAGGGCATCTGTGGGTAAACCTGCTGAGAGTTGTGTCAGTAGCTCCCAACGGGACACACAACGCAGTACATCCTGCCACCCTTCTTCTCCCAGCCTATTTCCTACTTGTTCTGCTATGTGCAACAGTGCTCTGAAAGCTTCAGCATTTTTATGTTGCATGCTTCCAGGAGAGTGCAGCAATGTGAAGCGTGCAATAGAAGAGATGAATGTCGACCTCAGCATCCCCATACTCAAAGCAGATGTAAGCTGCACAGCAGCAATAAACCCACCAAGGCATGTCCTGACAAATGCAGGATCACTTGTCTCCTCAAACAAAACACTAAGAGCCCCCAAGACAGGTGCCCAAGCTATGTTCAGTATGGGACGAACAGCTTCAGAGTCCTTGGTTTCAAAAAAGGTAGCCCCCTTGGCCATTTCCCTCAATTTTTCATGAGTTTGCTTGACTGCCTCATCATCTGGTTCGTCAGCAGCCACTCTTTGCCTGCCTGGTATTAGATTGGCAAATGTCTCCAGCCAGCCAGCAGGGCTTTGCTTATCCCCACCTAATTTACCAGAAAGGGCTGAATCTAGATCCTTCATCTTTATTTCATTATTGATAATGCGGTCATAGAGAGATTCCATGAAATCACCTGCCAAATCTCCACCATCGTTGATTCCACGGTTATTCCTTAAAAAATCCGCCTTGGTCATTTTGTTTTTGACTCCTGGGTTGTGGGCGTCTGTATTAAGCATAATTACGCTGTATGCTAGCACATAAGCAACATCAGCCGACTTGAAAGAGTCAGGATTGCATGACAAGTAGCGTTCAGCAAACTTTTCCATTAGCCTATCAATCTTCTGTGCTTCTCCTGGGAGTCGAAAGCCGGCAAGGTACTTGCGTATGGCATTGTCGAACTCTAGCTCATTGAAATCCATAGCATCTACATATGCGTGCATCACTTTCAAGTTGTAATCGTCCCTATCTCCTAGATAATCACCAACTAATGTCTTGTCAAGGCTCTTTGTTTGCAGTAGGAACATAGCAACCTCCTGAGGGGAACTCCCAATGAGTTTTTGTTCCTGTAAGAAAGCAATACCTTTTGCTGGCTTGCGATTGAACAATGCCACACCTTCTTCAAAAGCACGTTTGAATGCCTTCCAGCTTTGTAACAAGTCTCCTTGACGGTGATCCCCTTCCATGGCAATACCGCCCTGGTCAGCTGATGCAACTTCTGGGCCTGCCTTGCTCTCATCACCATCACCAGCCACTGCTGCAAGCGACTCCATCCACTTTGCTCTCTGTTCTTCTGCCAGTCCTAGTCCAGCTGGGGCCTTGTTCAGAGATAGCCCAACTGCATCTTCCCCACCCTCACTGTTCTTCAAAGCCAAATCGCAGGTTGCTGATGATGTTGTCTTCTTGCTTTCAGAATCTGTCCCAGGAGTTGATGTGAGGTGATGCCATTGGACCAGTGCTTGTAAGCAGCTAACCAAACATGATAAGGCCTCAAACCTGGCTGAATTCTCATCTTCAGATGAAACTCCACTGCTAGTGGCCCCTGCTTCTCCGTTTGACCCCAGTTTACCTTGTGCTATTCTAACAAGAGCAGCCAGTGTCCTCTCGAATAGATTTGCCCCTTCAAGGTCACAGTCATAATTGACAAAGAGATCTACTAAAACTTGGCCATCTTGACATGCAGCTGCCAGACAACGAAGAACAACCAGTTTAGCAGAGGAAGTTGCAGGGGAGACAACTCCAGAGGAAGAAGTGGCACTTGCAGCAGCCCCTGTAGCTGAAGGCTCTAATGTTCTCAGCATGATTGTGGGGTAGAAAACGCCCACTTCTGCCTTCAAGTATTTTCTAAAGTTCAGCAAGAGGACTAAGAATATTGAAGCACAGAGTCTTTGAACTTGTGGGATGTTGGATGCTGCATTTTTTAACAAAGAGAGGCAAAGGTACTGCTTGATTGCTGAGATGAACCTGTCTGATGTCATAAATATTGGCCCACTATTATCTAAAAGTATCTTGAGTAGTTCTAAAGCAAGAACTTTGCCACGAATTGTAGTTAGATCGCCTCCTGGTGTTTTGTCCATGCTTCGAATGGAAAGCTTGCATAGGGCACGGAATACCAGAAAGGAATCTTTTTGCAAAGTTGTCTCTACCGTCTTACTATCACTCTTTGCTGCATCATTCTGGCTGGCTAGAGAGAATGAAAGCAGGCTATTCGATTCTATTTCCTCCCTCCATTCGATTTGTTCCCTGGATGTCTGATCACAAGGGTCTATGAAGGCATCCACCTTGGGAAGTGCAGCAGCCTCCTCATTTTTGCGAACTAGAGCATGGCCTTCTTCAACAAAAGCTTCATCCAGACCTTTGGAAACATCTTTAGTTAAAGAACCCCAAGGATCAACAGCTGCCACAACATCATGAAGAAATTGCTGGACGAATGCAGACATGTTGGATGCATCTGCAGGAGGCAAACCGAGAGCATCAGCTACCTGAATAGGAGGTGGGACTATCTGCTCGTTGCCAGCTTCCATCCTCTGAAAGACCACGCCAACGACCTGTGTTAAGGCTGCTTTTGCAGTTGTCTGGTTCACGTCAGATCTGCTGGTCAAGTAGACTTGATAGCATGCACGAATAATTAAGAGTAAAGCTTGACCATGCACATGGAGTGTTGGTGATGTAACAGCAGTCAGCAGAGCTTTTAAAAGACGCAGTTCCACAGATTCATCACCAGATCCATCGCATCTCAAGCACAGATCTAGAGCTTGGGCTTGTGGTTCTTGAGCTGCAAAGTCAGGAGCAGGACGGCCACCATTGTCGTCATCAAACTTTCCCAAGTCGCTTTTTTTGTGAGACAACACAGCAACTGAACCTTGAATCAGTTTGAACGACACCAACTTCTGCAGACAGTCCAACACAACTTCTAATATAGCAGGCTTTTTTGTGTCAGTAGCATCTTTTAAAACCAGCATTATCTCTCTTGCTGCTCCTTCTGAAAGGGGTGTGGCATGTTTTTGTTGTTGGGTTGCAGGGTCGGTTGAGGCCTCCGCACCGGACATGTGATCGACTCCACTTTCCTGAGCCGTAGCATTGATGGAGACTGAAACTAAACCATCATCTGATGCTTGAAGATTAATACGGAGTGCAGAGGCAGCATGCAACTCTCCTGACACTGCTTCTTGTTGTGATCCCAACACCAAAACATCGAGCTTAGCAACTACAGACTCAATATCTTCGCGCAACTTATTGAACTTCCTACCAGAAGCTTGATTCTGGATTTTCTCCAGAGATTTTCGAAGTATTTGCTCCGCATTACTGTCCATTTCCCTGAAGTTTTAGTCAAGCTGATCTTCCTGGTTTGCGTGGCAAGAAAATCGTTTCTACGCCCTTCAATAACTATAGTATGAGGCATATGCTATACATGACATCGACGGTTTTAAACATTGGATTGCATTGGGGTCATTGGAGAGAGTCCCCCCCCCCCCCCCCCCCCCCCCCCCCCCCCCCCCCCTTTTCTT
>Ga0114919_10000760_pt1 | contig 25518 bp, 31 predicted proteins | sample BlataG_FD_88682 | JGI IMG/M metagenome (GOLD analysis project Ga0114919, IMG submission 88682) | Deep subsurface microbial communities from Black Sea to uncover new lineages of life (NeLLi) - Black_00105 metaG | ecosystem: Environmental > Aquatic > Marine > Oceanic > Sediment | place: Atlantic... | reverse complement strand
GGGGGGGAGGGGGGCAGGGGGGCCCGGCCGGTCCCCTCCACCCTTTTTTGTGTTCTTTCTTCCTTTTCCCCCCCGGCCCATTTTGCCCCGGCCGCCGGAGAAAAAGGGGGGGGTGGGGGGGGGGGGGGGGGGGGTGTGGGGGGGGGGGGGGGGGGGGGGGGGGTGAGTGGTGGAGAGAGAGAAGAGAGAGGTGACGTCGGGGAATGAATGAAAGGTGTCTGTGTGTCTTTCCAGAGAGTCAAATGAAGAGATCAGTACTCGCCTGCACAGGTAGTAAACTAGAAGGTATAGAGGTTTGTTGAGAGGCTAGCTGCGAGCCACAACGAAGTAATACTTGTGCAACCCTTTTCATCATCATTCCTGGGCAGATGTCTGGGGCTGCTGAATAACACGACTTCTAATTTTACTGGTGACTTGTAGAGATTGATAGGTTGATTAATTTTTGAGAATAAATGGCCATGATGTGTCATCACTGGGGTTTTATGTATCTCCAAACTTCTGTAAATTTTCAGGCTCTCTTGGCTACCAAACGTTGGCACAATGAACAGCGTGCTGTTAAAATAAGCAATTATGTTCTGTTGAAATACGTATTTCTACACTTTAGCTACGTCTATAGAAAGGGCGGTGTTTATTGAGGGGCTGATTTCGATTTCATAAATCTTTGGCCTTGAGTTTCCTATAGATCAGCCGAATAAAGAGCAACAGAGCTTAGCTGCTTGCTTCTTATATATTACGGTTGATTTTCCAACTGTCAATATCCTTGATACGGATGCACAGGCCTTGTCCCAGCATTTGTTTTTAGCTTTAATCAGGTGTTCTTAAGCAGCAGGCTCCTCCCTTCTCAAAACAACCCAAAACGGGTCTCTAGCATGTCTATCACTGCGCGCTCCTTCACTGGGAAGCGCCAATTCGAAGAAGATTTCGCCGACGACGGAAGAGTGCCACTCGCAGAAGTCAACCCATACAAACGCCTCAGAGCTTCAGGCAGTTTAATAGTCAGCCCATCCGGCCGTTGCAGTGTTCAGGATCAGCACCTCTCCTACTTAGCATTCGATCAATCATCGTTCACCACATTACGCTCTCTTTTCCCAGACATGACTGACGACCAGATTCTCACCGTCTTGGCAGAGCATGGCGACAACATAGACACCGCTATCAACCACCTCACCAAGCTGAGACTTGATACTACTACAAACAACGACAACATCATTGCTGATAAACCTTCAGAAGAACTGCAGCAGCAGCAGCAGCAGCCGCAAGAAGACGGTGCAGGAGGGAAAACCACAACTGATGCTCTCTTTCCCAATAATAAAGGTGGTGGTGGTGATGATGGACAAGGGCCCAGAGATGCAACACCACCACCACCACCACCAACCACCACTGAAGGGACACCAGATGGTAGGGTGCCAGCTACAATCATTAGAGAGGCGGCGAGATCACTAGATGGAGAACAAGCACAGGTATTGAGAGAAAATGGAGATGGCAGCACATCTAATAATAATAATAATAATAAAACAGCAGAACAGTGGGTGGAGCACCTGGTATCAGAAATGACCCAGGCCACATCTGTACCAGATGCCAAGACCAGAGCAGTCGCCATCCTCCAATTATTCGAACACACAGTCCTGCAGCACAGTACATCCATCCAACCTCAGCAACTCAATGAAGTTCAGAGGGAGAATGCTCTATTGAAGAGAGCAGTGGGAATACAGAATGCCAAGATTCAAGATCTTATGATGATGCTGAGCAATAATAATAATAATAATAATAATAATAATAATAATAATAATGGTGGTGGTAGTACTAGTGTGGGGGAAGTGGCACAGTTGAGAGCTGCAGTGCAGGAACTGCAACAGAGACTACATGCAGCTGAAGTGCAGAATTACTCGTTGCAGTTACATTTGAGACAAGCAACTGATGGGGATAGGGATCCTATGCAATCTGCTTTTAGAAATCCTGATGTGTTTTGAATCCGTAAATTGAGGGCGGCAGGACTGGTCTTGTCTTTTTCTCTCTGTATATACATGTGACGAGAGAGGGTGGATGTATATACATTTGTTTTATGTGGCGATAATTATTATGCATGATTGATTTGTATTTGAAAAAATAAAAGATGTACAAAATTGTAAACCATATTTGAAATCATCATCCTTTACAGCTATTGTACAAACTAAGATGACACCCACCGTATACATATACAAGCCTGCTCCTGGTCAAGTAGGCCAATAAATAAGTAACAGTATACTAGGATGAGTACATGGGCAAGGGGGAGAGAATAACTTATTTTTACTTGGTACTTATTTGTACGCTCTACAATGAGCTCATTCTCTATTTTTTCACTACTACTACTACTACAATACTACGGCTGCGATTCATTCATTCCTTGGTCCCTTTTCTTATTGGTAGTACCTTCTACAACAGCCTGCTCCTCGTCTTCAGGACACTCCTTTATAACTCCCAAGCTGAGGCTGTTATCTGGTTGGGTTACTGCTATCGATGCATTGAGTGTGTCCCACATAGTGAGACCTGATGTATTGCTGTTTCTGTTATTATAGGGATGGTAAAACTGGATGTGTGGCTTGGTTGCTGTTGCAGCGCTATGTAAATATGCAGCTGTGTTGTGGGAGAGAAGGGAGGGAAAGAGGGAGATGAGTGATACCGATTCATATATATTCATATATATATAAGGGAAGATAAGGAGATATGTGTGTATCTAAGAGTGTGCACACAATGGGATCAACAATGACACCTCCACCTCCCTCCTCCTTCTCCCGAGGAAGTGCATTCTTGATGAAGAGGGGCATGTTGTTGCTGTTGTTGTTCATGTAATAACTGGATGTTCTTGTGCATCTCACCTTCCATATCTTGGTGGAACTTTCTACTGAGTAGCCATGATACCATGATCATGAAGAGACCTATGACCACGAGAGCTACGACGCCAAAGACAATGGCGTCTGGAAAGAGGAAGGGAGAAGGGGGAGCGGGAGGGGTTGAGGATGAGGAGGGATGTTTTTGTGTTGATGTATTGGAGGATTTAGGTGGTTGAATCGATATAAGAAGATGTAACATACTTTTATCAGCACCGGAATCATTCGGTTTCTCTTGCATCAAGTGTCGAGAGTAGTAATCTTGCATCTTGGATTAGTACAGTACCTCCAGTATCTCTCAATATCATTATTTGCGTGAAACACAACGCCAATCCATCCATGAAACCATAATATCTTATATTTATGCCAGGTTCGTCCCTCTGTCTTACACATTTATATATCTTCCCTCTCAGCTGCTCAATGACTCAAGGACTTCCGCCAGCTTCCTCCACATCTCACTCTCCCCCCACTTCTCCTTACTCTGTTTCACCACACTCTTAAAATGCATCCTTGCAGCATTCACCTCCCTACCTCCTCCAGATTTCAAACTAGCCTCACCTAGAGCTAATGAAGCTTCACCATATGCATTGAAACTATCCTCGTCATTACTCAGCCAATTGGTGCCTTGGAGCGCTCTCACTCGTTTCAAATAACACTCCCTTGCTGCCTCTCCCTCCCCTATGCACTCATAATACCTGCCAAACAGCCCCCAGAATGCACTATCTCCGGATGTAGACCCTGCTATTTGCTTCATCAGTTTTCCAGTAGCTTGCTTTAGGGATTCAAAATTATGCGCCTCTGCCTCTGCTACTGCAACAGAGTGTATACTACCGCTGGTAAGAAAAGGAGAAGTAGTAGTAGTAGTAGCAGTAATAGTCGTAGTAGTAGTAGTGGTGGTGGTGGTGGTGGTGTCGTTTGAAACAAGGCTCATATCACCCATCATCATCCCAGTTGCATCCTCCTCCTCCGCTTTTTCTTCTCCATCATCATCAGTATCGACGCTCTTAGTCTCCTCTACTATATGACCGCCACCATCCATTCCTCCTTCTCCTTCTCTCCTTTTCCTCCTCCTTTCTTCTTCCTCTTCTTCTACATATCCCACCAACTTCCCCAACACCATCAAATCCACTCTCTGTCCCTCTGACAACCCAACTCCCTCCGCCACCGCCCTCACCACAGTCTGCCACTGCCCACACATCACCGCCACCTGGCCGTAGTTCTCCCACGTCTGCCAGCTGTCTCTCTTATGTTTGACTGCCTCGGTCAGTGCAGCGTAGGCTTCTTGCCAGTGATGGAGTTTCATGTGTACTACTGCGAGGTTGTTCCATGTCTCTCCATTGTCTGGTTCTAAGTGAGATGCTCTGGTGAAGGCTTTAGCTGCACTCTCCAGGTTGGTAATGTTATTGATGCTAGAACGATCCCTGATGCTTTCTTCTCCTTCTTCTTCTTCTTCTTCTCCACTTCCTGTTCCACCACTATTACCGTTTGTAGTACCACCACTACATTTCAAATAGCAGTAGCCCAAGTTAAACCAAGCCTCAGGGTGCAGAGGACTAAGATTCAAAGCATTTTTAAAATACTGCACTGCAGCAGGGTAATCTTCATCCCTTAGAGCACATCTCGCCAAAGACCTAGCAGAGCGTGCATTTCGCCGTCCACTCCTCTCCCAGGCTTCTTCATAATGCCTCTTCTCCCCAGAAACATCCCCCAGCGCACACCACAACCTAGGATCATCCGGCAAGTCTTCCAATCTTCTTTTTATCAGCTCTTCTGCTGCTACTCTTTTATCCAGCAGCCGGTAGCACACGATGAGGCCGTCCCATAGCTCGAGGGACTCGAATAAGGAAAGAGCAGCTCCTACCAGTCCTGCTGCGAGTAATGCTTCGCCTTGCTCTCTTTTTAGTGATACTTGTAGAGGGAACCAAGTGCAATATACACACCTCAATCTTGATAATAATAATGCTGATGGTGATGATGATGATGAGGAGGAGGAGGAGGAGGAGGACTCAACTGTAGTAGTATGCAGGGCCATTCCATTAGCGAGAGACTCCAATCTCAACAGTGCTCTCTCCCTAGTTCTAGCTCTCTTCCTCTCCACCCTACTAGACTGCAACACAGCAGCAGCATGTATCATATACTGTGAACTCTCTTGTCGTAATATTGCATCTGTATATGCTGCTATTTCCCAAGGTTGGAGATCATCTGCTGCTGTGCCTGTACGTACCAATGTCGCCTTGGCCATGATGAGAGCTTGTTTTAATGAATGTAAGTTCTCCGGAACTAATACAACCTCGTGTTCTTCTTTATCAGTTGCAGTGACCTTATTACTATTTCCAATGATATTGGGGTGTTCTAATATGTTGCTGTCATCATCTAGGCCCTCCAACTCTGTCCCTTTGAAATCAGCTTGGCACAGCATGGTTTTCAAATCTTTAGTTGACACCTGACAATCATCCACCAAATTCAGGTTGTTGTTTTCATCCTTCTTGGATCGAGTGATGGCTACTACCAGTTGAGCATGTGCAGTTTCTTGATGCACAGTCCTTGTCCCCAATGCACCTGTCAGTTGTGGTTTGAAATCTATAATACTACATGCTTGGTCTATATGCTGTGAGGCAATATCAGAAGCTCCAAAGGCAATCTCACCCATTGCTGCTTCCAGTAGGGTCGCACATGATAGTACATTGCACACCCCATGGTGTTGTTGGTGGTAGTGGTTTCCTCCTCCTCCTCCTCTTCCTCCTCCTCCTTTCTGCCTGGTATCCCGATTGCTTTTTATTGTTGGTTGGAACTTGGACAGCATATCTTGCTTCAATGCACTAAGTAGGATTCTAAGAGATGCTGACCGTGCAGCTAGTAACCGTTGCTGTACCAGTATCGTTCTAAAAGCCCACCAAGTCCAAGACACTAGGGAACATTCCGCCTCTTTATTGGTACTGCTAACACTATCACCACACCCCAGCCAATGCTCACTGTTACTCAAAACACCACCACCACCACCAGCAGCAGCAGCAGCAGCAGCAGATCCATCTTCTTCTTCTGCTATGTTTATAGTAGGATGCAAAGGAGCTAGCAGTATCTTCCTGGCCAACAACAGGTACTGCAAGAGAGGAATGCGCCCTACTAGATCTTCCCCATCTTCTGTCAATTGAGCAGCTGCCCACCTCTCTCCTGGACTTGTACTCTCCCTCCCAAATGACGATGATGATGATTTGGGTGGATCTGTACCATTAGCATCGGTTGATGATGATTTGGTAGGTAATAGATCAAATGGGCATTCAGGTAGTGGTGGTAGAGTTGATGCTGCTGCTGTTGTTGTATTACTACCACTACCACTACTACTAGTGGTGGCTGTGGTGGTGGTGGTGGTGATAAAGAAAGAAGGTCCAGTTAAGTTTTCTTGCACAAAGATGGTCAAAGAAGCGACTGCAGCTATGAATGCAGGTATAGATGGAGATTTGATATGTGTTTCTAGTGCTTTGTCTAGAAGGTCAAACCAATCAGGGACACTACTGGTTTCTTGTAGGTGGTGGTGATGATGTTGAGGTGGAGAGTCGGGAAAGAGAATGGCGGCGAGAGCTTTGGAGAGTGCAGATTTTGGATTGGAGTTGTTGATGAGGTGGGTGATATATGAGGTTGATGTAGAGTCTGATGATCGTGGTGTGCAGCCGATTAGGGATTGTAGAAGCAATTGTATCTCGAAAGTATTTAAACAATCCATCTTTTGATTGATTTGATTGCAACCAAGGCGCTAAATTACGAGTTCTGTGAGTGTTTATATTGTCAGATTAAACATTTAAACATCTGTATATATTGCTTCAATACATGCAAATCCCTGGTGGCTTGAAATTAAGGAATGAAGCATGATTGGATTGTCTCAACGTTGCAGGTTCAGAACCCGTACGGAGCGTTTCCTCCCCTATCTTTCAGCACGTTTTAGATGCTAGTGTCCGTGCAGAAATTCCAAATTTGGCATTTCACCAATTGCTCTATATCACATATTTAGATTGATCAACATTTCACGTATTCCTACTAAATCAGGTACACGCTCAAAAATCCTTGATCAAAACAAGTGGAAATTGACTACCCAACAAAACGCTTGAATCACACTCACACCACATTTCACCGGATGAATCCATACGGTGAACCACCTCAATATGGCCAGCCCCCTCCTGGTGGCTATTACCAACAGCAACAACCTCACCCATACGGCTATCCTCCACCGCCTCAAGGTTACCCCGCCTCCTCCTCCGCTTCAGGCCCTTCCTACTACCCCCAACAATATCAACATCACCCAACATCACCACTTCCCAACAAACAAACCAAACCACCACCCCCACGCCCCCTCAATTACGACGCCGAGGCAGCTCAAGCAGCCAACCTCGCCGCCCAATTCGCCAACCAACAAATCCGTTCCGGCTTTGTCCGCAAGGTCCTCCTCATCGTCGTCGCGCAGCTCCTCTTCACCGCCGGCATCGCCTGCATCTTCATCTTTGTAGACCCCGTCAAAGACTACGTCCAGCCAGGATCTTCCGGACAGTGGCTCTTCTGGGTCATGTGGGGCCTCTCTCTCGTCATTCTCATCTCCATTATGTGTTCCACAACTCTCAGACGAAAGCACCCGTGGAACATCCTGGCCCTGTGCCTCTTCACTTTATGTGAAGCAGGCCTGGTAGGAGTCATATGTGCCTGGTGGAGTTTAGATGTAGTCGTCATAGCCTTTTTAACCACTTTAGCGGTGGTTATAGGCATCACTATAATAGCTTTATTCATGCCATGGGATCTCACTAAATATGGTTTCATCCTGGCCATGTGTGGCATGGCCTTTATGATGATTGTATTCGTCTCCCTGATGGTGGGATTCTTCTGGAGAGGAGATGGGGAAGGCATTAAATGGTGGTACTTTGCTATATCCATAGCGGGAGCATTGTTGTTTAGTGCATACTTGATATATGATATTCAAGCGTTGTGTGGAGGGAGAGCGGTGGAGATATCACCGGATGAGTATGTATTTGCGTCTCTTAAAATTTACCTGGATATTGTGAATCTGTTTTTGATGTTGTTGAGTATTATCGGCATTGCTAGGAGTTGAGAGAGTAAGAGATACAATAATAGCAGTGTAATGTAATGTACTTGGAGATGAGAATTACAAAAGAGACTAACTACACGTCATCATCAACAAGGAAAACAGAGGATCGAGTAACTTTATTTTGCCCAACTCAAATGAACACAAAAGAGGATTCATGAATGTTCTCCTATACTAATGAACACTGAATACTACTGCTACTACTAATGTGTTAGGTCCACATCTTCTACTTACTTCTCACTTGGAGGCTTTGGCTGGGCCTCAGAGACAATACGCTCAGTGGTAGCACCAGTCTCGACGTAGCTGACATCTCCCTTTTTCACTTGACCAGTAGGACGGGTCTCAGTGACGAATTCAGTCTCATAAGGTCTGCATTTTGAACAATATTCGAGGGGGTGATATATATATATATATATATAACGTTGTAGAAAAGGAAAAAAACGATGTTTAACAACAGGTAGTATATCCAAAGCTCTCTCGTTCTCATTCATTTGTTACTCATGCTTACCTGTGTTCCACAACTCTCTCGACACGCTCCTTCACAACTGGAACGTCCTCAACTCTGGTTTGGTACTCTTCTCCAGAGATCTTCTCACCAGAACCAGCAGTAGTGCCTGAAGTTTGCATATATTCTGCTCCTGTAGCTGAAGTTGGCATAGCTTCTACTCCTTTAGGGGTGGTGCCTGGAGTGGCGGTGGTAGTGTCTCGGCGCTCCTCCTCCTTGCCTTGAAGAACGTTTTTAATTTTCTGCATTCTTGTTGATATTGCCCTTTTCTCTTTAGTTTTAAAGGCTGCGTTGGCTTTGTTTGCTACAAGATAATATTATAGTTTTCGAAACTTATTTACACTAAGCCACGCCAGACTTATGGGTTTATAGTCCGTCGGTAACTACCCAGTAACTACTACTCCCCTTCTCTCCCCTCTCTCTCTCTCTCTCTCTCTCTCCTTTTATCTCCCCCCTCCTCCACTCTTACTCTGCAATGCCGACTTGAGTACATCCTTCACCCCCTTTATCTCTCCACCAGCCACAGCTGACAATAAAGCTTCTCTAGCCTCTACTGGCCACCCCAATACCTGGGTCAATGTTGTCCTCACTGGTCCATCAAACATCTCAACCACCTCACCACCACCTCCACCCCCACATCTTCGTCTTACTAGAATTAATGCCCCAGCACCTCAGTCAACAGAGATATAGCAGCAGCATCTCTCCCATCAATAGTACCATCTAATAGACCCCGGAAACATGCTCCCAGCACCAACCTATCTATGATGAATGATCTGAATCCTGCCAACCCCTCCTCTTCTCTCTGGTGATGGGAATAATCAGGAGCAGTATCAGTAATAGGAGCCAGCCACTGCTCTGCCAACTTTGAAAGAGTAGAAATAGCAGTCTTTCTAGACCCCGGATCTACATGAGTAGCAGCAGTACGCGCCAGCCCCTCCATTGCTGCATCGAAAGAAGCTCGTTGTACTGCCAGCAATGCTCCAGTGACTTCATGGATTACTAAAGCGTTGAGAAACGCTACATATCCCTTTTGTAGCTCACCTCTCTCCCTGGCATCCTCTGGAGCAGCAACAACAGTAGTAGTAGCAGCAGCAGCAGGAGGACCAGATCCTGCAACAAGGGGCACAGCAGCCACGCCGCTCCAATCCCACTCCCCTCCCAACAAGCTATGTACTGCACCGATACATGTCGGCAGTACCTCTGCAATCAACGGGGCCAGTGCTCCTTTGAACTTTGTCATCAATTGATTCAGCAATGCCAGAACATCCAGAACATCTAGAACATCTGCATTATTATAAAGTAGTGCTTCCAAAACTGTTGGTAAGAATGGTACTATGCCAGGACCGAGGGTCTCCACCATACGATGGAGGAAGCTAATGAATCTAGCGCGTAACAGTTTGTGTCGGGGAAGCTTTTGAGGGATGACGATGACATTGGTGAGAGCTCCTGCCAGCATGGCACCTACTTCTGGTCTGCTTTGTGTGCATAGTTTGGAAGAAAAGCCTTTACTGAGTCTGGTGAGGCCTTCTAATGATTGTTGGATCAGTGCTGCATGTTGTTGTAATTGTAATTGCTGCTGACTACTACTATTATCACTGCTAGATATAGCGGCAGTAGGCTCTAGGTTGGAGTTGATCTGACTAATCAGAGGTTCCAACAACCCCCTTAACCAAACTAGTTGGTCCTTCTCCTGAAAGAACTCCTCGCCACCAACCAAAAGACCAGCAGCATCAAACAGGTACAATCTATCATCAACTGCTACTTGTTGTTGTAGTGCCTGCTGAGATATGCCACCTACTGGCACTACCCCTGCTCCTGCTGTATTATCAGATGCAGCGATGATGGGTGTCTTGGCAGTCATATCTAGAAACTTCTGCAACCTTTGTAACACTTCTGATGCACTCGATCGTAGCTGAGATCTCAGTTGTTTGACTAATCTACTCAACAAATAGGCAGCCCTTGGCCTGACCACTACCTCTGCAGGATGATCCATCCCATAAGATCCCAAGAAAATATTGAGAACCACATGGGGGACCATATCTGGTCTCTGAGCTAGCACTTTTGCATATCTATTGATGCATTCCAATAAAGCAAGAGCCACCAGACGATGACGGGCTACAGGGAGGTCTTGGACTTGCATGACTACCAGGGATAGGTGGGCCAAGGGGCCGCCTCTTGCAATGTTAAGATCTTCCTCTGACGCGCCTTCTCCTAGCTGGTACAACAGGGTGAGGGCTAGTTCAGTATCTTGCCATTTCTGAGCTGTACATACTCTACTACTATTAGGATTCATAGTTGTAGTGGTGCCATTAGTTTTGGTTGATGTGCCTAATGCTGAAGGGGAAGACGGAGTAGGTAGCAGCGTTGTAGTGGGACTTCCAGTTGCAACTGCTCCTGTGCTGGGAGAGGAACTCTCCCTCCTTCTCTGTTGAGAACCCCCACCTCCCCTACTGCTACTGCCACTGCTACCAACAACAGATTGTCCCGACAAAAGTTGCCCAATAAATGTATAGAAAGCCTGAGGAGCCAGCTTGGCCGAACTTTTGAACAAATTAAACAAATCGTTCCTTCTTTCCAACACTGCAGCTTCCTCTTCCTCATCTAATGGAGCGTCTTGAGAATCAGATAGGTTGCCACAGTCTTCTGGGTATCGTGATGCTACTGCTACCGCTTTGCCAATGAGAGCAAGTTGTGAGGCTGCTTCTGGAGGCAACAGACTCGATAATTCTCTATTATTACTACTACTACTATTATTATTATTATTATCATCATTAAAACCTCCACCTCCACCCCCTAGAGTTTTTCTTCTTCTACCCAGTGTCCTTAGTCTAGCAACATGAGAAGATAAAAAAGGCAATACAGCCATGGTAATATCATCCTCCCCGCCACTTTCTAAGACACGTAATACCGTCGGCATGAGCTCACTCAACAGACTAGAGGCAGCACTACATAAGGCAGTAGCTTCAGCACCAGCTTCCTCATCTACATCCAGCCCCACTGCTTGTAAGCTCACAATGCTGTTCTCTACTTTCTTCAACGATTCCAACACCTCTGTAGCTAATACTGCCAACAGTCGAGCATATTTAATAGCAAGATTTGGAGCTTGCTGCCCGTCTGGCAGCCCAGAACTAGCCCACCGTGCACACACTGGTACAATCCCCAACTGCTGTATCAGCAACAGCTTGGGACTTGCTTCCATTCTTTTATTTATAATCTCCGTCAAAAACTCAGCTGCTGCTCCTCTCAGTTCCTCTGACGGCATTTGTAGTACTGTATACAATAACGGTACAAACATATCATTTGCTACTAGCCCAATATCAATCCAATGTATGTACCGAGATGCAGCAATAAGTACAGCTGCAGCAGCATCAGGAGCAGCTGCATGGTAGGTGGCCACCAGTGTGTACCAACTCTCTGCAACATCGTGCAGAGGGCCCTCTCTCATGGTGTCTTTGAATGACATGGATCGCCTGGCTTCGTCAGCGGATCGGGGAACCTCCAGACTGATGATGTCTTCATCGATTGAGAGTAAGATTCTGGTGTAGAGATCTACTGCTGCAGGACCACCTGGGGATTGGAGGCACATGGTGAGGAGGTCTTGGAAGAAGGAGGGCCAGGTGGAGGGGTACTCTCTGGCTGCAATAGCGGTGATGCATTGGGCCAGCTTGTTTTTAATAAATGGCGGCAGAGAATTGTTGTTGTTGGAAAGCGAGGGGGGCGATTGTGATAGTGATGTTGCAATGGATGTGGTAGATTTCATTGTTGTTGTTGTTGTTGTTGTTCCTAATTTAAACAAGGTAGCCTTGAGTGTGTTGATAGCAGTGGGAGGGAGGAGGGAGGTGTCACCATATCGAGTGACGATGAGCTGGTGGAGAGCTTGTAAACACCAAAACTTCACCTCGACAAAAGGACAAGATTCAAGTTTAGAAAGGCAGACGCTGAGGAACTCTGGACTACATTGAGCTGATGTGAGGAGATTTTGAGCTTGGAGTTTCAGGGATGGGTCGATGGTGCCAGTTTGGTCGAAGATGAAGAGGATGGCTTTTTCAAAGTCGTCGGACATTATGGTATGTAGGTGGATCGGTGGTGATAGAGAGAAAATGTTCACAGGAGGAGTGAAAAGTACACGTGCAGTGATTTGATTGTATTCAAAAGGATATAATCAAGCTATGGTAAGTATAAGTAGGCAGAGCTGCCTCGCTATTGCGCTGTTATTGGTTAGAGATGCATATGGTTTTTCAATCAACCTTCGTTTTAGTAGCGTCTCGCAATGCCTTTTTTCTCTGTCAATTATAAAACCTTATCCAACCTACGTGTTTCTATAAAAACCCAATTAACTATAACCCGCCCACTTGTTTTCCTAGCTATTACTTACACACGGTCGACGCCCCCTCTCTTCTCTCTTCACACACAACACCACCACCACCACCTCTTTCAATCAATTTCTCGCCATCACCCCTTATCTCCCCTCTCCCTTTCCCCATCTCCATCTTCACTTCATCCACCACTTTTTTTCCTTCCTCTTCATTCTTCTCTGCCACCATCACCACCCCCCGTATTCTTACTCTCTCCTCCCCATTCTCCTCCTCCTCCAACTTCTTCACACACTCTTCTCCTTCAAACACCCCCCACTCCTCCTCCCCAGTACTCCACACTACCACCCCCCTCCCCATAGGCCTTCCATTAAACATTCCTTTGTAAATTACCTTATGTTTCATATTAGTAGTGGTGCCAGTAGTAGAATGGGGATAGTGGTAGATGCCAGGACCAAAGAAAATGTCATCTTGAAAAGGACCACAGTACATCTCTCCTCTTGGTGTTGTGATAGCACCAAAACCATGTTTAAGTCCGTTTTTGAATTGACCGATGTAGAGAATTGGAGCCTTAGAACCTTGGGTGAGGAGAATGCCCATACCGTGAGGAGTGGTGGTGGAAGGGAGGAGTGCCTGGCCGACATATTGAGATGAAGGGGTTGAGGTTGATATCCATAGAGGAGGTGATGGAGATGAAGATGGTGGTGTTGATGGTGTTTTTCCTGGAGGTGAGAGTGAATACCTAGCCCATTTTAGTTTGAAGGCGGAAAAGCTGTTGACATCATAATGTTCGAAGAAGGCTGTGTCAGGGAGAGGGAAGAGAGATGGCGGTGAGATGAGATGGGATGGGATGTCAAGCGTCTTTTGTTACCGTGAGAAGACGTTTTACCTGATAGATTTGCTCTCTTGGATGGAAGTAATCCATCAGTTCCTGCCCATACAAAGCCTGCGTCTATAGCTAATAAGTGCACGTCATTCAAAGAGATGTTTGATCTGTTTTGACCGCTGTCTTCCCACCTGATAGCGGCCATGGTGGTTATTGCAGTGCGATGAGAGATGTTGCACGTATGTCGCAGTGTTTATGATTCAATCTGGGAGCAATGATCCCAATAAATGGAGTGTATTTCAAATTATTGGCCAAGATGTCTTGCTGACCTTCAAATTTGCCGTGGGCGTCGCCAGCTTTTACTAATTGTTTCGGTTATGACTGAATGTTGGATGACTTTATTCAGAAATATCGAAGCCCCTACGCATTTTCCATCGTCGTCATCTTCCAATGCCGCATTGTAAACCGTAGTATGGGCTAAGCTAGCGATAGAATTATGCAAAGAGCAAATATTCCGACTTTTAATAAATTCCTCTCAAAGAGCTTCTCTGCTCAACCTCTCGCTTCCTTTGACACACAAAGAATCTCGCTATACGAAAGAAATCATCCTAAGAACGATGACAACCACACCAATCCCAACTCCAACCTCCGACACTGCTCCCCTGCCTCCTCTCCTCACAACCACTTCCTTCCCAACATCAAAGCATTATTCGTCGACGCCGCCGGCACCCTTCTGTCCCCCTCAGAACCAGCAGCTCAAGTCTACCTCAGGTACGGTGCCAATTATGGTGTCAGCATGTCTGAGGAAGAAGTCCTTCGTCGATACCGAGCTGCCTACAACAAACCCTGGGCCGACTCCAGCATCAGTTACGTCAATAATGGCAAGCCATTCTGGCACTTCATCGTCAAAGAGACCCTCCAAAACCCCAGTGAAGACATGTTCGAAGACATATACGAGTACTATGCCACTGGAGCAGCTTGGACAGTCTCCCCAGGAGCAGTAGAAAGCCTAGAAAGAATAAAAAACAACCTCGGCATAAAAACAGCCGTCATCAGCAACTTTGACACGAGATTAAGGAAAATCATGCATGAGCTCGAAATCGATTCTTTATTTGATCATTTAATTATCTCAGCAGAGGTGCAGGTAGAGAAACCAAACCCTGTTATATTTGAAGCTGCTTGCCAGGCCGTTGGGACTAATCCTGAGAATTGTATACATGTTGGGGATGATAGAAGGAATGATCTGTTTGGAGCTAGGGATGCTGGGTGTTGGGCTTGGCTGTTTGGTCAGGATGTGCATAATTTTCAAGAAGTTGAGAGGAGGCTGGAGACTGGCAACTATTTTGAATCACTGCATGATGACGAGTGAGAAGAGATGAGCGAGAGATAATGGTGTAGAAACTAACCAACGATTGGTCTTGTTTACTTGTGCCTCCAAATTCCGATGTCCCTTTTTCTGTTCTTTTACTGTTTGTTTTGATTTTGTGATAATAAAATACTAAACTTCAACGCCATTCATATTGTCATTTTCCTTCACTTTAGTAAAAACTACTGGAACATATAAAAAAAAGTCAAAACTAAGCCGGGAGAACTAAAACCAAAACAAACAAACAAACAAAAACATTCTAATAACATTGTACAATAAGCCTCCACCACCACCCTTCTAAAATGCTATGCTAACACATGAAAAATCACACAAACTCTAAAACACCAACATACAGAATGACTCAGATTCCCTTCCCATCCGTCCCTCGCAGCATATTGGTAAATCTTTAATCTTAAATCTTTAAAACCCTGCACCATATAAAAAGTTGTTGCCAGGGGCTGGAGCTGCTAGAGGAGGAGGTTGATACCCTCCACCACCATTGTTAGCATACCAAGCTCCTCCTCCTCCATATGGACCTGCACCTTGTTGTAGAGGAGCTCTTCCTTGCAAACCACCACCTTGCTGCTGCTGGTGGTGCTGCAGCTCACCATATGCACCACCATTACCTTGTTGTTGATGACCAGGAGTAGTCTGCATAGCTGCTGGTGCTCCAAATTGCTGCTGTTGTTGGTGTTGGTGTTGAGCACCAGCGGCAGCTGCACCTGGAGGGAGAACAGCAGGCTCACCTCTACGTGCTCTCTCAATAGCATCAATCACATTCTTGGTCTGAGTGCTCAACGCAGCTGGATCTAAATCTAGAGGGACAGCCTTGATAATAGTCACCCTCCTCCTAGCTTCATCTTGATACACTTCCTGTTGAATCCTCAGCTTGAACTCATACATACGGAAAGTGGCTCCATTCAAAATGTTGCGCACACCTTCTTCACCTTGCGCTGCCTCCACCTGCTTGAGCTGGTCAGCGGGGTGATCAAGGAGTACCTGACCGACTTCATTGAAAGCAGTGGCCCAGCATTCTCCAGTATGGTCTGCGATGTTGGTGTGGAGGATGTAGCGCCATTCAGCGCCAGAAGCTGGGGGCATGCCGCATCTCTCGCAATACCAAGATGGTGCCTCGCCAGCGTGGTTGCCAGCGTTTTGGTCAGTGAGTTTCTTGGCGCATTTGTTCTTTTTGACTTGATCGATGATGTTGGTGCATGCTGGGTAGGAGATGCTGTCACTCTTGATATAGGAGATGCTTCCAACTACCTGAACCCAATCTCCCTTATTACCACCGCCGCCCATGTCGTACAAGTTGGCAGCTTGACCGCCACCACCCATTCCTTCTTCTTCAATCTGAGCCAAGGTGATCAACCTGTCGGATCTACCACCCCCAGCACCACCTGCTCCTCTGACATTGCTCAATGCATGAGCTGGAGCATGCACTCCTTCGTTGTCATACCAAGAACGGAGCATTGCAGCTTCGGCGACGTCAATGGGGTCGATGACGAGAGCGGTGGCGGAAGTAGTGGAGATGGTCTTGCCGTTGTAATCACCAACACGGGCAGCTTTGATGGTAATGACTGGTCTTTTGTTGTTCATAATCACGTCTTGATGCAGTCTGTCACCCGGATCATTGGCATAGTTGCCCCACAGTGTACAGTCGATAGATGCCCCAGAGTTGTCACGGAGAACGATGACTCTCTTCTTGGTCTCGTTGCCATCCTTCTTCTGCAGAGTGGTCCAGTCCTCTACCTTCTCAATCACTCCTACCACATCCAGAATAGTGCCTTGTGGCGATTCTGACAGCTGAGCAATGGGCGTGAATTGGAATAGCATCTTGGGAATGTCGGCTGCATCATCACAACGCTCTAGAATGCTGCCGCTTTCCAGGTGGATTTCAAACTGGTGACGAGTCTGGTTGAAGTTGCCTCTCTTGTTACGGAGTGAAGCCTTGGAGAGCATGTAAACTGAGCCTACTTGGACTTGGTCGTAGAATCTATCACATTGGTCGTTCCAACCGACAACGCGGATTTCTCCTCCTTGGTTGTCAACTACGTCAAAAGAGAAGAACTTGCCCTCTCCCCTGGCGTTGCTGTACCGACGGATTTCGCTCTTTTGGGCAACACGGGCTTTGATGGTCCAGCGGTTTTGGTAAGAGTTGAGACTGGCGATTGGGTTGATATGAGCAGGGGATTCATTTCTGGCAGTTGCTCCAATAGCTCTGTAATTACCTCCTCCGCCTCCTCCTCCTGGAACTGGAGGTGCAGTAGGGGCACCATAACGGGAGGAGAGAGGGGGCCCATAGGCTGAGCCGTAGTTTTGTTGTGGAGGGGGAGGTGCATGCTGGTGTGGTGGCTGCTGGGGATACCCGATGCCATTAGCAACATATTGTGCTGGAGGTGCACCATATGGATTGGTGCTGGTATTCTGATTCATTGGAGGAGGAGGGGGAAGAAGGCCACCACTGATACCAGAAGCAGCAGCTTGGTAGGCAGCTGGAGGAGGAGGGCGGGGGCCAGCACCACCGCCCTTGTTGAGGGGATAGATGGTGAGGGTGTTCTTATCAACTGGAGGGGCATTCTGGTGGGAGACAGTAGTATCTAAGATGACTAGGATGCCTCCCTTGCCACTAGCCTGACTGACAGTGAAGGTATGAACGTCCAAGACTGTGTTGTCTTTGATTTGGCCGCTCTCGACCATGGGGTAGCCATTACCTGTGAGGACAGCTGAAGTGCCATTCTGTCCGTCTGAGAGGAGGAGCTTGGCACGAGCGTTGTTATTGGTATCCTGGACGACTTTGATTGCTGTTGTTGTGGTTGTGGTTGGGTGTATAGAAGAAGAAGTGGTGAGTGGAAAGGAGAGGTGGATGGAGGTGGAGGAGAGAGGAGCGGTGGTGGCAGAGCGTGGCTCAGCGTCAAAGTGAATGAGGTGCAGACCAAACGGTGGCAATGGTGATTACTTACCTACTACTTGAAGTGTGAGAGGTCCTTTCTCGACTTGACCACTGAAGACGTGTGGAATAACGCCGAGGCTGAGAGGTTTCATATTGTAAATTGCTTTTGGAAATTGAATGAGAGTGCTGGAACTTTGCTCTAAACGTCTGGCTCGTTATGAGAACGTACTAAAATATTTGTCAAGATGCGTGTGCTTTATTTTCTACTTTCTAAACGAGGTTTGTCCGGGAAACCAGCAAAATTATGATCAGAGTAATTCTCTATTGATCTAGCCTGCTATATGAGCACTCCTTTGAAATAAATGCACAGTACGTTATTACCTTGTGATTCAATTGCACAGACCTAATGACAATGCCCGCAGTAAGAGTTCCTGGTGAGACGTGTCATGGGTGCCGAGCTGCATCGATTCGAGCGCTCCCAATTTCCCTCTCAGAGTTTGCACACCCTGCAACATCAGTTATTGGTCCCTATGGCTGACCATTGACCCAATGCTTGCTTCTATGGTACACCACAAGTTCAAATGACAAAATCTGACAAAGATATTTACATATTCGGCTTCGGTAGCTTGATATTCAAAGCAGATTTTGAGTTCTCTCATCGCATTGAAGGGCATATTAGAGGCTATAAACGAGTTTTCTACCAAGGTTCAACAGATCATCGAGGAACTGTACAATATCCTGGGAGAACGGTCACACTCATCCAATCATCGTCCGCTATTACCCCCGGCGTTGCCTACCGTCTCTCTGGCAGCCCCTCCACGCAAAGAAGAACCCTAGAATATCTTGAACACAGAGAGAAACAATACGACTTGCGAGAGAAGGTAGATGTCTACAGCCATGATGGACAGGTTCTAGTCAAGGATGCTCTAGTGTACATAGCTACAGATAACACTGAGACAAACCCCAATTGGCTAGGTCCACCGCCATCCAATGACCAGGCTGGCCTGGAAGTCATTGCATTACAAATTGCCACTGCACATGGACCCAGTGGACCAAATTATGAGTATTTATTTAGATTGGCAGATGCAATGAGGAGTATGGGTGTAGATGAGAAGGATGATGAGGAATTATTCATGTTGGAAAGCTTGGTCAAAAAGAATTTAAACATGGACAGCAGCAATGGTCTTGATCTTGGGCACCAGATCAGCTGACAATCAGTTAATTAATATTATTTATAACATTCTAGTCCCCCTTTTTAACAATGTGTATATATCTACTTATAAATCAAGACACATTTTACAACAATTTCTACCATCTACTACCACCTCTGGATGCCGGAGGTCTATACGCTCCTCCTCCTCCTCCTCCTCCCCCTCCTCTACCACCACTATCTTCTTCTTCTCTACCTCCTCTGGCTTTCCAAGCTGCCCCAGATCTCTCTTCAGTACCACCATCACCACCATCTTCTGATGATGCAGCAGCTGCTGCTGGAGCAGATCCTCCTCTATTTCTGAGATGAGGAGGAATATACCCTCCCTTCATACCAGCTGCTGCTGCAGGTGGTGGTGCTCTTCCTCCTCCACCACCTCCAGCACCAGCAAGTCCCTTCTCCTCCCTCATTTTCCTCTCAATCTCCTCCTCTCTCTGCCTCTGTTTCTCAAACATCTCAGCCTCCTTCTTCTTCCTCTCAGCCAATTCCCTTATGCTACGTTCCTGAGCTTCCTTCTTGGCCTTGTCCTCCTCTTCTCTCCTCTTGGACTCTATCTCCATCCTGCAACGACGGATGAACTCCTTCTTACGAGCTAGTTCGCGTTCCTCCTTCTTTGCAATACGGGCACGTTCAGCCGCAGCGAGACGCTCTGCTTTGATGGCGGCAAATTCTTCTGCTCTGCGCTTTTTGATGCTGTCAATTGTCGCTTCCAAGTCAGCTGTGAGAGGTGCCAGTTCCTTTTTAATGGCAGTATCTCTCTCCCATGCAGCCTTAGCTGCAATTTTAGCATCTTCCTGCAGTTTGTAATAAAGTTCCTCGTCTTCTTTAGCACGGGCAATATGAGCTTCAGCAAGGAGGGGAGTTTCTTCTTCACGCTTTGCACGCTCCAAATGGTCCATTTGTCTGGCAAGTTTAGACAGACGACGTTGGAGTTCCTGTTGTTGTTTGAGTTGCTCTGATACTGCTTCTTTATTGATGGCCATAGCATCCAGCTTTTCTCCTTCTCCCACCTTTTTACCTTTAGAGGTTAGGTAGGCCTTTAGCTCTTCTTGCTCTCTTTCGTCCATTTCTTGCTTGATGCGCTCTGCCTCACGACGTGCCCTCCCTTGTGCCTTCCTGCGCTCCTCTGCTTCACGAGCCAATGCTTCTTGCTGAGCACGCTGCTCTTCCAGCTCCCTTTCACGCTCCATTGCCACTCTTTCAGCCTCTTCTTTGCGCTTTTCAATCAGCATTTTACGAGCCAGAGCTCTCTTGTTCTCATGAGCAGCAGTCTCAAGAGCACGTGCCACCAGAGCTTGTCTGTTGACCTCTGCGCGGCTATCTGAATTGAAATTATTCGTCATTGCCAGTGCTCTTGACATTCTACGAGTCATTTGAGCAATGTGCCCCTTGATCTTCTGCCCTTCGGGCTCCAGGGAGGTGAAATGTACTGTATCATGACGATGATCAAATCTGGCACTGATGTACCCATGACGAATGGCATCCACAATCAGTCTCTCAGCTTCTCCCAGGTTGAGGAATGGTGCCAGCTCAGCCAATCTTGACACTCTCATTACGCTGTACACTTCACTCAGCTGCTGCATCATCCTGGCCAAAGCAACTTGCTGCAGACCGGGAACATATGCATCCAGACCGACTTCCTGTACTGGGGCAGCTGGAGAAGGGGCGCCAGCTGGCAGCTGCCCGGGGAGAGCTTCCAGTAAAGGGGCAACGCTCTTGCACATCTGCAGTGGGTCAAAATCAGTCTCAAGAGCGGTGAAAACTGCCTTGACGCCTGGTGGAACCAGGGAGAGCAGGCCCTTTCTGTCAATGTCTGCGATCAGAGCAGCCCTGGAGAGAAGAGCACGGCCGTCCCGCCTGTCGACCGAGAAACCCAAGATGTGGGCCATTTTTGTAGCTCTTTCTTGCACCAAACTTGAAGCACTGCCTCCATCTCCTGCATTGATACCCCCACTAACACCAGCAGTGGATTGCACAAATCTGTCACCTGCCTGCTCATATGGCAAGATGGACAGCGCGGAAAGGACCACATTGGAGGCCATTGCTGAAATATCAGCCTGGGTCAGTGATTTGTTATGCATCTTGCTAAAAGCAAATAAACGGTACCATGCATAAGCATTGTACAATCTAGAGTTGGATTTGGTGAAGATCTGAGTGAGCTTGGCATAGTAGGTAGCCATGAGAGAGGCTTTGGGTTTCACTCCCTTGGGTGCCATTAAGAAGAGGGTCTGGATGTCTTCGACTGATCTGAATGCCTCTGCCCACAACTCTAAAATACAAGCAGTCTTCAGTTGCTGGAAGCGCATGTCAATATAGAGTTCCCAAGTAGCAGGGATTGTTAAATCAGTGCGATCTCTGCCAGTTTGCTCTTTGTATTTGATCAAGGTAGACAGATGATTACGCAGGATGTCACACAGGCGTCTAAATTCTGTGGAGCGGTTGTAAGTCGCGCAAAAGTTGAATGCACGTGATGCAGCTGCTGAATATAGGGCTTCCAGGCGGGAGTTGTTACGGAGAATGTCTAGCACGTTACGGTGAGACTCCCACAGGAATTTAAACCAAGGTGTGACCACTTCACGGTCGGTTCTGTCCTTTGACTTTTCACCAGAGACGTAAGAGAGCATCATTTCTTCTGGAGAGTGCTCTGCTTCTAAATCTTCGATGTCTAGTTCCATGGCCTGAGCTTCCTTGCGAGCATCCTCTGCCCTGGAGGTGGCAGAGTCGATGAGGTGGCGGACGACCTCCTCCAAGGATTGAACATTGGTTTGCTGGCAGGTGTTGCGGTAATTGATGAGACCATCTTTGCACTTCTTTCCTTGGCGAGTTTCTACGCAAAGATCGATGTATTTTAACATGGCCTGTGGATATGAGATGTGCGAAATAGGGTGAGCTTATGGTGGGATATGGGAGTGTATGGGGGGAAAGAAAGAGGATGTGATTTCCAACCCACCTGCTCTAGAGCTTTGGTCCAATTACGCTGCTGGCGCTTGTTAGTGATGGTGTCATGGAGAGTTTGGAGAGCGTTCTGCTTCTGTCCCACCTGTAAATCAAATGAGAAGTGAGGGTGAGTGAGTGCTTTGAAAACCAGGGAGGAACAAGGTGATGATTTTGTCAAATCCTCTTGGCAACAATTAAAAAAGCATCTAGTCATCGGAACGTACTCCAATCAGCTCTTCAGCGCGTTTCAAAGAGTTTTCTGGCTTGAGAGCTACGCCCCCACCGCCTCTAAAACGGGACATGTTTACCCAGTATTGACGGCTATGCTACAGAACAGAGAATGATCTGGAACAATAGTATCAGACCGACCCACTGTAGCTGCTATTTAAAATCTAGCCAATCAAGAGTGCTTCCAGCATTTTTTGTATCGTCACCCAGCCCTCCAGCTCTTTCCTCTCCCAACTTTTCCTCACCTCTCTACCCACCTCCTCATTCATTAGTTTCCTTCAATATTCCGTTTTCACGGTCTTGTCAAAGCATCCATGTAGAGCTTAGTTTCAAATCCGACGCCTAATCTATCGATGCCGGCAACTTTTCTCTCGGATTTCCGGGGAATCATTTGCCACCGACGATACACCTCCTCTCTTAGGTGTTCTGCCTCCAACATTGCCCCTACCACTACACCTCTTGTGAACGCAGTCAAACAACGAGGAGACCAGAAAGAACATCAAATATCTCTCCATGTTCCTGGACATAAGGTAATTTGAATTCTTAAGAAGCAAGTACATCGTGGCGTTCAATCATCCAATCAACAAAGCACTCTCACCCACCCACCCACCCACCCACCTTCTCCCACAGAGAGGAGCAGGAACTCCACCAGCATTCAAACCCATCATAGGCAATGCATTACAATACGACCTAACTGAACTATCAGGTCTAGACCTCCTCTCCTCCCCTACTGGCCCCATTGCAGCCGGCCAAGCCCAAGCTGCCAAAATCTGGGGAGCAGACGCTTCTTGGTGGTTGGTCAATGGCAGCACTGTTGGCATTCAGGCAGCTATTCTCGCCTCTATCACCAGCCCTTTAGATACCATTATACTAGCTAGAAACTCTCATTTATCCGCCTATAATGCTACTATATTAGCTGGATGCAGAGTCAGCTATGTGATGCCTTGTACTAATAATAATATTAACAACAACAACAACAACAACAACAACAACAACAACAACAACAACAACAACAACAACAACAACAACAACACATTGGCACATCATGTGACACCCCAAGCACTGAAATCTTCTATTCTTTCCACCTATCAAGAAACTGGATCCTATCCTAAAGCTGTAGTAATAGTATCCCCCACATATTATGGAGTGTTGAGTGACATACCCTCCCTGGCTGCAGTGTGTGAAGAGTTTACTGATATTGCTTTGATTGTCGACGAGGCACATGGAGCTCACCTTGGCCTGGATGACCCCAGGCTTCCTCCCTCTTCTATTCAACTGGGAGCTGATATTAGTGTACAATCGACGCATAAGGTATTAGGGGCTATGACTCAGGGATCTATGATGCATTATAAAGAGAGAAAGGATAAGCGGGGGAGGGGGAGGAAAGGAGAGACAAGGGCAGCAGAGGGGGAAAAGCCAAGTAGTGGCACTGGTGCTACAGCCTTTCCTCCTCCTCCTCCTCTTCTTCTTAATGCAGAAAGGATATCGACAATGTTGAACGTACTACAAACCAGCAGCCCCAGTTACCTCTTGATGGCTTCTTTAGATGCAGCTGCTGCAGCTGTTGCTCAACCTGGTGCATTCAACGAGTGTCTTGAAGCTGCTGAGCTAGCAAGAAATGGCACCATGGCAATGATTGATAATTATGGTTATGGTGCCCTCCCTCATCTCACTCTCCTTGGTAAAAATACTTATTCTAATAGTATGATTGACCCACTAAGATTAACTCTACTCGTTGATACGGATGCGTTAAACATGACAGGATATGATATGTATGATGAGTTGGAGAGTGAGTATGATATTGTAGCTGAGCTTGCTGGTGTTGATTGTATTGTTTTTGCATTTGGGATAGGCAGTACAGTGAGAGATGGACAGTCACTTGTAGATGCATTGGACCGTTTCATGGCAAAGAAGAAGAAGAACATGATGAAGGGGAAGAAGAGAAGAGGTATCAGTGGGAATTTTGCTCCCACCATTCAGCACAACCACTATCCTGCTCCTCCTCTTCCTCCCATAATCAAACAAACACCAAGGGAAGCGGTGTTATTCTCCCGACATGAGACAGTACCACTATCCACCAGTCTAGGGAGGACATGTGCCGAGTTGCTGTGTCCTTACCCTCCTGGTATTCCCGTGCTAGTACCTGGGGAAGTGGTTACTATAGAGGCAGTACAGGCATTACAATATGCAATACAGAGGGGAGGGAGGGTGACTGGGAGTGGTTGTAGTAGCTACCTTTCTGGATTGGGGTTGGAAAGTATTAAGGTTTGTTGTTGAAAAAGAATATAGAGGGGAGGGAGGGACTTGTGAAATGAGGTGAGATGATGGTAATTTACATGGTTGGAAGGAGGACTACACACGGCAATCCCAGCCTCCTGCGCGTGGGGCTCCTTTGGGTAAGCAAAGGTTGGTGGTTTGATTCCTTGAACACATGATATTTACATGGTATTACATCATTATTATCTGGTTTGTGTGGATAGAGAGGCGAAAAAGGAAAGGGAAAAAAGTCTTTGAGTTATAGAATTGTAAAATGTGATAAATTGTGTGTGAAAATGACAGAAGAGAGAAGGGAAAGAAGACACCTGCGCATTTTAAATATAATTCACTGCATCTCTGCATTTGTGCACTTGCTCGGTGTACGTTGATAGAACTGTCAAAAAAAGGGAAGGTAAAGAATATACATGCATTTTTATAGTCTCTTTAAGCTACGTTTCTTATCTAATGCCCTACCAGATTTTGCCTTAACAGGGCCACTAATACTGCCAGCTGCGGTCGCTTGGCCAGAAGCGCCTGCCCCCGACGCTGCTTCTGCATTCAGGGCGTTAGCCCCCCCAGCAGCAGTTAAAACTGAAAGTTTTTTGATTGCATGAATACTAGTCATCAGCCTAGCCTTCTTGGCGAAATCGCCAAAGCTTTCTAACAGCAACTTGCCCGCTTCCTCATTCAATGCAGACTCGGCATTGGGCTCAATGAGGAGACAACGAATGACGGTCAAAACGTGCCTCAAGCCTAGAGTTGGTTGCCAGTCTCTTTTCAGGACGTTGACACAGATCTCGCCGGATGGACTAACATTGGGGTGGAATATTTTGGTGAGAAAGTAGCCTTTAGGGGGTGCAGAGGGGAATTCTGGGCCGAGGTGGAGTTTCATCTTGAAAATGCCATCCTCATAAGGAGTTCCAGTTGGACCTTCATATTCAGCTTGGACATCAGTGAAGTTTTCTTCATTGATGATGATCTGTAGTAGGGAAGAAGGGGGGGCGGGGGGGGGGGGGGGGGGGGGGTGGGGG
>Ga0114919_10000757_pt1 | contig 25549 bp, 25 predicted proteins | sample BlataG_FD_88682 | JGI IMG/M metagenome (GOLD analysis project Ga0114919, IMG submission 88682) | Deep subsurface microbial communities from Black Sea to uncover new lineages of life (NeLLi) - Black_00105 metaG | ecosystem: Environmental > Aquatic > Marine > Oceanic > Sediment | place: Atlantic... | reverse complement strand
TGGATATCGTCCTCAGCCAATGGGTACTACTACTTATGGAAAGTATTTCGTCGTGGATGGTATAATGATCTGTGCTGTGAGATTTTAGTCAAGGGGCCGCCATAGGTGGATAACGCCAGTCGTCGTTTTCTTACTCATATAAGAGAAGAACGGAGTTGCGCGGAAAATACTATCCTGGCTTATAGAACCGATCTTGAGCAGTTAAGCCGTGTAATTGCAGCTGGAAAAGGGGAGCCTGCCTCGCTCGGGTCGCTCACGCCTAAATCGCTATCTGATTATGTCAACTGGCTGATGCAGCAGGGTTATAAACCAGCAACGGTTTCTCGTAAGATAGCAGCTGTCCGTTCTTTCATAAACTATCTCAACACATACGAGGAGATAGGAGAACCAAGGCTTTCTGAAGAACTTCGTTCGCCTCTAAACCCACGACGCCAACCCCGTATACTGTCACGAGAAGAAACAGCTGCTCTGCTTGAAGCCCCAGCCGAATTCGATAGTCCACGTGCCCTGCGAGATCGGGCAATACTGGAATTACTTTGGACGACGGGCTTTCGGGCAGCTGAGGTTGTAAACTTAAGTTTGGAGGATGTAGACCTCAACCGACGGGAAGTCTATCTCTCATCATCTACTGATGATCCAGTTCCCTTGGGTGCCGCTACTTATGCTATGCACCTCTATATTCAGCGAGGTCGACCTCACTTAGTCCGTAAGCCACAGGTGCGGGCTTTTTTCCTGAATCAGCGCGGTCAGAGATTTAGCCGACAGGGATTATGGCTTGTCGTGAAACGCTGGGCGGCTGTTGCTGGTCTTAGTCACGATGCCTCTCCCCAGACGATACGAAATACTCTGATCCAGAATCTGCTTTCAGAAGGAAAAACTCGGAAGGAGGTACAACAATTCTTAAGACTTTCCAGCCCCAACGCAGTTTGGGTTCGCCGTGAGATCCCGCAGCATTAAATGGTGGATAGAAGTATGGAGTTTATTACCCTGGAAGATATTGATACAGCTACCCGAGCGATTCGCGAGCGCACTTCGTTGCAGCCTGAAGTCGGAATAATATTGGGCTCCGGTTTGGGGTTGGTAGCAGAGGTCGTAGAGGGGGCTGATAGGATCCCAGTCGAGGATATTCCTGGGTGGCCAATACCGACTGTGGAAGGCCATGCCGGCCATTTGGTGTGTGGCAATTTAGAAAGCCATCCAGTCTTAGTCTTACAAGGACGGGCCCATTACTATGAGGGTCACTCCATGTCTAAGATTGGCCTCCCGATACGAGTGATGCAGCGAATGGGCGTCGAAATCCTAGTCGTCACCAACGCAGCCGGAGCGGTGAACCCAGATTTTGCACCCGGCGAGCTGATGTTGATTATTGATCATATCAATCTTATCGGAATGGCGGGACTAACACCCCTTCGAGGGCCGAATCTGGATACATTCGGACCTCGTTTCCCGGATATGAGTCAAGCTTACGACCGTGATTTAATGAACCTCGCCAGGGAAGTTGCCCGTGAAGGGGAGATCCCGCTGCATGAAGGTATTTATATCTGCCTGGGGGGGCCATCTTTCGAGACGCCTGCCGATTTACGATTCTTACAAAGGATTGGAGTAGACGCGGTGGGCATGTCAACCGTCCCCGAAGTGAATATTGCCCGTCATGGGGGGATGCGCGTTTTGGGTGTCTCTGGTATCAGCAACAAGGCTAATCTGGATGGGCAGACCATCACATCACATGAAGAGGTACTGGCCGCAGGTCAAGTGATCGCTCCAATGCTCTTAGCACTTATCAGGGGGGTCCTCCGCCGGTTATGATTTAATATTAAATGGAAGAGATATTGCTCTTCATCGAAGAGCGGCAAAACTGGATTTATGTAATCCTTACGCTAGCTGGGCTGGTTTACCTTCGTTCAATTTTCCATTCCTATAAGGAATTGCGTGGATCCATCTTTAGCCTAGAGCGTGAACGGGCCATGAGCAGGCTAATACGCTCAGGGGCAATGCTGATCCTGGTATTTACTGGATTGGCAGCTACTTTCGTGGTGGCAACCTTTGCGTGGCCGGCTTTATCTGTTTCCATCCATCAGACGCCGATACCAACTGTGTCGTTACTCGCCACTCTAGAGGTCGATTTAGACACAGTGGTGGAGGAATCTCTAACCACTACTCCACGCGACTCATTAATAGTAGATAACTCCGGCTGTCTAAATCCAATGGCGACGATTACCGACCCTCAGGATGGTGATTCTGTCAGCGGGTTGGTTATGGTGTTAGGGGTAGCCGACATTACAAACTTCGCGTTTTATAAGATCGAGTATAAGAGGCTTATGCCAGGAGAGGTGTGGCATCCAATCTCAGCCGATATCCAACCGGTGTGCGAGAACGGTTGCCAGGTAGAGGAGAAATTAGGCACTTGGAATACAACTTTGGTGACACCGGGAGAATACGCCTTCCGTCTGGTGGTGATGGATGCTGAGGGCAACGCACCGCTCCCATGTGAAATCCAACTACGGGTGCTACCTCCCCCCTAACTGGCGGCAGGGGGTCGGAGATAGATTATGTAAGCAGGATCTCAAAGGGCTAGGCGAGGTTCCCATAGGGGATGAATTACATCAGTTATCATGAGGATTTTCAGAGGTAAGGATGAATGGAATGGAAATATTCTCAATCCGCAAGGCTAACTCGAGTGATATTCCAGCACTGATGGCGCTTGATCATGGCTACAGCACAGATCATGTTTGGCAGATGGCTGTCGACAACGGACAAGAGCAGGTAGGGGTAACATTTCGTGAGGTGCATTTGCCAAGACCAATGCGAGTGACCTACCCACGAGATCCGCAGCGGTTGGCGGATGAATGGACGCTGTACGCAAAATTATTGCTAGCCGCAACTGAGGAGGATCTGCTGGGATACGTGACGATCATCGAGGGACCAGCCATTGAATCCGGTTGGATAACAGATTTGGTCGTTAGCTTGCGGTGCCGACGTCAGGGTGTCGCCTCCCGGTTGCTACAAGCAGCTCGTGATTGGTGTCGTGACAATGGCATGAGACGAATGTTCATCGAGATGCAGAGCAAGAATTACCCCGCCATTTGTTTGGCACGAAGGTATGGCTTCATATTTGCCGGTTACAGTGACCACTACTACCCCGAGCAGGACATCGCCCTGTTCTTCTCCCTAGAGCTGCATTAAGCCTGAGCTTATTCCATGACTCAACCGGTGCTTTCCACGCTGCTGGTCATCAACCAAATCCTTAATGCTGCTAATGCCATCACTGCGTTCTCATTGCTCTTATATGTATTAACCTTTAATTTACGTGAGCGAGTGGCTCGATCCTTTGCCCTTTTGTTGGCGTGTGTCACTGTGGTTTATTTCGGAGATGTGTTAACCAGCCTCTCGCAGGTTGACACGGAAATTGAGCTCTGGTTGCGATTGCAATGGGTTGGAATCGCCTTTGTACCTGCGACTTATCTCTACCTTTCGGACGCCCTCCTGGCAGCCACAGGACGACCATCACAAGGAAGGCGCCGTTTAGTGGTATGGCCAAGTTATCTTCTGAGTGGGGTTGTGTTGGCGGCAGCAGGCTTGGGGCGTATCCTGGCGGGAGATTTAGTTCTTAGCGAGTCAACAGCATACTTGAGCCCAGGACGTTTGTTTCCTGCGTTCTTGCTTTTCTCGCTTCTAAACCTGGGGTTAGCAGGGTTTAACCTTTGGCGGTCCTATAAACGCTGTTTAACCCGCTCGAGCAGACGGCGAATGCGCTATTTGATGGCGGGCTCGCTTGGACCGTTGCTTGGTTCGTTTCCTTTCTTGATGATCAGCGGGTCTACCCTGGAAGTTCATCCTCTGATCTTTTGGGGTTTGTTGGTAGTGATAAATTCCTTGGTGGCTATCCAAATGGTGATGATTACTTATACCATAGCTTACTTCGGTGTGATTTGTCCGGACCGTGTGGTAAAAAGTCGATTATTCCAATGGATCCTGCGTGGTCCTGTTGTAGCTTCAACCGTCCTCGGAGTGACGGTAGTCGTTAATCGTTTAAGTATATTGATAGGTCTGGAGGGTGCCCGCGTGGTGCCCTTCACCATGGTAGTCGTATTGCTGATGTTGCAGCACATCATCACACTTGTAAGGCCATCGATTGAGCGCTTGTTTTTCTACGGTGAAGACCGCGGCGATATCGCTCGGTTGCAATTACTGGAAGAGAGGTTGTTGACCACTGGTGACTTGCAACAGTTCCTTGAATCGATCCTGAATGCTGTATGTGATGTCGCCGGAGTAGGGTCGGCATTTGTGGCGGTCGTCGGTCCAGATGGATTGGAAATGGAGGTTGCCGTAGGACCGGATGATCCTCTGCGTGGCTCCGGTGATTTGCCCCCTTTATTAGTGACCGATGATAAAGTGAGTTTTGAATTTCTAGGCATGGTCTTTACCTGGGATGTGTACTGGTTGATCCCTATACGACTGGCGGATACTCCGGAAGTCGTAGGTCTGCTTGGATTGCGCGCTCGGGGGGTACAGCCCGATTTCAATCCGGAGGAGGAAGCCAGGCTGAAGGTGCTGGTTGATGGGGCGACAGTAGCGCTGGCTGATCGTTTGCTCCAGCGGGAGATCTTCGGTGTGGTGGACAGGTTGGTTCCTCAGGTCGATGCGATACAACGCATGCGAGCCGCAGCTGTCTACGGCGGTGCAGAGGCGTTAACTGAACCGGTGAATGGTATCCATACTGAAGAAGAACTAACCGACCTTGTCCGAGAGGCATTGGGGCATTACTGGGGGGGACCTCGTCTTACCCGTAGTCCGCTTCTGGCGTTGCGTGTTGTTCGTAAAGCTATCAGTGAGCATGATGGCAACCCGGTTAACGCGCTGCGGGCGATTCTGAGGCAGGCGATCGACCGCGTGCGTCCTGAAGGCGAACGCCGTTTCACAGCCGAGTGGATGCTATACAACATCTTGGAGATGAAGTTCCTCCAGGGTCGAAAGGTTCGTGATGTTGCCTTACGTTTGGCAATGTCTGAAGCGGATCTATATCGGAAGCAACGTGTCGCAATTGAAGAGGTGGCCAGAGCCATCACTGAGATGGAACATGAGGCTGTCACCTCTGAATCAGGAGAGGAGATACTTCAGAAAAACGAGTGATAGCTTGCACTTTCGGGGGATTGGGGTATCCTATTTCTGGTTGAGGTTGGAGCCCTAAGGTTATTTTTCCGATCGGATTGAGGTTTTCCAATGGCGATGGACGAAGGTTTTACACGGGAGGGGGAAGGGGCGCCGCCCCCAATGGACGAATCCTGGTGGGCGGCAGTGCTGCAGGATGAAGGCAAACATAAGGCGACTGAGCGGCATAATGTGGGCAATAACCCGGAGGAAAGGATCGATTCCCCCGGCACACCTGAGGATTGGGTTTGGGCTCGGGAGTTGTATGACAAGGATGATACGATCGAACTCCCGATAATCGGCTACAACCGAGGCGGTCTACTGGTTGAGGCACGCAGCCTACGGGGATTCATCCCAATCTCACATCTGGTTGATATCCAACCGGTGAATGATGAAAGATCGCGCGTCGATTGTCTCACAGCACTGGTTGGTCGGAACTTGTGTCTTAAGGTCATTGAGTACGATCCTGAGCGTGGGCGTTTGGTCTTCTCTCAACGGGCTGCACTTGCTGGACCTGGTACACGCACCGAGTTGCTGGCTTCTCTTCAACCAAATGAACGCGTCCGAGGTATGGTGACTAACATCACCCGCTTTGGTGTTTTCATCGATTTGGGAGGGGTTGAAGGATTAATACATGTATCCGAACTATCGTGGGGGAGAGTACGCCACCCGGCTGATGTGGTGACCTGTGGACAGGAACTAGAAGTCCAAGTTCTCACCGTCGATCGTGAACAAGGAAGGGTTGCGCTAAGTTTAAAGGAGCTGCTTCCTGACCCGTGGGCGACGGTGGAGGAGCGATTCAACGTCGACGAGATCGTCGAAGGTATCGTAACCAACGTGGTCAAATTTGGAGCCTTTGTGGGAATTGAGGACGGATTGGAGGGATTAATCCACGTCTCAGAGTTGGGGGACGGAAGTCTCCTACATCCTCGGAATGTTGTACAAGAGGGAGAGCAGGTGCGAGTGAGGATCATCCACATCGATGCTGAAGATCGTCGATTAGGTCTTAGCTTACGCCAGGTTCCCCAACATAAAGAGGAGGGTTCAGAAGCCGAAACAGCATCCGAGCATCCGGAGGTTTTCTCTTCGGTTTAAAATTCTGTGGTGGAAGACGCGTGCCGGGCGCGCGTGTTCCGCGCCCGGTCTTCGCTATTAATCCCAAAATAGAACGATGGCTAAGAAAGACTTAAATTCGAGATCCGCTTATAGAAACGCAGATCAACGGCGCCCAGAGCAAACCAACAGCTTGTGGTGGGTGATCATTGAACGGGCGATTGCGTATGCTGACGATCTGGGGATGGTCATCTTGAGCGCGTTGGCTATGGTGACGTTGCTTGGCCTACTTGGATTGACCCAGGGTGCTTTGGTAGATCCCTGGTCTTCGCTCCTGCGTCGCTGGTTCGGTTGGGGATCTGTCCTCATACCAGTGATTATGGTCGTCGGAGCAATAGGTCTGATTCGTCATCGTCAAGGCTTACCATTAATTATAGATTGGCTTCGGGTGATCGCGATCGAGTTGTCTCTAGTTGGTGCGCTGGGGCTACTTTCCGTGCTCGACGGTATGGCTTTGCCACGTGCAGAATCTGGCTATGGAGGTGGATTAATTGGCTGGGGCATAGCAACCTTGTTCGAGGATCTGTTGGGATCATTCCTGCGGACAATCATTCTCTTTGCTCTGTGGCTTGGCTTCGGTTGCTATGGCTTGCGTGGTTTGCAGGCCAGATTTAGCAAGTTAATCGGTTTGCGTCGTCACGCGCAATACGGGGCGGGGGATGAATATTTGGAGACTGGACCTCCCGTTACGCTTGTGGTGCGTCCTGAGCGAGCCCCCTCTAGTCCAGTAAAGCCACTCCACCGTCTGCCACGCGCCTACCGTAAGAACTTCCGGGTGGAGGATCGACCGGATGAGAAAACGATGGGGGGAATAATACGCGGTGAGAGATTACCGCCATTCGATCTGCTGGAAGGCGGTAAGCATGCTCGGGTGACCTCAAAGGAGGTCAATTTGGCGGCTGGGCTGATTGAGAAAACGCTGGCAGATTTCGGCCTCCCGGTGAGAGTAATAGATTTCCGTACCGGACCGACGGTGACTCGATTTGCTGTCGAACCCGGCTACATCGAGCATGTAAGCCCAGAAGGTGAAATCCGTCGGCAGAAGGTACGCGTATCTCAAATATCCGCTCTGGCGAGTGACTTGGCATTGGCGCTTTCTGCACCGACGCTACGTATCGAGGCACCTGTTCCAGGGCGGGCTTATATGGGGATTGAGGTCCCTAATAGTCGCTCAACTCTGGTGCGCCTACGGTCGGTCATGGAATCAGAGGCGTTTCAATCAATCTCTTCGCCTTTAACCATAGCCTTAGGACGGGATGTCGCCGGAGCATCTATTGCAGCTAATCTACTAACCATGCCACACCTATTGATCGCCGGCACTACAGGGTCGGGCAAGTCGGTATGCGTCACCGCACTCGCCGTGAGCCTGGCGTTTGAAAACTCGCCTGAGGACTTACGCCTGATCATGATTGATCCAAAGATGGTGGAATTAATCCGTTTCAACGGGCTACCTCATTTAATTGGTAAAGTCGAGACAGAATTGGAGAGAATCACCGGCGTATTACGCTGGTGCATGATGGAGATGGATCGCCGTTACCGGCTGCTTGAGGAAGCCAAAGCACGCGATATTGATGCATACAACCGTAAGATTCGTCGTAAACGCAACGCGGAGCGTCTACCGCGCATAGTGTTGATGATTGATGAGTTAGCCGACCTGATGATGATGGCGCCAGATCAAACCGAACACACGTTGGTCAGGCTGGCTCAGATGGCGCGCGCCACCGGCATCCACCTAGTCCTTGCCACTCAACGTCCAAGCACCGACATATTAACCGGACTGATTAAAGCGAACTTCCCGGCTCGCATCTCCTTCGCGGTAGCCTCGAGCATAGACTCGCGAGTCATCCTCGATACGACTGGCGCTGAGACATTGCTTGGCAGAGGTGACATGCTCTTTCTCTCACCAGAGGCTGGTACGCCAATCAGGTTGCAGGGTGTTTTTGTCAGTGATCAGGAGATCGAGAGGTTGATCGATTATTGGCGGAAAGAGGTCAGCGACAGAATCGATACCCAGAAGCAGCCTCCCTGGGACGAACTGATCGCCAGGCAAGCGGTCATGGAGGATCGGGATGAAATCATTGAGCAGGCCATCGAGCTTGTAAGACGAAGGGGTGAAGCCAGTGCCTCGTTGCTTCAGCGTGGCTTGCGAATAGGATACCCGCGAGCTGCCCGTCTAATGGATGAACTTGAAGAGTTGGGTGTGGTCGGGCGTGCCCAGAAAGGAGGTCGGACACGTGAGGTTCTGATCGGAGAGGACGACGACCCGTTAACGCCACCAGAGCCTTCGACCAGATAGGGTTGCCCAGCTTGACTCAGCCTTTGACCCGAGTTAGCATTCCAAGAGTACTGTTGAGAGGAGAACTCGATGCGAGTGGACGACACCACCCATCAGACGCGGCTTACATTAACTGAACTACTGCGAATTAAATTCAAAGGTGTAGTGGATCCAATCGGAATGTTCTTGAACCGCCTTGGTATTGCCCCTAACACCCTCACTTTCGCTGGACTGGTCGGAAACTTGATCGGTGCAATGTTCCTGGCTCAGGGTAAGTTCTTGATCGGCGGGTTGATCATCCTCGCCATGGGACCCTTGGACGCGTTGGATGGTACGATGGCGCGTTTACGCGGTGAGGCTTCCGACTTTGGAGCTTTTGTTGACTCGGTAACAGATCGATACATCGAATTGTTGATTTATGGCGGATTGCTAGCCCACTACCTTCAACAAGCTGATACATTCATGTCAGGTCTTGTCTTTATCGCCGCGGCTGGGTCCATCATGGTGTCATATGTCAAAGCCCGAGCGGAAACGCTTGGTTTTGAGGCCAAATGGGGTATCCTTACCCGCACAGAACGTTTCCTCGTTTTGGTGCCGAGTCTAGTCTTAAACCATCCTACTGTCGGTATAGCTATTGTAGCCGTCCTAGCCAACATTACCGCACTGCAGCGGATCTATGTCGTCCGCCGTCAGGCTTACAAAAAATAGAGGTCAAGTAATATGAGTTTTGATGCCTACGGTATTCATATCGGATTTCTCTACTTCCGCTACTATGGAATGATCATCATGTTCGGTGCGGTGGTTGCTACTGTTTTATCGCAGCGAATGTTACGCAAAACAGGCATCGATCCAGAGCTTGTGTGGGACGGTCTAATTTGGGCTCTTATTTTCGGACTTATTGGAGCCAGGCTATACCATGTTTTTACCCCTTCACAAAGCCTGCTTGATCAAGGAATTGACACCAAATACTACTTTCAGCACCCATTGACCATCTTGACCACCTGGCAAGGAGGATTGGGTATGCCCGGTGCAATTGTCGGTGGGGTTCTCGGTTTATATTTATTCGCCCGGCGGCGTGGGTTGGAAATTTTCTTTCTACTCGACATCGCTGCACCGGGTGTGGCGCTAGCCCAGGCTATCGGGCGTTGGGGGAACTTTATTAATCAGGAGCTATATGGTCCACCGACAGACCTGCCCTGGAAGATTTTCATCCAACCAGGGAACCGCATTTCTGGCTACGAATCTTTTGAGTACTTCCATCCCCTTTTCTTATACGAATCGTTATGGAATCTTGGCAATGCGATTCTTCTGTTTTGGTTATGGCGGAAGTTCTATAAGCAAATGAAGATGGGCGATTTGTTTATCGTCTATCTGATCACTTATCCGTTAGGGCGATTCCTGCTTGAGTTTATACGTCTGGATTATGTGCCAATGTGGGGGATCAACTTCAACCAGATAGCGATGTTGGTTGTAGCGTTCATCAGCGGCGCAGCACTTTTCCTCCGCCATCGACTGAAACAGACCTCCCCCTAAGAACTACTGGACGGAATTCATAAAAGGTTTTGTGGCTAGCCTTGCCCCTCCCACCATTGTTGCCAACGGGCAGGGTCCTCGCCATAATCCTGCCCAGTTATGTTAATAAATTACACTACCACCATTCCCCAATCGGCACAAACGGCATTATCTGTTGCAGACTGGGATGGTCGTTTGGGCTTCACTCAAATACTGGCTTGGGCAAAAGTGGTGAAAGTAGAATAGCAACCGCCTGTTTATTTTGATATGGGAAGGGTGGTTGATTGTGAGCGGCATTCCATACTGCTATAATGCTTCGGAAAACGGCGGAAGATGGTATTGATTGAGACCCACGACCTAACAAAACATTTCGGAACCTTGGCGGCTGTCGAGGGGGTCTCATTGCGCGTCGAAGCTGGCGAGATTCTAGCATTGCTCGGTCCCAATGGGGCGGGTAAGACAACCACCATACGAATGCTGGCGTCCATCCTTCGTCCAACGCGGGGTACGGCAAAAATCAAAGGCTTTGATGTAGTGCAAGAACCCATCGACGTGCGGCGTTCGGTGGGTTTCCTTACCGAGCATCATGGTCTTTACACCCGAATGAAACAGCAGGAGTATCTGGAATTCTTCGGTCAGATCCACAAAATGCCGGCGACAGTCATTAGAGAAAGAACGACGGAGTTACTCACACAATATGGGTTAAATGAGGCAAGCGAATTGCGTTTGAGTCAGTTCTCGAAGGGGATGAGACAGAAGCTTGCTCTGGCTAGGACGCTGCTGCATGATCCAGCCGTTCTGTTGCTCGATGAACCAACCTCAGCCATGGATCCGTCCAGTGCTCATATGGTGCGGAAAGGCATATCCGGTCTGCGTTCTTCAAATCGGGCGATCATAGTCTGCACCCACAACTTGCATGAAGCAGAGATGTTGGCTGATACAATAGCTATCATCCGACGTGGGCGGATCATAGCCAACGGTACGCCTAAGGAACTTAAGCGAAGCTTGCTTGGTGATCCGGTAATGGAACTTCGTCTGGCTGGTCCACTCGACGGCGCGTTGAAGCACTTGCCTCCGGATTTGAAAGCACTCGCCATGGGCAAGAATTGGCTGCGTTATCAAGTTGGTCAGCCAGAAATTGTTAACCCGAAAGTGTTACAGGCGATGACGGAGGCAGGGGTCAAGGTGATAACGCTTTCTGAAGTGGGGCGGAGTCTGGAGGATGTTTATCTCCAGGTAGTTGCAGATGGCGAAAACGGTTTGGGGAGCAGGGGTGAAAAAGAGCACTAATCAGGTGCTTGAAACGATTGCTGGTGCATGGATCGTTGCAAGGCGCGAAATTCGTGACCAACTGCGTGACTGGCGGATTCTAACCCCAATTATCATCCTCACACTGTTCTTTCCATTACTAATGAACTTCACCGCTCAGCAGGCGATGGATTTCGTCACTCGTTATGGCGCACCCATTATTGGTGATCGTCTAATACCCTTCCTGCTTTTGATCGTCGGCTTCTTCCCGATCTCGATTTCATTGGTCATCGCCCTTGAAAGCTTTGCCGGTGAGCGGGAGCGGCTTTCATTGGAACCCCTTCTAGCGACCCCACTCACCGATAGCCAATTGTACCTAGGTAAGATGGTAGCTTCACTGGTTCCACCTTTGGGCGCAGCATATTTGGGCATCTCTGTCTACCTAGTGGGACTGGTATTGAGGATTGACTGGCGACCACCGCCGCAATTGCTGCTTCAGGTTCTGGCGCTTACGACGATCCAAGCGATCGTGATGGTCAGTGGCGCGGTGGTGATCTCGTCGCTGACGACCTCCGTGCGGGCCGCCAACTTGTTAGCCTCTTTCATCATTATCCCTGTCGCTGAATTAGTCATCGGTGAAAGTGTGATAATGTTTTGGGCGAGGTATGAGATTCTGTGGTGGATTGTGGTGGCGTTGGCATTGATTGCATTCGTGTTTGGGCGGATGGGATTGCGTCTTTTCAACCGAGAAGAATTATTGGGCAAGGAGATCGATGACATCGACTTACGTTGGGTATGGCAACAGTTTTGGCGGGCCTTCCGAAATGGTACTAAGACACCGATAGAGTGGTACAAGAACGTTTTATCAGGTTCGCTGCCAGCTGCCAGATGGGAGATTCTAATCACGACTGGTTTGCTCGCTGCAGGCTACATTATTGGTTTTCGATTAGCTGATACTTTTACCATACCGAAGGATTTGGTTAATCTCGACGCACTCGGCGAAACGTTGAAAAATCCGGAGGGAAGCATTGTCCAATTACTTGGACTTGATTGGAAATGGATTTTTTACCATAACGTGCGCGCCCTGGCGCTAGCAACTCTCCTGGGAGCCTTTTCCCTGGGCGTGTTGGCTGAGATTCTGCTTATGGTGCCGATTGGGATTATTGGCTACTTCGCTGGTAATGTCGTCCTTGCCGGAGGAGATACACTTCATTTCCTAACCGCTTTTGTCTTGCCCCACGGTGTGTTTGAGATTCCTGCAGCGATCATCTCCGGTGCTGCAATTCTTCGACTTGGTCTGGCAGCTCTCAGCGTACCGAAGGGGGAGTCCTTAGGCCAGAGCTGGCTAAAATCACTGGCAGAATGGGCGCGAATTGGGATTGGTCTTGTGTTACCTTTACTAATTTGCGCTGCGGTAGTAGAGGTTTTTGTCACCCCCCGTATCGCTGTGTGGCTTCTCACTGGATAAAGACATGACGAAATTAATTATCCTTGGAACGGCTGGCCAAGTACCGGACCCAGATCATGAGAACACCTATATGGCTCTTGTCGATGATGAGGGGGTTGTGTTGATTGATTGCCCGGGAACACCAATAGTGCGGTTAGCCCGGGCTGGCATCCCCTTGGATTCGATAACTGATTTGATCGTCACCCATTTCCATCCTGATCACGTCGGTGGTGTACCGTTGCTGTTGATGAATATGTGGCTCTTGGGTCGTAAGGATGCTTTGCGTATCTATGGTTTACACCACTGCCTTGAGCGGCTTGAAGACATGATGGGCTTCTACCACTGGGATAACTGGCCAAATTTCTTCCCAGTAGCCTTCCATCGACTGCCTGAGAGCGAACGCATCCTCTTGCTAGAGAAAGAAAATTTTGTGATTTATTCTTCACCAGTGAGGCATCTAATCCCCACTATCGGCCTTCGGATCGAGGTCATAAAAAGCGGCAGGACGATTGTATACTCCTGCGACACTGAACCCTGTCCACCTGTAGTTCGACTCGCCAGTGGGGCTAATATATTAATCCATGAAGCCTCAGGCGCGATAGTCGGGCACTCTTCTGCCTCCCAAGCTGGTGCGATTGCTCGTGAGGCTGGAGTGGATAAGTTATTACTGATTCACTATCAACCGGGGAAAAACCAGTCTGGAACGTTGGTGGAACAAGCCCGGGAGACATTCCCGGGAGAGGTGGTCGTTGCCCAAGATATGATGGAGATCGACCTCTAATGCTTCCAGTCTACCCAACAATGGTGCAAAGCACCCTTATCAAGCCTCTGCTCTTCGCAAAGTGACATGCAGATAGTGGAAGTCCCCACGAGGTGGAATCAGGTCGATCACTTCGAGGACAGTGAACTCCTGTTCCCCTAATACCACTCGATCTCCCACAAGGGGTCGATGGTCTGTATTGAGGATGGCCCCAGGGTGGTTTCTCTCTTGAATTACATAACTTACTTTATAGCTTGCAGGCACGAGATCCCCTCACTGGTTGGTTAGATGCTGGTGGCGCAACTTGAACGATAGATCGGCAGCGATGTTACGCATGACAATATAACCTAGATGGTAATTTTCATCGCAGAGCTTCTCGAAGTCTTCGCGTTGGATGATCTGAACGACAGTCTTCTCCGATATTGCCCGGACAGTAGCTGAGCGCGGCCCTCGATCGACAAGGGCCATCTCGCCGACGATCTGCCCTTGCCCCAGGTTGACAATTGCCCTGGGAGATGGATCAGAGGGTGATTCGCTGTGTAATACTTCCACAAACCCATCGCATATCACAAACAACTCATCACCATGCTCACCCTGTGTAATGATCGAATCCCCAACCCGATAGGAACGCTGATGACAGATCTTGGAGACAGCTTCAAGTTCATATGGAGTGATTCCATCGAATAGCTCAACTTTGCTGAGTACCGTAAGTAAGTCCATCGAAGCCTCGCTTGATATTTAGCACAATCGATAAACGCGCTTTTTACTATCCGAATTCTACATCAGGATTGCTCCAGTTCCAACTAGATAAAAGTACGCCATTGGGCTTACAGATATGCCCTGTGGTAAAATCAAAAAAATACTAGTGGAATCCCAATAAGGTGGGAGAAGTGATGAACGAAAAGGATACAGCCGTCTCGTTGGCGACACACAAATTCAGCGCAGAAGACGATCCCTGGTCTACGGATCCGTCTCGGTTTTCCAGATGGCGCCTTATAAGGCAAGCACATCTCTGGCGTCCACCTACAGATGTCTTAGAAACAGATGAAGCCTATGTGGTGATAGTAGAGGTTGCTAGGATGCGTGGAGCTGAATTTTCGGTTACCTACAATCAACAAGTGCTCTCTATCCAGGGGACAAGGTCAGATACCAGCGTCCGCATAGCTTATCATCAAATGGAAATTGCTTATGGTGAATTCGAGACCGAGGTACGGATTCCTGTTCCGATTGACGCTTCCAACATCGAGGCGACCTACAGTGATGGTTTCCTACGGGTAGTGCTCTCCAAAACCCGTCCGCGGCAAGTTTCCATATCTGATTGAGATGAGCCTCTTTGGCTATAGGATAAAGCCATGTTTGATCACCAATTCGGTGAAGATGCTGATGACAGAACGATTGTAAGGTGCCAGCTTGCTAACGGGTGCCACTTCCTTGAGGATGCTGTGAACAAACTATCATCGACAATCCTGGTTCAGGAGGATAGCGGCGAGACATCTGAACCAGGGCCCGAGATGGAATCCTTGGAAATCCCTGAGTATTTGCCTATCCTACCCTTACGGGGGGTAGTGGTTTATCCCCACACCGCTGTGCCATTAACGATTGGACAGCCACGCTCGATACGGTTGGTTGACGATGTGGTCACAAGCCAACGTCTGATCGGATTGGTGGCTTCTCGTAAACCAGAGTTGGAGTTACCGGGACCCGAGGATTTGTACAGTTACGGCACCTTGGCGGCGATTCAACGACTATTTCGTGCTCCCGACGGGACGATTCGGTTGATTGTCCGCGGGTTAGCACGCTTTGAGCTTGGGGAGTTTACCGCGCTTGAACCGTACCTCACCGCCAGGATCTATTTAAAACCTGAGACTGTCGAAGAAGGGGTGGAAATCGAGGCTCAAGTCCGCGCAGCTAAGGATCAATTCCAGAAGATCGCTGAATTGGCTCCCTCATTGCCACGGGAGATCCTGGGGAGTGTGCTACTGCTCGACGACCCACTGCACGTGGTTTACACTATCGCCAACTATCAGCGAATGGGTATCGCCGAGGCTCAGGAACTTCTGGAGGAAGACGCGGCGATTGTAAAATTGCAGTCGCTTAATAACCTGTTAAGCCGGGAAGTGGAAGTCCTTTCTCTCGGTCAACAAATCCAGCAGGAGGCACGTACCGAGATCGAGAAAGTACAGCGGGAGTTCTTCCTGCGTGAGCAGTTGAAAGCGATCCAGCGTGAACTCGGGGAGGCTGATGAACAGGGAGCTGAGATTGAGGAATTCCGTAAACGTATTGAAGTTGCTCAAATGCCTGAGGAAGCCGAGAAACAATCACGTAGGGAGCTCGATCGACTGGCGCGATTGCCGACGGCAGCCGCAGAATACGGCGTGATCCGCACATACCTGGATTGGCTGGTCTCTCTGCCATGGAGCAAGGTCACGCAGGATAATTTGGATCTGGTTAATGCCAGGAAAGTACTGGACGATGATCACTATGGGTTGGAGGATGTGAAGGAGCGCATCCTTGAGTACCTAGCAATTCGCAAGCTGAAGCTTGAGCGTAAGGATGAGCAAAGCGCGGTGCCAGAGGATGAGATACGCCGCGAACGGGAGGGATTAATTTTGTGCTTTGTTGGGCCCCCAGGCGTAGGGAAGACCTCCCTCGGGCGATCGATCGCGCGGGCCACAAACCGGATGTTTATCCGAATCTCGTTGGGTGGGGTGCATGATGAGGCTGAGATTCGGGGCCATCGTCGCACTTACATCGGGGCAATGCCTGGTCGCATCCTGCAAGCGCTTCGGAGGGTTGAGTCTCACAACCCTGTATTCATGCTTGACGAGGTAGATAAATTGGGACGGGATTTCCGTGGCGATCCGGCTTCAGCTCTCTTGGAGGTTCTCGATCCTGAACAGAATCGCGAATTCAGGGATCACTACCTGGAGGTTTCGTACAACCTGTCACAGGTGATGTTCATCACCACGGCTAATTGGCTTGAGACCATACCAGCTCCGTTGCTTGACCGGATGGAGGTGATTATGCTATCCGGTTACACTGACCGCGAAAAGGTAGCTATTGCCCGCGGCTATCTGATCCCACGTCAAATACGCGAGAACGGCTTACGCTTGGAAGAAGTCGAATTTAGTGATGAATCTCTCTTTACCGTTATCCGTTCCTACACTCGTGAAGCAGGAGTGCGAAACCTTGAACGAGAGATAGGAGGCATTTGTCGCAAAGTGGCCACACGGATCGCGGAGGGTAAAACCGAGAAGATGATAATCACCCCTGAGTTGGTGGGCGAGTTGCTCGGCAAGCCCCGCTTCCTGGGAATGGAAGAAGTGGCAGAGCGAACCTCAATTCCTGGGGTGGCTACAGGCCTGGCATACACTCCAACCGGTGGCGATGTGCTCTTTATCGAAGCCACCTCAATGCCGGGTACCAAGCAGTTCTTGCTCACCGGCTCCTTGGGGGAGGTGATGAAAGAATCTGCTCAGGCAGCTCTTTCACATATACGTGGCATGTCTGACGAGCTGTCTATTCCAACCGACTATTGGGAAAAGCATGACCTTCATATTCATATCCCAGCCGGGGCACAACCCAAGGATGGCCCGTCAGCCGGGGTGACGATGGCAGTGGCATTGGCCTCGTTGGTCACAGGTCGGGTCGTTCGTTCTGATGTGGGGATGACGGGTGAGGTAACGTTGCGGGGTAAAGTTCTTCCCGTGGGCGGGATTAAGGAAAAAGTATTGGCCGCTCATCGAGCTTGTTTAAAAACTGTGCTTCTGCCACGCCGGAATGAAAAGGACCTCGATGATATTCCTGAGGAGGTTCGTCAGGAGATGAGCTTCGTTTTCATTGACACCGTCGCCGATGCAATTAAGTCGGCGCTAGACGGAAAAGCAACCAAGCGTAAGCGGAAATCGAGCTCAACCAAGACCCGCAAGAAGACCAGCACAGTGTCGAATCGGAAAAAATCCACTACTGCCGTCAGTAAGCGTGGGAAGCGTTCGAAAAAAAGCGGAAATTCGAACTAACAAAACCAGATCCTGAATCTCGAAAGGTGTTCAAGACGTGCAAAAAATACTTATCATCGATGATGACCGAACTATGGTCTACCTATTAAGGACGCTGTTGGAGATGGAGGGATTCGAGGTTGCTGAAGCACAGGATTGGAAATCAATCTTAGAGACGATACGGATCGAACGCCCTGATGTTGTACTGATGGATTATTTCCTCCCTGATATAGATAGTTTGGAAGTGTTGTCCCGGCTACGGGCAGCGCCAGATTTGGCAGGCATCCGAATCGTGAACTCGTCAGGAATGGATGTTTCTGACCAATGTATAGAGGCTGGGGCAGATGCTTTTCTGCTCAAGCCATACACACCCGAACAACTAATAAAAGTTATCAGAGATATAATTGGTGAGGATGGCGCAACAGAAATGGCGTCATCTCCCCCAGAGGAGAAATAAACATAGTGGCAAGAAAAATGATACACCGAACTTCACGCCAGTGGCGCCTAATTGATTTACATCTGCATACTCCGGCTTCCAACGACTATCAGGAGCCGGATGTTTCCTTTCGGGATATCTTGCGTCGAAGTCAGGTGCGTGGACTGGAAGTCGTCGCCTTCACCGATCATAACACTGTCGCTGGATACCGACGTATGCAGGAGGAGATTGAACAACTGGAGCTTCTCGAGCGGTTAGACCGGTTAACTGATGAAGAACTCAACCGGCTGGGAGAGTATCGTCAACTGCTTGAGAAGATCCTTGTCTTACCGGGTTTTGAATTCACCGCCACGCTCGGTTTTCATATCTTAGCCATCTTCCCGGCGGACAAACCTGTTCGTGAAATCGAGCACCTCTTGCTCAACCTCAACATACCCTCAGACCAGCTCGATGTCGGCTCATCAACTGTAGGTGCTACCTCCGATGTGTTGACCGCCTACCGAATGATCGATGAAGCCGGGGGTCTAGTAATTGCTGCCCATGCCAATTCAACCAACGGCGTTGCCTTGCATGGTTATGGATTTGGTGGTCAGACAAAGATCGCATACACTCAGGATCCTCATTTACATGCCCTGGAGGTGACCGATCTGGGACAGAAGGGTCGCCGCTCGACAGCGAAATTCTTTAGCGGCACAAAACCTGAATATCCACGTAGGATGCATTGCATCCAAGGATCCGATGCTCATCGCTTACGTATAGATCCAGATAACAAAAAGAATCTCGGCGTAGGTGATCGGGCTACAAGGGTCTTGCTGCCAGAGGTCTCCTTTGAAGCCCTTAGGGAACTTTTTTCTAGTAATGACTTCGCTCGTACACGACCGCACTGGCCTGCCATCAAAGAGGATTTTGACTTCATCCGCCAGGCAAGGGAAGAGGGTCCTAGCATTATCCAGGACTTCTACGAGAGCGTAACCATTCGAGGAGGTCGTCTGTATGCGGTAATCGCCGATGCATGCGCTTTCGCCAACAAAAATGGTGGAACGTTGTACATCGGTATCAGCGCTGACCCAAAGAAGGCTCCGGTGGGGGTTACGAAGCCTACGGCTGCGATCCGGCAATTGCAGCAGGAACTTAATAAACGAATCAGTCCTCACCTTTCCTGTCAGGTGGATACTCAGGAGACCCAAGGTAAAAAAGTGATCCGGGTCCTGGTTCCTCGTGGTATAGATCCCCCATACGCAGTGGATGACAACAAGATTTATGTGCGCGACGAAGCGGATACCGGACTAGCCGTGCGGGATGAGATTGTCCAGCTAGTCTTGGGCGGAAAACGAGAAGTTATCGGTGAGGTAGCTATCGAAACTGAGCCGATTGAACCAGAAAAGGCAGTTGAGGTTGGTGTACCATCACCTCGGACCGGAGTTGAGGTGGTGGGGTATGAAGAAAGGGAAGGCATCCGTTATTACACGATGCGTGACCTGCGAAATGGAAACGTAGTCAAGAACGTGACCCGTTCTTCGGCACGCCTCCTATGGCATTATGCCATTTCTCAGTACACTGGCCTACCCAAAGACTTATCCAAAGCCTCTATTTCATGGCAGGGAGACCTGGGGATCTTACGAGAACAACAGCGCGGTAAGAAAAAGCGCTATGACCTGGCACAGAAGACACATCAAGGAATCCAGGTTTTCTTCGGCGTGACCGAGGATGGTGTCCATGGCAAGTGGAAGCGTTTGGTGGGGAGTGATACTGATTGAAGGACTGCATCTTTTGGTATTATTCAGTTTCTTCTTCTCCCCGCTGATGCTGAGCAAAGTTGAGCGGAAAAATTAAGCGACCTGCCACCTGCAGGTCGTGCTTTATGCCTAGAGGGCAGGAGCGGCAATGAACGTCCGCGAGTTCGTCTATGAAAACGATCTGCAGGCCGTTCTCGAACTTTGGAGGGGAGGCAGTCCAGGCATTCGGATTTCACCTTCAGATGATCCAGCTGAAATACGCAAGAAATTACAACGTGACCCTGACTTGTTTCTAATAGCCGAAGAGGATGCGCGTATCGTAGGAGCTGTAGTCGGTGGTTTCGATGGTCGTCGGGGGATGGTTTACCACCTGGCGGTGGAAACCACACAAAGGGGACGAGGTATCGGGCGAGCATTGATGAGGGAGCTCGAGGTAAGCTTGCGACGTAAGGGGTGTTTAAAGTACTATCTGCTGGTCACTAAGGATAACCAAGATGCAGTCGCGTTTTACCAACGATTAGGATGTGAAGTGATGGACTTGCTAGTCCTGGGGAAGGTGATCAAATGAGAGTGGGTGTGCTCACGATCTCCGATCGATCTTCGCGCGGTGAGCGTGAAGATCGATCGGGTCCGTTGCTAAAAGAGCTGATCGAGAACCAAGGGTGGCGGGTTGTCCGGTTCGATGTGGTCTCAGACGATCAACAAGATATCGAAGCACTATTGCTGGCCTGGGCAGACTCAGGCGAGGTTGACCTGATCCTGACAACTGGAGGGACAGGATTTTCATCACGCGATCGTGCTCCTGAAGCGACATTGGCAATCATCGAGCGCCTTGCGCCAGGGCTTGTGGAGGCCATGCGGGCTGCCAGTCTTAAAGTGACTCCTCATGCCATGCTATCACGGGCTATTGCTGGGATCCGGGGTCGGACACTTATTGTCAACTTACCTGGCAGTCCACGCGCAGTGGTGGAGAACCTGGAGGTCATCCTCCCGGCGTTGCCCCACGCCATCGATCTGCTTCGGGAAGATTCCGGCGCAGAAGCAGGACATACTCCACCCCTGCCAGAAACCAAGATGTAGCCAGGAAGAGGAGGGTAGCATGTCAAGCAGATCCAGGTACCGATGGTTTGTTTTCGCCGTGTTCTTCGCTTTTATGTTGCTGCATCAGTCAGACAAGTTGCTAATCGGCCCTCTGACCACACCAATAATGGAAACATTTAACATCGATGAGGCGAAGATGGGCGCAGTGTTTACTGGCGCGCTGCTGGTTTCAGCTTTCCTGTATCCGGTTTGGGGCTACCTATATGATCGCTTTGCCCGAGCGAAATTGCTCGCCTTGGCTTCGGCGATCTGGGGCTCGACCACCTGGTTGAGTGCCATCGCACCGTCCTACTCCAGTTTCTTAGTCAGCCGAGCCTCAACCGGGATTGATGACTCCAGTTACCCGGGCCTCTACAGCCTGCTTGCAGACTATTTTGGCCCGGCGATACGGGGGAAGGTTTATGGCCTGTTACAACTCTCACAGCCCTTAGGTTACATGCTGGGTTTGATTGCAGCGACGTTGCTAAGTGGCCTTATCGGTTGGCGAAGTATTTTTTATATCACCGGTACACTCGGTTTACTAATAGCATTGGTGATCTACTTCTGTGTGCGCGAAGCTCCGCGTGGTCGGAGCGAACCTGAATTGGCTGACCTCGAGCAAATTGGCATTTACCGCTTTGATAGCAAGGTCGCGCTGGGATTGTTCAAAAAGAGAAGCCTGCTGTTGCTCTTTGCCCAGGGTTTTATCGGCGTCTTTCCATGGAATGTGATCACCTATTGGTTCTTCCGATATCTTGAAACGGAGCGCTATTACTCACAAGACGAAGTCCTGATGACCATGGTGCCGGCAGTGTTGGTTCTGGCCGTGGGCTATTTCGTGGGGGGGATGATCGGCGACTTCTTTTTCAAGCGAACATCACGCGGCAGAGTGCTGGTCGCCATGGTGGCTGTTCTTGTGGGGGCAATCTTGCTGACCTTTACAATGAATGTTCCGGTGCAGAATCAGACCATGTTCCTGATCATGCTCGTATTTACTGCGCTGTTTATCCCTTTCGCCTCCCCGAATGTGATTTCAACCGTATACGACATCACACTTCCGGAGGTCCGGAGCACAGCCATTGCGATCCAGTACTTTATCGAAAACGTAGGGGCTGCGTTAGCGCCTTTGCTGGCGGGATTGATCGCGGTGCGTTCTTCTCTGCACCAGGCTATTTTGATTATCTGTGTTTCAGCATGGGTTATTGGATCCCTTCTGCTTGCCGTGACGGCGTATCTAGTCCCACATGACATCCAAACGCTGCGGCGACAACTCCGTGAGCGAGCGCAAGCGGAGAGGGCGGCTCAGGCGAAGTCAGGCTCGGTGAGCTAAGCCTTTTTTTCAGTGCAGTCATTCTTCCCTTTTGGCAGAAGATATTACTCCTCCTCAGGTCGATAAATTCTGGTCACCTTCAATAGACTTGACAATCTGGGTAGGTTTTGTTATAATATACCCACCCCAATGGGGGGGGTATAATTAAATAGGACGAGATATGGATAAAAAAGACAACCTTCGCCGTTTGAAGAACATAGAAGGACACATTCGAGGCATCCAAAGGATGGTCGAAAGCGACGAGTACTGCATCGACCTGATCCGTCAAATCCAGGCAGTACAAGGAGCGTTGAGCAAAGTCAGCGCTAAGATCCTAAACGAACATCTGCATTCGTGCCTTATCACCGCGGTTAGGGGGGAAGACCCTGACGAACGGGAGAGGGTACTGAGAGAAATTGCCGAAGTGTATGAAATGGCCTCGAAGGTCTAAATCGATATCAGATTGCCAAGGAGGAATTTAAAATGACAACTGCTACTTACACAATTCCGAACATTTCCTGCGGTCACTGCGTGCACACAATACAGAGGGAGTTGACTGAACTTGAAGGTGTTTCTCGGGTACGAGCATCCGAGTCCACCAAACAAGTTACGGTCGAATTCAGTCATCCCGCCACTGAAGAGCAGATCGAGACCTTGCTGGCGGAGATCAACTATCCGCCAGCTAAATAAATCAGCATCAGTTATGTTTATGGAGTCGCGAAGTGCCTGAGTCTACCAGTCACCTCACCCTGCCGATCATTGGCATGACTTGCGCCAATTGTGTTGTCACTGTCGAGCGAAACCTAAAAAAGTTAGAGGGTGTGCATTCTGCCAGTGTCAATCTGGCTTCTGAACGAGCCAGCCTTGAATTTGATCCGACTATCCTCGGTCAAGATGCGATCCTCGACCGTATTCGTCGTGCAGGTTATGACGTCGCCATGGGTGAAGCCGATTTAGCGCTTAAACGTCTCAGCGATGATAACGACGCACGCCGCCTGGAGAAAACACTTCTGACGCGAGAGGGCATCGTCGAGGCAACTGTCAACTTGGCTACAGAGCGAGCGTTGGTGCGCTACATTCCTACTGTGGTCAGCCAGGGAGAAATTCGCCGGGCCATTAAAGACGCCGGATTCGAGGTGCTGGAGTCTCCAGGCATGATGGAAGATGTGGAGCGCAAGGCCAGGGAGAAGGAGATCAGCCGCCAAAGGAACCTGCTCATTATTGGCCTTTCTTTCACCCTGCCGCTGTTCCTGATGTCTATGCTGCGTGATTTCGGACTTGTGCCAGATAAAATTGTGGACTCACGCTGGCTCAACTGGTTGATGTTCGCCTTGGCGACGCCGGTCCAATTTTATGTTGGCTGGCAATATTACGATGGGGCTTACAAAGCGTTGCGCAATCGCTCGGCCAATATGGACTTGCTCATAGCGATGGGGTCATCGGCGGCTTACTTCTATTCGCTCCCAGTCCTGTTTGGTTGGATAGACGGACACTTGTACTTCGAAACCGCCGCGGTCATCATCACCCTGATCGTCCTGGGTAAGTTCCTTGAAGCGCGCGCCAAGGGACGAACCAGTGAGGCGATTAAAAAACTACTCGGTTTGCAGGCTAAGACCGCACGTGTGGTGCGCGATGGCAAAGAGTTCGACCTCCCGATTGAGCAAGTACGTGTCGGTGATTCGGTAGTCGTCCGTCCCGGGGAAAAAATCCCCGTCGATGGTGTAGTAGTTGAAGGACGGACGGCGATTGACGAGTCGATGCTGACTGGTGAGTCGATGCCGGTGGACAAGCACCCTGGAGACGAGGTCATTGGTGCAACCCTTAACAAGATGGGTATGATCAAGTTCGAAGCCACGAAGGTGGGCAGAGAAACCGCTCTGGCTCAAATTGTACGGTTGGTTGAGGAGGCGCAGGGTAGTAAAGCCCCAATCCAACGTCTGGCGGATAGGGTATCCGCCGTGTTCGTGCCGGCAGTCATTGGTATCGCACTGTTGACTTTTCTCGGCTGGTATTTCTTGGCGCCACCACCTCAAGGGGATCTGTCGGTCTTCACCCGGGCTTTAATCAACATGGTAGCTGTGCTGGTTATCGCCTGTCCGTGCGCCATGGGACTGGCGACACCAACGGCAGTGATGGTTGCCACTGGCAAGGCTGCCCAGTTCGGGATCCTTTTCAAATCCAGCGAGGCGTTGGAACGAGCCGGTCAATTAACCACCGTGGTCCTCGATAAGACTGGCACTATCACCCGTGGCCAACCTACGGTAACCGACATACTCGTCGTTGATTGGAAAGGAAGTGCAAATGACCTCCTAGCTTTGGCTGCCAGTGCCGAGAAGGGATCGGAGCACCCCCTCGGTGAAGCGATCGTGGCTGCAGCTGGTGAGCGGGGATTGTCTATCGGTGAACCAGACAAGTTTTCTGCTGTAGCCGGGCAGGGGATCGAGGCACATGTCGGTGAACATCATGTGCTTGTTGGATCGCCTAAGCTGATGGCAGAGCACGGCATGGTGGTGAACGGTTTGATCTCCAAGATGGAAACACTTCAGGCCGAAGCCAAGACGACAGTGATTGTGGCGGTTAATGGTCAGATTGCAGGATTGCTGGGAATAGCCGACACGGTCAAAGAGGGCTCACGGGAGGCAATCGCTGAACTGCAGCAGATGGGTTTCGAGGTGGTCATGATCACCGGCGACAATCGCCTGACGGCTGAGGCAATAGCCCGTAATGTTGGCCTTGATCCCACCAGTGATGTAGATCAGACTGTTATCCGAGCCGAGGTGTTGCCAGTCGACAAGGTGGCTGAGGTCCAAGCCATGCAGACTCAGGGTAAAGTGGTGGCGATGGTCGGCGATGGTATCAACGATGCGCCAGCCCTCGCTCGAGCGGATGTGGGAATTTCAATTGGCACCGGCACTGATGTGGCCATCGCTGCCGCGCCCATCACTCTAATAAGCGGCGATTTGAGGGGTGTGCCCCGGGCGATCGCGCTCTCACGCCGTACACTGAGAACGATCAAACAAAATCTGTTCTGGGCTTTTATATACAACATACTTTTGATACCAAGTGCAGCCCTGGGATTCCTCAATCCGATGTTTGCTGCGGGAGCCATGGCTTTTAGTTCGATTTTCGTCGTCACCAATAGTTTACGTTTGCGGGGATTTCAAGCCGGCTAAACCCCCTCGAGATAGTTTAATATTCAGTAAATAGTAACTACTCACCCTCCTGCAGGTTTAGATGTTGTTTTGACATAGTATTACGCCTCTATTGGATATTCAAAATAAGATTCTCCTCCAAATTATGTGGGTAAATGCACTTTCTCTACCTTGACCTCAATCACAGCTGAGCAGGATACAATACCCACATTTCTCACCTAATTCTCCAACAGGTCAGGCTCCCACGCCTGACCGTCGGCGGCATGCCCACTCCGCTTCGCCGAAGGTCCTGAGCACTTCGACTATGCTCAGTACAAGCTCCGTCGAAGGGCTAC
>Ga0114919_10000756_pt1 | contig 25567 bp, 29 predicted proteins | sample BlataG_FD_88682 | JGI IMG/M metagenome (GOLD analysis project Ga0114919, IMG submission 88682) | Deep subsurface microbial communities from Black Sea to uncover new lineages of life (NeLLi) - Black_00105 metaG | ecosystem: Environmental > Aquatic > Marine > Oceanic > Sediment | place: Atlantic... | reverse complement strand
CAGGGTAATCAAAAAATCAGGGCTTCCCGTGGGCTTTCAACTCGCTTTAAGAAATATCACCGACCGCAAGAGGGCAGAAGAGCAACTAGAGCATTCATTTGTTAACCTGGCAGAAACCGTTTCCCGGTCGATGGAGTCCCGAGACCCTTACACCGCAGGACACCAGCAGAGAGTAGCTGTGCTAGCTCAGCTTGTAGGAGAGAAGATGGGATTGGATAAGAGTAGAGTCCATGGACTGTATATTAGTGGGCTGCTCCATGACATCGGCAAGGCCTCCACTCCAGAGGTCATTCTCAGTAAGCCTGGTAAGCTAACGGAGGAGGAACGGGCACTGATCCGCGCACATACGAAACAAGGCTATGCCATACTGAAAGACGCAGCCTTTCCTTGGCCAGTAGCTGAGATGGCGTTGCATCATCACGAGCGGCTGGATGGCTCGGGCTATCCCCACGGCATCAGCGGTGATAAGTTGAGCCTGGAAGTTCGTATTCTAGGAGTCTGCGATGTGGTGGAGGCGATGGGTTCCCACCGCCCTTATCGCCCGGCAAGGAGCAAGGAGGAGGTTCTGGAAGAAATAAAGAATGGCAGGGGAACAAAGTACGATGCCAATGTAGTAGATATAATGCTACGGATAATTGAAAGTGGAGAATTTCAGTTTGGTTGAAGGAGAGGCAATTAGAGAACTATGAGAGTGCCTCTGAGCCCCTTCACTTCGTTCAGGGTGACAAAAGAGGATTGTCATTCTGAGGGTGAGCCGAAGCCCTGGGCATAGGGTTTTGAGCTTAAGCCATTGTGGTCATGGGCTAGTCAGCGAGGGATTGGATTGCTTAGTATGCTCAGGCGTGCCGAGCTACTAGGGGGAGAATGCCATATTGAGAGCAGCCCCGGACAAGGCACCACAGTTACAGTGAAGGTGCCTGTCAAGGAGGAAAATGAGCATGGAGACCATAAAGGTAGTGATCGTTGATGACCATCCTGTAGTCCGTGAAGGTATCCGGGCTATGCTGGAGACCGATGGTGAGATAGAGGTAGTCGGTGAAGCCAGCGATGGGTTAGAGGCAGTGGCTAAAGCAGAAGAGTGCCAGCCCAATGTGATGTTGATGGATATCGTGATGCCCAAGATGGATGGCTTAGAGGCTACACGCCGCATTAAAAAACTGTACCCCGACACCTCTGTAATTATGTTAACCATCTACGATGATAGGGCATTTTTCATTGATGCTATACAGGCTGGCGCTGGGGGCTACCTTTTGAAAGATGCTTCGCGCGATCTCCTTTGCCACACCATTGAGGCGGTCAATAGTGGTGGTATGCTGATCAAAACCTCTCTGCTACGTGAAGCGGTCGCTACCTTGGTTGACGCAATACCGGGGTTCCCAAAAGGGGCAGCAGGGGCTCTACTCGGACTTGTGGAAGAGTTCACCAGCCGGGAGCAGGAGGTCTTGAAATCGCTTGTGGAGGGGCTGACAAACAAGGAGATAGCTAAGGAACTTAGCATCGCTGAGGAAACGGCGAAGAAACACGTGCAAAGCATCATTGCTAAATTGAGTGCCTCTGACCGAACCCAGGCTGCTGTCAAGGCAGTGCGAATTGGGTTAGTCAAGTAATCCGCTACGTCAAATAATAGAAGTCGCTGTCTTAGTTGCTATAGCAACTCTTGCAATATTCGCTTATTTTCCCCTCTGTAATTATCAACACCCAAACTGGGTAGGACTTGAGTCACATAGATGTTCCCCCAATGAGTAATCATAGAGGTAGTGCCAAAATTACCTATTTGGGTGTTGGCAGAAACATCTGTTAAGTTTACACCTTTAATACAAGTGATGATAAGCCCAAGACAGCAGAGGCTGTTGTGCTAGTGTCATCCAAATTTGGTGTTAACAGGCAAATGAAACCGTGTCCGTATCACGAATCACGGGCACGATAGAAGAATTTGCCTTTAACATAATATTAAGGAAAGGAGGTAATAGAGAATGGCGGTAGAGAAGTCCATGGCTTCGTCCAGTCTGGTAGAGGTTGTAGACCGCATACTGGACAAGGGCATCGTTGTCGATGCCTGGGCAAGGGTCTCACTGGTGGGTATCGAACTGTTGACCATTGAGGCCAGAGTAGTGGTTGCTTCTGTGGAGACCTTCCTCAAGTACGCTGAGGCAGTTGGTCTCACTGCAGCAGCAGCGGCTTAAGTGTAGTCCCTGCCCTAGAGGGGGAGTATGCTGGGGCATCCTTAGTCAAGCATGTCTTACCATACCCTAGCCCTACTTTTGTAAAGGTTAGCGGAATGGAGATTATGAACACAAGCGTAGAGGAATTAAGGAAAACAGTAGAAGGGCTTATTCTATCCTATGAGTCGCAGGTGGCGATTATAGGTTCGGCTGTTAATACCAGCCATGGGATACTGGATACTTTTAAAAAAGAACGTGTGGCGGTAAACAACAAGCTCAAGGAGTCTCTTGCCAGAAATGCCTCCTTGAGGAGGAAAGATTTTGACACGATGATGAGAGACCTCGATTTCTTTCAGGAGGAAAGAGAGGAGGAGATAAAGAGAAAGATGGACGCTTTCCTCAAGCAACAGCGGGAGTTGCCCTCTCAGCTAAAAGCACTGCTTGACGAAGTTAATAGCGGTGACACAAACAATAGTAAAGCAATAATAAGTGATATCCAGCGTCGGCAGGCGGAGGCAACAAGCGAGATAACTGAGGCAATTCGCTCTTTCCAGAAGGAGCATGAGCAATTCATTACCGAGGCACGCAAGATTCTAACCAGCACAACCGGTTTAAGCCTGGCTGATTTCAGGAGCTGGCTCAGGCAGGCGCAACCTTACAAAAACGCAAATAACAATTATGTTGGCGAAACATTAAATATGGCTAGAAAACGGGTTAATATTCTCAACACTGTAGGGACAAATGGATAATTCATTAAAGGAGGTAATAGAAAATGTCAAGGGCTAGTGATTCTATAAGTCTTACACAAGAGATAGCCGGTGCATACGAATCCAGGGTCAAGGTTTTGGGTGAGTTGGTGGTTGATACCCACAAGATGCTCGAGGGATTTGGAAGGGAGGACAAAGAGAGAACGAATGAGGTGAGTAAGCTCCTTAAGGATTTCGATAAGGCTCATGCCGAGATGAGTGCTCAACTTAAGGCTAGCCTGGCTACGGGTGAGGCTGAGAGAGTTGAACAGACACGAGCCGAAATAAAACAGAGGGTGGATGAGGTCAGCAAGCTCCTTAAGGACTTCGATAAGGCTCATGCCGAGATGAGTGCTCAGCTTAAAGCTGACCTGGCTAAGGTTAAGCCTGAACTAGCTAAAGATGAAGCTGAGAGAGTTGAAGAGACACGGGCTGAAATCAAGCACAGGGTGGATGAGGTCAGCAAGCTCCTTAAGGACTTCGATAAGGCTCATGCCGAGATGGCCGCTCAGCTCAAGGCTGACCTGGCTAAGGTTAAGCCCGAACTGGCTACGGGTGAGGCCGAGAGAGTTGAAGAGACACGGGCTGAAATCAAGCACAGGGTGGATGAGGTGAGCAAGCTCCTTAAGGACTTCGATAAGGCTCATGCCGATATGGCCGCTCAGCTTAAGGCTGACCTGGCCAAGGTTAAGCCCGAACTGGCTAAAGATGAAGCTGAGAGAGTAAAGCAAACGCAAATTGAGATAAAAGAGAGGGTAGGTGCAGTAACTGACCTTCTGGATGACTTCAGGAAGGAGAGGGAGGAGGCAGCTACTGCCTGGCAGAACCTGGTATCCACCATGGAACGTGTGAGGGGCAAGAAAGCTCCAGCCCCGGTTGCAGAAAAGGTTGTCAAGAAACCGGAGGCCAAAGCAGAGATAGTCGAAGAGCTACCTGAAGAGGAAGCTGTAGCCAGAGCCGCTCCTGTTGAGGTGACGCCGGAGGTTGCTGAGCTTCAACACCGAGTGTTCGAATATCTGGCTGACCACCCTGATGGAACCAGGATGGTTGTGCTGGAACGAGAGTTCGGCATAGCCCGCATCCAGATGGCAAGGATACTCAGAAACTTGATGGATGATAACAAGGTGGAGAAAAGAGATCTACTGTACTTCGCCACCTAGGATTAGAGAGAAGGAGGTAGGTTGATGGACAAAGCGACTGTTAAGTGTGCCTTTTGCCAGGGTAAAGGTGTGGACCCCTTTGGAATCATGTCCCAGCTATCTACATGCTATGTTTGTGGCGGCAAGACTGAGGTAACAGTTGCAGAGCCTTATGTAACCTGTACCTATTGCCAGGGGACGGGGGTTCATCCGGGCACCCGAATGGACTGCTTAGTCTGTAGAGGCAGGGGCATGGTTCATATAGAAGAGCCAGGGGAAAAATGTCCCGATTGTGGAGGAACTGGAGTGGAGAAGTTGGGGTTTATGCCCTGTCTCACCTGTAAGGGCAAAGGCGTAGTTTCTGTAAAAAGAAAGGAGGGTAACGAAAAGTGGCAGTAGCAGCAAGAGATGAAATGAGCACTGTTTTAGAGCCCAGGGCTCTGCCTGATTTTGTCGAGACAAGCTATATCAAGGATATAACTGAACGAGCCCTGGCTTACATCAAAGCTGGATTTCCCATTCACTTTCGTGGGTCAACCGGCACTGGCAAGACAACGCTGGCTATGCATGTATCCAATATCATCGGGCGGCCGGTGGTGATGATTCATGGAGATGAGGAGTTCAGCACCTCTGACCTCATCGGGGGAGAATATGGCTACCGCTTAAAAAAGGTGGTGGATAATTTCATCCACTCCGTGTTGAAAACCGAGGAAGATATGTCGAAAAAATGGGTAGACAACCGTCTCACTGTAGCCTGCAAGTATGGTCTAACCCTCATTTATGATGAGTTTACCCGTGCCCGCCCCGAGGCGAACAATGTCCTCCTAGCAGTCCTTCAGGAAAAAATGATGGATTTACCGGCAGCTCGAGGGGGGGAGGACTATCTAAGAGTCGACCCTGACTTCACTGCCATCTTTACTTCGAACCCGGAGGAATATGCCGGCGTCCATCGCAGCCAGGATGCTCTTCGAGACAGAATGGTTACTATAGACCTGGACTATTTCGATAAGGATACCGAGGTTGCCATTACCAAAGCCAAATCTGGCTTATCGGCTAAGGATGCTGAGAAGATAGTGAACATTGTCCGAGGGCTGAGGGAATCAGGGCTGTGCGAGTTCGCCCCCACCGTTCGAGGCTGCATAGTGATTGCCAAGACGCTGAAGGTAAGGAATGGCCTGGTGGCAGCGAACAACAAGGTTTTCAGGGAGACCTGCCACGATATCCTATTCTCGGAGACAAGCAGGGTTGGTAGCAGGGCAAATCAGGCGAAGGTCGCAGCGCTGGTAGATGAACTAATCAACAAATATTGCTCAAAAGGGGGTGTTTGAGATGGCTTTAATGCGTGGTTTTGCCAAGGTAGATGATGATGGAAAGGTAAAGATACCTAATAACATCCGTTTGGCAGTGGAGCTCAAGCCGGGGCAGCTTGTGGAGCTCAAGGTAACCGGACCGGACAGGGCAAAAACTATTTTGCTCTCTAAAAGAGAGAGCTACCGATAACCCTTGTTAGCTTTTGAGGGATGATAAAAAGATGAAAAGCATAAGCGATTTATCAAGTGGTGCTGATAATATTAAATCGGCCAGGGGTGCCAAGCTCCGTTCTGCCCCCAAGTCAGAAGGAACTGTCTACATGGACATGTTCATCCTGCATAAAAAGCAAGCCAGGCTGAAGAAGGAGCAGCAGCAACTGGGGAAGAGAAATGAACGGATTCAGCAACAGCTTGCCGAGATATCTGATGAGATGGAGCAGGCAAAGAAGAACGCTGAGGAACTGGAGAGCGGGGAGGAAGCCCCCAAAGTAAGCCGAAGAAAGCCGGCTAAGAAATGGCAGACTATGACGCTGGATTACTAACCGCAGAGCCAAAATTATCAGGTGAGCCACCCTAAAGGGAGGTAAAAATGCCAAGCGGTACTGAGCTAGACATTCTCAGGATATTAGCTAAGGAGGGAGGAGAGACAAGCGCTGGAGTAGTAGCCCGTAAGCTGGACTCAAGGGATATTGATTACATTCGGCTCGTTTGTAGCGCTTTGGCGAGACAGGGCTACATCGAGCCGTTTAAATCAAGAGAGCCGCTAATAATGACGGCTAAAGGCTGGAGAGCAATGGGCGTTGATGAGCTGGAAGCAGAAAGAAAGAGGAAAGCCTCCCAGGTAAAGCGAAAACAAAGAGGGAAAGGGCGAACCATAAGCCTGGGTTACTAACTGCCTTAGCAGGCAAAGATATTGCTATGAAGGAATAAAATGGAAAGAAGAGAAAGTCCTCACGCCACCGCTAAAATGATGGTGGCTCAGGAAAAGGCAAGGATTTCAGGGAAGAAAAAGCCAAAAGACCCTCGCGTCGCTGCCTTAGAGGAAGCAGCCCAAGCATGGCAGAGGCAGAAAGAGGAGGAAAGAATCCAGGAAGAGCTAAGATTGGAGGCGGAGAGGCGGAGAGGTACCCTGGGGGTAGCTTTTGCCGAGATACAGCCAGAAGATTATATCAAAGGAAAAGATACTGACCATAGAGAGATGGAGGCAATTGGCTGGTCTCAACATTCCATAGCTGAGTTAGCGCAGAAAGGCACGCCGGCATCAAAAACGAAAAGGAATCTTAATGCGGCATCAATATGGGTTTTCGCTCGCAAGCTAATGGCCAGAGAGTGGACCAGAGCATTAGGTAAAAAGTTGCCTGACCCCCGCGTTTTTGCCCTGGAGCGTGAGGCGCGAATTTGGGATGAGAGGAGAGAGGAGGAGAGAAAGAGGCTTCAGAGAGAAAAGGAGATGCTGCACAGCTTTTGCCAGCTCTTGTCCGAGGAAGGGAAATTCACCCAGGCAAAGAAGGAAAGGTGGGATTTTGGCGGGGTGGAATTCCTTATCACCAAGCTTAAGAATGGCTGGAATATCTATATCGAAGCATTGGAGCCCAGCCCCTATATGCGCCGTAAAGGCTGGAGCGACCTGTTAGGTATATATAAGGTCAGGCTAAACAAGAATTTGACCATGCTTCTTACAGCCGGAAGAAAGACCGGTCGTGAGAAGGAGTTCCTAAGAACTGGTTAAAAAATTAGGGCAGGCTCATCCCCGTATATAGGCAAGGAATTGGGTTTCACCAGCGACCATGCCGAGATATTATGCAGTGAGATGGTCAGGATGGGCTATTTTGAGAAGAAGGGAAGAATCTACAAGGTGAAATGACTGCCTCAATAGATAATTTTAGAAAAAAGGCCGTTTAAAAATGTAGTTGCCCAATTTATTGGGCGACTGTGCCTGATAAATCAGACAACTACAAAAATTTGGGAGTGAAACACTCCCAAAAGGCCTAAAATTAAACGACAAGGCAAAATTAAACAGCCTCAAAAAAGAAAGGAGGTGAACTAAGATGAAGGCAAGCGAAGTGATTAAGGTAGCAGAGAAAGAGTTGGCTGCGCTTACCAAGCTGGAGCCCACCGGCGTTAAGGGGGTCTTCAGGGACGAAGAGGGATGGCATGCAACAGTGGAAATGATCGAGAAAAAATCTATCCCCGATGGCATGGACGTCCTGGCGCTCTATGAGACTACCCTGGATGACGAAGGCAATGTCCTTAAATTTGAGCGCGGAAAGCTGCGCAAGCGCATAGACACCGCCGAAGAGGAATAGTAACTATTCACCCGGTGTCATTCTGAGGGAGCGTGTGAGCCAAAGCCCTGAACGAAGTGAAGGGGACCGAAGAATCTTGGAGACCCTTCGCGGAGTTTATCCTGAGCGATATGAGATTCTTCGCTACGCTCAGAATGACAAGAAGCGAAGGGCTCAGGGTGACATAGGGAGTGGCTGAATAGTTACGAGGAATAAATAAAAAAGGAGGATTTGAAAATGACACAAGGAGCATTGAAATGCCCCAAATGTGGAAAGACAGTTGGCAGTACTGATTATTGCCCAGAGTGTGGCGAACCACTGACTTTAGGCTGCCCCAACTGTGGCACCACCTGGAGATTCTGGGAAAACCTTAAATTTTGCCCCAATTGTGGATCAAAAGTTGAGAGGGTTGGAGTAAAGCCAGCAAGGCAAAGCATTCGTAAGATTTCTGTTGCCTCAAGATAGCCTAGTGAGAAGGCTTTACCTTGTTTCCATCATCCACATGAGTGCTGACCTGGGCACGCTTGCCCCAGCTATGGATAAAAGGGGCATTGTTGAACTTGGGAAAGACCTCTGGCTGAGGCATAAAGAGACGATTGCCCATTTCTGGAATTCCATAGCCGAGTTTTTTGATTCTCTGGGAGTAAAAGGGTACAAGATTTACCAGGATGGACTCATTGCCAACGGTGAGATGGGGATGAGGATTGTAGAAGAGGGGGTTAAAGAAGGTAGTAAGAACTATGAGGTTATATCTGGCTTGCTAAAAAGAGGGGCAAGTCTGGTTAGAACGGAAGACCTGCACCTGGTCAAAAAGGAATATGACTCCATCAGTAAGATAGTTCGCTCCAAATCATCAGGAGGCAAAATAGTAGCCAGTCTACGCTATAAATTAATCCAGAATAAATTACTCAAGGAAAGAGACGATTTCATTGCCAAGAGAATTGATGAAACGCTGGGTGATGGAGAAACTGGCATTCTCTTCATTGGGGCATACCATGATGTAATTCCCCAACTCCCAGTTGACATCGAGATAAGGGAAGTAAAGAAGGCAGAAAGGGTAAAGGAATATCAGAGATTACTTTCTAACCCGGGGCGAGACAAGGAACATTTTAAGCAATTAACTGAATACCTTGTCTCCCCCGTTGCTTTAGATTAAAGCAAGCATACAAAACTTACCACCCAACACTGCCTTTTTGCTAATCGCGACCTTGATGGTTGAGACGGAGGCAATGCAAAGCCCCAAAATTGCAGGTTCCAAGGGCAAAAGGTGTCATATTTAAGAGGCGTGGGGAGTGAGTATCTAAAAAGTGGGCCTGAGTGGACGATAGACAGAACTTTTAGCTTTGTATTTGACCTTGCTATTTAGGGCTTCGTCACTTGGCACTACTTTAAAAGGGTGTGCCTTTGTCGCCAAGGCGATGGGATGTTTAAGTCGAAGGCAAATATTCCTGTGGAGTTTTCACGGCAAGAGAAGTCTTACCCATAAAATGTTTTGCATTCCAAGTAATAAGAGTCTGAGCCTCCTCAACCTGCTCCGCCAAATCCAGAATTAGGCAGTCTACAAATGTAATGGGGGTCCGGCACATACGCTCAAAAGGGCGATTGAATAGAAGAGAGCGTATGAAACCATTTGCATCTACACCTCGGACCTCGGGCCAGATGATTGTTAGATTGTAAGCATCCTGCAGCCAACTTCGCCAATCTATCAGCCTATCGGGATTTACATTAAAGCTCATCTTGCCTAGGAATTCCATAACTGAGTAAATAGTGATCCCTCCTCCGGTAGCCTTAATAGTTGAGAGAAACTGCTTGTTTATAGAATACCGATGGTCACGCTGAAATCTAAATTCCAATATGAATATATCAGTGTCTACGATGACCACAACCGCCCCCTTAGAGATTTCATCTCCTCATCAAAACTCCCTCTTTCAGCAGAAGCGAGCAATGCTTTAATCTCTTCTGCCAACTGCGTTCCAGAAGCTATAGCAGATGGAGCTCGGTCAGGGTATTCTAATCGAACCCTCCTTTCAAACTTTATCGCATTACACCCTAGAATTTCTGTATCACGTGGTAGCAGAAATGGACACCCCTCTAGCCCGTATGGCTTTGGCCCTAGCATTAACGTCTCTTGCTTCATTTTTCTGGTTCCTTTACACTCAAAATAGCCTATCTTTAGGATGGAAACTCATTGTATTGTCCACACTTCGGGCAGCAGACAACAATATTCCTGATTTGCCCGCGGCGCACCTTCTCAGCAATTAAAGTCCCACAACCTCCACAGATATAGTCTGTGTCTCCTTCGCCCCTGAAGGCAGGGCTAACCCTGGATTCTATCACTGTGCGACTTCCCTCACGAGGTTTAGGAACGGCACTCAGCTTTATCTTCACTAAATCTTCCTCAACTTTTTCATAGCTTTCGTTACAGACTTTTCCAATCTCTGACCTGGTACTTGCCTATGCTCCACCACAGCACGAGTATTATATCATGTCATGCTGGACAGCAAAATCTACAATTACTTCACGGTGTCCGGGATAAATCTAATGGAGTAAGCCAATGTTTGACAGAAGCCAGCTGTAAGCTATTACCCTTACTAACTCAAAAGTATATAATAGCCAGTGACGATTGCTGTCTTAGGGATGCATCATGACAGAGGGAATTTGGATACTTGAGCGCTGTGCTAGTGAGCGTTTCCCCTATAGACTCCAGATCCAAAAGGAGGAAAAACCCTGGCTTATCCTTCGCACTCAGGACCGCTGGCCAGCGGTGGGAAAGAATATCTTCTGCCTGCGGGAGGAGGAGCCTCCGAAGGCTGGCGAAATAGTCGAAGAGTTGGAGAGGGTCGCCATTGTAGCATTCCATGAGCGAGGCTCACGTATCTCGGTGATCTTGGACAGAAAGCGCTACAAGCGGTGTGATTTTCTATTCCTCTCCAAACAATACAAGCACAACCCTGCTGAGAGTTATGAGCAGATTTTCTGGCTTACTCAGAGGTCGATCGAGCAGCACCGACCGTTAGCTAAGCTAACTAGACGAACCGCTACTTGTGGTATGCCTATCCGTGTCGCCGGTAACGAGCGCTATCCCTGGCGGTTTCCTGGTGCGAAAACCGGGCGTGGCTCACTGCCTATTGGTGATTATGCCCTGGTGGATGGAGACAGAATCATAGCAGTCGTAGAACGAAAGACATTTGAGAACCTCCTTGCCGACTTTTTGGCATGATGCCTGTGCTTCATCAGCGGCTGGCAGAGCTTGTCACCTACGAATATCATGCCCTAGTAGTAGAGGCCCTTTATGCTGATTTCCTGAATCGTAACAAAGTCAAGTACTATGCTCCTGCCTTTTGTGCCCGAGCCATCGGGGAACTCTATAGTCTTCATCCTAGACTTCGCATTGTATTTTGTGCCAATCGAAAAATGGCAAATGAGTGGACTCGGCATTACTTCTCTGCTGTTTGGCAACAGATTCAGGAGACCTGAATAGTAGCTGTGCAAAGCACAACTTTCGAGGTGCTGAAAACAACTCAACATTGGCACTGTACAATTCGATGGAATTTTCCCTGCGCGGTAAAGCCCCACTTGGAGTTAGCTTTAGGTAATATGATTACTAAATCGGTGAACTAAAGAAGATTTTCCAATGAGTAGAGCAATTAGTCAACTACTAGCTAACTTAAGGTAATATTATCACCTAATTTGGTGGGCCATTGTGGACTCGAACCACAGACCCGGTCTTATCAGGACCATGCCCTAACCAACTGAGCTAATGGCCCTTTAGTTAAAATATAGTTTTTCAGCAGCCAGATGTCAAGGTAATGTGCAGGCTGACCACGTAGGTAACACTTGAGGTGAGCCACGGATTCTAATCGATTCTCTCTCAATATACTCAATTGGAGTCAGATAATCAAGCGCTTCGTGGGGTCGATTGAAATTATACTCTACTAGCCATTCGGTCAACCGTCGGTTAAACCTATCGCAATCCAGAACTAGATTGCCATTATAAAGCCATTCATATTCTAAGGTCTGGTGGAATCTCTCAACCTCAGGATTGTCCTTGGGTGTCCTTACCCTGGAGAAGTATCTGGCAATATTCAGGTTAGAGGCTGCCCTTTCAAAATAGTGAGCAAATTCAGAACCATTATCGATCTGGATGTTCTCAATCAGTTGGTTGATAAGATATCGGAGTCGATAGAGAAAATCAGATGCTGCCTTTGAGCTTCTGTTCTTGTACATCCTGGCATAACCCAATTTACTGGCATGATCCACCGCGGTGAGGATGTATCTTTTAAGGTTATCCCAGTATATTACTATGGTGTCGAGCTGCAGCAGAAACCACAGCCGGGTCTCTTTCCTGAGCTGGGTTATTCTCCTTTTAGGCTTCTGTCTGGCTCCGGCTTGCTTTCTGGCTATCCTTTCTGCCCTTACCTTATCTGGATAAATCTTATGCTTTCGGATTACTCTTTCTATCTTCCAATAGGAGATATCTTCCTTATACTCCCTCTCATAAAGGACCTCTAGTTTCTTCTTACCGTAGTAGATATACTTCTTTCGAAGCTTCTTTATCCTGCTTTCCTGAGTTGGGGTTACTTCCCAGTTCCTTTTGCGGCAAGGTGCCCTGGATTGGTCCTTCAGCCTTTCTATGTCCTCGAGGCTATCCCTAAAGCGATTAAGCCACTTATGGAAAGTCTTTCTGGATATACCAAAATGCCTGGCAGTGAGACTTCCATTCTGGTTCGCTTGAGATAGTAGAATATCATCCATTTTACTCTTAACCTTTCTCTTGCTGAAAGTTGCAAGAGTTCCGCAACTCCCCTCCATCTCTCATACCTACTCTTTACCCTGTGTAGTAATCTTTGCTACTACACAGGGCTTAATTTTATTGATTTCCTTCTGAAATAATAGAAGCTTTTCCTTTCCATAGGTAACCTTCTCTGGCAAGTCCTCCATACTTTCTATCATACCAGAGGTGTTACCTATGTATCTCAGCCTCCGCAAGAAGATTTAACTTGACCTAGAGTTCAAGGCGTTGCTACAATTGAACTTGTGGGGATATAGCTCAGCAGGGAGAGCGCTGCGTTCGCATCGCAGAGGTTGGGGGTTCGAGTCCCCCTATCTCCACCAGAGAAGACGAAGCCCAGAACTCCGCGCCAACTTCGACGAGAGTCGATTTGGCCGGGGAGGATTTTTCCGGTGACTTTCCTCTGGCCACCCGCTAAGGATAAAGTAGAAGTGCACTAAACTCATTCCTCGTTTAGGTTAACAAAGCGATGAAATGTGTTCCAATCATCTGCCTGGACAAAGAGATAGTTGCCAAGAAATTAGGATAAAATAGTGGAGGCTAAATAGTCTGATGAGAGTGATATGGAGAGGGAAAAATTTGAGACTCTCGTAGTGAGAGCTATTGACAATCTGCCTCCTGAGTTTCGCAGCAAACTAGAAAAAGTTGATGTCGGTGTAGAAGACTGCCAACGTCAGGACAGCTCAAGAAACTGAAAGTCAGCCATCCCAGCCAATTATTGGGCCTTTACGAGGGTGTGCCCCAAACTAAGCGTGGCAGAAGATATGGGATGGTTCTACCTGATAAAATAAGCATCTTCCAGAAGCCCATAGAGGGTCAGTGCCGCTCTGACGGGGAGATCAAGGTGAAAATAGCCGAAGTAGTGTGCCACGAGATCGCTCACCACTTTGGCGTTGATGAGAAGACTTTGCGTAGGATAGAAGGTGAGAGGTACAGGAAAAGCAGGCGTTGGATGAGACCGTAATACATTGGCTAATTGTTACTTCGCCAGTCAGGGGCATTGGCAGTCATGCATATAGGGATTAGATTAAGGTCCAGATATGCGAAATGAGCTGAGGTAACTCAAGTCGTGGTGTGAGTGAGGAGCTCGAGGATGACTAAGGGCGTGTGGCTGCGCGGGTGGGGTTTGTGGATTCTGGCGAGCTTTTGGGGCTCTAACCGGGCTTATTCAGTGGTCAGTGGTGCGACGGGCGGTTTGGTGGATTCCAGCGACAGCAGTGGGGTGGGCCTAGGACCCTCGGGGTAAAATTTCGGCTTGGCGGAGACGGGGGAGAGTCTATCTCTATCCTACCCACCCGAGATAGGTCAATCTATCAGGAGTCGGCGAGCGCTTGCAGCGGCATTTGTGTTTAGCCAGGCTAAGGAACTATTTACCGATCGAGTGACTACAGGACTGGGCGAGGAACTTGAAGGTTCGAATGGCCTTAAGGCCGTTAATATTCTACCCGAGCCATTACCTGAACCAACAATGGGCATTGTTAATCATATAGCCAATCACGTAGTAGCATTTATGATTAAACCGGAGCTTCAACAGATACTATAGTGCCCTTACCTAATTCAGACTTTAGCTTTAAGTTACCGCCTAGCAACTGTACCCGCTCTTGCATTCCAGCCAAACCGAGTTTGCCTATATGTGGCAGAGCTCCAAGGTTTTCTGGAAGTCGAAAGCCTATACCATTATCCCTTATAGTAGCCGTGATTTTGTTCTCATCGAACTCGACATTAACCTCAACCCTTGAGGCTTGGGCATGCTTTGCTGTGTTTCTAAGTGCCTCCTGAACAATGCGGAAAAGTAGTAACTCTGCTTCCTGAGACAACCTCCGCTCATTACCAACCACCTTCAAACTGGCCTCTACCCCATATTCGCTTTTGAGTTCCCCGGTTAGCCATTCCAGGGCTGGAAGCAAACCTAAGTCGTCAAGAATGGAAGGCCTTAGGTCGCGACTGAAGTGACGCACCCCTTGTAATACATCCCTAATCTGTTCATGGAAACCCCATAAAGCTTTAGCCTCTCTTACTGGCAGCTTTATCTTGCCACTTAGGAAGTTCTCCAACTGATGAAGCAGGGCGATAAGATTTTGAGCAGTGTCATCATGAAGCTCGAGAGCAATGCGCTTGCGCTCTTCCTCTTGAGCTCTGGTAATCTCCTGCAAATAGTAGCGTAGATTCTCCTCTGCATTCTTTTGTTCGGTGACATCCTGTAAGCTCTCTATTGCACCTATTACTTCTTCTCTGTTGTCCTTAATGGGACTTGCCGTAAAATGAAGCCATTTCCCATCTTCTCCAAGATCGGGGAAAAAATCTTCAGCTTCATAGGCACCCTCAGTCAGGTTAGATTTTTTGCATTTATGCCGATAATACGCTTCAATTTCATTTGCAGGAGATCCTTCCAGTACTAAATCAGCCATAACTGGCCTCTTTTCAGTGTAAAATGCCCTCCATTGCTCATCTGTCCCGATTATCTCCTCCTTTTTTATGCCAGAAAGAGATTCAATTGCTGTATTCCAATGGGTGACTTTATGTTGCTTATTGACTACAAATGATGAAATAGGAGAACCATCAATAATCTTAGTGAGCATTTCTTCCACACTCTTTCGCCGGGCGACGTCTCTGTGGTGCACGTGGAACCACAGATTTACTATGCCGCCAATGACGATAACCATGGCGGTCTCAAACAAAACGTCAGGCTTGGATAGGGAGATTAAGAAAGCACGCGGCAGCATGATGACAAGGGCCAGCGCCAGGCTAGAGAGCCCTGCCTTTATCCCAAAGATCAGGCCGACGTAGGTCACGGGCAATAAGAGAAAAACCCGTTCCGCAGCGTGCCGGGTTAAACCTAGAAATGAGAAAAACGACGGTAAATCCGTCGAGAGTATCTGTTGGGGATAGTGGAGGACTAGACCAATGGCAAACATCACCACCACAAGCCAGAAATGATAATTACGTATGACCCTTAGCGCTGGACTTAATAAGCTTGGAGCTATATGCATGGTGCCCCCCGATATTTCAAGTGAAGATGCGGGTCAAGACAAATCTTCTAGTGTGAACCAGCCCTTTCTCATAGCCTGTATCACTGCTTCGGTACGGGAGCCTACTCCTAATTTGTTAAAAACAGCGCCCAAATGACTCTCAATAGTGCGCACACTAAGATGTAACTCCCCGGCAATGTCATTGTTGCTCATCCCTTTAGCTGCCATCTTGAGTACAGCGGTCTCCCGCTCAGTGAGCAAATCCAGCTCATGTCGCTTATCATGCTCCCCTCCAGTTCGCCTGAATCGTTCCAATACCTTGCGAGCAATTGTTGGATGAAGCACCGCTTCTCCTCTATGCACGGTCTGGATGGCACTAATGAGTTCGCGGCTACTTACATCCTTCAACAAGTAGCCGGCGGCACCCGCCTCCAAAAGAGGGAAAATATATTGCTCATAATCGTAGGCAGTAAGTATCAATACCACTGCCGAGGGCTGGAATGCCTTAATTTGCTTTGTTGCTTCGATGCCATTGAGTTTAGGCATGGAGATATCCATAATAATGACATCAGGTCTGAGCTCTCTTGCCATTTGCACAGCTTCCTCACCGTCACTCGCCTCGCCAACTACCATAAAGTTTGGCTCACGCTCTAGAGACTGGTGAATACTTTCTCGTACTACCACATGGTCCTCAGCCAGGAGAATGCTAATTCTTTCCATTATATGTCTTCCGGCTAATCCACAGTTTTACCCTTCCACACTTAATCTTAACCTATTAGATCATCTTCTTCAACAAGCTAGCTTGTGCAAGCACCTCCCTGACTCCAAGGAAACTACAAACAAGGATGGTTGAAATTCCTGACGAAACCGCATTCTTTCTGTGAGGTTTCCCGTAGGATAAAAATAGGCATTACACGGATGTATCCAGTATATGATTATGGTTAACTTGAGCTAACGATAACAGAGAAAGGGGGTAATGAAATGGGACTGAGAGCGTATCTACTGGTAGATGTTGCTGACGACATGAAGCAGGATGAGTTTATCAAAGAGCTAAGAGAACTGGAGGAGATGCCTGGGGTGGATTTCGCTGACCCTGTCATCGGCTCCCATGATATGGTAATCATGGTGGACGCGCCGGTGACGGTTCAGGCTATAGCTAGCAAGATCTATGCCAAGGGTTGGGTCAAGGATATGGAAATCCTGAGAATCGTCAGCATGTTTGAACGCCACCGAGCCTCAAAGAAGGAGCTTCTTAAAGCCTTAACACATGCTGGCGTGTAGTTTCCTGCTGCCTAACTTAAATATATGAAGCTTTGAAGACGGCTAAGTTATGGTGAAAGGAGACAGTATGGTTATTGAAACTAAGGCTAGAGAGGAATTGAGCTTCGCTGTGATTGATGCTATAACTCACAAGCATAATGTTCAGCCTGGAGCTGTGATACCAGTCCTCCAAGAGATTCAAGACGCATATGGTTACGTTCCTCCAGCAGCTATCCAGCGCATAGCAGAGAACATGGCCGTTCCTGCCAGTGAGCTATTTGGCATAGTCACTTTTTATGCCCAGTTTCGGCTCCAGCCCATAGGTAAGAACTTAATCAAGGTTTGTCATGGGACGGCGTGTCATTTGAGCGGGGCAGAAAGGATAGCGGAAACGTTAGCCCAAGCAGTCGGTGCCAAGGAAAAAGAAACCAGTCAAGACGGTAAATTTACTGTAGAGCGGGTAGCCTGCCTGGGCTGCTGCAGCTTGGCTCCTTGCATAATGCTTAATGGTGAAGTTCATGGGCGACTTACTCCTGAAGCTATTAATAAAATAGTGAGTCAAGTCCAAGAAACAAAGATACTTACTCCAGCAGAGTAAGTCTACTATCAGACATTGTGGAGATATAGGAGGCGGTCAATGCTTCCGGCGAGAAATAAAAAGGACAGAAATTGGACCATAAGGGTGGGGCTAGCCTCTTGTGGCATGGCTGCTGGAGGGCGAAAGGTATACGATACTTTCAGCACCAAGCTTCGTGACAAAGGGCTAGATGTGGAGTTGAAGCAAACGGGATGTATGGGCATGTGCTACAACGAGGTGTTAATTGAGGTCTCCTCACCAGAGGGTGGACATGTATTTTATGGACATGTTACCCCTGAGCAGGTTGAAGGCATAGTTGAGGGACACCTTATTGGTGGTAAGCCCGTTACCGAATGGGTTATACCTGCTGATGAGATAGATAACCTTCTGGCTAAGCAGAAGAGGATTGTACTCCGAAACTGCGGTGTAGTTGACCCCGAATCTATCGATGACTATTTAGATGCTGGTGGCTATCAGGCTATAGAGAAGGTACTAGACAGCATGTCGTCTGATGAGGTGATTGATGAGGTCGCTAAATCTGGCTTGAGGGGAAGGGGTGGGGCTGGCTTCCCTACTGGCGTCAAATGGAGCTTTACTAGAAAGTCTCTCGGTAGTCAAAAATATATAATATGCAACGCCGACGAAGGAGACCCCGGTGCTTTCATGGATAGAAGTGTTCTGGAAAGCGACCCTCACAGTGTTATCGAGGGAATTTTGATAGCCGGCTATGCTATTGGCGCCTCAGAAGGCTATATTTATGTTCGGGCAGAGTATCCACTGGCAATTCAGCGATTAGAGATAGCCCTGGCTCAGGCCAGGGAAAGGGGATTTATCGGTGAGAACATCCTGGGTTACAATTTTGATTTCGATATGAGTATCAGACAAGGAGCCGGCGCTTTTGTCTGTGGGGAGGAGACAGCCCTTATGATGTCCTTAGAAGGGCGGCGGGGAATGCCCAGATTCCGTCCACCTTTCCCGGCTCAGTCAGGCTTGTGGGGCAAGCCTACCAACATCAATAATGTGGAGACCCTGGCTAATGTACCCTGGATTATACTCCACGGTGCTGACGCCTATAACAATTGCGGCGCTGAGAAAAGCAAGGGCACCAAGGTGTTTGCTTTAGCGGGTAAAGTGGCCCGTGGTGGGCTAATAGAGGTTCCCATGGGCATAACCTTGAGGGAGATTGTCTTTGACGTCGGTGGCGGAACCTCAAGCGGGCTGGAATTCAAAGCAGTTCAGATTGGGGGGCCATCTGGTGGCATCATCCCAGCCAGCCTGGCTGACACTCCTGTAGATTATGAGTCGGTAACTGAGACTGGTGCCATCATGGGCTCGGGTGGATTGATAGTGATGGACGAGAGCGCTTGCATGGTAGATGTGGCTAAGTTCTTCCTTAATTTTACCCAGGCTGAATCCTGCGGTAAGTGTACCTTCTGCCGAATAGGAACACTGCGTATGTTGGAAGTTCTGGATAGAATTGCCAAAGGTGAGGGTAAAGAGGGAGACATAGAGCTCCTTGAAGAATTAGCTGAAGGCGTAAAGAGAGCCTCACTATGCGGGCTGGGACAGACTGCACCTAACCCGGTACTGACCACACTCAGGTACTTCCGTGATGAATATGAAACTCATATCTATGAGAAGAAATGCCCGGCCAAGAAATGTCAAGCCTTAATTACCTATGAGATTATCCCTGAAAAGTGCCCCGGATGTGGGCTTTGCGCTAAATACTGCCCAGTGGATGCTGTCTCTGGGAGGAGAAAGGAGCCTTACTTCATAGACCCTGAGAAGTGTATTCACTGCGGGTTGTGTATGAGTGTGTGCCGCCTTGGGGCTGTATCTGTTCACTAAGGAGATAGAAATGGCAAAGGTTTGGTTTACTTTAGATGGGAAGAGGGTTGAGGTGGAAGCCGGAACCACTATTCTGGAGGCAAGCCAACAGAATGGAGCCAGGATACCTACCCTATGCCACGACCCTCGCCTAAAACCCACTGCTGCCTGTCGCCTCTGTCTGGTGGAGATGGAGGGGGCTCGTGGACCTATGCCTGCCTGCGCCACTCCGGTGGCGGAAGGCATGGTAGTGAGAACAGTAACAGACGACCTCATTGAGAGTCACCGAATGGCTTTGGAATTGCTCCTCTCCGACCACTACGGTGATTGTGTTGCCCCCTGTAAACTAGCCTGCCCTGCTGGAATAGACATTCAGGGCTATATCGGACTTATTGCCAACGGACAGCACCAAGAAGCAGTAAAGCTAATTAGAGAGTCTAACCCCCTACCCCTTGTCTGTGGTCGAGTATGCCCCCGCTTCTGTGAAACCAAATGTCGTAGAAATCTAGTTGACGAGCCGGTAGCCATAAACGCTTTGAAGAGGTTCGTGGCTGATTACGAGATGAGTAATGGAGGCTCCTATGTCCCTGAGGTCAAGCCGGCTACCGGGCATAGGGTAGCTATTGTCGGTGGAGGTCCTGCTGGCTTATCAGCAGCCTATTATCTTGCCCTTGAGGGACATGAGGTAACCATCTTTGAGTCCAATCCCCAGCTTGGCGGAATGATGAGATATGGAATTCCAGAATATCGCCTTCCTAAAGCAATTCTGGATAAGGAAATAGCTATCATCGCTAACCTATGCCACGAAGTTCGCTGTAATACCTCCTTGGGGGGCGATCTTAGCATCGAAAATCTCGAAGAGGAGGGCTACGAAGCCATATTCCTTGCTCTTGGTGCTCAGGCAAACCAGAAGATGAGAGTAGAGGGAGAGGATTTGCCAGGTGTTCTTTCTGGAATAGGATTCCTGAGAGATGTAGCCCTTGGGGAAGGGGTGAGCCTAGGGCAGAAGGTGGTGGTTATCGGTGGCGGTAATACGGCAATTGATGCCGCTCGAACTGCCCTGAGGCTGGGTGCGGAGGAGATAACCGTTGTCTATCGAAGGTCAAGAAATGAAATGCCAGCTAACGATGAGGAAATAGAACAGGCTGAGCAGGAAGGAATCCAGTTCCACTTCCTAGCTGCACCAGTGAAGCTCATTGCCCAGAATGGTAGGGTCGACTCTATGGAATGCATCAAAATGGCTTTAGGGGAGCTGGATAGCTCGGGTAGACGAAGACCAGAGCCGATAGCTGGTTCAGAATTTAATATGGAAGTAGATACAGTAATTGCGGCTATTGGTCAAACGCTTGATGCTTCTTGCCTTGCCCAAAATGGACAAGTAGGACTCAACCGCAGGGGATATATCAGCATAAGCGAAGAAACGATGGAAACCTCGTTGGAAGGGCTATTTGCTGGCGGTGACTGTACCTCAGGGCCGGCTACTGTGGTGGAAGCAATAGCCACCGGACAAAGGGCAGCAATTTCTATCAATCAGTATCTTAGTGGCCAGCAAATTACCCCACCGGAGAAGCCATACAATTGCACTAAAGGCGAGTTGGATGAGATCGACCCCAAGGACTATGCAGATGTGCAGCGCATACCAAGAACCGAAACACTTGCTTTAGCCCCAGAGGTACGTAAAAGGAACTTCGCTGAAATTGAGCTCGGGTTCACCGATGATATGGCTAAGGCTGAGGCTAGGCGCTGTCTAGCCTGCGGCTGCCAAGATGCATTTGAATGCAAGTTACGAGAGTTAGCCACCGAGTATAAGGTAAATGACACGCACTATGCTGGCCGTAAGCGCCACCTGCGCATAAGAGAGAACGAGCACCCATATATATTGAGAGACCCCAACAAGTGTATATTGTGTGGTTGTTGTGTCAGGATATGCAACGAGGTTCAAGGTATCGGCGCTTTAGGCTTTACTAATCGGGGCTTTGACACTATGGTTGAGCCAGCCCTTGGTATGCCTCTATGGGAAACGGCCTGCGATTCCTGTGGACAATGTATCTCTACTTGTCCCACAGGAGCCTTGACAGCCAAAATCCAATTACCTAAACCAGGTCCCTGGAAACTTAAAGCTGTGCCTACTATCTGCCCCTACTGTGGGATTGGCTGTAACATAGACCTGAATATTATCGGAGACAAGATAGTAAAAGTTAACTCCCCAGTTGATAGTCCAGTAAACAGCGGTAACCTCTGCCGAAAGGGTGCCTTTAACCCCTGCTCTATTCACAATTTGAGGCGACTCAAAACTCCCCTTATTAGACGAAATAGTGATTTAGTTGAAGCCAGTTGGGAAGAAGCGATAACCTTTGCCGGTGAAGGGCTGAAACAAATCAAGGAGCGAAGCGGTAGTGATGGGCTAGCCGTCTTATCCTCCCCCCAACTAACCAATGAGGAGAATTACCTAGTTCAAAAGGTGGCTCGAGCCGCCTTAGGAACTAATAACATAGGTTGTCTGGCCACTCCCGTAGTGAATGAGAGCCTGTTGAAGAGCTTTGGCAGAAATGCTTCCACCTGCTCCTATGGTGATATTCTAACCAGTGACCTTATTCTTGTCTTTGGCTGTGACATTCCAGAGGACTATCCCATAATTGCCTTAAAGGTCAGAGAGGCAGTGGCTAAGGGAAGCAAACTGATTACCCTTAATCCCCGAGCAACCAAGATGGATTCTCTGGCAAAGGTCACCTTAAAGGTCAATCGCCGGACAAGCGTGGATTTAGTTAAGAAAATGTTGGCTTACATCATATCTTATGACCTTATTGACCACGATTTTGTCAGCTCTCGAACCACCGGCTTTCAAGATTTTGCCGAAGAGATGAGAAGACATTCTTTGGAAGAGATTGCCAATGCACCTTGGATAAAACCTTCAAGAATTATAGAGGCAATACACCTTTATATCCGCGCCCGAAAGCCAGTGATACTGGTAAATGCTGACACAGTTACCCCCGCTGAGCTTGCCCTAATTAGTGACCTAGCGTTAATCACAGGGAATGTAGAGCGAGATGGTGCTGGGATAATAGCCCTCCGTACTTACGGCAATGCTCAAGGATTGATCGATATGGGGGTGAGCCCCGATTGCCTTCCCGGTCAGCAGCCAATCACTGACGTAGCTACCAGGCAAAAGCTTGAAGCTAACTGGGGCAGGCCTGTGCCTCCTGGAAAAGGAAGAGACTCTGTCGGAGTTATCCAAGGAGTAGACAGGGGTGAGATCCAGGGCATCCTTGTTGTTGGTAGCGATGCTATCGGCGAAATAGGGAATGCTATCTTTGAAGTCCCAATTTTCTCCGTGCTTATAGATACCGTGTTTCCCGAAAACCCGCCTTATCCTGATGTAATTCTTCCTGGAGCTAATTTCACTGAAAGTGAGGGTACCTATACCAATTGTGAGCGGCGGGTTCAACGTCTGCACCGTGCCATCTTTCCCCCTGCTGGCAAGCAAAACTGGGAGATCGTCTCAGCATTAGCAACTTCCCTAGGGTATCCAATGCATTATCCAACAGCCTCAAGCATCTACGATGAAATTGCTGAACTTGTTCCCCCTTATAAAGTAGCTATGGGTAATGAATCCACTGAAATAGGGACACAATGGCCATTCCCTAAGAGCGGTAGGTTTAATTTTGAAGATGGCCTAGCTTGGCTTAAGCAACCTGAATTCAAGAGTTCTGAAATTCTAGAAGGCTTAGGCAGCTTGTCCCAGTGGCTTTACAAGTGAACCCGTGTGCGTGCCGAAGGTAGTTACGACTTTGGGGAGGGGATTGGTTTCGGCAATAGACTAGAGTAACTGACACCGTGTTCCCCACTCGGCCCCAGCCTAAAAAGAAAACGCCCCGATTACTTCGGGGCGAGAGATAGTGGATTTGGTGGAGACGGGGAGGGTTGAGCTCCATCCTACCGAAATAATCTTAAGGAGCCTATGCGAGAGGCGAGCCCGGGACCAATGAGTCCGTGAAGACTCTAGACCTCAGGAGACCATCAAACCATTAATCGTCGGAGACGACGTCAGAAAATACGAGGTTAACTTTAGGGATGAATATGTCATCTTCACAAGGAGAGGTATTACGATTGACCGGTACCCAGCAATACAGCGCCACTTGTCTGCGTTCTATGACGATCTAGTGCCAAAAGCCACGGCCAGTGACAGACGCGGCAGGAAGCCAGGCAAGTACAAGTGGTATGAAATCCAGGACACGACTGACTACTTTATGGAGTTTGATAAGCCTAAGATAGTGTATCCTGAGATTGCTATGGAACCTCGGTTCGCTATGGATGTGGAAGGAATATTCTACCTACTGAAAACGGTATTCCTCATACCGGCACTTGAGCCCTATCTTGTTGCCATCCTGAATTCGAACTGAGCTTTTGGTACTTGTCACAAGTCTGTGCGGTCCTAGGTGACCCACGAGCGAGAGGACGCCTGTTGTTACAGGAAACATATGTGGCTAGACTCCCTGTGCGCCGTATCAGCTTTGCCACAGCCAAGCTGGAGCGTGAGCAGCTGGTGATGGAAGGCAAGAGGTTCTACCACGACTGCGTTAAGAGCAATGACTGGGGTAAGATGCTTTCTAGCTTGGTCAGGCAGTAACTTGAAATAATCCATCACGGCAAGCCTGCAATCTACTCAACTTGTATGATTAGAAACGCACACTCCATTATAAGCCAGACAATATTTGATGGTAAAGCATGATTTCATGTAAGAAGCGATAGTTGGTTGTCCGGCAAAAATACTTAACATTTACTCAATTTGTTGAAACTGACAGAATATGAAAAATGAAAAATCCCATTCTTGTTCTTGGCACATTTCTCCACAAGATTGACTTATCTATCTCGGGATCCACAGATCAGGAGGAGGTCGAATGGCATCCATGGGGATGACTTTCGTGGATACAATGTCAAAGTAATGACCAGAAGAGATTGGTATCGCCAATTGTCCGAACATCCCAAGCGTCACGCTGTAGGTAATAACACCAAAAAACTCTACAAAACCTACAACAGTGGTACCATCAGCCGCGAGTTCTAAGGCAATGATATGCCCTCGACGGCGTGCAGCCTCCTCACGGTCTCCAAAGATGTTGATTGGGGATCTTTTTCTGACGAAGGTATTTGATGAGGAACCTTGGCGGATGAAAGCCCGGATCCGGTCGAAAATTGGACGTAGCGCAAAATCCCGGCCCATCGTGTAAGCTAGATAGTTGAAGGCTATTTTCGCTATCGCTCTATATAGCAGAAGGTCCTCTATAACAGCGTCAACCACCACTAGAACTCGCTGACCTGCTTCGGTCTTGTCAATTGTGTCCAAGATTTCGACACCTAACTTTAACTGTGCCAGTGCCTGCTGGATGCGCTCTAAGACATGGGCATCGCTGTATGACAAAATCACTGGGTGCTGGCGGTCTATATCATCTGATTTCTTCCAGCCACCTCGTTCCAGCGTCTCAAGGCTAATGAATTGCTCTGTGTTGCTAGAAATACTCTGATAGCTGATTCCTGGTGTGAAAGCCAGTCCCTCACCCTCTGGCGTCCCAACAAATTCCGCTTGTCGAAGAGTCGGCTGGCTTGGGGCACGTGCAGACAATTTAACACGCTTTTGATCAACATCCCGGAATCTCCGTAAGGGTTTGATTCCCCTGAAATAGCGTACCGCGCCTTGCAGGCTACCTCGTGCAAGTCTGTTGTCCACCGTATTTCTGAAATACTGGTTACAGTCTTTGCATACCGTGTCATGCAAGACCGGCGCGTCCTTGAATTTCCCAAACGCCTCTGGCAACACATGCTCACGGTCAAATTCACCAACGCGCTTCGAACCCTCGCAGTAGATGCAAGTTATAAGGTCACTATTCGGGTGTACAAGACGCATCGGTCGGACAAGAATCTCACGATTTGTTCCGCCGAGTTGTTTCTGTTTTTTTTGCTTCTTCATAGAACACATCCGGTTATAACCGATCGGTGGCAATCTGTGAAGCCGCTTGCCCTGTCATTCATCATGTTACGGCTCGATCGCTCCAAGTTGAGTATACCAGAAACGAGAGGTTGGAGAAAAAGTCAGAATTGAGCAATACAGAATACCTATTGAATTCATGGTTTTAGAATAGTCAACTGCCTGGTTGCACAAAGTAGCGGATTGTGCAACGCCGACCAAGGCTTGTCTGGGCAGCGGATCTTCAGTCTGCTGCTCTACCACCTGAGCTACCTCGGCTCGAATCAAATCTACCATGACCACCAACCTCGGTCAATCTTCAATCGGGCAACCATTACAAAGGGTTGGCCATCAAACATTCCAGACTGGTTATTAGAGTTGCAGAATTAGGATTACTCGTCAGGAGACTCAGGAGGGATGACTTCGTCAAGGGTAACGACCTCATCAGAAGGTATAGCTGGGTTGTCGTCTACTATATGGTGTTGGCTTACGTCCACTGCCGGGAGCTCATCGGTGAAGTGGGGCTTGGGTGGTGTTCTTT
>Ga0114919_10000755_pt1 | contig 25599 bp, 19 predicted proteins | sample BlataG_FD_88682 | JGI IMG/M metagenome (GOLD analysis project Ga0114919, IMG submission 88682) | Deep subsurface microbial communities from Black Sea to uncover new lineages of life (NeLLi) - Black_00105 metaG | ecosystem: Environmental > Aquatic > Marine > Oceanic > Sediment | place: Atlantic... | reverse complement strand
ACAAAATCGACAGGGGATAACAGGTGTCCGGCCAGCAGTTCTTTTGCTTTTTCAGTGTCGGCAGGGTAGGGGGCGCCGGTGGTATTGGAAAATACCGGGATTTCTGAAGGAACGATGTCGATCTTTTCTATGGCCTGTGAAAAAGGCTTTTGGGCCTCTTTTACCAAACTGCTGTGAAAGGCAGCGGAAACCGGAAGCCGGACGGTTCTAAATCCGTTTTGCCGGCATAGTTTTTCAGCTTGGTTGATGGCATCCGTTGGGCCAGACAACACTCCCTGGCTGGGGCTGTTTCGGTTTGCAAGAATAACATCTGTTTTAGTTTCCTCAATCAGATGTTCGAGTTTCTCCAGCGGAGCGATTACCGCCAGCATCCCCCCGGTATTCGGGCCCGCCGCCGCCATTAAGCGGCCTCGGGTAACGGAGAGGTGCAACAAGGTGTCCAGATCCATACGGCCGGCAGCGCAAAGGGCTGAAAGTTCGCCAAAGCTGTGCCCGCAGGTGACATGGGCGGTGATGCCGAATCCGTGAAGTATAGTCAGCATTGCCATGCTTACCGCCCCGATAGCCGGCTGAGCAATGCCTGTTTTTCGTAAGGTTTCTTCAGGGTTTGTCTTTTCTTTTTGGGTTTGAGCCGGAATCGGGTAGATTATATCGGTAAGCCGGTCATGATTTTCGTATTTGTCATTTGCTTTTTCCAAAATTTGAAATGCATCCGGAAAGCTGCATATTAGGTCACGGCCCATTCCCGGGTATTGACTTCCCTGACCCGGAAAAATAAACGCTAATTTTCCAGGGGGTTCCTGGCTGCCGTAAAAAATATTCTCAAACTGCCATGCATTTTGAGAACGGCTGGATTCAAGGGCATGTGACGCGCGGTCAAAAAGGCCGGTAAGTTCCGTTGATCGTTCAAGGACCATCAGGAGCCGGTATGGATCCGATGTTGAAAAATCGGTTCTTGTTTTTGCCGTTTTTTTTGAAATTTCTTCATAGGACAGGCCCTTGTCAACAAGGGTTTTGAAGTCGCCAAGATGTTCTTTTAACTGCTCTTGGTTCGACGCCGACAGGGCAACGATTTCAACAGATCCGTCCCATGCGATTTCCTGCTTGTGTCTCTGGTATTCTTCCAAAACCACATGAAAATTGCTTCCGCCAAATCCGAATGAGCTGATCCCGGCTCTGCGCGGATGTTTATTATTGGAAAACCAGGGTCTTGTCTTTGTATTCAAATAAAACGGGCTTTGATGAATATTCAGTTTTGGATCAGGTTCACCCACTTTCAGGGTGGGCGGAAGGACTTTATTGTAAATTGATAATGCCGCCTTCATCAAGCCTGCGGCGCCTGCAGCGGCTTTTGTATGACCGATCATAGATTTCACAGAACCGATAGCGCACCGCTTGTCACGGTTGTCTGATGTTCCGAAAAAACTATTTAAAGCTTGGAACTCGACCTCATCCCCGACGATGGTGCCGGTGCCGTGTGCCTCGATAAGCTCAACCGTGGCAGGGTCTATACCGGCTTGAGTGTATGCGGTTTGGAGTGCTTTTGCCTGTCTCTCGGCTCTGGGGGCGTATATGCTTTGTGATTTTCCGTCACTGGAACTCCCCACCCCTTTAATCACTGCATAAATCCTGTTGCCGTCTTTTTCCGCATCATCAAGCCGCTTCAGAACAAATATCCCGATGCCTTCGCCAAGTACCGTGCCGTCAGCATTTTTTGAAAAAGGTCTTGCATCTCCGGTAGGCGAAAGAACCATTGTTTTGGAAAAGCACATATGCATGAAGATGTCGTTGAGCATATCAACGCCGCCGGTAATAACCATGTCACTGCGTCCTGAAATGAGTTCCATAACTGCAAGATGGATGGCGCTCATAGAGCTTGCACAGGCCGCGTCAATAACACAGTTCGTTCCTCCAAGATCCAGACGATTGCAGATCCTTCCTGACACAACGTTTCCCAAAAGCCCCGGAAACGAGTTTTCCTGCCAGGATACATATGAATCGGATATTTTTTGGATGACTTCTTCAGTTTTTACCGGGTTAATTCCTGAATCCTGGAGGGCTCTACGCCATATGGGATGGCCAAGTCTGGCGCCGAGGGGGATAACAAGCTCCTGTGTTCCGGTTACACCGAGGATTACGCTGGTTCTGTCACGGTTAAAATTAACCCCCAAACCGTAACCGGAATTTTCCAGAGCTTTTTGCGCAACAATCAGGCCCAGGAGTTGAGAGGTATCCGTGGCTTCAAGAGAAGAGGGGGGAATTCCGAATTCAGTGGGATCAAAAGAAACCGGAGAAATAAACCCTCCCCGTTTACAGTAAACGTGATCGGGTTTTTTAGGGTCCGTGTCGTAATAATCTTCGGATAACCAGTGTGTTTCCGGCACCTCGGTTATGGCATCTTCACCCTGAAACAAAAGTCGCCAGTATTCTTTTAAACCGGGGGATTTCGGGAAAAGACATCCCATTCCGATGATAGCCACAGGCAAATTCTGGGGTGTTTTTTTATCTATGGGCTTCAATGATTATCTATTGATTTTCAGCAGTTTCTGACTTTTTATTAGATCTTGAAAAACTTGACTTTCTACAAGTTTGTCCATCATAATGCAAGTAAAAATTATTTGCAAGTAGATTGATGCTAAATTTATTGTTGACATATTGATATAACAATTTTATAATCAACAACTATATCATCTTTGAATCATTTATTTTCACATTGAAAACCTGGTCCTTTGGGCCTCCGGCTCGTAAAGCCTACGCCTCGGAGAGCCAGGTCAGAGATAGATGGCTCTGCCTTGGAGTTTTGTGTCTAAAATCACAAATTCCAAGCACCAAATTACAAATTAACCCGCCTTAGGCGGGCAAATCTCAAATTCCAATATTCAATGACCAAAACCTTCCAGGGCGAGATATGGTGAGACATTGTTTGGATTTTCGAATTTCGGTCATTGGAAATTGTTTGATATTTGTAATTTGATATTTGTAATTTCAATAATTCAATGAACTTCCAACAAAGCCTGGTCCTCTGGGCCAGGATTCTTTACTAAAACTTATTAACTATAATATAACGTTACAAGATTTTAATATTTTTATGTTGATATATTAATACAACAACTTATTAAGGTGCTATTATGATAAAATTCTTTACAAACCGGGAAGTCTCAAAAAGGCTGGATATAAATCTTTCCAAATGGAAACGGTGGTCGCGGGAATTTCTTCCGCCTGACCCTCTGGGCGGAATGCAATCCGGTTTTGCAAGACAGTACAGTCCCGATGGTGCGTTTACGGTTTATTTTGGAGGACATCTGGTGGCTGACCTGAAGTTTACGATTCCGGAAGCAAAGCAAATCGCAAAAGATTTGCATTCATGGTTTGCAGAAAAAGGGTTTTATTTTGATGCCAGGAGCAACGCGACGGTAAACACAGGTGTGGGGAAACTGGTCAAAAAATATATCATATTTATTGAGCGTGAAAAAGATCCGGATAACACTATCAGCTTTATTTATACGATTAGAGGAATAATTTCCAATGAACCCGTTAATTATAAAGGCTTTGAAATTATGAAAGAACTTTATATGGAAACAACAATCGGTTTACAATCGAAAAGGATGTCAGCAATTGATATGAATATCGTTAACGTATTGAATATCACCGATGTTCTCAATAGTTTTGTCGTTCGTTTGAACTTAAATCGCTCTCGTTATTCGGCACTTTCGTCAAGCAATTCCAATATGTCCTGAAGGGGCATCGGAGAAAAATTTCCTATACCGGTCGGTAATACAACGCCCTGATTTCTAAGCCAGTTTACCCGTGTTGCCACTGAAGCGCCGCACAGGAGGTTCATGGCAACGCAAACGGTGGTACGGTTTTCAGGTTTTTCAAGAAATGACCCTTTAACCCATTGATTAAAAGCCCCGATAGCCGGGCCGCACCATATCTGGTAATCGATTTTTCTTAAAGGGTCGCCTGAATTGGCCCAGTTTGAGGATTGGCCGAGATAGGATCGAAAAACCAGGGACATCTTGTGTCTGGGATCTTTTCGGGCCCGTTCGATCTGTTTTGGGTCATGGATTGTAAAATAATTCTTTGTCTGTTCCCATTCATCCTGGAAACTTTGCCTGAAAAAGTCACGTTCCAACACAGCCTTTTGTTTTTCCGGAATATCTTCAAAACGGTCATAGTTACAATACAGATCGTAAAGTTTTGCGGCGCGAAGCGGAAACATGGTGCCGCGTTTTAATACCTGGACTTTAACCCCCATTTCGAACATATCGGCAGCAGGGGCCATGGTCACATCCGCCTGTCCGGCTTCAGCCAGCATTTGACGGACCGCTTTGGACGTGCCCGCTTCCACGCAGGACTGATTGATGGAACCGGTAAGGATATAGGCGGCGCCCATGGCAAATGCAGCGGCGGCTGAATCCGGCGTGGCGATGCCTCCTCCAAGTCCTACGCAAGGGGGTTTGTTGTACCTGTATTTCTCAGTCAATTCGTCACGCAGGGCAATCATGGTAGGCAATAGCGTAATTGCCGGCCGGTTATCCGTGTGTCCTCCGGAATCTGCTTCCGCAGTCAGATCCTCGGCCATGGGTATGGATTTTGCGAGGTCAGCTTCTTCTCTGGTTATCATTTTTCTTTCCACCAGTTGTGCCAGAAGCTTTTCCGGCGGCGGTGAAAAATATTTTCTGGCAACTTCGACCCTTGAAACTTTAGCGATAACCTTGTTGGGGCAAACAACGGTACCGTTTTTATCCCGATGGATTCCCTTTACCCGGTAGTGTACCAGCGGAAGTGTCAGATCCAGGTAGGCCGAGCTGCTGACAAGCGTTATCCCGCGCCTTAAATAGAGTTGAACCACAGCCGCTTCAAGTTCAGGGTCGTTGGGGCTGTTGATCAGATTAAACCCAAAGGGGATTCCCTTTAACGTTTTTTGCAACCGGTCGATTGCCGCTTCTATTTCATTAAGCGAAAGACCGGCAGCGCCGAAAAAACCAACCATTCCGGCACGCCCGGCATTTTCCACCATTTCAGCGGATGTAATGCCGTTTGCCATGGCGCCGGCAATATAGGCATAACGAAGATGATATGTTTTCTTGAATCGGGGATCACCTAAATTTTCAGGGGGCAGTGGGGGAACATATGCATATAACGGAAAAACCTCGGGTTGTGGCGGAATCTTTTTGCCGATGGTTACGGCGCCTCCCCGGCCTATGGCAAGCTGACCGTCGAGGTTCAACAGATTGACCTGCTGAGTCATTCGGAGTATTGCTGACCTGACCGCATGATCTCCACGTTCAGGCTCTGTATCGCCTTGTGTCCACCAGCCGGATATTGTTTTGTCTATAACAGAGGATTGCATTACGGTGTGGTTTATACAAAGTGTATGTGTGTGTCAATAAGATAACAGAAATCCGGAAACGGCAGGTGTGTTTTTTTTAACGACTTTGAATCATTCCGGCAAGCGCCTCTAAGGCCATATGGTACCCCTTAACACCAAACCCTGCAATCTGGGCGGTTGCTACATCTGATATCATGGACGTTTGTCTAAACGATTTCCTTTTGTAAATATTGGAAATGTGTATTTCGATGATAGGAATATCGAGTAAAAGGAGTGCGTCTCGGATAGCAATACTTGTGTGGGTGTAGGCGGCAGGGTTTATAATAATTCCTTTTTGCAGAGATACGGCTTCCTGTATTTTATCAACAATGGCCCCTTCATGATTGGATTGAAAGGTTTCCACGGCAAGGCCCAGTTTTTCCCCCAATTTTTCAAGGTCGGAATTAATTTCATCCAGTGTTGTATTACCGTATAGTTCAGGCTCTCTTTTCCCCAGCATATTCAGATTTGGGCCGTGGATGACCAGGACGGTACTTGTGTTTTTGCTCTGCTTCATTTTATTGCCTGCCATTATTTTATTCGCTAATTAACTCCCGAAATTTATCTATGGTTTTTTTATAGTCCGGACTTTTGAAGATTGCCGATCCGGCAACAAAAACATCAACCCCGGCATCTGAAATATTTTTAATGGTTTTTTCGTTTACCCCTCCGTCAATCTCGATAAGGGTGGCGAGCCCCCGGTCCCGGATCATTCCGCGAAGGGCCCTGACCCTGTCTAAACTGTTGGGTATAAACTTTTGACCGCCGAATCCCGGATTAACGCTCATAATCATTATAAAGTCAACATCTTCCATTATCCACTCTAGTGAGGATAAAGGGGTTGAGGGATTCAGCACCACACCGGCACGCCGGTCAAACTCCTTTATCATCTGAATCGTCCGGTTCAAGTGAACGCAGGCTTCTACCTGAACGGAAATCAGATCCGCTCCTGCGTCTGCAAAATCTTTAATGTAGCGGTCCGGATTTTCAATCATCAGGTGGACGTCAACAGGAAGTGATGTCACCCGCCTGACAGCCTCAACCACCAAAGGGCCTATGGTGATGTTCGGCACAAAATGGCCGTCCATAACGTCCACATGAATCCAGTCTGCTCCGGCCGCTTCAACCGATTTTATTTCATCTCCCAGTTTTGAAAAATCAGCAGACAGAATGGATGGTGCAATATATTTCATTGGCATATCTTTTCACCCGGATAAACTGAAAAAAATGCCACCAGGCACAAAGAGCAAATTTTTCTTCGTGCCTTGGTGTCTTAGTAGCAATGAAAAAAGTTTTGTCACAAAAGTACAAAATTCAGAGTTAAGCTTCCAACGTGTTCAGTACTTTGTTTGCGGAATCGGTAACCACGGTTCCGGGACCGAACACGCCCTTGGCTCCGGCCTGATACAGAAAATCGTAATCCGCCGGCGGAATGACGCCTCCCACAACAACATTGATATCCTGGCCGCCTTTTTCTTTAAGAGCTTCAATAAGTTGCGGAACCAGGGCCTTATGCCCGGCCGCCAGACTCGATACCCCCACAACATGAACATCGTTCTCCAAAGCCATCTGGGCAGCTTCTTCAGGTGTCTGGAACATGGGACCGATGTCCACGTCAAACCCCAGGTCTGCAAAAGCGGTTGCGATCACCTTAATCCCTCGGTCATGACCGTCCTGGCCCATTTTTGTCACCAGTATTCGCGGTCTTCGCCCGTGCTTTTCCTGGAATTCATCGGTTCTTTTGCGAACGGCCGTAAATATTTCGCTGTCAGCATACTCTTCAGCATATGCTCCGGATATACACTGGGTCGTGGCCACGTAGCGGTTGAAAACCTTTTCCATGGCGTCTGATATTTCTCCAACCGTGGCTCGTGCCCGCACTGCCGGAAGACAGGCTTCCAGCAGGTTTCCACCGGAATCGCAGGCGTTGATTATGGCTTCCAGAGTCCTCCGGACTTCATCATTGTCCCGTTTTGCTTTGATCTCTTTTAATCTTGCGATCTGTTCATCACGCACAGCCTCGGAAACTTCAAGAAGACCTTTCAGCGGTTCCTCTTCAATCTGATACTTGTTGACACCCACAATGACGTCTTTGCCCTGATCAATGCGGGCCTGTTTCCTGGCTGCCGATTCTTCGATCCGCATCTTGGGCATCCCGGTTTCAATGGCTTTGGCCATTCCGCCAAGTTTCTCAACCTCATCCATGATCTTTCTGGCCTCGTTGATGATACCACCGGTCAGCGCCTCAACATAGTAAGATCCTCCCAAAGGATCAACCACATGGCAAATTTGGGATTCTTCCTGGACAATAATTTGAGTGTTTCTGGCAATCCGGGAGGAAAGAGCCGTAGGAAGACTTACCGCCTCATCAAAAGAGTTGGTATGCAAAGACTGAGTTCCGCCCAGGGCTGCAGCCAGACACTCAAGGGTGGTTCGAATGATGTTGTTATACGGGTCCTGTTCGGTCAGGCTCCAGCCCGATGTCTGAACATGGGTCCGTAACATCGTAGATTTCGGATTTGTGGGGTTGAACTGGCTGATGATTTCGTGCCACAGAAAACGGGCGGCTCTTAACATGGCAATTTCCATGAAAAAGTTCATCCCGACCCCGAAGAAAAAGGACAGACGCGGCGCAAACTTGTCGATATCAAGTCCGGCCGCCAGAGCGGCCCTGACATACTCCAGCCCGTCCGCCAGTGTGAATGCGGTTTGCAGAACAGAGTTGGCGCCTGCTTCCATCATATGATATCCGCTTATACTGACGGTATTGTACTTGGGCATGTTTTTGGAACAGAATCCGATGATATCGGATACGATCCTCATGGAGGGTTCCGGAGGATAGATGTACGTGTTTCGGGTCAGATATTCTTTTAAAATATCGTTTTGAATAGTGCCTCCCAGTTGTTCATGCTTTACGCCCTGTTCTTCGGCCGCCACGATGTAGCCGGCCATAATCGGCAGAACCGCGCCGTTCATGGTCATGGAAACCGTCATCTTGTCCAAGGGAATCTGATCGAAAAGGATTTTTATATCCTCAACAGAATCGATGGGAACACCGGCCTTGCCGATATCGCCCACCACCCTGGGATGATCCGAGTCATATCCCCTGTGGGTTGCAAGATCAAACGCCACCGAAAGTCCGGTCTGACCGGCAGCCACGTTCTTTCTGTAAAATTCATTCGACTCTTTGGCTGTAGAAAAACCGGCATACTGCCGGATGGTCCAGGGCCTTCCCGAATACATGGTGGCCATGGGGCCCCGAACATAGGGTGCAAAACCCGGCAGGGTGTTCAGGTGCTCCATCCCCTCAAGGTCTTCTGCGGTATACAGGGGCTTTACCAATATGCCTTCATCCGTCTCCCAGTTAAGAGACTCAAGCGGTTTCCCTCTCAGTTGTTTGGTGGCGAGCTCTGTCCATTCTTGTACATCAGGATTTTTAGACATGGCGTCCTCCTTTTTTTCTCTTGATTTACTATGCACCTAATTCTTATAATAAAACCTTAATTTTTAAGCCTGATAAACCGGAAATAACAAATCACAAGCATCAAATCTCAAATAAATTCCAAACTACAAGCTCCAAATTCCAAATAAGATCCAAAACCAATGGTTTGTCATTTGTTTTTTTGGTCATTGAGATTTATTTGTGTTTTGTAATTTGATTTTTTGACATAAAAACAAAAGAAATCAGAGTTTAGGTGCTAATAAATTATCTTTCACAAAGTTCAACCAGAATGCCGTTCGTGGCTTTGGGGTGCAAAAAAGCGATTTTTGCGCCGCCGGCGCCCATTCTGGGTTTTTCGTCAATCAGCCGTATTCCTTTTTCCTTTAATTCTGCCAGGGCCTCTTCAACATTCTCCACTCGAAACGCAACGTGATGAATTCCCTGGCCCTTTTTTTCCAGGAATTTAGCGATTGGTCCGTCCGGTGCAGTGGATTCAAGAAGTTCCACTTCACTTTCTCCCACCGGGAAAAAAGCCGTGGTAACTTTCTGCTCTTCAACGGTTTCGGAACCTTCAAATTCAAGCCCGAGCGCATCTGTCCAAAAATTTTTACCGTCTTCGATACTGTTTACGGCTATTCCGAGATGGTCTATTTTTAATATTTTCATAAAACCCTCCTTTTATAATTGATGATTGAAAATTGACGATTGAAAAATAAATAGTTGGTAACAGTTTAGCTCTTTGGAACAAATCAATTTCTAAATTTTTCCATGACCCGTTTAAATCCGGGCATGGCATTTATTATGGTTTCATCGGCCACGCAGAAGGCGATTCTGAAATGACCGGGTCCGCCAAAACCGCTGCCCGGGACAGTAAGGATCAATTCCTCCTGAAGCGCCTGTACGAATGTTACATCATCAGGAACCGGCGTTCGGGGGAAAAGGTAAAACGCACCTGCCGGTCTGAAGAAATCGTAGCCACAATCCTCCAGACCCTTACACAGGAGTTCTCTTTTCCGGGCATACGCTGAGATATCCACGCTCGCCCCCTGAACTGATGCCACAACCCGCTGCATCAGAGCCGGAGCATTGACAAATCCGAGGATTCTGTTGGCCAGTGCCATGCCGCCGATAAGCTCTTTTTTAAAACAAGCTTCGGGGTTAACCGCCAAATAACCGATACGTTCCCCGGGAATGGAAATATCCTTTGAATATGACGTAGCAATGATGCTCTCAGTGTAAATTTGAAAGATACTTGGGACTTTTTGTCCGTCGTAAACGATCTTTCGATAGGGTTCATCTGCAATAAGATATAGGGTCCGATTCAGATCTTTTCCCTTTTCAGTTAAGAGGGCTCCGAGATCATTAAGACTCTCTTTTGAATATACCTGCCCGGTAGGATTGTTCGGGGAATTTATAAGAACGGCCCGGGTCTTTTGAGTTATCGCAGCGGAAACGGCGTCAATGTCCAGATTAAAATCCGGTTTTGTGATTACGGTTTTAAGGTTTCCGCCATGGTTGTCCACATAATATCTATATTCAACAAAAAAAGGAGCCGGAGTGATCACCTCATCACCGGGATCGAGGATCGCTTTCAGAATAACGTTCAGAGCACCGGATGCGCCGCAGGTCATGATCACCTCATTTTCGGTAACCTGTACCTTCTGTTCGCCGCAAAGATAATCAGCCACAGACTTGCGAACATGCGGATATCCGGTATTTGACATATAACTATGAATCCCTGAATCCGAGGACGCTGCGGCATCCTTGAGTGCCGCCCGGAATTTTTCCGGAGGCTCCAGATTCGGGTTTCCCAGGCTGAAATCATATACGTTCTCAGCGCCATGCTCAGCCTTAAGGCGGGCGCCCTCTTCAAACATTTTACGTATCCAGGAAGATCCGGATATAATGGTTTCGATATGCTTTGCTATGGTCATTTGAACACTTTAATTTGACACAAAATTGTAACAAAGAAATATATATTTATTAAGGTATGGCTTGCAAGCTCTTTCTGTAAAAATTTCCAGCAAAGGTTAAATTTTAGCCCGGTCTCACATTCGTTTTAGTCTGCCCGTTCCACGGACTTTACCTCCGGGATTTCCTTTTTTAGAAATCTTTCAATTCCGTTCTTAAGGGTCATCTGGGACATGGGACATCCGGCACATGCTCCCTGCAACCTGACTTTGACCACGCCGTCTTCTACATCGACAAGTTCCACATCACCCCCATCAGCCTGAAGCATCGGCCTGATTTTGTCTATTACCGCCTGAATTTTTTCTCTCATGATACCCTCCCTTTTATTTATTTGCCTTCATAAAAAGCTTTTCTAAATTCATCAAATTTGTTTCGGCATATCGCCGTTCGCATGTGCCCCATCAGGTTCATATAATAATAAATATTATGAATCGTATTTAAACGATATGCAAGCAGTTCTTTTGCCATGTAAAGGTGTCGCAGGTAAGCCCTGGAATAATTTTGGCATGTGTAACAGGCACATCCGGGCTCGATAGGTTTGGTATCATACTTGAAACGTGCATTGCAAATATTTATGGCGCCTTTTTTTGTAAACATTTGGCCGTTTCGAGCGTTCCTTGTGGGGATGACGCAATCGAACATATCCGCCCCAAGGGCCACAAGCTCTACAAGATCTTCAGGAGTTCCGGTACCCATGATATATTTAGGCTTATTATCCGGAAGTATGGGCAGCGTAAAATCAGCAATTTCAAACATGATCTCCTTTGGTTCACCCACGCTGAGCCCACCTATGGCATAACCGCTGAAAGTGATTTCAGATAAATTCTCCGCTGAACGTTTTCTAAGGTCCTTAAACATGCCCCCCTGAACGATACCGAAAAGGGAAGGGGGCTTTGAAACGGTTAGATCTAAAGACCCGATGCCTTCTTGCAAAGCATTTTTACATCTTTTTGCCCAGCGGGTGGTAAGATCAAGTGCCTCTTGGGTATGTTCACGGCTTGCAGGGTATTTGATGCAGTCGTCAAGGCACATGATGATGTCCGATCCGAGACAAAGCTGTATTTCAACCGACTTTTCAGGCGTAAGTAAATGACTTGATCCATCGATATGGGACTGAAAAAAAGCGCCTTGATCGGTAATCTTTCCAAGTTTAGCCAGGGAAAAGACCTGAAAGCCGCCACTGTCCGTTAAAATAGGCCGATCCCAGTGCATAAAATTGTGGAGGCCGGCAAAACGGCGGATAACATCGCATCCGGGTCTGAGGTACAGATGATAGGTGTTTCCCAGAACGATTTGGGTCCCGCACCCAATAAGCTCTTCGGGTGACAGGGATTTTATCGTGCCAAGCGTTCCCACCGGAATAAAAACGGGGGTCTCTACCTCACCGTGAGCTGTCTGTAAGACGCCGGCCCTTGCCCGTGTGGTGTCAGATGTTGCAACTATTTTGAAATTGGACATGTAATTTGTAGAATTTTCGAGACTTTTAATTTGAGCATGAATCATGCAATAAACATGGCATCCCCATAACTGAACAGCCTGTATTTTTTATCTATGGCCGTCCGGTATGCATTCAATATGTTTTCCCGACCCGCAAAAGCGGATACAAGCATTAAAAGAGTTGATTTGGGAAGATGGAAATTCGTAATCATTGCATCTACAACCTTAAACCTGTGCCCGGGATAAATGAAAAGATCGCAGCTTCCGCTACCGTGAGCAACGTTCCCTCCGTCATCCGAAGCATACTCCAGTGCCCGTACGCACGTCGTACCCACGGCAATGATGCGTCTGCCTTTTGTTTTGGAACGGTTTATAACATCGGCAGTCTCTTTGGAAATAGAGTACCACTCAGAATGGATTTTATGATCTCTTATATCCGATACCCTGACCGGCAAAAACGTACCGTAACCCACGTGCAATGTAACTGTAACGATCCTGACCCCTTTTTCTGATATTTTTTTAAGGAGTTTTTTCGAAAAATGGAGTCCCGCCGTGGGTGCGGCAACTGCACCTTTTTGCGAAGCATAAACGGTCTGGTAAGATGTCCTGTCATCCTTACAATCGTTCCGTTTAATATACGGGGGCAACGGAACGTGTCCTATTCTGTCAAGGAGACTTTCAAAATTATCATTAGATGAAAATCTTACATTATAAAATCCTTCTTGATAGTCGACAACTTTGGCTTGCAATCCCCGGCCAAAAAATAACGGCGTACCGTTTTTCGGTCTTTTTGAGGCTTTAATCAGGCATCTTAAAACAAGTTCGTTATGCCCAGGGTTTTTACGCCCGCCGGGGTAATCAAGGATAAAAACTTCCACCTTGCCCCCGGTATCCTTTTTCCCGAAAAGTCGTGCCGGAATCACCTGGGTGTTGTTTAAAACCAGTAAATCCGTTGGCAAAAGGAGATCATAAATTTCATAAAATTTATGGTGGGACAATTTGCCGGTTTCCTTATGCAGAAATAGAAGTTTTGAACGGTCCCGTTGATCTGCCGGTTTTTGGGCAATGAGGTCATCGGGCAGATCGTAGTTGTAATCGTTCAATAAAAACATAAGGGCTATCTTTTTCCCAGATATACCAGCAAAATTCCCGCGAGCATAAGTACAAGACCGAATTTTTGCAAAGACTTATCCGTCAGTTCAAGGACTTTTTCTAAAACCAACTTCATCTTTGCCGGAAATGCAAAATATGGAAGACCTTCCACGACCATCACCATTCCGAGCACACACAGTAAAAATTTCATTATATTCCTTTATCATTAAGTAGGACGCAGATTTTCGCAGACCCGCCTGCCATGCGAAACACCTACCAACCCAGCTGGACTATACATATAATACTGATGATTTTTATGGTATTTATGTAATATCAAATCGTTTTATTGTCGACATATTTTTGAAGATAGAGAGGTTTGCAGTCAGGTTTTAAATATGGCTTGACTAATTTTTTGCTTTGGTTCAAAATTTTATGTTTAGCGAATGTATTGCCACAGACCATCAAAGAAACCGTCAAAACGCAAGGATTAAAAATGACTTATGAATCTGTAATCGGGCTTGAAGTTCACGCTCAGCTTAAGACGAAAACAAAGATTTTCTGCAGCTGCTCAACATCATTCGGGGCGCCGCCCAATACGCATACCTGCCCGGTTTGCCTGGGTATGCCCGGCGTACTGCCGGTTCTCAATAAAAAGGTTGTCGAGTACGCCCTGTGCATGGGCCTTGCAACAAACTGTATGATCAACCGGGAAAGTAGATTTGCCCGCAAAAACTATTTCTATCCCGACCTTCCGAAAGGATACCAGATTTCCCAGTATGAACTGCCGATTGCCGAAAACGGATTTATTGAGATAGAAATAAACGGCAATCAAAAAAGGATCGGTATTACCCGGATACACATGGAAGAAGACGCAGGCAAGCTGTCCCATGATCCTGACCGCCCGTTGAGCAAGGTAGATTTCAACCGTACCGGAGTACCCTTGATCGAAATCGTAAGTGAACCGGACATACGGACGCCTGAAGAAGCCGGGGCTTATCTGCGGCATCTCAGATCCATTGTCCGCTATCTCGGAATCAGCGACGGCAACATGGAAGAAGGAAGTTTCCGATGTGACGCCAACATATCCATACGGCAAAAAGGATCTGAGACCCTGGGGACCCGAACAGAAATAAAAAACCTAAACTCATTCAAGCATGTTGAAAGTGCGCTTTGTTTTGAGATCAACCGGCAAAAAGAAATTTTAGAAGACCACGGCCAGGTCATTCAGGAGACCCGGTTGTGGGACCCTGTTAAAAACAAATCCATATCCATGCGGGGTAAGGAAGAGGCCCATGACTACCGCTACTTTCCGGACCCCGACCTTTTGCCGCTGGTTATAGACGATGACTGGATCGATTCGATCAGAAAAAGACTCCCCGAACTTCCGGATGAAAAAAAGAAGCGCTTTATGGATGAATACGGTCTTCCTTCATACGATTCCGGTTTTCTGACATCGAGCCACGAGCTTGCAGACTATTTTGAGGAATGTGTTACAAAATTTCCCAATCCCAAGCCGGTCAGCAACTGGATTATGGGATCATTGCTGGGCCTTTTAAACGCCCGGGGCAAGCAAATTACCGAGTCGCCGATTTCCCCCGGAAATCTCGCCCAACTTCTTAAACTGATTGAAGATAATATTATCAGCGGCAAAATTGCAAAGACCGTATTTGATGAAATGGCTCAAACCGGCAGAGCGCCCAAAGAAATCGTGAAAGCAAAGGGGTTGGTCCAGGTTACGGATGAGTCCGCCATCAAAGCAGTTGTAGTAAAGGTCCTTGAAGAGTGTTCAAAGGAAGTGGAAGACTACAAAAACGGCAAAACAAAGCTTTTCGGCTTTTTCGTGGGTCAGGTCATGAAAGAGACAAAAGGCAAGGCCAATCCGAAAATTGTAAACGAAATATTAAAAGATCTACTCTGAAGCTAGTGACAAATTGCAAAGGAGATGAGGTGGAAGGGAAAATTCAGCGTATTGGAATATAAACCTTCCATGGAGCTCCCGGTTGCGAAGATACCGGAATTAAAGGTTTGCGCAGTGAAGATCAGCAAGGCCGGATCGTAACAGGTCAGGACAAAAAACAGAGCAAATTTTCCGAATGCATAGGCCCTTAATGCAAGGCCTCCAGCGCGCAGCCCTTTTCCTCTTCATAAAGGACCAGAATTCGGTCAGAGTCCTGAGTGAACGTAAAATCCAGGATGTTTTTCGAGAGCTCTTTGGATTTCCAGGTTTCAACGATTTGTTGCCCCGCCCATTTTACACCGACCACCTGATCCACCCCATGGGAACCGCTCCAGACCTTTTTGACGGCGCTTTTCAGTATACCACCGCTGCCGGTCCGTTCTTTGTAAATGATGAAGCTCTGCCCGTCGAATGAAGGTCTTAGCTCAAAACGGCGGGATGCATAAATCTCCCGGAACGTCTTTCTATCAAAACCTCCAATGGTTTCATCCTTTTCGAGTTTGATGGGGTAGGCCAATTCGTGAAAGTCGCCGTAATTCCGAATACCGGTGGCTTCCAGGGTTTCCTCCGGAGCAAAATAGCCGTTGAGATTATTGTTGGGCTCGAGGATCATCACCCGTTGCGAATCTTCGGGCACCAGATTAAACTGATAGATGGAGTAGACTCCGTGGGCAGGTTTATAGGGTCCGCCCAGTTCAACCGTTTTGTGAGTTGAGTTCCATCTCAGCATAGAGATGGGACCGGTGAAGGGTTCATAGTTGCCACGGGACTGGGCCAGGGCAACGGTTCGACCTTGTCGGTCCCGGATTGTCCGGAGATAATAGGGCCAGTTTTTTACGAGCGGATGCAAGGTGGCTTTTTGGAGTGTCAGGATCATGGAACAAAGCCGGCTGTCCTTTTTGTCCAGAGTTTGGCATGGCTCGGCAAGGGTGACCAACAATTCCTCTCCCTTATGACCGTCGATATTCGCTGCGTGGAGGTGGATTGGGAAATAGGTGTTTTTGTCAAACTTGTGGCTCAGTTTCCGAATTAGTTGACCGGTTTCAAAGCCGTAAATCACAATCGCTTCCTGACTCAAAAAAGCCAGTTCATCTTTACCGTCGCCTTCCAGATCACAGCTTTGCACCCGCAGATAAGGCTCTGATAGCTTGTGAAATTCAGTTTTTTCAACGGGTTTGGATGTCTGAAAGCTTGGCCCGGCGGGTTTGGAACGAGGTTCTTCAGTCACCGGTGGTAGTTGTACCGAAGGCGTTGTAGGCGCATGGGCTGGCATCGAAATTGGCTTGGGGGTCTGAACGCGCGGCTCAGCAGTTGCCAAGCGGGATACTTCAGATACCGCTGAAGGTTGTGCTAAGGGTGCCGCAGGCGTGCGGGCCGGCAGGTAAACAGTCTGTGCAAGAAGATGACCCGATTGAAATTGTGTTTGAACCGCCTCCGGATAGGGCAGGGCTTCGGAGTAAAGCAGCCTGCCGTCGTCAATACGCGTCAACCCGCAGACAAGCTGTCCGGCTTCCCATTCCAGACGGAGCAGGAGATCGGAAGATTCGGGCTTTCCCACAATCACATCACCGCTAACCTCCGTTACCTGTAAACGGGCATTCAGGAGGGCCGTGAGGAGCTGCCGGTAATGAGCAAAGCCTTGTTTGCCGGTGATATTGGTGTAAAGGTATATCACAGGGGCGGCTGGGGTCAGAACCAGATCCTGCGGCTTAATGGCGCTCGCTGCGCCCTGTGTTATCCGGGCCAGCACTTTGTCGGCAAAAAGGGCCTCCACCTGAATCCATGCAATCCGGGATTGGAGTGCGGGGGAAATTCCCGGCTTATGCTCGCAGACCCGAAGCAGCCGGCCGATTTCCAGGGGGACGTCGGTTTTACTGAAAAGTAGCCGGTCCCCGGAAACCTCATACACCTTGCCGGCTACCTGAAACGGCGAGGCGTATTGCTTTTTTAGAAAGTCCATCAGTCCGGGGAAGGGTTCCTTCCGGGCTTGGGCCCGGGGTGCATCCAGGAAAAACGGCAGCACACAGAATAAACATAATATCACGGCTATTTTAAATCTCAATTCAAATACTCCTAAAAAAAATCAGGCCCTCCCCGGCCGGGGAGGGCCTGAAAATTGGTTTTTAGATACTTTTCAGACGCTCACCAGCGGCTTACCAGCTCCATATAAGCTCGATGGTGTTTACCAGCGCAGTGTCGTCATAATCATTTCCGTACATATCCTCTATGGCATCACCCGGATCAAAAGCGGCAAAGCAGTTGGCTATGGTGAAATGTTTGCTGAAGGCGTAGGCCACTCGGAGGTCGAACTCCTGGCCTATTTCGTCATCTACGCCAGGATAAAGGATATCAGGTTCTTCATCAAAGGAAAAATCCATGTACTGGGCTTTGTAAGACCATTTGCCGAATTTTCCCTTGAAACCCAGGCCCCACATCAGCATACCCGGAGCATCTCCCTTGGAGGAGTTGCTGATTCCGCCGTAACCGGTCTGTGATCCGGTCATATTGAAGTTGCCGCTGTAAAGATGGGTGCCCAGGACCGGGACATAACGGTATACAATGGCGTTTTCCATACCGAAAGTAGGGGTGTAGCGCGCGATATCGGTGATCGCGTTGAATGCCTCAATATCATCGTCATTGGGGTCGCCATCACCTTCCAGGTATCTTACTCCGACGTAGGGGATAAAGCCCGGACAGATTTCGATGTCCACGGATGCATAAGCCGCCATGGCGCTGATGTCGTAATCACGCCCTGCTGCATCATCATCCGTATCGCCGTCAGCATAGGCAATTTCAAAGCGGGGGGTAAACATGCCCAGTTTTCCATAACCCTCGAGGCCGAAGTAGCTCACCTGGGCGTTGTTTTGTGCGGTATTGTCGCTGAAAGCATAAAACGGGCTAATAACAAAACCCTTAGCAAAACCCGAGGGTATTGTGTATATTCCTTTCACGGAATAAAAACGCCAGTCCAGGTTATCGCCATCCATAGTAGTAACGTCTGTGGCGTCATAGACAATGGTGTAATCCGCCTCCCATTTAAAGTTTTCACCAATGTTCCCGGTCAGCCCGATATAGGGATGATCATCACCGTACACCAGACCACCGGTCTGGAGGTCGAGCCACCGGGTGGTCCATCCGGTATGAATACGGAAAGGACCGAAATTGTAGCCGATGTCCAGTTTTTCCACGCCGAAATCATCACCGGTCATCCCTTGGTCGTCTAACATCGTTTCAGTAGCCGATAGCCCCGGACCTTTTGGCCCCCCAAAAGCCCCACGGTCAGTGTAATTTTTGTCCAGATTGAAATCAGCCTCCAGAATGATCATGAAGTCAAACGTGTCGTTTCCGCCCTTCCAGCCCAATCTGATCTCATTGCGGACATTGTGATCGGTCATGACGCCGTTTTCGTCGATCATATAGTCACCAACATCAGTGTCGCTGTTAAAGTTCAGATCGGACATCCATGTGGGATAGGTCTTGAGGCTGCCAAAGAACTCGACGTTAATGTCTTTGCTCTTGGGCGACATCTGGCCCATGGTCCCAAAGGCGGTCAGGGGAACGGCCAGAAATGCTACTAACATGGCAAATACCATCCATTTTTTCATTAATTTTCCCTCCTTAATGACTTTAAATGTTGATTTTCAATTACCTAATAATTTCCCTTTTTCCTTTTTTTTCGATTCATCTCCTTTCCCAGCGCAATTGAAACCTAAAAAAAATGCGGCCCTAACGCGCTGATATGATATTGTAATCATACCTATAAATCAAAAATCACTAAAGTTTAGCTCCCTTAACAGCTGGTTTTAAAAATGTCAAGCAGATTTAAAAATGTCAAGCGAAACTATATATAATTAAAACATTTTTTCCAGCCCAACACGCTTTTATGCCTTAAAAAGCGACCGGGCTTTTGCAAAATTGTGTTTGACTTTTAAACCATTATTTTCTAAATGGGATTCAGCTTATAAGATTATAAAGAGGGAAGGCTTCAAAAGGGATTTTCCTCGGTTATCCGAATTTTTTGGCAAGGTTAATTTTAAAATTGTTTGCAGGAGGAATTCTATGAAAAAGCTTTTGGTTTCTCTGTGTGTTGCAGGTCTGATTGTTTCCAGTGCGCCTCTCCTTTTTGCAGGCAATATTGATCATTTAAGTAATTTTAGTGCGGAATACCTAAGAACGCTTAATAGAAACGCGGCTACCGACTCTGCTGATGCGGTGGTTTACAACCCTGCCGGAGTCATGGAGATGGAAAACGGAACCTACGGTAACTTGTCTATCCAGTATTGTAACAAAGATTATGACAATAAAGTTGATGGTGACAAGCTTTCACAGGATGAACCTTCGATTATTCCCAGCTTGTTCGGTCTTTATAAAAAAGATCGGTGGGCAGCATTTGCCGCGTTTACCGTACCCCACGGCGGTGGAAAAGTGGATTACAGAGACGGAAATGCGACAACAAGAATCGGTGGTCGGACTCTTATTAACCTAGGGGGTGGATTTTACGATACAATAAAAAATGAAAGCTTCAAAGCGGAATCCTACTATTTAGGGTTTACTCTGGGCGGAGCTTACAAAATTAACGATATGGTTTCGGTATCTTTAGGCACACGCTATATAGACGCCTATAATGAGGCCGATCTTTCGTTTCAGGTGGACGGTGTTGGACCACCGTTGACTGCCAGACTTAAATATGAGGACGATGCTGATGGGTGGTGCGGCATTATTGGCATCAATATAGCGACAACCGAGAAACTAAACATAGGGCTAAAGTATGAAACCAAAACAAGACTTAATTTTGAATACGATGTAAAACATGATACAGTCACAGGGTTTCCATTTGGTTTGGGTGAGGCCCAGGGCATTATTGACGACACAAAGCATAGACGTGATCTTCCCGCCCTTTTCGGCATGGGTGTTTCCTATAAATTTACGCCAAAAATCAGGGTTGAAACAGGTCTTACATACTATTTTAACGAGGATGCCGATTGGGACGGAGATGAGGACGTTGTTGATGACGGCTATGAGGTGGGTATCGCTTTTGAATATACTTTTAATAAAAAATTGAAGGCAAGTGTGGGATACCTGTATAGCGATGTTGGAATGCATGCCGAAGATATGTTGGCGGCCGTACCCCAGTTGGACTCTAACTCCATTTGTGGAGGAATTGCGTATGAGGCTGTTCCCGGCTTGATTTTAAATTTTGCTTTAGAAAATACTTTTTACAGAGATGATTCCTACGTTGATACATCTTCAGGCACAGCCCTGGATATAGAATATAAGAAAAACGCATTAGTTGCAGCATGCGGCGTTCAATATAAATTTAAATAAATAAAAGAGGGACAAAGCGGTCTTTTTTTTTAAAATCAGGGGGATCCGTTCACGGAGTATTGAGTTAGTGGAAATTCCAAATAACAAACAAATTACAATGACCGAAATTCAAAATCCCAAACAAAAAAATAATCGCTTTTGAACCGGTTTGGAATTTGGAATTTGAGATTTGGGATTTAATTGTAATTTGGTACTTGAAATTTGTGATTTAGTTGATCTTTGGCGTTTTGAATTTGGGATTTTTAAAAAACCGTGAACGGTTTCAGTCAGGCATATCAAACAATTCTTTTAAACGATTTTTCAAGATCCTTTATGCTCCAGCTGATCCAGGTGGGCCGTCCGTGGGGGCAGTTGGAGGGCTGATTGCATTGATCGAGCTGATCCAAAAGCCCCTTGATTTGCTCGTCCGAAAGCTTCTGGTTGGCTCGGATGGCCCCGTGGCAGGCCATGAGTATCAGGCACTGATCCATGGCCTTTTCCAATCCGGCCGTAAAGCCGATCTGGACCATTTTTTCGACGATTTCCATAACCAGCGGTTTAACCTCTTTGTTTTCAAGCAGAGCCGGGACCGATTTTACCACAAACGTATTTCCGCCAAAAGGCTCTATTTCCAGCCCCAGTTCATTTAAATCCGGAATCAGTTCTTCAAGAATTTCTGCTTCCCTGTATCCAAGGTCAATGGTTTCAGGGATAAGAAGTTTCTGGGATGACTTTTTTGAAGCCAGTGATCGGTTTTTAAGCTGCTCAAAAATGATCCGTTCATGGGCCGCGTGTTGGTCGATCAGAACAAGACTGTCGGCAGACTCGCAGAGGATGTATGTGTCGTGAAACTGACCGATCACCTTTAAATCACCGAACCGTTTTCTTGCCCACAGCTTTGTCTGGATGCTGGATGCTGGATGCTGGATGCCGGTTGCAGGATACTGGGTGCGGGTTGCGGGATACCGGGCTTGGATTTCTTTTTTCGGGATGCTGAAATGAGGCACGGATTCGGAGATGCGGGATTTGACATCCATGGGTTCTGTTTCCGGAAACCTTTTTGGGCGCCATTCCGGTTGGTCCGCAAGACGCAAGATTTTTGCCACAACACCGGTAACCGCATCATGAATTTTTTTCTGCTGCGCAAATTTTACCTCGTGTTTTGTCGGATGAACATTAACATCCAACTGGTCGCAGGGAACATGGATAAAAAGTATCGCCACCGGAAACTGCCCCTTCATCAATCTTGAGCCATATCCTTGGAAAAGGGCATGTTGAATGACCCGGTTCCGGACAACCCTCTGGTTTACATATAGGTATATTCCCCGGGATGTGCTGCGCGTGATCCGGGGAGAAGAGATCCAGCCTTGAACGGTAAGAAAATCGGATGTAAATTCTATTTTGTAAAGATTATTTTTCATATCTTTGCCGAGAACATCCAAGACCCTGCTCACATCATCACCCGTGGCCGACCAGTTTTTAATCTCTTTGCCGTTGTGAGTCAGCCTGAATTGAATATCGGGCCGTCCCAGTGCCATGCTTGAAACCGTATCTGCGATATGCCCCATCTCTGTGGTCACGGTTTTTAAAAACTTTCGCCGGGCAGGCATATTAAAGAAAAGCTGACGGACAGTGACCATGGTTCCTAAGGGAGCTCCGACCTGGGAAACCTTTTTTATTGTGCCGCCTTCAACCACAACTTCTGTTCCTGCTGGGGAGGTCTGGTCTCTGGTTACCAGACAGAACTTGGAAACAGCGGCGATGCTCGGCAGGGCCTCACCCCTGAACCCCAGCGTATTGATTGCAAACAGATCCTCGTCTTTGTAAATTTTACTGGTTGCGTAACGTTCCGGCGCCAGCAAAGCATCATCGCGGTTCATTCCGCTGCCGTTGTCGGACACCCGGATCAGAGAACGCCCGCCGTTTTCCACTTCTATAATAATTCTTGTGCTGTCTGCATCCAGTGCATTTTCCACAAGTTCCTTGACAACGGAAGACGGGCGCTCGACAACTTCGCCCGCAGCGATTTTGTTTGAAAGGATCTCAGGAAGTATTTTTATTTTGGATATCATTCGTATTTATCGTTAGTTAGTGTCCATCCATAAATGGTAGATTTTGGTTTCCGGCAAGGCCCGAGCGAGTTTTCAACCGCAGGCATAGCGCGCTATTTCGAGGATTGAAAACGAGCGAGAACGCCGCCGGGGGCCAAAAGATGCCGTTTATGGATGGACACTAGTTACTTTTCTTGTTCTCGCAGGGTGCGGAGTAAAAAATCCGCATCCATGGGCGACAGGTTGAATTTCAGGCATGTCTCCTCGATGAGCGCCTTTAATTTTTTTTCCTTGTTATATTTCCGTTCTTCGGAAACCCACTTGACGGCTTTCCTCAAAGCTTCTCCTTTTGGCTGAATACTCATGACCGAATTTCCTTTACTGATAATCAATATGTTTTAATTGTCTTTTATAGCTTTGGTTTTTTCTTGTGAAAATCTGTGTTTTGCTCGAAATTGTATGCTAATTTAATAAGCTTTCCCTCATCAAAATGTTTTGCCATTATCTGGAGCCCGATGGGAAGTCCTTTTGATGAAAACCCACAAGGAACGGAAATGCCGGGTATTCCGGCAAGGTTTGCCGAAAGGGTAAAGATGTCGGATAAATACATGGTCAGCGGATCATCCACCATTTCACCTATCTTAAACGCCGGGGTGGGTGCTACCGGCGACAGGATCACGTCACAGCTTTCAAATGCCTTTTTAAAATCTTCTATGATCAACGTTCGGACCTGGGATGCCTTGCCGTAGTATGCATCGTAATATCCTGCAGAAAGCGAGTATGTGCCCAGAATGATGCGCCGCTGCACTTCCGGGCCGAACCCTCTGGAACGAGTGCTTTTGTACATTTCCATGAGACTTTTTTTATTCTTGTCCCTGTAACCATACTTAACCCCGTCGTACCGGGCAAGATTGGAACTGGCCTCTGCAGGTGCAATCACATAATAGGCAGCAACCGCATGTTCCGTGTGAGGCAGCGAGACTTCAACGCACCCGGCTCCCAGCTCTTGAATTTTTTCAACGGCATGTTTGACCGCATAGGAAACATCGGGATCCAGACCTTTGGCGGCACTGTATTCCTTTGGGATGCCGATAACCATCCCCTTTAACCCATTTTTAAGAAAAACCGTATAATCCGGCACATCTTCAGGCACTGATGTGGAATCGGCGGAATCGTAACCGGAAATAACATTCATTACCATGGCGCAATCGGTGACATCCTTGGTCAGCGGACCGATCTGATCTAAAGAGGAAGCAAATGCGACCAGGCCGAATCGGGAAACCCTGCCATATGTGGGTTTCAACCCGACAACACCGCAGTGTGACGCGGGTTGACGGATCGACCCGCCGGTATCGGACCCCAATGATCCTATGCACATATCCGCGGCGACCGCCGCTGCGGAGCCTCCGCTTGAACCGCCGGGGATACGCGTCAGGTCCCAGGGGTTATGGGTCGGTTTGAAGCCGGAGTGCTCTGTGGATGAGCCCATGGCAAATTCATCCATATTGGCCTTGCCGACAATTACAGCACCTTGTGTTTTCAGCTTTTTTACCACGGTAGCATCGTAGGGCGGTATGAAATTTTCGAGAATTCTGGAAGCACAGGTAGTCCGCAGACCCTTTGTACACATAAGATCTTTCAGTGCCAGAGGAATACCGGTCAAGGGCAAAATGTTCCCTTGTGAGATTGCTTTATCGGCAATCTTTGCCTGGGCCAAGGCCATTTCACTGTCCAAGGTGATATATGCACCCACGTGATCCTCTACAGCGTCGATACGATCAAGGACCGCCCGGGTCAGTTCCTGCGAAGATATTTCTTTTTTCTTTAAAAGCATGTGGGCTTTTTTTATCGTAAGTTCATACAGTTTCATACTTGTTGTTCCTTTTTACGAGTTAATCACTTTTGGAACGATAAAATTTCCATCCTCTTTTTCAGGGGCATTGGAAAGTGCCGAATCACTGTCAAAACTTTGTTTTTCATCATCTTCCCGAAAAGCGTTGGTCAGAAAAATGGCATGAGAGGTCGGCGTCACACCCTGGGTGTCGACGGATTTTAATGTATCGACATATTCCAATATGGTTCCAATTTGTACGGCAAACTTGTCTATAAGTACCTTGTCAACATCAAGACGGGCAAGGTTTGCCACATGAAGGACTTCCTGTTTTGTAATTTTCATAATATCTCCTTAATCCGGATAAACCTGAAAATTGCCACAAAGTCACAAAGGAAAAATGTTTGTTAAAATTCATTTTTGTGTCTTGGTGTCTTGGTGGCGAATATGTTTTGCCATAAAAATAACAAAATTCAATTTAAGAAACTATCGCTGAACGATGATTGCTTTTATGTTTTCTTTTTTTAACCTGTTGAATATGATGCCGGCTTCGGCTCTGTTTTTGAAAGATCCTATCCTTATTCTATAAAAGATGCCCTTCCCTGGAATCTTTCCCATGCTCCTATATGCAGGGTATCCTCTTTTTTTAAACTTTGCCACCATGTTATCGGCAATTTTTGAATCTTTTAATGCGGCTACCTGAATAGTAAAATTTTTATTGTCTTCGGCTGATTTTCTAACAGCGGCGGTCTTTGCTTTTGGAGCTGTTACAGTATTTTTGGATACGGCCGGTTTTTTTGCCGTAGAAACGGTTTCTTTGGGCAACGGCTTTGGTTTATTTTGGGGTATATCCGCTTTTAGCCTCTCTTCACCGCCGGTATTTTTCAGGGCCTCATAAAATTCCATCTTGGTCTTATTCTCCGCAGAGTTTGAATCTATTTTGTATCGGTCGAATTCCTTCTTGATAACCGCTTCCTTTAAAGCGGCCAGTTCGTTTTCAAGCTTTTCCATGTCAAACTTTACAGGGACGGTCCCTCTTCCCACGAAAATACCCAGGACAAACATCCATGCACATGCAAAAAAGGTCAGGCAAATCCATAGGGTCAACTCTTTGCGTGTCCACTGAGTCGAAGATTTCTT
>Ga0114919_10000754_pt1 | contig 25616 bp, 19 predicted proteins | sample BlataG_FD_88682 | JGI IMG/M metagenome (GOLD analysis project Ga0114919, IMG submission 88682) | Deep subsurface microbial communities from Black Sea to uncover new lineages of life (NeLLi) - Black_00105 metaG | ecosystem: Environmental > Aquatic > Marine > Oceanic > Sediment | place: Atlantic... | reverse complement strand
TCTACCACCACCATCGAGGTCTATAACACATCGAGGGACAGGTGTGTTTAGATATGCTCCGCCAACCAAGTGATCGAGGGTATATGTAAAGAGTTCTCCTTTCTTTTGGAGTTTCACGCGTTCAAGTTGATCATCAGCCCTACAGAAGGAACAAGCTCGTGACATGTCAGGATATTGCACGGTACCGCAACTCTTGCACTTTACACCATACCACTTGTAAACTGAAGAAGTATCACGCCAGATTAATACAGCTGAACTCTTGCGCGTGTATCTGTCCTTATTAAGTAGTTCTTTAAACTCAATGAACTTGTTGTAATTCTCTAGGAGGATCATCGATTTTTGGTGACCGGTAAAACCCATTCTTCCTTTATTAATAGCTTTGACACCATCTTTATCTCGAACTTGCATTAGAATTGCATCAGCGCCATCTCCAAAACCAGCCATGATGATCTTGGCATCTGGTTTGGGTCTTCGTAGACTGGCAATCAGGAGCATGAAGGGCATTGGTGTTCCCGTGTCACCTACTTGAAAGAATGCGCCATTTTGGGCGACTCCCTGGCCAAACTTCATTATTTTAGAGATTCTACTGTGCATACGGGGGTTATTATAGTAATAAGCTGCAATATCGATGTCTTCAGTGGGATTTAAATTGTTACGTTTTAATATTTCAGCCATTACTTTGGTAATGCTTTCCACATAAAACTTCGCGTCCATTTTAGGTTCAAAGGTTCTGATAAACTCATCCTTATCCGCTCTTTTCCACGGTCCAGTCACATTCGCTGAGACGGAGTAATAATCATCAATTGAAATTGGGATATTTTCTTCATCCGCAACGAGTATCGCTGCAGCACCATCTGCAAACCCAAATTCCCACATAGTTGAGGGTTCAGGTTTTCGAGTATCAGCTGCAACTACCAAGATACTATTGATGTCTTTGTTAGCCTTGATCGTATCAACAGCTCTAGTTAAGGCTGTTGTACCTGCTTTAGTAGAGTCCGTGAAATCTGCGGTAATGATGTCCTCTCTCATATCGAGTACGGTAGCGATTAATGACGCAGAATCTTTTTCGGTATACACTTGTGTTGTTGAAGCAAAGAATATTCCATCAACTTTCTTTGGGTCAATTCCCGCCAAGCAATCAAGTCCGGCTTCTACGGACATAGTCAAGCTGTCCTCATCTACCATTGCTACTGCTTTAGTTCCAGGAACTGCTGGGAAATCCCATGCTTTCGAGATAAGTTCTCGGGGTAGCATGTGCTTAGGTAAATAAGCACCATAACTTTTAATACCAACTGGCATTTTATTTTTCTACCTCTAATATCTTTTATTTTTGTTATTTGCATATATATAATTAGTTATGTGATTCTCAATTTTTGAAATTAAATATATTTTGGTTTTTAATTTCGAGTAAAATTCAATTTAGCAACTATATTAAGAAAGGAAGTGGATAAAATACTTCATCAAAATAAGTAAAAATGTTGGAAAATGTTAATTTATCTCAAATTTTTTTTCTAAAACAGTAATTATTGGTTTAAAGCCCACTTTTCCGAAAACATCGATTAATTTTTTATCTCCTAAATAAGCCATGTTAATTCTAACGGAGTCACAACCCCAAGATTTTAATATTTGTATGGCACGATCTGCGAGAATTTTGCCTACACCTTTACCGATAAATTCTTTTTCTGTAGCCCAGTTATTTAAGTATCCAATATATTGCCCTAAGTTGCTTTTTACTGCTTCCAACATTCCCATTGAAACTACTTGACCGGTTTGTTTAAGTTCTGCGATTAACGTTATCCGTTTCAAATTGGGTTTAAATTGTCTTAGCCCTGAAGTTTCTCTCCATTTAGATTCGACGAATCCAATATTGTATTGGTTTTGGAGTTCTTTTAATATTTTTAAGGTTGCTTGATAATCAGATGTTCTGTAATTTCTAATAATTATCTCTTCTTCTTTTAAAATCCTTTCAGCCATTTATCATACACCATTCCCTTAATAATTATGATTATTTCAGAAGTTTTAAATCAATCCTTTTTGATAATAACTTTTCATTCGTTACCTCATCAATAATAAAGAAGATATAATCGTCTATGTATGGAATAATCGGTGATATAAATACCAATTCTTCTTGCCCTTCCCAGGCATCAATTGTTTCGATCATCACTTCTTTCTCAAAATACTCTTTAAGGTGATTAATTCTTACATTTGTCCCTTTGATTGCATGAAGCGAGTTATTCTGGACTAATATCTCTAATTCTTGGCTATCTTCTATAATATTGATTTTAAGTATTATGAAGGGTGTTTTATCAACAAAATTAACTTCTCCTTTTGTATTCGGATCAAATAATTGAATACTTGAGAAGGAACCGTTAGAGTCTTTACTATCTATATGAGATACATCTATACCTTTAAATGCTAAATATGCTATAGCTTTTTGCATTCTTATTGAAGTGGTATCAGAATTCTTTATCACATGAGAAAAAAATTTGTTGGTTGTAGTTTCAATTGAATTTCTGAGTTCCTTCTTAATTGATTCACCTTTTTCTATGCGTTTCTTTATTTTAGGAGATTTAATTACCTCCTCTTTTAATATTTCAGAACATATTATTTCAAACAACTTGTCTTCATATTTTTCTTTTACTTCTTGAGTCAAAATTCTAATAAGTTCGTCTCCAAATAGTTCAATCTTGTTTGGAAGTGATACGATAATCACTATCGTTTCGGGAGTTTCCTCTTCGAGTCCAGCCCTTCTTTTCTCCCTTTTTGAGTGAGTTAAAAATTTCTTACCAAAGAAAGTATGACCTTTAAATTCAAGGTCTATGTGATCTAAAGCATCTGATTCATCCAAGCTTAAAAACCAAATAGGATGATATTTAATCGGGCGCATGAATGCTTTGTCGTTTTTGTATGTTTCTGCGGGGTAAATCAGTAATGGCATATGACCTTGAGCTTCGTCAAAATACAACACATAGACTACGGCTAATTCTTCAAAAGGAGTTTTTTTCGATGATGACGACGAACCAAATAATTCAGCCAAGAATAGACCCTTTCAATCGAGTTTTTTTTAAATATACTATGGAATTAAATAATTCTTAGTCTAAAAGTTTAATTAAAAAATAAGCATTATAAATAATATCATTTTTGAAGTGAGTATTCATGCAAATAACAGACATTAAAACATATGTTTTAAAAATGGATTTTAAAGTTAAAATTGGAAGTATGCCGCGATTCCAAGCTAGTGGTCTTTATACTAATGTTAAAACAGATGAGGGAATTGAAGGATGGGCGTTATCTCATTGGAATTTAAGTAATTTAGCTCAAAAACAATTCATCGACGAAGCCCTGAACAGATTAGTATTGAATAAAGATCCTTTTATGGTTGAGGAAATCTTTCACGAAGTATATCAAAACACCAATAGAATTATGTTTGGAATTGGACAAGCCACATCCGCTATACAGATCGCATGTTGGGATATAATAGGAAAAGCAACTAAACAACCAATTTATAAGCTGCTCGGGGGTCGAAAGAGAGAAGTTAACTGTTATGCTTCTATTCTACGGGGTTATAAACCAAAACCAGCTGTTAAAACCGTTGAAAACGTTGTTAACCCCGAATTGGGGGGTTTTAAAGCAGTAAAATTGCGTATAGGAACGGGAATTAAGAACGACGAAGCAATTTTGAAGGAAGTGAGAGATACTTTTCCAGATATCGACATTATGGTTGACGCAAATTCAGCTTATCAGTCTGTTCACGATGCTCTGAAACTTGCAGAAATATGCTATAAATATAATGTTACTTGGCTAGAAGAACCTATACCAACAGATAACCTTAATGGATTAGCTAAGATAAAAGCAAAATCCCCGGTACAAATCGCCGGAGGAGAAAACGATATGGGTATCTTTCGATTTGAAGATATTCTCTCGCGAGATTGTTTTGATATAATACAACCAGATGTTACGCGATGTGGTGGATTTTTACAATTGAAAAAGATTGATGCTATGGCGGAAGTAAAAGGCGTTCAATGCATACCTCATATATTTGGGTTCGGTCATATTTTACTAGCAAATCTCCATTTCATAATGGCTTCCCGTTGCGAGTGGTGCGAATTTCCCTTTTATCCCGAGGAATTCCAAATGCTTGAAGAACCTATTAGATGCAAGAAAGGAAAACTCAAAGCGATTGATAAACCTGGCTTGGGAATAGAAATCGATAAAGAAATGTTTGAGAAAAATGTTATAAGATAAGAATTTGAGTGACTTTTTATTACATTTTATTTTTTATTCGGAATGTTAAAAAAAGATACCTATTAAGATTTGGAGCACTATTGATACATGAAATTTGGTAACAAACTGGAATTAATTTTCATCCCCTCGTCTTATTGGAACGAACCTCTAAGTGGTTTTAATTTAAGTTCCAAAGGACCAAATCTACCTGTCGATTCCAACTTTTTCGTTTTATGGATTCCTTTAAACGGTTCAGAAGAATTCCTATCGGAACAAATTACAGAAACTTTTCCAAGCATACCTGCTAAGAAACTTCTTAGCTGTAGTATATGCTTAGCACTTCCTCCCTTGGTAACCAAAAATAAATCTCAACAGGGAATTTCTCAAGTTTATTATGAAATAACATCGTGCGTTGGGAAAATTATACCTATTGGACCAGCGGTAAAACTGCTTTTCCAAATGGAAATCCTAGAACACATTGATCGTGGAGTAACACATTATAGCAATTCAATAAAAACATGGTCTTTCTTAACAAAATTGGTGTTCGAATTGTTGAATAAAGGGCAGTTCATTCCTATTTTGGAGACCAACAACAATAAAGGGTATCATGGTAAGTGGAATTTATTGTTAAAATCGCAAAATGATAAAGATCGACTTCAAACAATATTAAAAAGAGCTTCTTGGTCTTCTTTTTGTATTCCCATCAGTTTCATTCAAATTAATGGAAGTTATAAAACTAATGGATTATGGCACCCATCTTATCTATATTCATTCTTTATAGATACTATTGGGGATTATCTTATACGATCAACATTAAATAAAATGAAATTCCGTACTTTTAACGAATTTTATAGCAAAGAATTAAAAAAAGAAAGTAGTCAAGATTATAGGCCAGGTTGGGATTATAAATTCCTTAAATCCCTTACCACGAAGGATTCGAATTTTAACGTACATTCATTTCACGAAACTATTTTACCAACTTTAATTAAAAATTGGACTCAATCGGCAAGAGGATTTACGTTAAAACATGGTTTCGTATTTAATTTAGAGTTAAAGTATCCTAAAACTCCAAAAAGCGACTGGCCATTAGTATTTTACGTTTCTTTTCAAGATGTAGCACAAAATGTTCCTCTACACGAGCTATGGGAAGAAATTGTCCAAAAGAAGCTAGAAAATTTAAATGTCATGGATAACAAAGGAGAGTTCTTAGAAATAATTTTAAGAGCTCTTGGGACGGCTTCAAAAGTATTCCCTCCGATAAAAAGAGTTCTATTAGAAAACCTTCAAGATGAAATTACACTCACTTCCTCTGAAGTTATTGATTTTCTAAAATATCCAAAAGATTTATTAATACAAAGTGGATTTAATGTCATTCTCCCGGAGGTTTTTAGAAGAGATGGAAAACAGCGGTTATCAGCTAAACTAATTGTTAGTTCAAACAGTAGTATTAAAACTGAGGATGGTACTTTTCAAAGTCTGCCTTCAGTTTTCGATATTCATTCAATGCTTGATTTCAAATGGGAAGCAACCATCGAAGGAAAAAAAATTTCAGATGAGGAATTTAATGATTTAATCAATTCAGAAGATTCCTTAATTAACATCGATGGAAAATGGATCTTAGTAGATCAACAATCGATAGCAGATTTCAAGCAATCCAAAATGCCTGAATTCGAAAATTATATGGATGTACTTAAAGTTGGTTTACTCGGGAAGATACAGTTACAAGAAAACGGCACTGAATATGATGTGATAATCGAAGGAGATTTTAATGAAATTATCAACAAGCTACAGTCAGTAAAATCTTTTGAAGAAATTCAATGTCCATCTTCATTTAATGGTACTTTGAGGCATTATCAACAAGATGCTCTAACATGGATGGGCAATATGACAAAATTTAATTTTGGATTGTGCTTAGCGGATGATATGGGTCTGGGTAAAACAATTCAGGTGATCGCACTTCTATGCTATCTTAAACAACAATACCCTGAAAAGCCAGGAAGTGTAATAATTGTGTGTCCGACATCAATTTTATTTAATTGGCATCGAGAAATAAAAAAATTTGCTCCTGATTTAGAAGTAATGCTTCATTACGGATCATCTCGGATAAAGGACGCGTCAGACATCCCAGAGATTCTTAAACCACACAAAATAATCCTCACTTCTTATGGAACGCTGAGAAACGATATTGAATTATTAGAATCCATAAATTTTAGCGGAATTATCGTCGATGAGAGCCAAAATATAAAAAATTTTGCTTCACAACAGTCTAAAGCTATAAATAAACTCAAGGGACAATTTAAAATCTGTTTGAGCGGTACTCCAATTGAGAATCGTTTGCTCGAATTATGGTCACTTTTTTATTTCCTAAATATTGGGCTTTTAGGCAAGAGAAAGGAGTTTCAAAACAGATATGTCATCCCTATTGAACGCTTTCAAAATCAAGATGTAATTGAGAAATTAAGATTAATCATTGCTCCTTTCATCTTGCGGCGCGTAAAATCCGATAAAAATGTTATTAAAGATTTACCTGATAAAAATGAAATGAAAATTATCGTCGATTTAACCGAATCGCAAGTTAAATTATACAAAGAACTTGTAGAGAATACTCTGAAAGAGATTAATACGCTATCTTCAGATAAGAGAAAGAAAAGGGGAGTAGTTCTAGCTTTATTAGTAAAATTAAAACAGATTTGCAATCATCCTTCTCAATACTTGAAAGATGATATGAAGACTTTTGAATTAGATAATAACCTAAAAGAATTCGTGGCTCAATCACAAAAAATAGAACGGCTGATCGAAATGACTGACGAAGTGCTTGTCAATGGAGAAAAAGTCTTAATTTTTACACAATTTACGCAAATGGGAGATATTTTGAAGAAAGTTCTTGAACAGAAATACAACTTCGAAATACTATACTTCCATGGAGGGGTACAAGAAAAGAAAAGGAGAGAAATCGTTGATCAATTTCAATCAAGCGATTTAGAAAGCCCTCCGATTTTAATTTTATCTTTAAAAGCCGGAGGGACAGGACTAAACCTTACACAAGGGACAACAGTTATACATATCGATAGGTGGTGGAATCCCGCAGTAGAGGACCAAGCAACAGATAGAGCATATCGAATAGGTCAAAAATCGATCGTAAATGTGTATAAATTTATTACAAAAGGAACAATCGAAGAAAAAATCGACGCTCTATTAGAAGAAAAGCGCGAATTAGCTGATAAGATAGTAGCATCTACGGGAGAATCTTGGATCTCTGACTTGGATGATGATAAATTAAGAAACTTGCTAAATTTAGGTGAATGAAAAATGGATGAAAGAAAAAAATATTTCATGGATAATAGAAGAAACAAGAAAAAAGATGTACCTCAAAGAAAAACAGAATATGAAAAACAACAGACCCGCGAAGAAGTTGAACAAATTAAGAAAAACTTAATTAATTTTGCAAAGACGCCTTGGGGCAGAGAATGGATCATCTCAAATCTAAAAATTGGACGTCCTTTCAGGATGCAAAGAGGAATTGAATATGCTAAAGACGAGGAACGCATTGATAATTTCTCAATAAGTAAAGGTCAAATCTTTGCGACCGTACAGGGCACCGCTCCAATACCATATCGCGTGAAAATAAATTTTGAACTTATCCCTGATAACGGATGGGAAAAAATAGTAAAAGAGTTATCTACTAAATTGCTCTACATCATAGAATTATTAGAAGGTTCTTTATCTCAAGGTGTCATAACAATTTTTGAAAAGAATGGATATTCTCTATTTCCAGATGCAATTAATGGCTTAGATTCAACTTGTTCATGTCCTGATAAAGCAATTCCGTGTAAGCATATTGCTGCTGTAATTTTATACCTTGCTCTTGTTTTAGATTATAATCCATTTTTATTGCTAGAATTACGAGGTAAGTCTAAGGAAGAAATTCTTGAGGATCTTAGTTTTTCACAGCCAATAAAAAGCAACAATGAGTTCAAAAAAGATTCTGCTGAACAAAATATAGAATTTAAATTCAATGTCCCTAAAATTTATATCCAAGATTTATCTGAACAAAACACTGCCACTGTTGAATATTTGATAGGATTTGATATAAAAAAGCCCGGAAAAATCATAGAAACTTTAGAAAATTTAGGAATTCCCCAAAATATTGATAATAAAGCTTTCGAGATCGTTCTAAGGGCAATTTATAGTAAAATCACCTCAAAAATGCATGAGATCTCTTTAGAACTAAGTTAAAAATAAGAATATGAAAAATTTAATATCATTTACCCGAGGTATCTCCTCTGATTTGCTGCCATTAGAACTTTTCCAGAGAGATCTTCAGTTTTATTGGTTCTTAGGGAATCAATTATGTAGTCAGTTATTTTTTTGTGTTCCTCATCCGTTTCACTATCTATTGCTAATTCTTCTAACTTTGTCGCTATAGATTTAGGTGCAAAAGGTTGGTCGGGGTTATAGAATTTCAGAGCATCTCGAAGGTCGTCTTCAAAATTTATATACTGAGTTAGGATAAAATCGTAATCTTTTTGAGATAACGCATTAATTCCGAGTAATGCGGGTGGCAAACCCATAGAACACAAAGATGCTGTGAAACCAATTGCCCGGGGCAAACAATTTTCACCCATTGTACGACAATAGCCGAACAATCCAATATGTAGTTTTCTTTTTCTTCGCTTTGGTACGAATTTGGCAATTTTGTTAATCAACGGTGCTAAATCCATTACTTGTTTCCGATATTCTTCAGAATATCTGTCTACTATTTCTATACATCTCTCCTCCTCCATGTAATGGGGTTTACTTCTCGGCGTTTCGTATAGTTTATCTATTGCTTTTGAAACGACTTTTGGAGGATAGTCATACTTGAAAGCCGATTGGAGGGTAAAAGTTTGCACGCTTGGGTATTCTTTTATTACTCTTTCGACGGTGTCAGGTCGTAAGTTACCTCTAAAAGGCGCTGAACCTACTCCGATTATAGGATACAAATCCACGCTAATTTCTTCCGACAATTGATGAATCCTTTGGTGAGCTATTTTATTAATTATCACTGCTGATAGCAACCCATAGTTCAAAGCGGGATCTGAGCGAGCGAAAAAAACCCTCTGGGATTCTAGTTCTTTGTCGCTAAGGTAAGCTTTTAAGAGAAGATGAGAAAAAAGCATGTGTTGCTGATCCTCAACAAGAGGGATAACATTTATTTTATGTGGTTTAAACTCACCAACCCAATCTGAGATTAATATATCGCCTTCCATCGTTGGATAAAATTGCTTTCCAACCACATAATTATGGTAATAATTATAAATTCTATCAAGTCCTTGTTCTGATGTTGTCATTGGAAGAATTACTTCAAAAATAGGAGCGACATCGTCGTTAAAATAGAGTTTTGCAGCGTCAAACGACCGAGGGATGCTTTCCAAAGTCTCAACTAGGACTTTAGCTTCTGCTTTTTCTTCGGCGGGATTTGGAACTCTTATCGTCAAGAATATATCTTTTCCTAGTCGGTTCTCAGTAAAAAAATCTGGATGTTTAGTTAAAAGTTTTTTAACAACAAACCCGTCGACTTCTTTACCCTCAGCATCCCACATTTGCTCATCACACCCGAGGTGTGAATACGCGTAAAAAGCTTCTTGAATTTCGTCCTCTCCTCCAAGATCTGGAGATTCAGCGAAAAAAGGAAGGTGAACGTTATCAGGATGTTGGGTACTCATACAACGCGGTATTTTCATCTTCTTAGATAAAAAAAATTCATTTGATAGTTGGAATGATTTAAAAGTAAACCAATAAGGAATTTAACAGTTGATTTTATAAATCAAAAAGCAAGATATAATTATATAATTATAATGAAAAAAGGAATATTTGAATATGCGACCAATTACAGACGAAAAATTCGATTCTATTTTAAAATTTTTAGAAGAAAAGAAAATCGATGTTCTCATGATAACTGACTACGAAAACAGTAGGAATGTTAACTTACAATATCTTTCTGGTCACCCTACTGACGCTACGCTATTAATCATTTCAAGCGGAGAATCGTTTTTAATACCTTGGGATGTTAATTTAGCCGAAAAGCATTCTCAAGTCGATGAAATTATAAATCCCGCTAATTTTAGCTACAACCCTTCATTAACAATGAAGGATTTGTTTGAGAACCGTTTGAAAAAGTCTTCTATTACTGTTGGAGTCCATCCGATGATACCTTATGGACTTATTACAAAATTGCAAGCACTAATTCCTGGTTTTGAGTATTTTAAAGAACTTATGGAAATTGAACTGTTTTTGGAAAAATTGCGAGCGACGAAAACTGAATTAGAGATTAAAAATTTACTAAAAGCAGCAGAGATAGGGACAAAAACGATCAAGGATATAAAGGATTTTTGTCTAAATGTTCATGATGGTACAGAGAAAGATCTATCATTTCTAGTACGAAAAAAAATGGCAGAGTATGGAGCTGACGGTATTGCGTTTGAGAGTCTCGTTGCAAATTCCTCTAGAGCTCACGAAATACACCAACATCCCTTTGCGAGCGATCAAAGGTTTAATTTGCCGGGATTAGCGTTAATTGATTTTGGTGCTAAGTTTCAAGGGTATTGTAGTGATATAACTGTTCCGATAAGCTTCGGGAAATTATCAGATGAGCAGATCAAAATGCGTGAAATCACCATTAAATCATATGAAGCAGCAATAGAAACGATTGATATGGACGTACCTTTATGGAAGATACATGATATTGCAGAGCAAATGCTTAAAAAAGCGGGGTATCCGATGCCTTATTCTTTAGGTCATGGGTTAGGCCTAACTGAGCACGATTCCCCCTATCTAAGTCGAAAACCAACCGACGAATATTCGTTAAAATACTGGGAAGAAGAGACAATTCAAGACGGAATGGTATTTACAATAGAACCCGGTGCTTATAAAAAGGGATTAGGAGGTCAACGGCTTGAGAACGATATCCTAATTCGTAATGGAAAAGTTGAGATTATTACAAACTCAGAACCTTTGGAGTTTTAATTTTATTTTTTTTATTATTCTCGAGAAGTATATTTCCAATTAAGGATAAAGTGGATAAAAGTAAAAATTACATATAATATTAAAATTATTATGCCTAAATTTAGAAAGACGGTTGCTGTTAATCCAAAAATTAACGATCCTGTCATTCTACCACTAGACATCATTGCTTGAAAGTAAGAAAAAGGTTTAGCACTATTTTTATCTCTTGCTTTATAGGAGATTAAGTTCATTAAAAGAGCATAGATCATACCTTGAGCAAAACCGGAAATTAACAATAGAAGCGCTAATGACAAAAGATTATTGCTTAAAAGAATCAAAGACCACGAACCAGAAACCATTATAATTGAGATCACCAGAAAATTTACTATATGCTTTCTTTTTGAAAAGGAAAATGTCATTGTAGAAATCATTTGCGAAAAAAGCTTGAGTAAAGTAATGCAAAATACCCAATAAAGTTCTTGGTTAATGAGTTCAACTTTAAGTGTAAGGAAAATAATCAATACTCCATCTATTAAAGAATGTATCAGGAGAACAAGCAATAAAGAGTAAAAAGGAATTCTTGAAAACTTTGAAATTATGCTAGATGGCTCAACTCCTATGGAAACATGTTTATTTCCTTTTAATGCTGTTTTCCGAGAATAATTTTCGCTTGTTTCATCAGTTTTGAAGATTTCAAATGTATTTTTTACGGAAAAAAGCACAACTGGAACGCCAATTATTAACCCAAAAGCGTTTAGAAAGAATACGAAATAATTTGAATTGAATAGATAGACAATAATAGTTCCACCAAACATTCCAAAAATATATCCAAAGTTCCAACTGAAATTATATCCACTCAAGTATTTTCGTTTTAGTGTTAATCCCCCAAAGTTCTCTGTTAAAACACTGATTTGTTGAATTGTTGGCCAAAATATACCATTTGCTCCACCATCTAAAAAAAGGATTACTCCGAAGATGATTAGATGAATATTTGAGGTTATTGGTGCTAAATAGAAAAAGGAAAATCCCAATCTCGAGAACCAAATAAATAATATAACGTTTCTCTGGCCAAATTTATCTGATATATGTCCACAAAATAACGTAAAGACTAAAAAACCCGCAGAAATCATACTTACCACAATCGCTCCTACCCAAGGAGCATATTTTAATTCAGATATTATGTTATTAGATATAGCAGTACTTAGGCTTCCCGTCGTTGATGTTATGATAATTTCTAATATGAAAAACGGAAGAAATTTTTTCAAAGATATGGTCAAGTTATTGTTCTCAGCTGTTTTTATCATTATCCTTATAATCCCAATATTTAAAGAATTTTAGGTAAATATTGAATCCTATAATAATTATTTTCTATAAATAAAACTTTAATATAATTAAGCTATAAGCTCTTTAAGTCACGGTCTCTTAGCATAAAGCATATAAACGCCCATGAGGGAGAATCGACCATCTGAATCCTTTCTAACTTGAAATCCTTTATTCGTCAACATTTCAGTTATTTTGTTTAACAAATTGTGTCCGCCCTTAATATGTTCGTGCACTTCCATAGCTACTTGTTGTATTTTTTCCCAATCTTGGTCTTTAATCCCTGCGAGTACCTGGAATTCGTAGTTCTCAGCATCAATTTTCATCAGATCTATGGTTTTAATAGCATTTTCTTGAATTATATCAGAAATCGTTCGTAATTTGCATTGTACTAGTTCAGCTTTATATAGGCTTTTCAATCCTCTCTTAATAACCTTTTTTCGCATAAATTTTGGTATTAATTTTGCGCCTGAGAACCATTTTACAACGGTTTCGTCATAGTTAGTAAGATATTGATTCACTTTCAAATCCCAATCAAATTCCACTATAGCAGAATCCGCGCTTACTCTTGGATAATAATAAATTTCTTTAATCTCTTCTTTATCCGCCAAACCGATGTTGTAATTTTTGATTTTAGCCGGTAAATTCTTGAGGTTTTCCTCTAGGACGCCAAATATTATAGGCACAGGTTCAAAAGTAAAAATCTGTAAATTTTTCGCTTGGGTTGTTACATAACGAGAAAATAAACCGATATTTGCTCCGATATCAAAAATGGTATCGTTATCTTTTACTTCAAGATCGCACTGAAAATATTCATTTTTAACATAGATCTCATCGTATACATCAAGAGCGGTTAATTTGTCTATATATGTAATGATGTCTCCGTTAGGTAATGCAAGTTTTTTCATAAATTCATTTCTATTCCGAATTCTAAATACCTTGATGCTTTATGAAAATGTGCTTTATTAATAAATTTTAAATTAATTTTCTAATTATTGGGTTTATGTCAAAAGATATTGACTGGTACGAAGTTATAAAGCAGAAAGATTACTTATACATTATCCGAGAGCGCCTTGACGAGATTGATCCCCGTTTTCTTACAACATATACTAACATTTATCTCATTCTTGGTCTTGATAAAGCCTTATTGATTGACACCGGAAGTGGTTTATTCCCTATTAAACCTATTATTGACAGCTTGATCGAAAATCGAGAGCTTTGTGTAGTTAATACTCATTCACACTTCGACCATAGAGGATCAAATGACGAATTTGAAACGATTTGTATTCACGAGAGTGAAATGAAAATCGTATCTTTGCCTTTCGACATATCAATGCTTAAGGATTCGCCTAAAGAGATCGTACACCGATATTCTACTATAGGATTTGAATATCAACCTTCTCTTAATGTAGAACCATTGAATGAAGGAGATAGATTTGAATTGGGAGACATATCTGTAGAAATAATCCACACGCCAGGTCATTCGTTAGGATCGATATCCCTTTTGACAACTAACGGTGAACTATTCACGGGAGACACTGCTCATTACGGTACAATGTATCTCCCTAAAAGAAAAGATTTTCCTATTATTTTAAACAGTATTTCTAAGTTAAAGGAATTGTGTGACGCTAAAATTATTCGAGAAATCTATCCTTCTCACGAGAAATTCGCAGTAGGGCGAGAATTGCTTGATGAACTTTATGATGGAATAAATAATATTGAAAATATTTGGGACACTAAAGAAAAGAATAAGTTTCTAAGAGCTTGGGTTATAAAAGGCAATAATTTTAAGTACATTATTGAAAAATTAAATACGAGTTGTTGAGAATTCAAGAAAAAGTAGAAAAGATATCTCTAAATAGTGATTGGTTTTTAATAAATAAAAATAAATCAATTGAAGTTCCAACGGAAGTTCCGGGAACTGTATTTGAAACACTCATTGATAACGGCGTAATTGAAGATCCTTTTTATGGCTTAAGAGAGCACGAAGTCTCCTGGGTCTACGAATCAGAGTGGGATTATAAAACGGAGTTTGATCTTAATTCCGATTTTCTAAATCATGAAAACTTACTACTTCGCTTCTATGGCTTAGATACTATATCTGAAATTGTTTTAAATGGGGAAAAACTTGGAGATACAAACAATATGTTCACCAGATACGACTATAGAGTAAAATCTAAATTAAAAAGTAAAGGTAATACCCTAATTGTTAAATTTAAAAGCCCAACAAATAAAGCGCGAGAGGAAAAAGAAACAACTGGTATCGATTTGAACACTGGTTACGCTGCGATCCCGGGAGCACCATATCTACGCAAAGCTCAATATTCTTTCGGTTGGGATTGGGGCCCTAAACTGCCCGATATAGGGATATGGCAACCTGTTGAAATATTAGGATACGATGATATTAGAATTAAATCTTTTTATGTAGCTCAAAAATTGCATTATAACAAAGATATTGATAAAATAACAGAATTGCGAGAAATCACGGATTTAGGAGTTATGTCAGCCGATTTATCTATCAAAGTAAAAATAGAATCTGATTTATCAATCAAAGAATTAGAACAATACAATTTAAAGATAGTGCTAAAAGCTCCTGATGGTAAAGTTGCGACTAAGGAGATTTCTGTTAATAGTTTAATTCTCCTAGTTGAATTTAACCTTGAAAATCCTTATCTTTGGTGGAGTCATGATCTCGGTTCCCCTAATCTCTATGATCTTTCAGTTACGATTGATAAAAATATAATAGTCGATTCCGTTGAGCAAAAATTTGGCATAAGAGAGGTTCGTTTGATACAGAAAGCTGACGAATGGGGAGAATCATTTTACTTTAGATTAAACGGTGTGCCTCTATTTGCGAAAGGAGCCAATTGGATTCCCATCGATAGCTTCATACCAAGAGGGAAGAAACGAGGTCTTTACCAAACAAATTTAATTAACGCGAAAGAAGCTAATATGAATATGATTCGCGTTTGGGGTGGGGGAATTTATGAGGATAATTTGTTTTACGATGTATGTGATGAGTTAGGAATTTTGGTTTGGCAAGATTTCCCCTTTGCGTGCGCTATTTATCCATATGATGATGATTTCAAAGAGAATTTTAAACAAGAGGCTTCCCAAAACATTAAAAGATTGAGGAACCATCCAAGTTTGGCGTTATGGTGCGGAAATAACGAAATTGAACAGTTATGGCAATGGGAATTACACAACTCTAAAATTACAAATAGAGATATCGTACGCAAATTTAAATCAGGGTATTTGAAAATATTTGAAAATCTTTTACCAGAATTAATACAGGAATACGATCCGAACCGTCAATACTGGCCTAGCTCTCCTTCTAACGGTTTTGTGGGGGAGAATCTTGGAAAACAGATATCAGATTTACCTCATATAGGTGATTCTCATTTTTGGGATGTTTGGCATAGGAACAAACCATTTAAAGCCTATCGTAAATTTGATTCGCGCTTTATGTCAGAATTCGGTTATGAATCCTTCCCCTCTGTTAAAACTCTTGAAGATTTTTGCCCTATGGAGCAATTTGATTTCTTCTCACCTATAATGGAAAATCATCAAAAAAATTCTGCTGGTAATAAGAAAATCCTTGATTACATGAAAAAGCGATTTGCAATCCCATCTAAGTTCGAAAATCAAGTGATCTTATCTCAAATAACGCAAGCAGAAGCCATAGAATATGGAGTCGAACATTGGCGTCGAAATAGGAATAATTACCATTGTATGGGTGCACTTTACTGGCAATTAAATGATTGTTGGCCAGTAGCTAGTTGGTCGTCTTTAGATTATTATAATCGTTGGAAGGCATTACACTACTATGCTAAAAGGTTTTATCACCCTATATTTCCAAGTGTAAAAGAGGACTCTAAATCGGTAGAGTTTTGGGTTTCAAACGATCTTCGTACTCCTCAAGATTTTAAATTTGAATGGAAAATCCTTAAATCAGATGGAAAAATAGCGAAAACCAGCTCGTACGAAACGGGAATTCTACCATGTTCCTCAAAAAAGCTGGCAACGATCGAAATTTCTGATCTCAATCATGTAAATGACGATTTATCTGATTATGTCACCTTTTTTACATTAAAATACAAAAATCTTGATGTTGAAAAGTCACTTTATGGATTTAGATTATTTTCAGCACCAAAGAAATTTCCACTAAAGAACCCTAAAATCTCGTGGGAATTTAGTGAATATTTCTGCAAAGAAACTAACAATAAAGAATACGAACTCAAAATAACTGCTGAACAAATCGCGTTATATGTTTACATAGATTCTGATAAATTTGATTTTTTAGCTTCGGATAATTATTTTTCTTTAGCACCTAACGAAACGAGAATTATTTCGCTAAAGAACTTAGGTTTAATACATTCCTCTGAACGCGCCTTCTCAAAAGTTAAAAAAGAAAACTTTACTGTGAAGTCGCTATATTATTTATTGGAAAATTCATAATCTTTTTACTTACTAATTAAATATAATACTTAATTTAATTAGGAAATCAGGTAGTAGTATTTTGACAAAAAAGGAAAAAATAGTTATAATAGGAGCGGGTTCCTTACAATTTGGTTTAGGATCCGTAGGATCTATAGTTAATAGCGATGTTTTACAAGGATCTACAATAAGTTTGCATGATATAAATCAAGCTAATTTAGATTTAGCGACTCAATCGTGTAAAGATGCGATAGAGCAGAAGAACTTAAATTTTGATTTAGAATCTACGATCGAACGGAAAAAAGCGTTGAAGAATGCTACTTTTATCATAAATTCCATAGAAGTCCCTCCCAGATTTAAGTGGTTTGATTTAGATTACGAGACCCCTCGTAAATACGGAAATAAACAGGTTATGGGCGAGAATGGTGGTCCAGGGGGGCTGTTTCATTCTCTGCGTGTAATTCCCCCTATCCTAGAAATTTGTGAGGATATTGCTAAGATTTGCCCTGATGCCTTTGTTATTAATTACTCAAACCCTATGAGTAGAATATGTCTAGCTATCAAGCGAAAATATCCTTCAATAAACTTTGTGGGTTTGTGTCACGAATTTCCTGGGTTTATACATCATTATAGTAAGATTTTAAACACTCCAATTTCTAATCTTGAAATGAGAGCGGGAGGATTAAACCATTTTGGCGTCCTATTATCTATACGATATATTGATAAGAATAAAGATGCGTATCCGGATCTTAGAAAATTAGCTCCAGAATATCTTACCAACATAAGCGGGTTTTTGAATGATGTTGATTTGATTAAATACATCCTTGAAAAGTTTGGCTATATCCCCTATACGCAAGATTCTCATTATGGTGAGTATATTTCGTGGGCTTGGGAAAAAGCTAACCTCGAGGGAGTAAGAGAGTTTTATAACGGATATAAGAAAATAACATTACTATCTGGTAGAAGAATTCTGAAGTCAATAAAACGAGGAAAAGGCGCAAATCTTGTAAAGCCGGATCACGAAAGGGCAATACCGATTATTGAGGGCATAAAAACTGATTCAAATCACGAAGAAGTGTCTGTCAATTTGCCTAATGAAGATGTTATTACCAATTTACCTCGCGATTTAGTTGTTGAATGTCCCGCAATTGTTACGAAAAGTGGATTAAAGGCGATTAAGCTTGGAGATTATCCAAAGGGATTAGCAGCATTATTACGTAATCAAGCCTCTGTTCAAGATTTAGTGGTTGAAGCAATTCTTAAAAAATCGAAGGAAATCGCGTTTCAAGCTTTGCTCTTGGACCCTACGATAGGAAACGCCTCAAAAGCCGAGGAAATGTTCGAAGAAATGCTAAAGCTAAATCAGGACCATATCAATATTCAATGAGTTATAAAAAATTATATTACTTTTTTTTGATTAAATCTTCATTTTCGAGATGAATAACCAATTTCATTATCTTGTCTGGCATAATTAATATATCATATTCTAAAGATAAATACGCTGTTATTCTTAGTATATCATATCCTTTCCCTAACAGATTAAATAATTCGTTTAACGGCCCTAAAAATTCGTACTTCATTTCTTCAATAAATTCTCTAAAAATGGGTATTTTAAATAATTTAAAAACTTCTCTTACAGTAAGGGGTCCTTGATAGTTAGGTTCGTAAACAGCACCATATTTTAACTCAAGAATTTTTATATTCTTTTCATCAAAATTAAATTTTTCATTCCATCTTAAATTTTGATATTCAATTAATTTGTTCATCTCATCTTTCGTCGATTCTATGAGTAAGAGAATCTCTGAAGAAGTATCAATTAATTTTATCCAGTCTAAAGATTCAAGCTCATATTGTAGACTCGAATTTAAGATTTCTCTTCCCAACAAGGATAGATCTTCTTGAAACTCTATTCTTTTTAAGGTTTCTGATGAGAATATAGATAAAGATAATTCTTCCAGAAGTTTAACCGAATTTCCAATTCTTTTAAATAAACCTTGATGAACCAGAGGCCAAAATTTCTTTAAAAGCCCTGCTTCAAGGGTCGAAAGGACATGAGAGACACTTAAAGCCATCGCGATTACTCTCTTTAGTTCTGTAGAATCGCAGTACTCAACGGTATCCATAGAAGAATGATAGTGTGTATCCTCGTGACCAAACATGATGGAGGGAATTCCAAAATAGGAATCTATAAAAAGGACGTGGTCACTACCTCCATCAAAGCTTTTAAGACGATAAGACATTGGAATCTTAGTCCCATTGATGGCAATTCCCTTGGGGTGATCCGCGGTTTTTTTTACGAAGAAAGTTGTAATATCATTCATAATCGACGGCGTAGAACGGGGAGCGAGATTTACTTCTAGTGGATAACCTATTTTTAATGGATGTTCTCCAATCATATCCAAGTTAATACAGGCTAATACTTTTCTCATGTTATCTACATGATGCTTCATCCACGGGACAGTTCCATTAAATTCTGGGACCCATACAAATCTTAATGTTCTTTTAGGTTTTTCTAAAATTTTTTTATCTACCATGTGTTTATAAGCTCGTGCTAGTTCAAGTAAACCCGCAGCACCACTAGCATTATCGTTTGCACTCGGGAGGGGATGGCATAAATGAGCAATAATAACAATCTCCTGTTCGGGGAATTCTGTTCCTTTAATAGAAGAGGTTAATGTTTCTAAGTTCCCTTCTAGATATTCGGCTTTAATCCTGGCATTTACTTTAACCGTTCCTTTCTGCAATAGCTCTTTTAAATGCATTGCTTGATTATAAGATATGCTAAACCCAGATTTTGTTTTATTTTTTGTTTCCTTTGTTGTAAAAAATCCGTTATAAATACGACGATCGAAGTTATCTCTTGTTCTATTCAAATCAGGGTAATAAATGACACCAATAGCCCCACATTCTTCGATGAATGGACGACACCTAAAAATTGGACCTGACATCAATAAAAATTTACCTTCTATGTCATTCCTCTCATAATCTTCCTTTTCATCACCTATACCAATATCTTTTACTTCTGCGGTGACATCACAGGGTTTTGAATGAGTTACGATAGAAACTGGGATGTCGTTAAAATCACATAACTTAGTTTTTTCAGGTTCTTCAATCCATAGTTCGCCAGTTTCTATCTCCCATTGATATGGGGCTTGATATCCCCAACTTTTAGTTTCTCCGTCTGCCGGAGATTTAAAATGTTCTATATCGTCAAACCCTAAGGTTACCAGTTCTTCCTTGATTGTCTCAAGACTGTCATGGTATCCATTAGATGCTTGAATTCGATTAAATTGGGAAATTTTAGCAACCCAATCCCATGCTCTTTGCCCATTTATTACGCCTAAAATATCGTTAAGGAACTTTTCTATATTCATATTATATAATTCACTTACAATTGATTATAAAATAAATTTAATATCAATAATGCCTTTTCTCAAATAAATTTGATACTAAATTAGAAAGAAGAGGAACTTTATATGAAATATTTCTTAGATAGTGCAAAGATAGACGAAATTAAATATGCTTTAAAGAATTGGGGTGTTGATGGGGTAACATCCAATCCGAAGCATGTAAAAACATCAGGTAAATCTTTCTATGATGTGGTAAAAGAATTTGCCGAAGAGTTTAAAGGTATCGACTTTCCAATTTCTGTTGAGGTTGATCCACACCTAGATAATGCAAAAGAGATGGTTACGGCAGCAAAAGGCATTGCTAAATTATCATCTAATTTTGTAATAAAAATCCCATGTACGGAACAAGGATTAATAGCAACTAAAGAATTAGTAGAAGCAGGCATTAAAGTTAATGTTACCTTAGTTTTTACAACATCTCAAGCTTTACAAGTTGGAAGGATCGGAGCAGCATATTGTTCTCCTTTCATAGGGTGGCAAGAAGGCTCAGGTGTAGATTGTGAGCTCTTGATCTCGGATATCATGCAAATTTATCGAAATTACGATTTTACCACTGAAGTGATAATAGCTGCTGTAAGAAATGGTAAGCAAATTGTTGATGCTGCTCGTGCTGGAGCGAATATTGTTACGGCAGGATTTCAAGTGTATAAAGATAGTTTTGAACACCCATTCACCGATAAAGGGTTAAAAATCTTTCAAGATGCTTGGGACGATACAGAACTAGGGACATTATAAAAAAGTTATGAGGTATATATATTGAAACAAGAAATACGTGTAGGGTTAGTTTGTATCGCTCGAAAAACCTTTGATTATAAAGCAGCTGCTGAACTTTACAGCAATATTAAAGAAGATCTGAAAAAAATAGAACATGTTCAATGGGAAATAGAAGAAGATTTGGTTATCGAAATTGACGACGCTCAAAACGCAGCTCATAAAATGGTTTCTAAAGAAATTGATGCTTTAGTGTGCATTAGCGGAACTTTCGCATTAGGACATTTAATTTTAGAATTGAACAAGTTTATCAAAAAACCGTTTTTATTATGGGGGTTAGAAGAATTACCTTATGATGGTGGAAAAATTCGACTAAATTCTATTTGTGGAATTAATTTAAACACGAGTAATTTGTATAAAGCGGGCGTAAAAAATTACCAAGTAGTAATTGGCGACCATATCGATGAAGATTGGTTAAATGCAATTCGAATTATTAAAGCTTTTACGATAAATCGCGTAGGGATAGTTGGGTATAGAGCTAAGGGATTTTTTAACTTAGACATAGACGAGTTGGATTTATACAAACAGTTAGGAGTTCTCGTTGAACATTTCGAGTTAGACGAGGTTTATAACTTTGAAGTTGGTTCCGATAAAGTAGAGAAACGGGTACGACAAATTAAATCGATTTTTGATGTATCTGATATCACAGAACAACAAACTACCAAGGTTGCAGAACTTACAGAAAAGTTTGAAGGCTTTATGGATAAACATCGATTAGGAACTCTTGCTGTCAGATGTTGGCCGGAATTTGCGGGAAGTTTTGGCATTTCGCCATGTGCAGCAATGTCAATTTTGCAGTCAGAAGGAAAGATTTTAACTTGCGAAGGTGATTTATTAGGATCTCTCTCGATGTTAGCCCATAAAGCTATAGGTGGTGAGACGCCATTCTTGGCTGATTTTTCCCAAGTAGATCTTAAGGAAAATTACGGATTATTATGGCATTGTGGTGTTGCAGCTTGCAACTTATGGGATGGGAAGTGTAATAGATCGTTAGATACTTATTTTGCAGGAGGAAAAGGCGTAACTGCTGACTTTGTGATGAAGTCTGGAGAAATCTCGTTGTTACGAATTGATTACGCCCCTGGAGAGTATAGAATATTTTTGCAGAAAGGAAAAGGTATTCCCATGGATAAAGATCTTAAGGGAACTTATGTTAAAGTAACGTTTGAAGATAATATTAGGAATGTTCTTGACAAAATAATTCAGAATGGTATAGCTCATCACATATCAGTCGTTTATGGAGAATTTATAAAACCTTTGGAGATTTTTGCTAAATTACAAGGATGGAATATAATAAAATAGCAAACTAAGAGAGATAATGTTATACTTTGAACAGTTAGATAACGGTTTTAATCTGAGTTTTAAGGATTATTTGTTTTTAACACACAATCAAGATGCTCCTTGTTTTAAAATAGGAAAAGGTAAAGCAAGCTATAAAGAGCACCACGGTCATTTTAAAATTAGGGAGAAAGAAACAACTAAAATTCCTTTAAAGAAGTTCACTATTTTATCTAAAGATGAAAATAAAATAATTATGGAATTCAATTCTGATGAGGAAATATTAAAAGTCACCTTTTTTGTGGAGAAAAATCACCTCAAAATGCGTTTTGATTGCCCAAACCTAGAAACTAATCGATTTTGGATGACCATTCAAGCTGATCCAAATGAAGCGATTTATGGGTGTGGAGAACAATTTTCAGAAGTTAATTTTAGGGGTAAAGAAGTTCCCTTATGGGTCGAGGAGCAAGGAGTTGGGCGTGGAGATCCACCTATAACTGGAGATTGGTATACGACCTATCATCCACAACCTACATTTGTCTCGTCTCAAAACTATTTTTTTCACTCGAATAGCACTAGTTATGCGAAGTTTAATTTTACGGATGATAATTTTCATGAATTGTATATTTGGAGCGTACCTGAAGAGATCACAATCGGAAAATACGATTCTACTCTTGAAACTGTAAGCGATCTTTCAAAGTTGTTGGGAATTCAACCTGTATTACCCGAATGGGCCTACGATGGAGTTTGGTTAGGAATTCAAGGCGGAAAAGATGTAGTAGAACAAAAGATACAAACATGTCGTATAAAAAAAGTTAAAATTGCTGCTGTATGGTGCCAAGATTGGCAAGGAATTCACATGCAAGGTACCCAGAAGAGATTGATTTGGAACTGGGAATACAACGAGGATTTATACCCCGATTTGCCGTCCTACATAAAAGATTTAAACGAAAGAGGGATAAAATACCTTGGTTATAATAACTCTATGCTTGCTAAAGGAGAAAAACAATACCAAGATGCTCTCAATAAGGGATTATGCGTTAAAGGTAAAGATGGTAACCAATACAAGATCATAACTGATAGTGGGGAAAAGTCGATGCTTGATCTTAGCAATCCAGAAACTATACATTGGTTTAAAGAAATAGTAAAAGAAAAAATGATAAGCATTGGTTTATCGGGATGGATGGCAGATTACGGAGAATATCTTCCCATCGATGCTGTTTTACATTCTGGTGAGAGTCCCGAGACTTTCCACAATAAGTATCCTGTTGAATTTGCAAAGGCTAATTATGAAGCTCTTAAAGAAACAAATACTTTGGGAGAAATTGTATTTTTTACAAGAGCGGGGTATTCAAATGTTTCAAAATATACAACTTCTGTTTGGGCTGGCGATCAACTTGTAGATTGGAGTTTAGGTGATGGTTTGGGGACGGTAATTCCCGCAGGTATTTCAATCGGAATCTGCGGTATAGGATATTACCATTTTGATATCGGTGGATTCCATAGCCTCGAAAACTACATCCGGACTAAGGAAATGTTTATGCGTTGGACAGAGGCTGGAGTTTTTACAATGGTGATGCGCACTCACGAAAGCATTAAACCGTACGATAATTTACAATTTGATTACGATGACGAAACCATTGACCATTTCGCTAAGATGGTAGACGTACACGTTAGACTTAAAGCGTATTTACATTATCTCTCGGAAGAGTATCAACAAACTGGAATAAGTCCCTTTAGAGGGTGCTTTTTACATTATGAAAACGATCATATACTCCGTGATATTAAATACCAATATATGCTGGGATCTGAATTACTTGTTGCGCCAGTAATTGAACCGAATCAAGATAAATGGAAAGTTTATCTACCCGAGGATGATTGGATACATTTGTGGAGTGATGTTGAATATAAAGGAGGTTGGATTACTGTAGATGCACCTTTAGGCAAGCCTCCCGTATTTTATAGAAAAAATTCGATATTTTCTAAACTTTTCAGTGAACTACGAGATTTCTAAAAAAAAATACTTAAATATAATATAATTCATCTAATATCAAATGAAACCACCAATTTGTTGTATTTGCGATAAAAGATTAGATTATCCCGATGATGGAGGTCTAATCTATTTTAAAAAAAGACCCTCTGATAATAAATGGGATAAATTGATGGAGGAAAGTGGAATGGTTGGGCATCCTCCTTATGCAGAATGGTTTTGTGGAGACCATATTGAAAAAGCGAGTGATTTAAAGGATCTACCCATTGATAAAGCCTTAAAAATGATTATAGAGCCAAGTCTTACTTAAGTATTCAGAAAAGATTATAAGCCTTCAAGTATAAATATTTATATAAATATTTATATTTATGGTTAAAAATATGACTTCAAAAATGATTTCAATTAGGGACGATATATATAAAAACCTGAAGAAATTAAAAAATCCGAATGAAAGTTTTTCAGAATTATTAGAACGGTTGATTGAAAATCAAAGGAAGGATCCACTAAAACATTTTGGCATCGCAAATAATCTTTCGGATGAGTTATTAGATGAATTTGAAACAGCAATAAAGGAAGGAAAAAAGAAAGATGCTATTATTTCATCTTCAAAATTCTCAGAAATCTGGGGAGATTAGAAATCATAATCGTGGATACTACTGTAGTTATTGATATTTGGCGTGGCAGATCTAAAGTAAAATCTGTTTTGGAACCGTATTCTGACCAATCTATTTGTATTTCTGCTATTACTATTGCCGAGATTTATGATGGATTAGGATATACAAAAGAAAAAAAAAGTGAGAAAATTTATTCTCAAATCAAAGACCAAATAGAAAAAATTCTTTCTGAATTTCATATAATTCCTCTAAATATACAAATCCTCCAAGAATCAGGAAATTTGAAAGGTTACTTAAGAGCAAAGGGGATTACACTTGATCTAGCAGATTGCATAATTGGCACAACAGCAAAGCTAATGAATAGTGAAAAGTTGATAACTAGAAATATTAGACACTTCCAAGATTTTGGGTTAACAATAGAAAATTATGAAATTTAACTCGTATTTAACTAATATCCTCTTTTTTATTATAAAATATATAATCTTTTATATTATTTCTCTTTAAAAATAAGATATACCTTTAGATGTGAAATTATGTCACCAACCTCACTATTTAGAGTGGCTTGAGCTGATCTTGGGCTTCCACCTC
>Ga0114919_10000752_pt1 | contig 25629 bp, 23 predicted proteins | sample BlataG_FD_88682 | JGI IMG/M metagenome (GOLD analysis project Ga0114919, IMG submission 88682) | Deep subsurface microbial communities from Black Sea to uncover new lineages of life (NeLLi) - Black_00105 metaG | ecosystem: Environmental > Aquatic > Marine > Oceanic > Sediment | place: Atlantic... | reverse complement strand
CTGCCGTGTTTGCGGCCGGCTGTGTTCTTCCGGCTTCGGCTGCGCCTCAGCCTCCAGAACACAGCCGTGTTACTTAACCCGGATTCTCTCACTCAACCTGGTACAAAACCTGGGGGGTGGTCAATACCGATCCGTTCGACCTTGTTGCAGGGGAGAGTGTCTTCAGCTTCTCGGCAGACAAGGTCAAGGTGGTCCACAATCCGACCGGCGGTATCTTTCAGCTCACCGTCGAATCACCCAGCCTTACCGTGGCAAATGTCTTTGGGAGCGAAGGTTGGACCCGCACGGGCAGCAATATCGAGATCGACCTGAACCTCGGCGCCGATTTTGAACTGGCGTTGTGGGATGGATCGGATGACCTCTCCTTCGGTGGCTTTACGCTCACCGGGACCGATGTTTGGCTGATCCGTGAGGATAACGTGATGAAACTCAGCCTACGGCAACGGGATGGGATGCTTGCGCCGCCACCTTCACAACTTAAACTTCCGTTCAACCTTGGTTCATTTGTTATCGATACCTTTGAAATTGCCAGCGACGGGACATTCGATCTGGAAATTCTCGATCCCCAGATCGGTCCGACTGTTCTCCACGTCTCCGCCGATAAGATGCATTTCCGTAACACAACCGGTGGCTTTGAAGGATTGGAACTGTTCGTCGAGAATCCGCAGCTTCACCTGCCACTGGGCGTTGACCTTGAGGGCGTTGACCTTGATTTGTCCAACTTCTCCTTCTCCTTTGACAACCAGGGCTTCGCGTCGTTTGATGTGAATAATCTCGTCAGAGAAGTATTCGATTTCTTTGGTGACTTTGCACCTAAAGCTGATCAACAGAGCATGATGGGTTTCAAGCTAGCGACCAGCGGAAGTGGCTGGGAGTTCTACCTCGAGGGCGACACCGGGCCGCAGCTGAAGCAGCCGTACGGGAATGGATATGCCGAACTCAAGGAGTTCCGCGTCGATTCGGCGGGCAACATTACGGGAAAAGTCCGTGCGGACCTCACGGTCGAGGCGGGTGGGCAATATTACACCCTAGCGCGAGGCGACTTTCAACTCGAGTACGACGGCAGCATCCTGAAAATGAGCGTTCCTTCGCTCTCCACCGATCTGGGTTTTGTGACCGCCAACATGTCCGGGTGGATCAAATCGGACGGAAGTTACTCGCTGAGTCACTCGGCGTGGATTGACCAGGAAGTGTCGGTCGCGGGTTACGACCTGGTGCATATCACCGGCACATTATATGCCCGCCTTTCATCTGATGAGGATTTCTATGTCCATGTGAGTAACGCCCGTTTAAAGGTTCCAGATCTTTCCGACGGAGATGGTTGGGTGACGTTGGTCGGGCCAGTAACAACGGTTGAAATTAATCAATGGGGCGTTGGGGTCCTTGGCGGATTTTCGTTTGAACTTCCGTCCCTTCCATAACCATCACGCTCCATCGCTGGGGCCGGCGTAACTGCGACCGCCCCACGGGCGATCGCCCTTCCCGTAGTCAATTCCGGCCCACAAGCTTGCGGGTAGCGGTCCGGCCGGGGTCTCGGGTAAGCTGTCGACCACGCCGCCGAACGTGCGTCGCGCCACGGTGGCCTTCTTCGGTTCCCGCGAAGATCGGCTGACAACTCCGTTTTTGCGACCGGGTCGGACCTGACGACGAAATCTGTGAGCAAAATATGGTCAAGCATACGCAAGCGAGGGCAAAACGGCGACTGCTTCCCTGGATCGTCTGGGCCATCGCGGCCCCCTTCTTCCTGTTCAATTACATGAATCAGGTCGTGCCGACGGCGATTGCAGCCGAACCGCTCGTGAATCCCTACATGGTGCTCATCCGGGATCCTGCAGTGCATGCAGATTTGAAGCTTACGCCTGAGCAGCGGCAAAAAGTTCAAACGCTCACCGACCGCCTTGATGGAACACTTTGGGAAATGCGAAGCATGACACTCGACAAGGCGCATGAGACACGGGCACAGCTCATTGCGACCGCGGATAGAGAACTCAGCACAACTTTTAGTAATGCCCAGCGGTCGAGGTTTCGGCAAATTATACTGCGCGCCCAAGGCATGAATGCACTTCAAAGGCCGGATGTCATTGCTGCACTCGCATTGTCGGATGAACAGCAAGCGAATATCAGGGCCTCGCTCGATACCGCAAAGCAAGAACTCGCTGAGAACTCCAGGCGCAAAGCAGAGGGAGAAGAGGAAACAGCGATTCAGTCAAGAAACGTGGCAGCCCAAAATCGTAATGAAAAACGCCTGCTAAAAGTCTTTACCGATGCGCAGCGTCAGGAATGGAATGAACTGATTGGGGAACCATTTGATATCACATTGTTAGGGAATGTTCGGTATAAGGCTCCTAAAATCATGGCAGGAAACCAGTGGATTCATTCGCAACCTCTGGATCTCGAGGCGTTGCGAGGAAATGTCGTGGTCATTCATTTTATGGCCTACGGCTGAATCAACTGCAAACGCAACTATCCCTGGTACAGGGAATGGGTGAAAGAATTTAAGGGCGCTGAATTTCAAATGATTGGCATTCACACACCGGAGACAGCACAGGAACGTGTTGTCAATAATCTTGAGTCTGCGATGAAAGAGGCCGGGCTCTCCTTCCCTATCCTGGTCGACAATGCCAGGCAACACTGGAATGCCTGGGGGAATACGATGTGGCCAACGGTCTACTTAATTGATAAGGAAGGTTACGTGCGGTCCTGGTGGATGGGTGAATTGGACTGGGAAGACGCAGGAATGCAAAAAGTGATGCAGAGCCGAATTAGGGCGCTGCTTATGGAGTAGAATAAACAGGAATGTGGTTCCTTTTTCTGAGGCGTCCTATATTTGTGGCCATCATTTCATATGAGTAATCACAACGCAAAATTCGCGCTGGCGTTTGTCGCTGCCCTGCTCACGGTGCAATCTGCGTACGCAGAAGAAGTGCCGGTAGAAAAACCGGCACCGGCTCCCCTTCAATACGAGCATGGTGCGATTCGCATCCCGGCAGCAACCTTCGATGAAGCTAAATCGGAAGAGGTCTCCGTCGCACGGGCCGCAAAGTATCTGGAAGATGCGAGTGCGGCGTGGAATGGCAAGCACCAATGCATCAGTTGCCACACCAACGGAACCTATATGGTCGTGCGTCCCGCGCTGAGTCCATCGCTCGGTAAACCGGGCGAGGCCAACCGAGAATTCTTTCTCTCCCAGCTTGAGTCGCTTGCTGCCGAGAACCCGAAGAAGCTGCAGCGGGGGGTCGCGCCGGCTCAGGTCATTTATCTGGCCGCGGGCCTGGCCGAATGGGACGCACACGTGACCGGACAGCTTTCGCCCGAAACCGATCAGGCGCTGCGGCTGATGTTCACGCTACAACGCGCGCACGGCTCGTGGGGCACGCAAGACTGCTGGCCTCCGTATGAATCAGACGCCTATCATTTGGCAACGGTCGCCGCCATGGCCGCCGGTACGGCCCCCGGGTGGCTCAAGAAGTTAAACGAAGAAGAGGACCAGGAACTGCATGCGGACGTTGCGCAGCTGAAGTCTTACGTCCGCACAGAAGTCCCGCACGATTATGGCCGCACGCTGCTGCTCTGGGCCGCTGCACGGATGCCCGATCTGCTCGATGCGAATGAAAAACAAAAGCAGATCGAAATGCTCAAGCAGCATCAACGCGCCGATGGTGGCTGGTCGATTCGCACGATGGCCGCGCCCGAGGCCTGGGGCCGCGGAAACCGGGCCGAAAAAATCCGCGCCGAAGCGGACTTTGCTGCCCCTGCGAGCGACGGGCACATGACGGGACTGGCCATTATCGTGCTCCGGGAAGCGGGTCTTGCGGCCGACGACCCGCAACTCCAGCGCGGGCTTGCGTGGCTCGGCGCGAATCAGCGCGAAACGGGCCGCTGGTGGACCCGCTCGCTTAATACCGAGGGACCGCACTACATCACCTACAGCGGCACCGCGTTTCCGCTTTTAGCCCTGCAGATGTGCGGTGCGCTGCCACTTGATTGATGCAGCAGAACGAAAACTCCTAGCCACCCAAGGGACACCGTGAAGCCGATTCTCTTTCTTGCAGCGGGAATATGGCTTGCAAACGGTGCCGCGTGGGCGGATGCCTTACCAGAAACAGCCAGCGCGTCTCTCCGCTGGTCTGCTGCAGAGGATCGACTGCCACCGCTTCCCGAGGGCCGTGCGCAGAAGTCAACCTCCCTGGGAGTGGCCGGCCCGTTTGCCGGGGTACACCGGGAGGGGCTGATTGTTGCCGGCGGTGCCAACTTTCCTGACGGCCTGCCCTGGATACCGATTGGGCCGACTGGCAAGCTGCCGAAAAAAACATATTACGATACGGTCTTTGTGCTGAGCAAACAAAACGGCACGGCTCCCACCTGGATCGAAGCCACTACGCGGCTACCCCACCGGCTGGCCTACGGGGTATCGATCCCCACCCCCAAAGGACTGCTCTGCATTGGCGGTGAATGGAAAACGTATGCCGAAGATGCCCAGGGGAAACAGACAAGCACCACGCACCGGTCTGGTCAGGTGTTCCTTATCGCCTGGGAACCGGAATCGAAAACGGTCACGCTCAAAGAGCGCTATACCGACGGTGGCGAGCATGCCGACACATTCCACCGCCTGCCTCCACTGCCGGCAGCCACCACCATGCTCGGCGGCGCGATGGTGGGGAACAAAATCTATGTGCTCGGCGGTGACACAAAAAAAGGTGCGACCGACAACGTCTGGATGCTCGATCTGGAAGGCGCAAAAATCACCAAGGACCAAGAGGGCAATGGCATCCCCTGGACGTGGCAGGCCCAGCCATCATTTCCCGGTCCGCCCCGCATTCTGCCAGTGGTTGCGGCGCAAAACGATGGCACCACCACCAACCTCTACCTTTTCTCAGGACGCATTCCCGGCCGTACCGAAGATGCGGCCCTGCTGACCGATGCCTATGCCTTCGATCCCGAGCAACAGAGTTGGAAGCGGCTACGCGATGTCGGTGCGCCCGCCGCGCCCCGTTCGGTGATGGCCGGGAGCGGTCTGGCGGCAGGACAATATGGGATACTTATTTTCGGTGGCGATTCGGGCAATGTGTTCTTGAAAATTCTGCGTCTCGAAGCAGCACTTCGCGGCCACGAGGCGTCGGGCAACCAACAGGCTGCGGTGCAAACGCTCGCTGCCCTCAACCAGGTGCGGGGCGAGGCGCATCAAGGTTTTTCGCGCGCTGTGCTGGCGTATCACACGGTGACCGACACCTGGGTCAGGCTCAAAAACCCGATTCCCGCTGCGCGCGAGACGATCGAGGGCCAGAGTCAAATCAAAGGTGGGCCGGTGACGACCACCGCGGTGCAGTGGGGCAGGGATATTGTGCTCCCGTCCGGCGAAATCCGACCGGGCGTCCGTAGCGGGCAGATGCTGCGGGCTTCACCGGTGACACGCAATGCGTTTGAAAAAATTAGCTATACGGTGCTAGGCGTGTATCTGGTGGCGCTGGTCCTTATGGGGCTTTATTTCTCGCGGAGGATGCATTCGACCGACGACTTTTTTAAGGCCGGTGGACGGATTCCCTGGTGGGCAGCAGGCGTGAGTATCTTTGGCACCCAACTCTCGGCCCTTACCTTTATGGCGATCCCTGCAAAAACCTTTGCGACCGACTGGCGTTACTTCTGGGTGAACATGACGATCGTTGCCATTGCACCCTTCATTATCTTTTTGTTTCTGCCGTTTTATCGCCGGCTCAACGTCACGACCGCCTACGAGTATCTCGAGATGCGTTTCAACCTCCCGGTTCGCCTGATCGGCAGTGCGATGTTTATGCTGTTCCAGTTCGGCCGACTGGGGATTGTGCTGCTGCTGCCGTCGATTGCCTTGAGTGTTGTGACCGGCATCGACATTCAGGTGTGCATCATGGTCATGGGCCTGCTCTGCATTCTCTACACGGTGATGGGCGGCATGGAAGCGGTAATCTGGACCGATGTGCTGCAGGTGGTCGTGTTGATGGGCGGAGCGCTACTGTGCCTGGTCCTGATCCCCGCGCGGATCGAAGGCGGCTGGAGCGAGACGCTTGCCCTGGCCGATGCAGCCGATAAATTCCGCCTGCTCGACTTCCGCTGGGACTGGACGGATGCCACCTTCTTCACGCTTGTGATCAGTGGCTTTGGCTTGAACCTGATCAGCTATGGCACCGATCAGACGGTGATCCAGCGTTATCTGACGACCAAAGATGAACGGGGAGCGGGTCGCGCGATCTGGACCAATGCTGCGCTCACGATTCCCGCAACGCTGCTGTTCTTCAGCATCGGCTCACTGCTGTTCGCCTTTTATCGTGTGCATCCGCACATGATGGACCCGACACTTGCGAACGAAAGCGCCGTCTTTCCGCTGTTTATCGTCACGCAGCTGCCGCTGGGGATTTCGGGGCTGGTGGTGGCCGCGATCTTTGCTGCGGCCATGAGTTCGCTCGACTCCTCGATGAATTCCGTTTCGGCTGCGTTTACAACTGACTTCTACCAGCGGTTTCATCAAAACGTTTCGCCCACCAACGCCCTGCGGACCGCGCGGCTGGTGACGGTCGTGATCGGTTTGCTGAGCACGGCCTTTGCGCTGTGGATGGCCGCGCAGCCAGACATCAAATCGTTGTGGGATGAGTTCAGTAAATACATTGGCTTGTTTGGTGGCGGGCTCGGTGGCGTTTTTCTGCTGGGCATCTTCACCCGACGCGCCAGTGGCACCGGCGCACTGGTTGGTATCATCGCCTCCGGGGTTCTTCAATACCTGTTTAAGCTCTACGTTCCGCTGCATCCGTGGGCCTACGGCGCGACTGGCATCCTCACCTGTTTTGTAATAGGTTACGTCGTCAGTGTTGTGATTCCCTCACCGCGGCGCGACTTAACGGGCCTGACGCTCTATACGCAACAACCACTTTTTACGCAGCCGAAGGAAACGCGAAGATGATCGAACACCATGAAATGCTCGAATTGAAACGCTGGAATACGCCCACGATTTACAATGGCTGGGAACAACTCACAACGCGCGATGCAGGGCGCGACTGTTTCAATCTTGAGGAGACACACGATTTTATGCCGCAGATGGGCTCGATGGTCGGTGCTGCGGTGACTGTGGTGATCGAGCCGGGCAATGCTGAGCACCTGCAACAGAATCCGGATGCCTGGAGTGAGTACCGGCAGTATATCGCATCGGTTCCGGGGCCAAAAATCGTGGTAGTGCAGGATCTCGATAAACCGGCCACCTACGGCGCGTTTTGGGGCGAAGTGAACAGCAATATCCACCGCACGCTCGGGTGCGTGGGCACGATTATCGATGGGGCGATCCGCGATGTGGATGAAATGTGTAACGCCGGGTTCAAGGCACTCGCCCGTCGCTTGAGTGTGGGCCACGCCTACAGCACACCGATCCGCTGGGACTGTGCGGTGGAAGTCTTTGGGACTCACGTCGAACCGGGCATGCTGATCCATGCCGACAAGCACGGGTTTCTGGCGGTGCCCGGTGAGGAGACGCCTCAGCTTCTCGATGCGGCCCGTGCGATGGACACCTTCGAGTGCCAGACGATGATCGCCGCAGCCCGCAGTTGCACCGGTAAATCGACCCCTGAGATTTTAAAAGACCTCGATGCGGCCTGCGATGAATTCGGCCGGTTGGTCGGGGAAAAATTCTCCAGTGAAAATAAGTGACAGGATAGAGGATGTTTGTCGCGCCGCTAAAATTTGAGACGGGCCATTTGTACCTCTCGCTTGAGGGCAACGAGTGGATGTTCGATACCGGCTCGCCCAACAGTTTTGGATCGATCGATTCTCTCTCCATCGATGGCGAACAATTTAAGCTTCCCGCCGCTTATATGGGGATGGATGCCGAGCAACTAGCGGCTTCTACAGGGCATCCGACCTGTGGACTCTTGGGTGCCGATACGATTAACGCCTTTGATGTGCTGATCGATATTGAAAAGCAGGAGATCACCTTCTCCAAAGAGGAACTTACTTTCGAGGGTGCCTCGCTCGCCCTGGATGCCTTCATGGGCATTCCGCTACTCGATGTAGAGATTGGTGGCGAGTCGTACCGCATGTTCTTTGATACCGGTGCACAAGTCTCTTATTTTCAGCACCGCTCTCTGCAGTCGTTTCCTCCGGCAGGATCGCTGACCGATTTCTATCCCGGTTACGGAGAGTTTGAAACCGAGACCCATCAAATCGAGGTTCGTCTGGGCGGCCAGATGATGACCCTTCGCTGTGGTGGTTTACCCAAAATGCTGGCTGCGGGTTTGATGCTGGGAGGAGCGAAGGGAATCATCGGCAATGAGATCTTGCCCGGGCGGGTCGCAGGTTATTTTCCCCGCCGCAAACAGTTGGTGCTTGCCTAAAAGCGGGCACTGGGGTTCTGCGAGGACTTGTTATAATTGCCCGGGGTCGTAAGTTGGCTTGAGGTACTCTCTTTCCGCGTATGTTCTCCTATTCTTGATCCACATGGCCGAAACAGAACAAAATACGAGTCTTTCTGGCCTTTGGACGCGGGTCCTCGATCACTTTGTCCCCACCGGAACGCCACTCACTATTTCGCTTTCCTGTTTGATCGGAATTGCTGCCGGTTACGGGGCGGTCGTATTCAATAAAATGATTGCCGTCGTTTCGGCCTTCAGTGTGCAGCAGGCCTACGCACTGGCCGTCTCCACCTGGACCTTCTGGCTTTTACTGGCTGCGACTCCGGCGATTGGACTGCTGCTCGTTGCTTGGATTACTCGGCAATTTGCCGAGGAAGCACAAGGGCATGGTGTGCCTGAGGTAATTTCTGCAGTTGCCCACGACGACGGCATAATCCGTCCGCGGGTGGCCTTCGTCAAGGTGCTCGCCAGTGCGCTCTGTATCGGCACCGGGGGTTCGGTAGGTCGCGAGGGTCCGATCGTTCAAATCGGATCGGCACTGGGGAGTTTGGCTGGCCAGATCTTTAAGCTCTCCACGCGGCATCTCACGATTCTCGTTGCCGCTGGTGCGGGAGCTGGCATTAGCGCCACGTTCAACGCGCCTCTGGCAGGTGTGATGTTTGCCAGCGAGATTATTTTGGGAAGCTTTGCCGTCGAAAGCCTAGCACCGATTGTGGTGGCCTGTGTGCTCGCCCAAGTTGTGCACGTGCAGGCAAGTGAGGCAGGCTGGTGGCCAGCATTTGGAGAACTCAAATATGAATTTCTCGGCGACTGGGGACAGCTTCCCTCCTACATTATCTTCGGCATGCTTTGTGGCCTTGTCGCGGTCATTTTTACTAAAATGCTTTACCGCTGTGAGGATCTCGCTGCGGAAAAAATACGGAGTTGGTGGCAACGGGCACTGCTGTTGGGTTTGGCCGTTGGGGTGATCGCGGTGAGCTACGAACTGGTGCTGCCCCAGGTGGCACCCACCGGCGATCGGCAGGTCACAGCGCCAGCGCTCTATGGTGTGGGTTACGAGGTTGTTCACCGGGCGCTGCGGATGCAAAACGAAATGAAGCCCGTCGAACTTAAGGACCCTGCAAATACAAAAGCGGGCCAGGCTGGTGAACCGGTCAATGAAGAAATTGCCTTGGATAAAAGTCGCATGCGGGCGCAATTGTTCTGGTTTTTACCGCTGATCTTTTTGAAACCCTTTTTAACGAGTCTCACACTCGCGGGAGGAGGATCGGGCGGAATTTTTGCACCCTCGCTTTTTTTAGGTGCCGCGTTGGGCACGTCGTTCGGCTTGATCTGCAATCTTTTGTTTCCCCAGTTCAGTGCCAATCCGGGCGTGTATGCCATTGTCGGGATGGGTGCGGTGGTCGCCGGAACCACCCAAGGGCTGCTCAGCGCGATTTTGATTGTTTACGAGATGACTGGCGACTATCGTATTATTCTGCCGATCATGATTGCCGCGGGTCTTTCCAGTTGGGTTGCACGGTACATTGATCCGGAAAGTATCTACATGAAGAAGCTGAGCCGTCGCGGCGAAACGCTGGCCCGCGGACTCGACATGCAATCGCTCGAACACGTCCGAGTGCGGGATGTGATGATCCGCAATTTCCCCACTGTCTCTTATACCGATAGCGTTGATCAGATCATGCACGTGGCGCGCGCCAATCTCCATATCGAAAGCCTTCCGGTGATGGATGCGGAAGATCAATTGATCGGAATCATTCGTGCAGAAGATCTCCATCGCGTGCTGGATGCGGAGCTTGCGCCGCACCTGGTCAACGCGGAAGACATTGTGATGAAATCGCCCTTGAGTGTTTCGCCCGAATTAAATCTGCTCGAGGCAATGCGCGATTTTGGCAGCCGGGATATGGAGACGCTGCCAGTGGAAACCGGTAAGGGGGCGTCGCGTCGTCTGGTGGGGTTGCTGCTGCGGGCAGATGTGTTGAGTCGGTACCGCCGCGAAATGCTGCGGTTGCGTTGAGCAGGCGGCCCCATCACAAATTGATCTTTGCACTCCGTTCGTTCACAGTCTATATCGCGTTCGCGCACTTGCACTTCGACTTCCTCGACGGCGTCTAGGTTCATTGAGTATGGGTCTGTGATGATGGTACGCTTGAGGTGTCGTTGCTGTTCTGAAAATACGTTTCGCTGCAAGGAAATCACATGCCTCTTTACGATGCTGACGAAACGTTGGGACCTGACTCGTTCAATTCGCAAAAGCATTCGGACGATGTTGTGCTCAACCCGCTTCCCCGTAAAAGTTTTCCGAAGCATACGCAACAGGCAGACGCCATTTTTGATATTCTCAAGAATGAATTGCTTCTCGATGGCAACAGCAAGCAGAATCTAGCGACCTTTTGCCAAACCTGGGAAACCGATCAGGTGCATCGACTGATGGACCTCTCGATCGATAAAAACCTGATCGACAAAGACGAATATCCGCAGACCGCAGAGATTGAACGTCGTTGTGTGCGGTTGCTGGCCGATCTGTGGAATGCCCCCGGGGGTGCGGTTGGTTGCTCGACGATCGGGAGCAGCGAAGCGGCGATGCTCGGTGGCATGGCAGCCAAATGGCGCTGGCGGGCACGGCGTAAAGAGGCGGGGCAGTCGTTCGATAAACCCAATATGGTGTGTGGAAGCGTACAGATTTGCTGGAAGAAATTCGCCCGCTATTGGGATATCGAGATGCGTGAAATTGAGATGACCGAAAAGAATCTGTGTATCAGTCCCGAAGATGTTTTAAAGCAGGTGGATGAAAATACCATCTTCGTCGTACCGACACTCGGGGTGACCTACCACGGACTGTATGAGGATGTGTTGGCCATCAGTGAAGCGCTCGATGATTTGCAGTTGCGCACCGGGCTCGATGTTCCGATTCATGTTGATGGGGCCAGTGGCGGATTTCTTGTTCCTTTTACGGATCCGGAGCACGCACCGTGGGATTTTCGACTCAAGCGGGTCAAATCGATCAATGCATCGGGACATAAATTTGGACTGGCGCCGCTCGGCGTGGGTTGGGTTCTCTGGAGGGAGCAGAACGACCTACCGGACGACTTGGTTTTTCACGTCAGTTACCTCGGTGGCGATATGCCGACTTTTCAGATTAATTTTTCCAGGCCTGCAGGTCAGGTGATCGCGCAATATTACGACTTTGTGCGGCTTGGCAGAGAGGGGTATGCCATGATTCATGGCGGGTCCCATGCGGTGGCCCAATACTTTGGGTCGGAGATCGCCAAGTATAAACATCTTGAGGTCGTGCATGACGGCGACCCGCGGCACGGCATTCCCGCGGTCGTCTGGCGGATTCGTGAGGGATTGGACCCGGGCTACACGCTCTACGATGTTGCGGATCGTTTGCGGATGCGGGGTTGGCAGGTTCCTGCCTATCCGCTCACCGGGTCGCTCTCAAAAATCGGTTTTCAGCGGATTCTGGTGAAACGTGATTTCACCCGCGAGATGGCCGATCTTTTGTTGCAGGATATCAAAAATACGATTCAATACTTTAAAGCACATCCGGTAGACAATGCTTCTGGGGAGGACGCGCCGTTAACGTTCAATCACCTTTAAACGGCGTTTATTATTGAAGTGAGGCAGTGTTTTACCTCCGGGTAGCCAGTCATTAGAATGACGAGTTCATTGAAACCACGTGGGAAGGTAATTTTATGATTGCGGCTGGAATTTTCTTGTGTCTTTTCATTCTCCTTATTGTGACACTCCGCCGCCATGCCTGGCCAACGGTGTTTTTCTTTTTTCTCTCGCTCGGGTCGATCGCGTTGCTCTTTTTGCATCATGCGACTGATTCGTTGAAGCTGAACCTGTGAGCTAAAATATTCGAGTGGATGACTCTATGTCCCAAATGAACGAAGTCACGTCCAGTCACGAAGAACATTCAGCCTGGAAGTTGTGGCCGAGGATCGAATTTGTAATTCTGCACTTTTGTGTGCTGGCCATCTGTGCTGTTTTGGGTGGGGCGCTTTGGGTGCAGTTTGTGGCGGGTGAGTATCCGTGTCCGCTCTGTATCTTGCAGCGGATGGCCATGATTTTGTCTGCGATGGGTTCGATCTTTGTGATCACCCACGGGCATTATGCGCGCGTTCAGGGCTTTTCGGTGATGGGCCTGGGCTATGGGATGTCGATTCTTGCGGCACTGGTAGGACTTGCGATTGCAACGCGACAGATCCTCTTGCATATCGCGCCGGGTGATTTGGGGTACGGCAGTCCCGTCTTGGGAATGCATCTCTACTCCTGGGCGGCGGTGGTCTTTTTAGTGGTGTTGCTGGTGAGTGGACTGATGTTGATTTTCGGGCGGTCACCAATTCTGCACTGCCCGGTCTGTCATGAAGCAGAATCACCGGAAGACTCGAAAAAGAAATTTCTGCGACTCCGTTGGTATTCGTGGTGTATTTTCTGGATCTTTGGCGCGATTATCTTTATCAATGTGTTTGCGACCTTTGCCGAGTCGGGCTTTCATGCGTTCCTGCCCGACAATCCGAGCAGCTATCGTTTGTTCGAAGAGTAAACGCCTTGCAAGGCGCGGTTTGTATCGGCTGAAAAGACTCGGTGTCGGGCACACGCCATCCTGTGCATTCTATACGCTTCGTCTTCGCCGCGCGACTTGTAAAAGGTGTGAACTTTCGTACGGTGGAGTAACCTGTCGCATTGAATAATGGTTCGATGCAGAGACAAAACGTTATCCCTTCGACGGAGTCTTACGAAAGGCGGCTGCCATGATGCGACGTATCCCGATTTCCATGCTTCTTGCAAGCATTGCTTTGGTCATGCCCATTCTTGCTGCCGAGCAATCAGAGAATGATCGCGATGACGCGGCGGCTATCGATGCCTACGTCTATCTCTACCCGCTGATCACAATGGATGTCACGCGACTGCAGATGGTCAATGTTCCCGAGACTCAAGAAGGCGGGATGAACGCACCGATGAATCAATTGTTTCATTTCCGTGCTTTTCCGGAGGCAGACTTTAAAACGGTGGTGCGACCAAACTTCGACACTCTTTACTCTTCACTTTGGGCCGACATGACCGAGGGGCCGGTGATTGTTACCGTTCCTGATTCGGAGGGCCGGTATTATCTTTTGCCGATCCTCGATATGTGGACTGATGTGTTTGCCGCTCCCGGATGGCGAACGACCGGTACCGGTCCGGGGCACTTTGCCTTTGTTCCACCAGGTTGGGAAGGGGAATTGCCGGAGGAAGTCACGCGGATCGATTCCCCCACGCCGTATGCGTGGATGATCGGTCGCACCGAGTCGTCGGTCGATAGCTACGATGCGGTGCACCAATTTCAGGACGGTATGAAGGTGACGCCGCTGGCGGATTGGGGAAAGCAGCCTTCGCTGAAGAAATATGCGGTCGATCCGGACGTCGACATGAAAACACCCCCGCTCGATCAGGTGAATAACATGCCGGCCCAAGATTATTTTAATTACGGCGCCGAGCTGATGAAGTTGCACCCGCCGCACATCGTTGATGCCGATATCGTGGCGAGAATGAAACGCGTGGGTCTCGAACCGGGCAAGGATTTCGATTACGACCAGCTGAGTCCTTCGGCCAAGAAGGCCATCGACAAGTCGGCGAAGGAAGGCCTGGAAATGATCAAGGCGCACCTGCCGGGAATAGGGAGCATGGAAAATGGTTGGTCGGTGATGCGCGAAAACGCCGGTGTCTACGGTGCCGATTACCTCCAGCGGGCCACGATTGCGATGGCGGGACTGGGCTGCAACAAACCGATCGATGCGGTGTATCCACTGGCGATTGCGGATTCGCGGGGGAAAACGCCTACCGGAGATCAGAATTACGTCGTTCACTTCGACAAGGGAAATTTCCCTCCGGTCGAGGCCTTTTGGTCGCTGACGATGTATGACGCCGACGGTTTTCAGGTGGCCAATCCGCTCAATCGCTTTGCCATCGGGGATCGTGATAAGCTCACGTTCAACGACGATGGTTCACTCGATATTTACATCCAGGCCGAATCACCCGGGAAGGAAAAAGAGTCGAACTGGCTGCCATCTCCCGATCAAGGAACGCTCGGCTTGACGATGCGACTCTATGCCCCGGACCGCAGCGTGCTGGACGGGAGTTGGCAACCACCGGTGCTCATGCGGGTCGATGGGAAGGCTACGCCTGCCAAACTCGGTGATGGACTGCCAGCCCATCGGTAGTTTCGCCCGCTGTAACACGAACGGACAGTGAATCCCTGCACCAGCCGGGTACCATCGGGCTTGTAAAACGCGGATAGAAAAGTATCTTATTTCTATAGGTGAAACAATGTTTTACCCGCAGATTGTCGTAGCCAAATGCTCTCGCTTCCGCCAGCGACGATCCGAATCAGAGGGTTTGACTCGCCAGCGTCTTTGCTTTCCCTTGGCATGATACTCGAGAATGATGATGACTTTACTTTCTGAGGTTTTGCGTCCTGGCCTATTTCGTGTGTTGCACATGGAGGGTGAAGGTACCGAGGTGACGCGACTCAAGCGGCTTGGTGTCTGTGAAAAACAGGTACTGGAGGTCATCAATACGGGTAATCCGCTGATCGTTTGCGTGGCTGGTACACGGTTAGGTATTTCTCGAAGTCTCACTCACTGTATCTCGGTACAACCACAAAGTAGTGAGGCGAGCGCTACGGCAGTGATCCCAGCGGAAGAAACGAAATAGAATGCGCACCCTGGCGACGGCAGAGCAAAATATTGTGCTAGCGGGCAATCCAAACGCCGGCAAGACGCTGCTGTTTAATCGACTGACCGGTCTGCGAGCCAAGACGGCCAACTACCCCGGGATCACGGTCGATGTCCGCCGAGCTTCGATCACGCTCGGTGGCAAGTCTGTCGACCTGATCGATCTACCAGGACTCTACGGCATGGAAGCATTGAGCCCGGAAGAGCAGGTGGCCAAAGCGGTTCTTGCGGGGGAAATCGACAGCGAACGGCAACCGAGTGTGGTTGTGTTGGTACTCGATGCCACCAGTCTGCAGCGCAATCTTTTTCTTGCCAGTCAGATTTTGGAATTAAATCGGCCTACAGTGGTCGCACTCAATCTGATCGATGCGGCGCGGGCATCAGGCCTGGATATCGATATCGATTTGCTCTCCCGAGAATTGCGATGCCCGGTGGTGCCGGTGAGTGCAAAAACGGGGGAAGGGCTCGATCAACTGCGTCAAAAGCTCGAGGAAAAACTTTCAGGGCGATTGGAGGTACTTGAAACCTTTCCCTCCTGCACGAGCGGATGCAGTGGCTGTCATTTTTCTGCTCGGCATGACTGGGCAGAAAAAATTTCAAAGAATACGGTTCACGCGGCAGCAGCACGTGGAGCCAAAACGCTGGCTATCGATCATGTGCTGACCCACGCGGTGTTGGGGGTGATTGCGTTCTTTACTCTAATGCTCGCGGTGTTCTACATGATCTTTTTCTTTGCCTCGCTGCCGATGGATCTGGTGGACGGAGCCTTTGCCTCGCTGAGTGGATGGGTCGAAAGTGCTATGCCGGCAGCAAAAACGACACCTACCGTATGGCTGTTGATCGTCTTTCTCTTTGCGATGTTCACTTTCGTACTGGGATACCGCGTGGCGGGTGTCCGCTGGAAAGTGTTGAGCAGTTGTATTGCGGTAGCGGTATCGCTGGTGATCAGCTTGTTGCCGGCCGAAGATTTGCGCAGCCTTCTTGCAGATGGGGTGGTGGCCGGGATCGGGGGTGTGCTCATCTTTTTGCCGCAGATCTGTATTTTGTTTTTTTTCATCTCGCTTCTTGAAGACAGTGGCTACATGGCTCGGGCTGCGTTTGTGATGGAGAGGCTCATGCGGCGGGTCGGATTGCCGGGGAAGGCGTTTGTGCCGATGCTTTCGGCCCATGCCTGTGCGATCCCCGGGATCATGGCGGCGCGGGTGATCGAAAACTGGCGCGATCGGCTGACCACGATTCTGGTCTTGCCGCTGTTGACCTGTTCGGCACGGCTTCCGGTGTATGCGATGATTGCCGCACTGCTTTTCTCTGGTTCTCCCCTCAAGGCTGCCTTGGTGTTCGTCGGCGCCTACACGCTGGGGATTGTGGCGACACTCTTTTCTGCGTGGCTCTTAAAAAAGACAATTCTTCCGGGCGACGCCGTGCCGCTGGTGATTGAACTACCAGCCTATCGCATGCCCAGTTTGCGCAATGCCCTGCTTACCGTGCTGGATCGGGGACTTATCTTCGTGCGGCAGGCGGGAACAGTGATTCTCGTGATTTCCGTTGTGCTTTGGGCTCTGGCGTCCTATCCGAAACTCCCGGAGTCACGAGTTGCATCGATTGAAAAAAAAACCGGGACTGAGGTTTCGACAGACGATGCAACTGCTCGTCAACTCGCGCAGCAGGGGATCGAGTATTCGATTGCCGGCAGGGTAGGGCGGTTGGTGGAACCGGTCTTTGCGCCATTGGGTTTTGATTGGCAGATCAATATCGGAGTAATGACCTCTTTTGCGGCGCGTGAAGTGGTTGTCTCCACCTTGGCAATCGTCTACGGGATTGGCGAAGATGCCGCCGAAGATCAAACGACGCTCATCGAAACGCTTAGGCGTCAAAAGCGACCCGATGGCCGTCCCGTATTTACCACGGCAACGAGTTTGAGTTTTTTAGTGTTCTTTGTGCTAGCCATGCAGTGTCTTCCGACCCAGGCGGTCACCAAGCGCGAAACCGGCTCATGGAAGTGGGCCATCCTGCAATTTTGCTTTATGTCGTGCCTCGCTTACCTTGCCGCACTGGTGACGTATCAGGTGTTCCATCTTGCAGGTCTAGGCTGACTGTCTCTCGCTTCTTAGGTGTTTTCGATCTCTGACACCCCACTTGATCGTGCGTTTCACCGTGCGCTTGCTAATCCTGTTTCACTATAAAAGGATTGCCTCTTTTGCGGTGGACCGGCCAAATTTTTTTTAATATCTGCAAACGGTTCAGGGCGAATGGCTAGTTGTAAACATCACGGAATTTATATTTATGAAATGGCCAATTGTTTTGTAGCCGGTGTCTCGACTCTTCGATGAAGCTTTGATCGTTGTTGAGAAAATGAAAAGCAGTGATTTGTCCGGAGATGCGAAGGGATGGCAATCTCTCTTTGGAACTCACAGAGAATGAGACACGAGGAAAACTATGATATGCATCACACCGACTAAACCTTTGATTTATCCTGTAACCAGCAAAAAAGAGATAACGGCCGTCCAGAAATTTCGTTATGAAATACTGGTCGAGGAGTTAGGCTTGGATGCACTTTCTGGCATCGACCATCGTCGCCGCTTGCTCGGGGATCGTCTCGATGACCAAATGCCCCTCTTTGCGGCTTACGCAGGTGGCCGAATGGTGGGCACAATCCGCTGCGGGCCTGTTTCCCTTATGTCGCAGATGCCTGTCGCGGTGCGGCGGGCACTCGCAGCCGGATACGGAGAGGGGTACCGCCCAGAGCAGATAGGTATTTGTGATCGATTGGCGGTGGCAGCCGAACACCGCGGTGTCTGGCTCAACCTGGAACTTTCGACAGCGGCCTGCCATAGTGTGGTTCAAAACGGATGCACCGTCTGTTTTTGTTGGGCTCGCCCCCGTCTCTGCCGCCTCTACCAAAGGCTTGGATTTCGTGATCTGGGTATTGTGGCTGGAAAAACTGCCGACCAGGTCCGCCGCATCATGCGGTTGGAGATGAGCGATTTGGCGCACTTGAAAAAGATTAACTCACCTTTTCTTGAAATTCTGGAAACAGCATCTAACCGTGATCTATAAATCTGGAAAACACATCCGTCAGATAGTAACACCAAGGAGTTCAGTCCATGATTGCCACCATTCCCAACGCGATGACCGACTGCGGAACCTATGGATACGGAGCGTTTCAAGACAATGCACGCGAACTGGCTCGGCTTAACTTCCAGGCGGAGGTTGCCTGGCGGGTTGAACAGGGTGCGCTTGTCCGCCACGGACTCGATCGCCACAGCCGGGTGCTGGATGTGGCCTGCGGTGCAGGGTCGATGACCTGTCAAATCGCCACATTGCTCCAAAGGGGCAGTGTGTTGGGGGTCGATCTCAATGAGTCCTTACTTGGCGAGGCCTGCAAACGGCGGACCAAATCGATTGCCGGCAAGATTGCCTTTCGGAAGGGAGACGTTTATCGCCTGGAGGATATAGGACAGTTTGACTTCGCCTATGCCCGCTTTCTATTCCAACACCTCGAGCGGCCACTCGATGCACTGCGCTCGATCCGAGATGTGCTGCGGCCCGGTGGTCGTGTGCTGGTGGTGGACGTTGATGATCGCGATCTTTGCTGTGTTCCAGAAAACAAAGGTTTCTGCCGGTTTCTTGCCGAAGCCGCTCGCGGTCAAAAGCGGGGTGGGGGCAATCGCATGATCGGCCGTGCATTGCCTGAGTTGTTGCAGCAGGCCGGGTTGAAGGAGATTCGCCAGGAGACGGTGCGTTTCGATAGCGACCGGATGGGTCTTGATCCATTTCTCGAATTGACCACGACGTTCAAGCTTGAACAGTTTGCAACGTCGGTCCGGGCAGACGCCGAGCGTTGGCTGTCGGCGGTGATTGCCCAGTTGCATCGCCAGCGTGCCCGACTGCAGATCGATATTCACTGCGTGAGTGGAGCTGTAAATGCTTGAAAGTGCATCGATGCTCCTCGGGTCCCTTCCGATACGGAAAAAAACATTTTATATAAAAAGCAAAGGTTTTTTTGCGTGCGATTCTATCTTTTGTGCGTTTAGTCTTCTATTGCGGGCAGCGGTTTTGTAATATAAGCGGCTAATTATTAGAAAAAACGCGAACGAAAACGTAATCATGACCATCATCAAGAGGAGGGCCCGACGATGTGTCAGGATGTACGGTTTTTGCAAATAGCTATCGAACAAGCCGAGCAAAGTCTAGAGACAAAAGATCAGCTGACCGGTACGCCCGGGCTGCCGATCGGGGCGGTCCTGGCGGTCGACGGAAAATTGCGGGCGGTGGGCCACAACCAGCGGATCCAAAAGGGCGACCCGATCCTGCACGCGGAAATGGACTGCCTCAGCCGTGCCGGGAGACTCAACGCGGCCGCTTATGCACAGAGCACGCTCTACACCACTCTCTGGCCCTGCAAGATGTGTGCGGGTGCCGCTGCCCTCTACGGTATCCGGCGGGTCGTCTGCGCCGATACGGGTTCCGACTTGGCTGGCAGTGCGCTTTGGCGATCTACCGAAGCGTTCCTTGCCGAGCATGAAATTGAGATGGTGCTCCTCGAAAATCGCGCAATGCAACAAACTTTTCGCCAATATGTCCACGACTATCCGAAACTCTGGAACGAGGATGTTGGGGCGTGATCATCGGAGATATTTCTGGGACCTGTTTTCTTACGCATACACAGGTTTGGTCGCTATCTCTACCCTTCGCAGTCGGTTTTTCTATGTGGAAAGATGCGTACCGCCTCGGTCCGTTAATTTACTTCTCGATGGCCACAAATCCGTATTTTCAAGCGAATTTATAGCTTTGCGTTAAAGGTTGTAACAGGTGGCCCTCGTTTTACGCCTCTTAAGGGAGACAGATTGTTTTCGGCGTAAGAGATGTTTCCCAGCACAAGGAGTAAAACGATGAGACAAGTCAGCAATCACACATTGATCCTTTTGGCGGCAGCGGTGATCGCCGTTGGTGTATCGGTCACCGATGCCAGTCCACAACGTGGTGGAAAGAGTGGTTTTTCGCGCGCATCGTCCGTTTCTAAAAACTCTTCGCGTGGAAATTCAAAATCAACCCGATCTACATCAACGCGTTCCTCGAAGACGGGCGCTCAATACGGTCGCTCTCGACCGACGCGAGCGACACAGTCCAAGGGCAATCGCCCGCGCACGCAACAGACCAGTCCCCGGCCCACCGGTAAGAAATATGGTGGGGTCACAAAAGCTGTCACCAGGCCTCCACGGCAAGGCAACGGATCGAAAGGGTCAAAATCTCCTGATCGCGCCAAGACCCCGGTCACAAAAATTCCGATTACAAGAAATCCAAAAAGACCATTCCCGTTTGTGCCGATCAGCCCGCGGCCAACGAAGCCCACTGGCCCAACGGTGATTGGCCCGAAACAACCTTTTCCAAACGTGCCGATCAGTCCACGGCCAACCAAGCCCAACCCCCCGATTGTGATTGGCCCGAAACGTCCTTTTCCAAACATGCCGATCATTCCGCGGCCAACCAAGCCCAATCCCCCGATTGTGATTGGCCCGAAACGGCCATTTCCAAACATGCCGATCATTCCGCGGTCACCTCAACCGACTCAACCGACTCAACCGAACGGTCCGGTCGTGTCCGGTCCGATCCGACCCCTGCCTGCTGATAGGATTACGGAAAAGATCGATATTTTCAAAGAGGGTGGAGTGAAGGGTATTCGGTCCGATGATCTGGCAAAAGTGCGCCGACATGCACAAAAATGTCTGACGATTGCGCCGGCTTGTGATTGGTGGATCGATCTCTGCTGTTCCTGGTGGTGGGACCAGTGCTGCTATCCGTCGTATTGGAATTGCTGGCAGCCCTGCCGTTGGAACTACGTCATCTGTCCGCAACGCGTGGTGGTGATCAACGGAACCGAGCAGGTGTTACAGCAGGTGAGCTATTACCTGGGCATCAGCGGATCGATCATGCCCGGCGTAGGGTTTGGCATCCAGGAAGTCAAGCAAAATTCCCCTGCCGCTCTCGCGGGATTGGTCGCCGGCGATGTGATTGTCCTGGTCAACGGTGTGCAGATGACGTCCGAAGAGGTGCTGCTACACGCGATGCAGGAGTCCGGAGGTGTCATCGATCTGGAAGTGCTGACCCAAGCCAGTAACACACAGAGTACGGTGCGTGTTGTGGCCGAGCAGATGCGCACCAGTTCGTTCTAAGAGATGAACAATCTCGTGCAGGGTGGGGGCGGGCCTTTTTGGCCCGCCCTTTTTTATTGGGTACGGAAGGATGCCCGAAAACGATTGATGCCGAACGGGAACATGCCCGACCTGCACTAACGGATGCAGTAAAGTCGACTGCCGGTTCGCAAAAAGATTCTGCCCTTGTCAGCGATTGCCGCATAAAGAACACGACCACCCCGCGCGGGCGAAGCTTTCTCCGAGTCGGTTTCTGCTTCGCCTGTAAGTAACTGGTTCACGGCTACTTCTTCAAAAGCTTGTCCTGCCTTGATGACGGTGGTGGTGCCTTTCTTTCCGAAAAAGTACAGGTGTTCTCCTGCAGCGAACGGAGTTGCCCATACACTATCGGCGGTGCGCTGGGCATATTTTTCCTCGCCGCTTTCCAGGTCGAGGCAGTAGATAACGCCCTGACGATTGACGAAATAGGCGAGGCCATTGTGCGCTAGGGGCGATCCAAAGGAGGAAGTTGCACGTTTTGCCCGCCAGAGGAAGTCGGCTTGATAAGACCCGTCATCTTGCTTTGTGATTCCGATTAAACCGTTCGAGCGGGCCGCCTTGCCTCCTCCTCCGCCCTCGCGTCCGGTTGTCGCTGCAATCAGAAATCGCCCGTCGCCCACCGGTACAGGTGTGGGGGTTGAATTGCCGTTAATATCATCAATCGTCCAGCGGATTTCGCCCGACTGTGAATCGAGCCCAACTAATTTACCGATACCGCTAAGCACCAGGTGTGTTGTTTCCTCTATCGGTATTAGTCTGGGGCTGCTCCAACTCGTCGTTCCGAGTCCTGGCACTTTCCATCGTGTCTGCCCATCTTTTTTTGAGACGGCCATCACATAGGGATTGTTTTCACGCTCTATCCAGACGTATACGCTCTCAGCGTTTTGTTCCAATGATGCACTCAATCCATGCCGCGATTGAATCTCTCCGTAATCATCGACAAGGTTGCGTTGCCATAATATTTCTCCACGGTGGTCGAGCGATAGTAAATTGCCCCCCTCGAAGAGTGCAGTGATTTGTTTGCTATCGATGATAGGCGTCGGGGCAGCCCGACTGACATAGTTGTTATTTTTTGTACCCGATGCTGTTTTAATCTCGCGCTCCCAGAGAATGTCTCCTGTCTCGGCATGGAGACCAACCACATAACCGATTTCTTTTTCGGGTCCCTCAATGCTCGTTACGACAACCAACGGTCCGTAAATGACAGGACTCGATTGGCCGTATCCGGGAATTGTAGCCATCCAGGCAATATCTTGTTTGCTGGACCAGCTTAACGGGAGAGAAGTCGATAGTGTGTAGGGTGCCGCTGGGCCTTGGAACTTCGGCCATCCCGTTTCTGCGCGCAGAGAGTCAACGGGTGGGGGGAGAAGGAATCCGAAAATCCAGAGCGTCAAGAAAGAGAGTGATCGTACGAACGGCATGCTGTGCTTTTTTGCACCTTTTACGTTACGCGTGGATGAACGGGAACTAATTTTACGTAGCGGCAAGCCTTCGTCTAGCGGTATTTCGATTGCATTCTGAAGTAAAGCGCGCGGATCTGGTCGTCACAGGTTTCTGTCATCACGTCGTCGTCGAGTTGCGCATAGACAAGCCTGAGTCTTTGCAGCGCCGCCACGCACTGGACGTTCGAGGGATTGAGCGGACGGAGGGTATTGGCTGCTTCTTCGACTTCGTCAGCGGTCAGGCACTCTTTTACATATTCAATGGCCTATGAATAAGGCGGAAAGGATGGGGCGTATCAGCATTGAACGTCTCCTCAGGGCAGTGCGCCACGCGGCTTATGCAGTGTGTAACAACGAGTCAAACTCGGGGTGGCCGAGAGGCGTTTGCTTGCCCTATGTCTGTGGGGCTGGCTGACGCACGCGATGCTGGCGTGCCGGAAAGATATTCGCAGCTGGCTAGCGGACGGTTCAATTCACTAGAACAAGCTGCTGCCGAGATGTTAAGTTGACATTGTGGTCTATGGGTAGGAATCAACCGGTCGTAGAGGGCGTTTTATTCCACCTGGTCATCCATCATTCTGCGGGCCTCCCGCTGGGCTGTCTGCCATTCCCCCTCGCGGGCGTCGTCGATGATGCCTTCAAGCCATGCTGCCTCCTGCGAGGTGATTTCTCCCTGCTGCTGCGACTCTGTAATCAGGTCACTGACCCGCTCAAGCTTTTCAGTGCGTTGTCGATTGGCCACGCTATAAAGCGCTTTAGCATACTGGTAGGCGGTTGGCGAGATGCCCTGATAGTCACTGCAGCCGACGCAAAGAAACAATAGCAATATGGTTTTGGAAAGTGCGCGGCCTTTCATTGCAGATCCTCTCCGCCTTCACCTTCTGCCATGCTCGACCATTCAGCCCAGACGATCAAGTTGACATCTTCGGAAACGAATCGAACGCTGCCGTCTCCGAGACAGACATTGCCGCCTCCGGCATGCATGGAATACATTTGACCAACGTGGTACGTGGGGAAGTTAATCGGATGAATGATCGGTTCTCCCGTAATATCGAGTTCGCCTCCCGACGGTCCGGCATGAACGAGCGTCATTGTCGCGGCGGCATCAGGGCCATTTTCCGGAGTCGTAAAACGGGGATGTGTATGCCCACCGGGAACGACCCCGACCCAGGTTTTGTCGCTCAAGTTGGCGGCATGTTCGCCCAGGAAGATGGTCCGCGAAAGCCCATCCTGGATCTCTCGGACACGGGTGCGCGAATTGCGATAAAAGGGGCCATCTGCCACCCGTGAGGCTTCGCCGTCAATGGTAATCTCGACCGTTTCGTTGGTATAGATGTTGGTAAATACGGTGCCAGTCGAGCTTGCCCCACATTCGCCCCAGCACGATTCCTGGCCATGGCTAGCGACATAGTGTGTGCGTCCCACTTCCACTTCAGTTCCGTCGATGGTGAGTGGGTTTCCAGTGTCGTCTGCAACGGAAAATGAAACCGTCTCGCTCAAGGATGCGGGACAAAGAAAAGAGGGAAGCGTTTGGGCAATCGCATCGCGGTGCGGTGCATTCCAGATCGGTTTTTCATAGGAAATAGCATCCGCCAGATGTTTGGCGTCCAGGTAAGGAAGTAGGTAACTTGCCCAGCCCCATCCCGGGGGGGCGTCCCACGTGGAGGCATCACGCGTAGCCGGCACGGGGTCGCTGGTCGAGTTTGACCTGTAGCCCGGGGGAAAATACCCGCGGCTTGATTCGTAGTTGTGTAGGGCAAGGCCCAGTTGTTTTAGATTGCTCGCACACTGCACCTGATGGGCCATGCCGCGTGTCGCGCCGACTGCGGGGAGGATCAATGAGACAAGAATGCCGATGATTGCAATCACAACCAGTAATTCAACCAGGGTAAATCCATTTTTGCTTTTTACCATATTCCGCATGGCTAAAATTTCCTTGCTATCTAAAGTTTACCATAGGCTAAATATTGACATTAGTTTAGCCTGTGCTAAAATTTTGTCAACAGGGCATCGGTTTTTTATTTGAGGAGCAGTTCTTTGGCGGCAAGCAATACGAATCGATCGCGACCTTTTGATCGAACGCGACACGATCATGCTAGTGAGACGGCTGAAGATTATGTCGAAGCAATCGCCGAAATGATTGCTCAAAAGGATGTATGTCGTGGAGCCGATCTGGCCAAACTCTTTGGCGTAAGTCACGTTACGGTGACCAAGACGATCAATCGACTTCGTCGCGAGAGCCTCGTCGATGCCGAACCGTATCGTCCGATCCGACTCACGTCCAAGGGAAAGCGGTTAGCGAAAGCGGCAAGGCGAAGACATGAGATTGTCCTTTCGTTCCTCAAAAGTCTCGGTGTAAGCGAAGCGGTGGCAACGACCGACTCAGAGGGGATCGAACATCATGTCAGTGATGAGACGCTCAAGGCATTTCAGCGGTTTGTGCAGAGTCGCAACCTATAGTGGATTCACCGGCGGGGGTGTGCTAGTCTGCAGCGATGCGACCAACATATCTACTGGTTTTTGTTTTGTTCCTGCTCTCCCATGGTCGCTCTGTCAGTTGCGGGCATGAAGGACATTCGGGTGCGGGGCACCGGCAAACGGATGTCGCATCGATCGTATCTGTTGCAAACAGCTCCTCGGCACATCAGGCCCATGCGACGCCGGAAAACTTTACAGAAAATGTTCAAGCCACAGAGAGCGGAAATGTCTTACATGTCGAGTCGAATGGACTCCCCGAGCATGGGATGATGCTCGGAATTCGCTCGTGGCAGCAGCAGGTTCCGCTGCCGCAACTCTACACGGACCGTAACGCTTGGCAGATTCCGCTGAATCCGCGGCTTGCACAACAACCGATCTCTACGCGCGACAATCTGATGCGGGGTGCGATCGCACTGGCAGTGAACGG
>Ga0114919_10000749_pt1 | contig 25658 bp, 31 predicted proteins | sample BlataG_FD_88682 | JGI IMG/M metagenome (GOLD analysis project Ga0114919, IMG submission 88682) | Deep subsurface microbial communities from Black Sea to uncover new lineages of life (NeLLi) - Black_00105 metaG | ecosystem: Environmental > Aquatic > Marine > Oceanic > Sediment | place: Atlantic... | reverse complement strand
GATGGATAATAATGAGACTGGGGTGATTTTGTTTGTGGGTGAAGTGAATGCCCCTGAGAAATGGAATGGTAGGTAATGGTGGAGCCACTACCTCCTTTAAAGTTTTGACACCAACACAACTCCACCATTACCTACCATTCCATTTCTCAGGGGCATTCACTTCACCCACAAACAAAATCACCCCAGTCTCATTATTAACTACACTAAACACAAATGGTCTATCAAATTTCACAAACAACTCATCATTATCCATCTGAGGCATTGCTGATCTCATCATTATCACTGCAGTAGCGGCAGCTGCCTCTGTTCCTTGTTCATCTACCTTGACAAAGACTTTATGAATCACGTCACTCACATATAAATCAGACACTACCCTCCCTCCTCCTCCATTATTATTACTATCACCAGTAGTCTCTACCATTTGTGAAAAGTCACCTTGTGTTGGAGCAAATGGTGCTGTGATTCCCACTGCCTGGAGAGCTGTATTCAAACTGACAGAATATTCAACCTCAAATCTAGGAAGGTACAATTTCAATGCACCACCTACGGGCTTCAGATTAACCACCTTCTTCTTCTGTTGTTGCATAGATGGTGAACCATCATCATTATCACCAATTCCAACACCAAGGTCTCGTATCAATACGGATCTACACTTATCCAGTGCCTGGGCATACTCCTCACCACTCTCAGTCAGGACCAGCTTCTTCTGTTGTTCATCATAATGAACATCCCCGTATGGCATTGATAGTACAGCACTGTATTGCTTTCCTTGATATGGAATACTGATAGCCACACACTGCGCTTCACTACTAGTTTTGCTACTACCATCAGTACGAGGAAATATTGCTGCTCGGATGGGACTATGACCAGAGCTCTTGGCTAGATACATCATCATAGCAGCATCATATCGCTGGCCGTTAAACGGAGTGAATGCAAGTGGACCTGTATCATTCTTCTCAAACGGTTTCTCCCAAATGCCTTTGAAATACAGTGCATTAATAAGGATGAGAGTGGCAGTGGACACAGCATCTTCCGTCACCATGTCTTTTATCTTGTCTTGAGTTGCAGATGACACCCATTGATTGATGATGGCTGCTGTGCCGATTGGTGCTACCATTGAGTTGGGGAAGGTTTTTTCAGCTATATTTTTGTAGTTGGCTTGTAACGTGTATCTGGGGGCTACCCAAATGGAATTAGCTTGATGGAAAATTGCACTATTAGTAGTAGAAGTGACTGGAGGGGAGAGTCTTGATGATAGGTCCAGTAGACCGTCATTGATGATGAGCTTTCTAGTAGTGCCGGCATCATTTGTTTCTTTTTCTTCACTGATTCCAAATACATGCTGGGCTAGCTGACGGCTGCTGGTGCTGGTGCTATCTGCTCCGTTGAACAAAAGACCCAAAGCCTGAGAGATGGAGTAGGGACTCAAGAAGATGGTTCCTCCTTGAGAAGATGAAGATGAGGATTGGATTGCATTGTATAATGAATTGCCAAAGGAGTTGATACTGCCAGGTAGATAATGCATTTGGTGGTTTGAAGATGGAATTGGTGCCTGGCGAGAGTTGACAGAAGAGCGTTGGTGCTGGAGGGAGAAGAGGGACAGGGGAACAGGGATGTGGGTGGTTCCGGGATCCTCGGAAGAAGAGCATATTTACGGTGCCAACCCTACATACAAGCAACACTTACACCAATAAAAACACCCAGAAAACCGAGAACTGCAACGGAATACACGATTCTTCTGGATTTACTCGATCTTTGTAAGGATTTTGGAGGCATTTACCGGCTCTTGCGATCCAATGTCCGATAATCACTGCTGATATTACTCGATTTTCAAATTTAAGACCAAATTACCAGCGTGATCATCTTACAACGCGTTTATCTACCTCTTTCACCAGCCCGTGCATGCTTCTCACTTCCGATTCCGATACTCTCGCCCGTAATAGCACGCTCCTTATATGTCCAGCCATCATCCGCCTCCTCCCACTATTCTCCCCCCCTGCTGACTCTCTTGCATCAATACCTGCTCTTTCCATCAATCCAAATATCTTGGCCACCAGAACTTCTATCTCTTCCAGTGTCGCAGGCTCCAGCACCTCCCTTTCCTTCCTTGTCTTATACATATTTTTTTCACCACCACTATTACTATTACTATTTCTTCTCTCACTAATTTTCTCAAACAGCCAGCTGCCTACCACTGCAACAGAGTGACTCAGATTCAAGCTTGGCTGCATTGTGCCGGTGGGAATACTGCATGCCAAGGGACATGCAGATATCTCTTCGTCAGTCAGGCCACTTTCCTCTCTACCAAACACAAGAGCTATTTTGTTATGATTACTATTATCCATAGTATAAACGCTAGGGGCAGAAGTTTCCATATTTGCTGTATTTTCACCATCTTTATTATTATTTTGATCATCGTATGGTATGAAATGGGGTACTAACAAGTCAGGGAAGCTTTGGAAGAGGGAGGTGAGAGAGGGATGCACAACCCTGCCACTTCCAGCTCTTCTTGTGAATGCAATAGCACTGGTACAGTCTCTCAAGGCATCACTGAGTGTGGGTACTATAGAACATGTGCATAGGATATGTTCTGCGTTTACTGCTAGGTTGACAGCTTCGTCAGAAAGGGGATTGCAGCGAGGGGAGACGATGGCGAGGGAGGCGAATTCAAAGTTGGCGACAAGACGCGCCGTGGATCCAATGTTGCCGGGGATTTTGGGGGAGACGAGGACTAACTTGAATGCTTCAAGGGTTTTATGTCTGTTAGGTGCTGATTTAGCTGGTAATTGTGCAGAGGAATAGATGGAGTACTTGGAAATTACATCAGTTGGCTGTTTAGGATTGGGTTGTTGCCGGACTTTGTTGATAGATGGAGGAGGCCTTATAATATGCATACATACAGTAGCCATACGTGATATTAAAGATATAATGCGCGCAAAATAGAGTTGTAGTTCTGATCTGCAACATCCCCCAGCTGGCATCTTCTGTAAGACGTCGGCAGATGACGCCGGTTCCCATATGCACAGTCCAACAGGGATTCATTACTTTGCGTGCATCCCACTGTGCCTGATTGTGGCAGATGTTCTTGATATGGAGATACGTACCAAGAAATATATGGGTGGCTACTCTCATTGAGTTGTAGGTGTTGTTTTGCAGTGACTTTGCACTTCTGTAATGTTTGGCTGCATTGTCATGATGCCCCCACTGTCGTGCCTTGCAGCCTGGAGAGACATAAATCTATCAACATGACTTAACAGATGCTTAACTTTTACTTTATCACTCGGTAGCAATCTGCTTAACTATCCTAGAAATGCCCACTGAAGCTCAAGTATATTATACCAGGGATCGACAACACCTTTATTCTTTTACCTCGAATGCTCTAATTCGCGTGCAATCACTTGATCTGGCATATATGACACATCATCAGTAAATATATACCGTTGGATGATCGATTTCAACAATATTTTAGCCAAACATCCTTGATCCCGAATCTCCTGGCTCCCCTTTTTCCCTTTGATATGGAGGCGTTCACGAAGAAGTGAGTCGATGTAGCAGTACTATATATCTTCCTCGATATCACATGAGCGGTTGGAAGCTGGCATGCTAGCTTCGTCCCTTACCCCACGATTTTTCAGTCATCTCACACAACCGCCCTCCCTCCCCTGACCCTACCCACCCACCCACCCACCCTCGCTACCACCCCGACACACAGAGTCAAAGTCCCCCAAGGCCTCAGCCTTTCCAAAATAACCCTCGCCATACTTCTTATCTCAGGCATCACAGCCGCATCCTTCCTTTTTGACCCTGAAAAAATAGAACTTGCTCTCTTATGGCTCCAAGATCACAAGGCAGAGGGCAGCATCTTATTCTTCGCTGTCTACACCCTGGGCGTTGTCTTCATGTTCCCTGCCATGGTCATGGCAATGGCTGGTGGAGCAGTCTTTGGCCTCGTAGCTGGCACCATACTCACTTGGCTGGGCTCATCTATAGGTCAAATTATAGCATTCATTATTGGCAGATATTTACTAAGAGAATCTGTGAAGAGCTACCTCACCAAACAATTCCCCAAATGGATTGCAATTGATAGAGCCATGGAACAGGAGGGGTGGAAACTAGTCATATTATTAAGATTAAGTCCCATTGCTCCTTGGAATATTCTCAACTATGCACTCAGCGTGACGGGTCTACGGATACTTCCCTACACATGGGCCTCTTCCATTGCTATTATCCCCTACCTCGTCATGTTTGTCTACTTTGGCTCCCTAGCTCGAGACATGGCAGACATCTTCACCGGGGAAGCAGCTGGATTCGACAGTAGTGCTACCATAATAATGGCAATTGTCTCAGCTGCCCTCATTATAGTACTGGTATGGTACACCACTCATATAAGTAGGAGGGCTATAGGGGAAGCATTGATGACCCATGCCGATGAGCTGCCCTCTGAGCTGACTGAAGATGCAGAGGTTGTTAATTTACTGGGAGGTAATGTTGGTGGTGATTTCAGTCCTGGTGGTGGTAGATTTGGAAGAGCAGTGGAATTGTCTACACTTAGAGATCATCATTATGATCATCATCATCCGTATCATAGGTCGGTGTTGAGTGATAATGAGGATGATGATGGGATTGGTGGAGGAGGAGATGTGAGCAATAGAAGAGCAAGAAGCGTGTTTAGCAATAGTAATGATAGTGAAGGTATGGTAGTGCCGGGTGGACCTAAACAGATAGTTCTACCTGCTACAGGAGATAATACTAATATTAGCAGCAGCAGCAGCAGCAGTGGCGGCAGCGGCGGCGGCGGTGGACTGAATGGTGGTAATGGCAGCAACAGTAACGGTAACACCACCAACAACCCAACAACCACGGAGAAATACGGGGAGAAGTCTCGTTTGTTGGGAAATGCTAATAAGATAGGAGCAGGTGGTATGGGGTACAGACATGGATTTAATAATAGAGGAGACAGTAATGGAAGAGAAGGTGGTAGTGGAGGTAGTGGAGGGGGGTACAGGAGTCACTCTCCTTCACCCAAGGCAGTGTCACCTTTGGGGCGTTGGAGCGGCTGATTCGCGATAATAATATATATATATATATACCTGTACTGTACCTAGTACATAGCAACAAAGTTTTGTAAAAACGATGCATTGACTGACCAAATTGATATGTTTTATTTACAAAAAACCAAAAAGATGATCCAAAACTGACATCCATGAAACTGTGTCTACCAGACATACCTCTCAATTTTAAATGAAAGAGAAAAAAACAGCTATTGTGTAGATGTACCGTATGCTCTACTATTCTACCTCTAATAAGCGAAGAAATCCAGCCCTGATCTACTTGCAGAAGTAGACAAAGTAGGTCTTCTCCTAGTCTCTGTAGTGGCAGGTGCCAACCCAAAGTAGTCTCTCCATGCATTGGCATTTGTGTGGAAACTAGGGGAGGTAGAGGTCAATGCATCTGTACCTGTAGCTGTACCCATGCCGGCCGTTTTCCTTTTGCTGCTTCTCCTTCTTCTCATATTAATGGTGGTAGTACCATCCTCCTCATTATCATTATCATCTCCCTCTTCCGCTCCTTCAGCTTCATCAGCAGTGTATGGCTCCTCCTTCTCCTCGTCCTCACCTTGCACCGTGCCATCCCTTACACAATGATGCTCTCCTCCTCCTCCTCCTCCTTCATTTGCGTTTTGAGATAGAGCAGCAGAGTTGTAAGCTGCATTCCTATGCCCAATGCCATCCCTTAATGAAATGTTTGATTGCAGTTGCATTAGTTCTACTAGTGTATCCAATTCTGCTTCTTCAGGTACTGATGATGAAATCAATGGCTCCTCTCCTATGTGTGATCCAATACTATTACCAGCAGCTGCTGCTGCTGCACTTGTAGGAGTGCCACCTCCTCCATCTCCCACACTGCTACTACTTTTATTGTTATAACCATTCGATGGCATCATCATAGGATGTAGTTTCTCCATTGATTCTGGTCGGGATAAATTACCTATACCAGTACCGCCAGTACCATAAGCATATGCAGGCATATGGATCCAAGAAGGAATTGCATTTTTCAAATTTCCAAGAGAATGCGACGGTGGTATGAAATTAACCAGTCTCGCCCCACTGCTAGATCTTCTGGCAGCAACAGCTTTAGCATTCTGTGTCCTGGCTTGAGCTACCACTCTTGACAGGCAGTCATCAATGGTTACTTCTACTGCACAGTTGGCTTGGATGGAGGATTGTTTAGCCCATGCTCTTCTCTTTCCTTCTTCCAGTGCTCTTAGAAAGTCTGCTTTAGTCAGGTTGATCAGCGCTTTACCCAGAGAGAGACTGGAGGCAGGCAGGACCATGGTTACATCGCCTTCCCAAGGCTGGTTTAGAAGCTTCAACAATCTGCTTGCACCGATCCAATTGGGAAGCAAGTCCATCAGTTGTTTGCATCTATGTTTGAATTCTCCTTCCACTAGGGTGCCCAGCAGCCTTGGGGCTGCTCTCTTGAGAGCCAAGACGGGGAGTAGGTAGGGGTTGGCTTGGGAAACTAAAAAGTAATTGACGCTAAACATCTCGCTGAGTCCTCTCATTGGGAGGTCTTCTTCCAGAGAGCCATCCCTCCATCTCCTTTGGCCGTTGACTTCAGTACCACCACCAGCATTGATGGAGGTGGAGGCACCGGCAGATGAAAAGGACACAGTCTGACCTCGGGCATCTCTTGCGAATAAATGACTGGGGGCATATAGGAAGGGGAAGGCGGAAGAGCATACAACAGCACTCCAAATGAGTACATTGGGTGCTGTAAGGTAGTTCAGGAGTCTGGGTGGTTCTTTCGTGTCTGCAGCTGTCACTGAGATGTTCAAAATACGCCCAGATCTCTGATGAGCTTCATAAAAAGTAGTGTCTCCCAGCAACCCCTTCAGCTTCTCAGCCAGCACAGTGCTATCCTGCAGTGTTCCTTTTTTAATTAGATGTCTCAACACTTCAGCTGCAGTGTTGGAGGAGTAGAAGGCTAATTGCGCGGTGGGAGAGAGAAAATCGGCTGGATCAACTTCTGATATTGAAGCTATCTGTGCTTGCAATTCTGCATCTGAACGCGTACACACAATAGCAGCAACAATAGCACCTGCACTGCTACCTGATATAACTCTGGGCAGCAGCTTGGCTTCCATCAATGCAGATACTACTCCAATGTGGAAGGCTCCAAATGATCCTCCTCCACTTAATACCAATGCAGTCCTACCGAATGCATGACGCGTTTCCTTTAAAAATCCCAGCTTTTCTTCTAATGGCAGTCTATCAGGTGGAGCAGATGCCACTGCATCCATGCATGCTTGTACTTCGATGATGTAGTCTTTAATAGGTAAGGGAACCGTGGGAAGAGACTCATGCAGAACAGGGTTTGTTATTCCTCCAAAGTTTCTCAATAAATCGGATCTCAATGCGTGCATTGTTTCCAGGATATCCCCGCCAGCTCTAGTGGCAGCTAAATGAGCCATCCTAGTAGTTAAGAGAGCTCTATCGTAGAGATTATTCTCCCATGACATCCTGGCTCTTGCTGCAGAGGAGCTTGCTGATGCTTCCAGTCGGTCTAATGCAAGGGCGGCCTCCAGCCAAGTAGTGCGACTGGTGGCTGTTCTGAGCTGCTGTTTGAGCTGAGACCTAGCCTGAGCACGGCCACTGGTTACATCTTGCATTTTAATGTGTACCCATCGTGTGACTCCTGCTAATACAGCTCCTGAAAGGGCCAAGTGCCACCGTTTGAGGTGGAAGAAGAGGAAGCGGCGTTCAAAGCGACGGAGGAGAGAGTGGTCGGAAACTCTGCCAGCGAGGTAGCCAATAAAGTGCAAGAGTCTGTGACTGATTTCTTGGAGAATGGATCTAAAGGATCTGCCAACAAACATGTTGGCAGCAATGGCGAGGCGGATTGGCTGTCCAGCGAGGAGTAGGAATTTCCATAGGTACAATGGGTGGTGCAGCAGGGCGGTGTCCAAGGCCTCATGAGATGTTGCCAATGTGGTGACGGCCCGTCTTGCTACCCCTGTCGACATATATGACAAGTGTTGAATGACCGTGTGCTGTGGAATGTGATAATTTGCGAGACAAAACGGCTTAGGAAAAGTGGAACCCTATTAGACGAAATCCATGTGTGCTTTTAATCTCAAGCTTCTCAGGTTTGTATGACACGTTCAATATAGAGTCGAAACTATAATGTATGGAATAAAGACAATGAAATATATTCTAGAAAAGGTTGATCTCGAAGAACGTGTAGGAATGAGGATTGTTATTATTATAGGTGCTTCAAACAGGAGAAGGTTGTGTGTGATCTACTATATATTCTTCAATGAATGAATTGAATGGTACTTGTGCACCATGATCAATGCGCTTAAATAGAGTTTGGTTTGTCATCATGCTGGCCTTCCTCTTTCTTCCCCGTTTCCTCTCTCTTCGCATTCCGATCGGCTCCTCTTCGTTGAAATGTGTCCAGAGCAGCTGGGCCTTATCATAACATTCTTTTGACATATCATACATACATACGACTATATAAACCCAAATATGATTGCACAGTCCATATATAAACGTCGTTTCTCCTTGCAATTGCCCAACAGAAAAGAGTCGGTGGATGTAGATGCACCAATTGTACTAGGAGCTGTAACTGTTGGGCTATCAATATCAAACATACTATTCCAAAAACTATTTAGAGTAAGTTGATTGAAATATTTAGCCCACTTATTAGGACTCAAAAGTGACATGCTCTCATATATTGCATCCCCCAGAAATCTCAACCACCTACACCTTTATTCCTCTTTGCAGAAACAAACCAGCAATTCAGCTAGGGACAGAATCGCTTCCATCAACAACAAGGTATCGCTGAAAAAGGTTAGATCGCACCCAGCCTCTAGAAATGCGAACAATCCTCCCCCACCAAGGTCGGAATGGGACACCGGCTCGCTCATTGGTGCTGCTCGCTTCACCAGGCAGCAACCTTGTGAGCTTCTCTCTCATCGGATCAGCATGGCATCGTCCACTATGAAGGATTCTCAGACTCCACCAGCTAGAAATTACTCTAGAAGCTCTTCTAAATCACAATTCAACCAGAGAATATCAATATCAACACCAGCCAATCCTCCCCAGGCACCACCACCATTGGCAGCAGGAGGCTTCCCCTCCAACCAACACATAATTGATGATTTGACAGTTAAATTGAGACAAGCCACAATCATGAAGGACCATTTAGATGCTAGTGTCAAAGGAATGAGAGAGAAAGTCATGCAAATGGAACAGAAATACCTAAAAGCTGACAACATCAATGAGCTTAGGCTGCAACGACTCAAGGATGAATTGGCTGGAATGAAGGAAGCACAGGCTAATATTAAAATGCAGCTGAAAGAAGAAGAGAAGAAGACCACTCAAAATCAGTTGAAGATGCAGAATCTAGCTAATGCCAAGGCAAGAGCTGAAAGGTTGGCTGTAGATGCTAGGCAAGAGGCAGATGAACTGAGAGAGCAGCTGGTGAATATCCGAGAGGAGTTTGCCCTGCTCAATAGGAAAAAGGCAGAGAAATAGATTTACATACATACAGTTGTGGGTTAGTATTAATTCCTTATATTAATGGTAGAAATTATATTGTATCTATCTGTAAAGTAAAAAATTGTTGTTGAGAATGCATAGAGAGCAATGGATGAGGTTGAGGAGGCTCTTCGGCGGTGGCCACCCGGCTAAACCCATGGGGAAGATAAAATGGCTGGGGACGTTGCCGGTAGACCTCATAAACCAACTAAAAAATTATTATTTTATCGAATCCAGAATGGTATCTGTGTTGACATCAACTAGCATGCGTGGCCAAGTAGCTGGCCTTCGTGCGGCTCCTCGCAAGGCCATTTTAACTCGACCACGTCTTGTCACTCGTGCTTCAGCTATTGCGGGTGAGGTCCCAGACATGAACAAGCGTAACATCATGAATTTGTTGCTTCTGGGTGCCGTTGGAGCCCCCGCAGTTGCTCTAGCTGGACCTTTTGCTTACTTCTTTGTCCCCAAGAGGTATGGTTTCTGAAGCGTTTTAGACCCTACAAGGCCCTTCAATGCACTATTGAGGCACATATAGTCATTATAAGTCGCTCCATTTAGAGGATAATACTCCATTATGAAAGATCAAGCCGTGCCATCATTTACACCATGATTTAACCCGATTGTTTCCCGTTCTATTTACTATTTGCAGTGCCGGTGGCGGAGCAGGTGGCCAAGCTGCCAAGGATGCTCTTGGAACCGATGTTAAGGAGACTGTTTGGCTCAAGACTCACCAGCCAGGTGACCGCTCCCTCGTCCAGGGCCTCAAGGTACTCTCGGCTCCCCTCCTCCACTTCCCCCTGACCATCTCCCTCTACTTACTCTGTTACCTTTCTTAAACTAACTCTACCCTCTATTATTCTAAATTTGTACAGGGTGATGCTACCTATATGATCATTACACAAGAAGGCACAATTGAAAAGTATGGCCTCAACGCTGTCTGCACTCACTTGGGATGCGTCGTCCCTTGGAACAACGCCGAAAATAAGTTTATGTGCCCATGCCACGGATCTCAATATAATGCACAAGGCAAGAAAATCCGTGGACCTGCTCCACTCTCTCTGGCTCTGGCTCACTTGGACGTGGTTGATGATGTTGTCACTCTCAGTCCATGGACAGAAACTGATTTCCGTACCGGTGAAGCTCCTTGGTGGAAGTAAAAGAATGTACCCGGAAAAAATAATAATAATGAGAGTAGAATAATTGTTTAAATGGGTTAGGGAAGAAGTTTAATAGTAGGGTTGGGTTGTATTTTTTTACAGGGGGATTTTGGATGGTTGGAAATGTCTTTCTTCTGTAAGAAAAAGTGCAGAAATATGCATCATTTTACACTTATTGAGGTGGCGATGTGAGGATAAGATGGTCATTTATAACAATACGGACACTAATATATAGACGTATTCTTTAATTAATGAGCTTGGTCTAAGGATGCACAGGAGTTTTCTGCAGACAGCAGCATTCCACTCCTTCCGCTGAAGTCTGCTAGTGCCGCCTTGACTGTAGTGCTAAGTTCGGCAGATGATGGGTCAACAGGCATGCCTGTTTTATGCTGAATCATCTGCAATTGGTCACTAGCTCCTACTAGGTGTGTCTTGAGAGCATGTATGCATTCTGCCTTGGCAGTGAGGATTTGTCGAGCCTCGTCTGTGACAATGGGAAGCTCTCTTTGGAGTTTATGAATTCTCGCGAGAACTGCTGTAGGATTGACTTCTGAAGGATCATATCTATCATGAAACTCTTGTTCTAACTTTTCTGCGATTCGTTTGAGCTCAGCCTGTGCTTTTTCTAAGGAAGATATCAAAAGTTCAGAATTTTCTCTCAATTTTGTCGTCATCCTTTAATAAATAGCTATTAAAGTGGTATTTTCCTAAGGGTGACTTTGTATATATTTGGTATGTTTGAATGCAATGGCTGAAATGGTCATTTTATGCATCTTTATAGTTTGAAATTGCCTGCTGTCTAAGACTGACCGTCAGCTGGCACCTGCCTGCAAAAACTAGAGATCGCAACAGAGCTGGTTCTTCCTTTAAATGCCCAGTTTCACTCCTCGCAACCCAAATGGCTCATCTTAACTACCTATCATGGGATTTTTGAATTGTATTGAGCTCTTTTTGTTCTTCTAGGACCGATTTCTGAGCAACTGAAATATTTCTCTTCCATTTCCTGTCTAAACGATCTCTGCTCTTCTCAACGGCTAAATCCACATGTCCAAAGACAGAGACGACATATGGGAAGCAACTGCCACATACCGCAAGTTCCTGCTCTCCGATCTTATCGCTACAGTTACAGGCATCCCGGAAGAAGACGCCCGACACTCCTTCCTGCTCGACGCCTCCCTATCTTCTTTACAACATCACAACTTCCCAGACACCAACCCCAAGGATGTACACCAACAACTAGACTCTATCTACCAAATATTATTAGAACATGCCCAAATTGACAAACAGCAGCTATTACAAGGTTTAATCGATCATTTCCTTTCTGTTTGTGAAATACCATCAACCCAAGTAGAGATTTCTCATCGCCTCCTGGCTCTCTCTCTGGGATGTGCACACACACCACTCACCACTGGCATCCCTACTCATTCTCAAAATAATATAGTCAGACAACTTCTTGCACATCAGGGAGCAGGGAAAAGAAGGAGAGGGGAAGATAATCAAGATGAAGAGGATGCCTCTAGTGAAAATAGCTGGGCACAGGAAGCTCCCGTCCCTGATAATGATGATGATGATAATCTGTCAGCATCAGAATTAGACGATCAGTTAGATGCCAGACAACAGCAGGAGCAGTACAAAGATGTAGACAAACAACGACGACAGCTCAACATGCCACCGCCATCTACTCCTCAATGCGAAGATGCTATTGCCGACCATATCCGACGTCTCAGAGATAATGCACGTACCACTGCTTCAGCTGCTGCTGCTTCTCATTATACTACTAATAGTACTCATCACAACCAGGGTGCCAAGAAGACAGCAACTGGAGGTAAACTATATACCAAGTCATCGCTATCAGTATGGCTTGCATACAAACAATCAAACGGACAGCCCCAAAAGACCCTTGAACCCTCTCTATGTTTCACAGAACAAGGTCTTCTAAGTCAAATCCTCCATATGCTACAAGGGATCAACTGTCCAGGCCCAGCATTCATGCTAGATACATCCAGGAATTCGTATCAGTCCAAGAAAGGAGTCCACATTCACTATAGTTCTCCCCAGTCGACTGCATCTCTACTAGAGTGGTTTACAAACATGGGGACCAGATTGCGGCAGGTCAAGGCCTTTGTTTCCTCTGTTGTCGTTCCAGAAAAGACAGCTGGAGATGCTTTATGGAGGGAGAAAGAAGGAGAAGGAGAAGAGGAGGGTAGAGATGTGATGAGATTTACAGATAGTACTAGATGGAAGAAACTTCCAACAATTGGAGCATTTGCTGCAGCTTTAAATGGGCAGTTGTTGGCTATTGATCAACAAATATTAAGCTGGACAGCTCAAAATAGTACTGGTGAGGGCGGTGAGGGTGAATCATCATCACCACCGCAGCTGACACTACTTCTACTGAAGAAGGAGCTAACACCACTCCAACGCCACATATCAGCCCTCCACTCCCTCTCAAAACACACTTGCTGCCGCAACTCTCCAGCAGAGACAGCAGCAGGATTACTCACAGCCCTCCACACTGCTACAGAGTGCCACATGCAAATGGCAGGGTCAATGGGAGGTGGTCTTGCTGCCGTTCATTTGTCCTTATTCCTGGCAAGTATTAGGCCTTATTTGACAACTCTTCACACTTGGCTAGCAGTTGGGAGGTTAGACGACCCATACAAGGAATTCTTTATTATTCACAAACAAAGAGAAATCAAGGATAATAAGGATAATGATGAAAATGATTATGATATGTTTGCAGTGGCGGTAGGGGGCGATGGTGTGACACCAGCTGCCCCTTCCTTCCTCCTCCCCGACCTAGCTTCCACCATCATGTCTACAGGCCAAGCAGCTGCCATGCTACACAAACATGCCAGTGTACTTACTAACCCTAGTCGACAAACAGTAGCTGATGCATTGGCAGCAGTTGCAGCAGATATTATTGCTCCTCCACTGAACATCCGTAGACATGTCTTGAATGGTAATAATAATGACGATCATGATGACATATCACCAACAAAGAAAAGATTGAGGGATCTAGGTGCCTTGGGATTTGATATAGCTCACCGTACACAGCAGCAATTGCCTTGGGGGAGTCCTACAAAGCAGCTACCTGTCCTACAGGATGAACATGAGCAGCAAATTGTAGGGTGTAAAACACCATCTCCAGAAGCATCATCATTATCTGAAACCACGCTTCATTCATCTAGATCTCCAACTACCCCAACATCACCACCATTCTTAAATCAACAAGGGGTTGGTGGAGGTAATAGAACAGCAGAAAGGGATACTATTGCAACAATGATTAAGAATTATCAAACCCATCAACACCCCCAAGAGCTCCAAGTACTCATGAGACAACCAATCTACACACAACTGATGATTAACCTCAAAGACATGTTGACTGTGCAATTCACTGCTGAATCTAGAACTGGTCAAGCTATGGGAAGATCATCAAGAACATATGTTGGTAATAGTGATGGTGGTAGTAGTGTAATTTCATCAGCAAGTAGATCCGTCAACACGATGACTCCCACGAGTAACACTACCACCACCACCACTCATAACACACCTTCTACCACAAGGAGTACATTGAGCTCAGCAAGACCTGGATTATTGCCCTCTAGAGAAATTAGTGCTACTATGTTTGGAGATGGAGGAGGAGGGGGTGAGTACCATTCAGAGAGGAGATCAGCGCATGTTCTGTCTCCAAATAAGGATCTCCCTGCGCTTTCTCCCTTGGTTGCAAGTGATGCAGTCGCTGGGCTGGGTCCTAATAATTCAACAGCAGTAGCAGTAGTTTCCAACAGGAGGCAGACTGAAGAGGAAAGAGAAGGAGAAGCCAGTCTGGGTGAAAGACCTTCCACAACAAGGACGCCATGCAATGATAGGCTGTCAATTGCAGACCGGATGAAGCTAGCTGCCACTAACATGAGTGAACTCTCTGTAGCCAGCACATCAGCATTGCATGGTCACGACATTCTTGCAGCTGCAGCTATGTGTGTTATACCCGGAAGAGGAGGAGAAAGTAGAAGGAGAACTACAAGTAACAGTAGTGGTGGTGGCAGTGGCGGAGGAGGAGGAGAAGGAGCACTCGAAAGGAGGAGGAGGAGACGGAAAAGAACTACCTCCTCCTCTGCCACCTCCTCCCTAGCTGGAGCCAGCCATCGTTCTCAAGAAGAGCAAGAAGAAGAGGAAGAAGCACTGATGAATGCATTGAGAGATGCCAATGAAGCAGCTGCCCAGTTTGAAGGAGGTCAATGGGGAGAGTGGTGTAAAGATGTATCTGCTACATTGTCTAGTAGGTTATTGACCCCGGGAAGGCTGCTGTATGGTCTTGGTACTGCTGGTGGTACTGATGGTAGTGATAGTATTATGAATAATAATAACAGTATAAATGCATCTTCTTTTTCATTGGAAGGAGCTCTGTTCAGGTCATTCTTACCACCATTCAAAGGACAGAATGTAGCTGACCAGATAAAGATGTGGGGGAAGGCTAAGAAGGATGGGATGCCATCATTATTATTGTCAAGGAGGGTAGTGAATAAAGATAAAGAAGGAAAGATTGATGGTGGTGATACAAATAATAATGTTGATGATAATATGGCTTCTGATGCTGATGATCAAGATGTGGCATGGTTGCAAGATGCATTGGCAGATGGTGATGGCCCACCCATGGCCTCGATCATCCACCAATGCCTAAGAGCCCCTATTCAAGCCCGTGCTGATGTTATAGGTCAAGCTCTGACAGCTGCAATGCTGCATCAAGGACTATTGATGCAATTTCAGGCCCTACGTGATCTGTCATTGTTATCTCCACTAGTGATGGAGCCATTTATGAAATTGTTACTGCAGAAGATCAGTTCTCCCCAGGGTATGAATGGTGTGTCTCAGTATGAGTTGGAAGCTGCTCTCCAAGACGCCATTGATACGGCTGATGATGGTGGTGGGGGAGGTGGAAAGAAGAAGAAGGAGGAGGAGCAACAACGACAACAAGCAACAGCAGCTGGAAAACAGTACCACCATTCTCTCAAAAGGGCTCTAAAGAGCTTAAATCCTGGAGTTTTAGTTGTAGAAAAATCATCTTATTCTTCTGCTGCTGTTGGAGATGACAACAACAACAGCAGCAACAACAACAATATTCATGCACTGTCTCGTATCAAGCTCACAGTCAACCCCACCTGGCCTCTCTCCCTCCTCATCACAGAAGACCTCCTGAATCTTCACTCTGAGCTCGCTACATTCATCTCTCAACTACGATGGGTTGATATGTCTATGCAGAGTCTGAGATACAGTTCTTGGAAGGATCACACTACCACTATTCCTATGAATCATCGTCATTCTCCTATGAAGAAGAAGAAAAGTATTACCACTACCACTAGTAGTAGTACCAGTCATCATCAAGAGCACTACATGTTCCACCTGGCCAGTGCATCATTACGTCATGTTATTAGTAGGGCTGCAGCTGCTGGAATATGGCTTGATAATGCACTCATGTCTCTTGATGAGATAAGTCTAGGTACTGGTGTCAATGGTGATGGTGGTGGTGGTACTGCAATGCATATGGTGAGAGATGCCTATTGTGCTGCAGTGAGAAGATACTGCTTATTAGGGAAGGAGTCTTCATCTAGATTGGCAAAGGATGCGTTGATGAAGTCATTAGATGCTGCATTGCAGCATTGTAGGTTGATGTCGGGTTTGAAAAGAGTGAAGGAACAGATTGATGCTGTGGATGCTGGCTTGCAGCAAGTTGGTGGGTTGGAGGAGGAGGAGAAAGAGGACAAAAGTGATGTGGAGGATGAAGAAGAGGAAGAAGAAGGATATGTATCTGATACTAAAGAGGAGGAGGAGGGTGAATTGAAACAGCAGCAAGAACAGTATGGAGTGGCTCTGGCCGAGCTGCACAGGAAGAAGAAGATGCTGGAAGAGGATCTGCACTCTATTGCAGTAGAGTTTGGAAACAGACATAGATTACTGCTGAGGGTGCTGAGGACTAAGTCTGAAGAAGCTGGAGGACATGTTGAGGAAATGAGGGCCTTTTTGGCTGCTATTGATTTCAATTCTGCTCTGTAAAACGAGAGAAGGGAATGTGGCGAGGAGACAGGCGCGGCCAGACGGAGAAAATGTGGTGAGGTCAACCATTCGAGTAGAAGAAGCAGGACGTCTGGACACAAAATCATTGATATTGAAGCGTATGTATATCTGTGAAGAATCGTTATATTAAAAGAATTTAGTAACCTGGAGGAAGAGTGGTACCGAAGGGGTGAAAATTGCGATTTATTCCGATTCCTTTTCGAAAAAGGAGGGTTAATGTATCTTATCTGTCGGAATGAAAGCATTATCAAGTAGTACATGTTTGGAAAGAATCAGCTTTTGTGGCTGGCACGTCACTTCGACACCTAAAATCCATCAAAAACAGATTATTACAAAAGACACTATTCTTCGACTGCACAAATGCAACCCCAAACCAGTCTGGCCTGAAATACACCACGTAACTTCTTACCAAACGAGAGATACTAGCGTAGCATCTATTCAGAGTGACTCATTTCCACAGCAACCCATGTCCCCACCGTCTCCGGACATCGTCTCAACCCCCACCGTCTGGACTCGATACATTGCCGAAACTCTCCTACCAACCCGCCACGGCAAGTTTAGATTGAGAGGATACAGACACACAACAGATGGTGGTATCACCTTCACAGAACCGAGTGCCATCATCAGCGGTAGCGTCGACAGTTGTTCAGATGTCATTGTCCGAGTCCACGACGCCTGTTTCACCAGCGAAGTCCTCGGCTCCCTAAAATGCGATTGCAGAGAACAGTTAGAACTAGCCTTAGAATCTATCCAAAACACACCTCCTGGTATTGTTATCTACCTCCAACAGGAAGGCAGAGGCATCGGACTAGCCAACAAAATAGCAGCGTACGCCCTTCAAGAAAAGGGGCTCGACACGGTAGACGCTAACAGAGCCCTGGGCCTTCCAGATGACTGCAGGGAGTACAGTGCAGTGAAGCATATATTGGAGGAGTTGGGGGTGAAGAGTATTAGACTGATGACTAATAATCCCAGAAAAATGACGGAACTGGAAGGACTGGGGATTACAGTGACAGGGAGACTTCCCTGTATTGTGAAATCACAGAAATATAACCAAGGGTACTTGTCGGCGAAACAAAGGAGGATGAGGCATATGCTGGGGAGCTGGGATGAGCCTGATACTGATAATATTGTTAATAGTAGTGCGAGCGGTGGTAGTAGTAGTAGTAGTGGTAGTAGTGGTAATGGTGGTGTTGTGAGGCCAAGAGATGCAGATTTGGATGGTTCTTTCTGTTTTTGGAACCATGAAGGAGAGCCTGGACCTGCTGGTATACCTTTACAGCCTATAGGTAATGTTGTTTTGAAGCAACAACAAGATAATAGTAATAATGTTCAGAAAAAAAGGGGAAAGCAGTAGTAGCACATCCTTCCAATCATGTAATGTCACATAGAAAGTACAGATTTTTAAACAGATACATAGGGACAGATAAGACAGTACATGCAATGATTTCAATTAGATGTTGCGGGGAAAAATACTGGTATTAATAAATTTAGAGAGAGGTACTATTGATATTGAGAAGGAGAGATCTGATTCTATATACAGATATAGATATAGATATACTATTGCTGCTTCTGGTCAGGTTTTTTCTCATCTATATTGCTATTCTTTCCATTCCTACTCCTACTCCCAGCAGCAGCAGCAGCAGCTTCTTCTTTATTACTCTGAACCATGGCATTCCTCAACTGCAGCAATTGACTAGATCTGCTCAGTGTCAGCATGGCTGGTTTGAGGTTATTCTCTGCTATCACTGCTTGTATGCTTTCCTTAGCACACTGTATTTCTCTCAATAAAGTTGCTACTGGAACCACCCAAACCAATCTATCATCTATTAATGATGATCTGTCTTCAATATTCTCTTCTTCTTCTTCTTCTCTTTGTTGTCGTTGTTGAGGTACCACATTGCCATTGATTGGATAATCTTTTTCTATCTCTTCTTCCTCCCCGTGTGCACTGCTATCATCCCCCATTTCATCTCCATCACTCTCACTCTCACTCTCTCTCACTCTTTGTCTATGAGATACAGTACCATCAATGCTAATCCTTTGTAAGTTATCATTAGTTGCAACAATCACTTGGGGATGCCCTCTATCCAACCATACCTTCACTTGAGATTGTATATAAGAATCTGCTTCCTGGTCTCCACAGTACGCTACAATCACACCCGTGATGAGCTTCTCTTCCACCACACCTTGTGCTGGCCCTCCTATTGCATCAACAGCAGCTACCACTAATACCCCTCTATGTTTAGCATACTCTCCTAAGTCTCGTAATAGGACGTCTCTAGCTGTAGAGAGATCTCCTTGCATCATGAAGGACTTGGTGGCAGCCCAAGAATAAAGGACATTGTAGACATCTACCAGCAGAACAGGAGGGTATTGACGCCTGGCTGTGTGGTGAAGACTGGAGAGAGTGAAAGATTTGGATTGTCTGAGACGGAATCTGCTGAGCTCTTCTTCTTCTTTTTCTTGCTGGAGTTTGATGTCTTCTGGGGATTGTTTTTCTTTTCTATAACTTTTGACTGGAGGGCCGTTCTGTTGATGTTGTTGTCTGAAGGATTGTCTTTGGAGTTCTTGTTGTTTTTTGGCATATCTGATTTGGTGTCTTACGGAGATGAGGCTTTGGGTTGTGACTCTAGGAGAACCAGCAATCTGAAAAGAGGAGGAGAGCAGGGTAGAATATGGCGGGGAGGGAGGTGGGGCGTCGGGGGAAGAAGAAGAAGACGGAGATGGAGGCGATTCGTCCTTGGGCTTGCGACGTTTCTTTCCATCACCTTTCCTGCCAGCAATGATTATCAATCTGTGTGGTATGCATGCGTGTCTTGGATGGCAACGAGGTGAGGAGCCACTAAGAAGTGAAGAAAAGCTCATGTCAAAACAAACTTTCCAATTTCAATTTGAAATTGGTATCTTCGAGTGCATCCTTTGCTTAGAATTTCTATTTTATTAAGTACATTATATTCATTCAATGATGTCTTGAATCCTATAGGTTGGTAACAATGCCTCAAATTGCTTCAAAACTCCATCTTTTACCCCTGCTCTGGTGGTCCACACAGAACAGGAGAGGTAGAAAATGGAGGAGGGCCATGACCAGGGAAACATTCCATCCAATTGTAATCAATTGAAAGACCAGAATCTAAAGCTCTTATTTAGTATCCCCTTTCGGAATAAGTGCATTTCATTGAAATTTCAATGAACTTGAATCTGATCAAAAATCCCAGCAATCTTCAAGTTTGCAAGGCCAACAGGCGCACTGCACTTGCCATCACCACCACATTGATCCCGACAATGTCATCTTTATCTAATGCACCAGCTAAAGCAGTCCCAGAACTCCCACTCGTCCCTACCACCACATTCCCGACTGGTGGTCTTGAAATCAGCCGGGTGATTAAGGGTTGTTGGCAGCTGAGTGGGGGTCATGCAGGGGAGCACGAAACAGACAGAACCTCTGGCAATGCAGCTGTAGAAGACTTTCAGAAGTTTGCGGCTGCTGGCATCACTACTTTTGACACTGCTGACATCTATGGTCCTTCAGAAGGTCTCATTGGCAAGTACCTTGCAGCTACCACCAAATCATCATCTGCTCCCCCCGTCACAGTGCTCACCAAGTTTTGTTGCTTTGGTGATAGCATGAGAAAAGCAGCCGACTTTAAATTTGTTGAGAATAGCATTGAAACCAGTAGAAAGAGACTAGGAGTAGACACCATTCCTTTAATTCAATTTTATTGGCATGATTATCAAAATAAAACTTACATTCAGGCCGCTCAACATCTGCAGACACTCAAGAATAAAGGTAAAATTAGGTCAATTGGTGTGACAAACTTTGACGTCCCCAGAATGAAGGAAATGATGGATGCAGGCATGGAAATAGTCAGTAACCAGGTACAATATTCCTTGTTGGATAGGAGACCTGAAAATGCAATGGTCCAGTATTGCAAGGACAACGGTATCGTGCTGCTCCCATATGGAGTAACAGCCGGTGGCTTCCTCAGTGACAAGTACCTGGGGGTGAACGTTAGTGATGTTAAAGTCAATACATACTCCAAATCCAAATATGCTAGTGTTCTTAATGAATTTGGAGGATGGGGACCTCTCCAAGAGCTCCTTCAGGTATTACACTCCATTGCAGAGAAACACAGCAGCAGCAGCAGCAGCAGCAGCAGCAATGATGGTAGTAGTAGTAGTATTTCCATTGCGGATGTGGCCCAGAAATGGGTGCTAGATAAACCAACAGTGGCAGGTGTTATCATTGGAGCTCGTAATGCTGATCATGTTGATGATCATAGGAGATTGTTTACTTTTGATCTGAGTAGTGAGGATAGGCAGGCTATTGATGCCGTGTTGGCCAAGGGAGGGGCTAGTAAGGGAGATTGTTATTCTTGGGAGAGAGGTGGGGAGTGGTAGATAAATAATAACAATGGAGGGTGGTGGTAAGTAAGGGAGATTTTAAAATTCATTCTGACTTGTGAGTCTTCTTTTTCGAGGTTTTTAAGTTTTAAGTACAAGTAAATACATTCCATTATCTCCCATATGCTCTAGCATGAGTGGATACAAGCTTTGACAAAACAGCAGCCCTACTACTTTGCCCCTGCTGCTGCCCCTGCTGCTGCTGCTGCTGACCACCCGCTTCAGATGATCCCAGATCCATCCCATCCATCATCGCCGTCATCCCAGACTCCCCTGTCCTGTCCCCAGGAGGCACATACTTCCTCCTCATTTTCCCCATATACATCTGTCTGGGCCTTGTAATCCTGCTGACTGGTTCACTGATCATCTCTCTCCACTGAGCACACCACCCAATCGTCCTTGCCACTGCAAAGAGTACGGTAAACATCTCAACTGGGATCCCCAAAGCTGTGAGTACCATACCACTGTAGAAATCTACATTTGGGTAGAGAGATCTTGATTTAAAGTAATCGTCACTGAGGGCATTTTTTTCAAGCTCGATAGCAATGTCAAGCAAGGGATCAAGAGCAGCATTAGCAGCAGCACTGTTGCTATTGTTGTTGGTGGTGTGTTTTCTGGCTTGCAACACTCTATGGGCAGTATCTCTCATCAGCACTGCTCTTGGATCATATGTTTTATAAACCCTATGTCCAAAGCCCATGAGTCTGAATGGATCACTTTTATCCTTGGCCTTTTCAACCATCCTAGGTATAGCAGCAACTCCTCCCATCTTTTCAATCTCAACCAGCATTTCAATCACAGCCTGATTAGCTCCTCCATGAGCTGGTCCCCATAATGCTGCAATTCCACTGGCAATGCATGCAAATGGGTTGGCTTGAGAGCTACCAGCAGTTCTTACTGTAGTTGTAGATGCATTCTGCTCATGATCTAGGTGGAGGATGAAGATGAGTTCCAGTGCCTTGGCAGCTTCAGCTTTGACTTCGTACTTCTCACAAGGAACCGCAAACATCATATGTAGGAAATTCTCTGCATATCCTAAATCATTTCTTGGATAGATAATTGGCTGCCCTATAGATGTTTTATATGCCATGGCTGCCAAGGTAGGCATCTTGGCTATGAGCCGCATGCACGCCTTTAGCTGTGTCTCGGGGTTCTTGACCTCTGCGAGCTCTGAGTAGAAAGCTGATAGACCCCCGACCACTCCGGTACCTGTTGTATGGGGGGGAATAGGGGGGAGGGAGCGGTGGATTAGATGGCTGGGATTTCAATAAAATTTCGTTGAGAATGCCGTTCTTAAACAATGAAACTCACAGATAGCCATTGGATGGGCATCATGACGAAATCCTCTGAAGAATTGGATGAGCTGTTCATTGACCAGAGTATGTTTAGTGATTTCTCTTGAGAAGGCCAGCCGTTCTTTAGGCCCAGGGAGCTCTCCATGGAGCAGAAGGAAGCAGCAGTCGATGAAATCTCCTTGCGTTGCCAGATCTTCTATTGGGTAGCCTCTGTACAGAAGCTCTCCTTTGAGGCCATCTATGTAGGTGATGGATGACTCACAGGAGGCAGTGCTGCCAAAACCTGGGTCGAAGGTGCATATACCAGTGCTGCAGGTAAAGGGAGGGGGGAGGTGAGTGGGGCAACAGGGGTGGGGGACAAGGATGGGCAACGACACACACATACATGGGTTGGAGCTTTCGGATATCCAGGAACTGGCAACCAGCAGAATCAACGAGAACGGGGATAGTAATCTGCTGGCCATCTGGCAAGGTCAAAATTGCCGAAGAAGCAGCGTCGTTCTTGTTTCTTGTTCCCATTATGGTGGATTTGAAATTGTGTATCTTTGGTGTTACTAAGCAACGATCAACAACACGAGCGTCTCTAAGCAGCGATCAAAAACAAGGTTGTTACTAAGAAAGGGTTTAATAAGAGAAGTCTCCTAATTCCCTTCGCCCTTTCCCCAGGCTATTCCCTCTCTGTTGTAAGCGCTCCTGGTTAAGCATTGATGGCAGCACCAATAGCTGAGCTGTAATGATTATGCCGTAGCACCACCAGCAGCAAGAGTAATAGTAATGACTGGTCTGGATATCTTGGGAGCCAAGAAGAGGAGAAAGAACAAGAAGAAGAAGAAGAAGAAGAACCAATCTGACGAGGGAGAGGTGGGTTCAACTGCATGCAACGGCGACGATCTCCGCCCTCTGCTCCGCCGTCGCTCTTCCACGGTTATCCTTAAGATCAAGTATCACTGTTTGGGTTCAAATTTGATGTTTGTGATCCCGAAGGCCAATCATAAATGGTATTAATTGCTTGATGGAATTCTACAGTCACTGTTTCAGCAGATCAAAAGCCAACAATCCATCACATTGGCTCATAATAGCACTAAATCAACCATAGTATCGGTATTACAATGAGGTTTGCAACTATACAAAGTGTGAATCCGTTAGATGCCTCAATTACGTGCATCATTTCAGAACGTTCCCATCCCCGTGACGGGCGCTCCTTCATATCTTGCCACACAAGCACCGCCTTCGCCCCTCCCAAGTCACTCACTATCGGGCCAATTCAATTCAAGAGCCTTCATATTCCCACATCATCGAAACCCATAAAAGCATCAACAACTAAAACTAAAGCCACTTCACCCCTTCCCGAGGTACTTCCTATCTTGTCTCAACTCCAATCATCACCACCACTGCTTCAAGATGCAGCTGCCACGTTGTTTGCAATCATCGGTGCCAGAGCTCTAGTCAAATTCTTTGAAACCCTTAAACAAGAAGACATCATAGATCAAAAACTCAGCAGAAAACTAGTCCACACCCTCGCTGGTCCTCTCTTTCTCCTCACCTGGCCCCTCTTTTCATCTGAACCTTCCGCCCGATTTTTCGCCGCTGTAGTCCCAGCCCTCAATGCCCTCCGCCTCTTCCTCATCGGTACCAAGCTGGTCAACAGCACTAAGACTGTCAAAGCAGTCAGCAGGACGGGTGACCCCACTGAGCTCCTGGGTGGCCCCTTTTATTATGCAATCATCCTCGTGGCCATCACTTTGCTGTGGTGGAGGAATTCTGCCACCGGCCTGCTGGTGGCAGCAGTCATGTGTGGGGGAGATGGGTTGGCAGACATTGCTGGCAGAAGATGGGGCAATGGCCTCTCTCTGCCTTGGAACAGTAATAAAACATGGGCTGGCAGTGTAGCTATGTTGGTAGGAGGATGGGGGTTGGGAGTAGGGTTGATTATGTTGTTTAGTGTGGTGATGGGTTACTTTGAAGTAGTGGGGGGAGGAGATGTGTGGGCAATGGCGGGGAGGGTGGGTGTGATTTCATTGGTGGCAACTGTCATTGAAAGTCTGCCTATAAATAAAGTGGTGGACGATAACTTGTCAGTTCCACTGGTGGCTGCTGTTATGGGATCTCTGCTTTTAAGAGAGCTACCACCCACACTAAGACTGTTCTTGCAGTGAGTAGCTATTCAGTGTTGTGTAGTTCTCTCTCTCTCTCTCTCTCTATTTCTTTGTCTATATGTGTATGTGTAAGTGTATGAATGCTAATCTTTACTTACAAGTAAATAAAGCTTGCTGTATACATATGTTCAAGATTGCTATCAAAGCCAAAACACATAGAAATGATAAATTGAAATGGGGTCAAAATGAAAAAAGTCAAAAATATTGCAGATTGGAATTTTAACCTACCTACCTACATGCATGTTCTCTGCATCAGAAGATATTCATACAAATAATCAAAAACATTAACTACTACTACATACACTACTATTCATGTGGGGGGGATGCACATGACACATCAAAATTGTCTTATCTATCAAAATGACATTCTCTAATTCATTAAAAGAACAAAATCATCATTATTTCTGCATTCCAGGCCAGTTCTTATATGCAGACAGGCAACCAGATACAAGACCAGCAGACGCCAGCACCGTTCTATTTCCAAACACCCCGCCACCACCTCTACCATCTCTCAAGTCTGCCACCGCCATCAATGCATCAGCAAAGTCTTGTATCAACTTTAGTTTCCTTATAGTGGTCTTGGCACTATGCATCTTAATCTCTTCCAGTAATGGAATATCCTTCTCGTCCACCGGAGCCCCTGGAACACCTCCTCCTCCTCCTCTGGCAACCCTCCTCCTCTCTAGTTCTTGCACCAGCTCCATCTGACGGTCCAATAAATACTGGATTCTTAATACACCCAGCCATACAGATCCAATGTAACCTACTAGCTCTCCCATGGCACTGATCTTACCTAGAGGACGGCTGTAGCGGTCAGGGAGGAGGCCTGTTTTGACCAGCCATTGGAATTGTTCAGTGAAATAATAGACGAATTCACCGGCGTTGGCAATGAGGTGGAGTTTTGCATGAGGGGCGCTGACTGGGTGTTTTCTAATGGCATTGATGTTTTGCAGGAATTTACCTAGACGGTAGGCTTTTCTATTGGTGGTGGTGGTGGTGGTGGGTGGTGTGGTGTGTTGTGGTATG
>Ga0114919_10000747_pt1 | contig 25673 bp, 23 predicted proteins | sample BlataG_FD_88682 | JGI IMG/M metagenome (GOLD analysis project Ga0114919, IMG submission 88682) | Deep subsurface microbial communities from Black Sea to uncover new lineages of life (NeLLi) - Black_00105 metaG | ecosystem: Environmental > Aquatic > Marine > Oceanic > Sediment | place: Atlantic... | reverse complement strand
TGTCGCAAGTTCCAATGGATGCATGTCTCAAGTTTGTCGCAAGTTGTGTCGCAAGTTTGTCGCAAGTTCAGCTGCTCCCAGCAAAGGGCGGGCACGGTCCTGAGACTTCATATTGAAACCTCCTCCCGTTTATGTAGTTCGATATTCTTAACACGCACATTGCCGGTCATGAGGTAGTGGAGGAGGGATTGGAACATTCCCTTAAGCACATTTGCGAGATTGATCTCTGCATCAATCTTGGCACTGGCTACATCTAGTTCCTTTGCAATATGTTCTTATTCGAAGAGCGGTGGACATGGAACGCAAAACGAAGATAATTGCGCCTTAGTAATATTGGGAAATGTCGATCCTCCAGCAGTGGCTAGCGTGAGGATATCCTCACCGATTTTCTCCAAGAGAAAACATAAATATCCTTTGTCAGCAATCCCTTTAGGCCGGTCGTCTTTTGGGCGATGACGGACCAGCGGGAGAGCTGAGGGATAAAAAAGCGGACGAGCTTGTGGTCCTGCTCGACGAGTTTCAGAGCCTTCTCCTCATCGCCGAACTCACGGGCGAGATGGGAGATTTCATCCTCGAACACATCCGACAGCCGCTTGAGGAAGACCAGGGGCAGGATGTAGTCCTTGAATTTCGGAGCATCGAGGGGGCCGCGAATCTGGCAGGCGGCGTCCCAGAGCCAGTTTTCAATATTGGTGCTCTCCTCGGCCATTTAGAAATCTCTCTCCCAGGCTTTAGCGTACTTGCATTCTTGAACTGCTGTCGGCACTTATATTCAATATAGCCGTCTGTATGCTACACTCTCTTCATGGCGAGGCTCAACACGTGTTGAACTCCAGCGCAAAGTGCCATTGCAGCTTACAAGCGCCGTTGCTTCCGCGATGTATGGGTAAAACATGCCACTTCTGATCGACGGCCACAATCTGATCGGCGCCGGCGTTTTCAGCGACATCAGCCTCAGTGATGAGGATGATGAAGAAAAGCTGGTAGCACGCCTTCGGGTATTCAAGGGCCGCTATAAGGGCCAGATAAGGGTGGTCTTCGACCGTGGTATCGTTGAGGGACGGGACCAGGCGATGAGCGGGGGCGGGATCGAGGTGATCTTTGCCAGAGACCCTCATGAAGCGGATGACCTTATACTGCGGCGCATCCAGGGGCGAGAGCCCGGCCTTGTAGTGGTGACAAACGACGCGGCGCTGTGCAGGGAGGCGGCGGACCATGGTGTGGAGACCTGGACTGCGGAGCGGTTCGCGCAGCGTATGGCAAGACCAGGGATGGATTCCACACGCAGGCCACAGGACCCCGGCGAAGAGATAGACGTTAAACTGACCCCGGAGCAGGTTGAGGATTGGATGGAGCTATTCGGAGGCGAAGATCAATAAGTCCGGAGTTTCCCGTTCCGGCACTTCAGGTGTCCCGGCATCAGAGAGGATGACCATATGAGTGAGCAACGACCGCCTGTTTACCCGTACATACCCAATTCCGTTCCCGAGGTGAAGGAACAGATGCTGAGGGAAGTCGGGGCCGAAAGTGTGGAGGAGTTTTTCGAGGATATCCCCGACAGTCTGAGGTTGAAGGGAAAGATGAACCTGCCCGAGCCGCTTCTCTCCGAGCAGGCCCTGAAGAGGCATGTAGAGGGCATCCTGGCCAGGAATACAACCGCACGCGAGAATCTCAACTTCCTGGGCGCCGGATGCTGGCAGCACCACGTCCCTGCGGTGTGCGACGAGGTGAACAGACGAGGCGAGTTCCTGACTGCTTACGCCGGCGAACCTTATGACGATCATGGGAGGTTCCAGACTCTTTTCGAATATGCCAGCATGATGGGGGAACTCCTGAACATGGATGTCGTGAATGTTCCCGTCTACGACGGTCTTCAGGCGGCGGCCACGTCTCTCTGCATGGCAACACGTATCACAGGCCGCCGCCACGCCCTGGTCTCAAAGGCCATCGGCGCCGAGAAGCTGTCGAAGATCAGGGATTACTGCAGGCCGTCGGCCGATATAGAGCTCGTTGGCTTCGAAGCGGAGACGGGGCAACTGGACCTCGGGGAGCTAAAGGGGCGGTTATCCTCGGATACCGCCGCCCTCTTCCTGGGCAACCCCTCCTACCTCGGCACTATCGAGCAGGCGGGAGGGGAGATTGCGGATATTGCGCACGAGCAGGGCGCCCTCCTGATTGTCGACGTCGATCCGATATCCCTTGGTGTGCTTACCCCGCCGGCCGATTACGGTGCCGACATCGTGTGTGGCGACATACAGCCCCTTGGGATGCACATGCAGTTCGGTGGTGGCCAGGCGGGGTTCATCGCTACCCGCGACGACGAGGAGTTCGTTATGGAATACCCCTCCCGTCTCTTCGGGATAGCTCCTACCAGAGTTGAGGGGGAATACGGCTTCGGCGACGTGGCCTATGAAAGGACTTCCTTCGCGGTCCGTGAGGAGGGCAGGGAGTGGGTCGGCACGGCGGCTGCGCTGTGGGGAATCACTGCCGGCGTTTACCTGGCTCTGATGGGACCGCAGGGGATGGCCGAAATCGGCGAGGGGATCATGGCGCGTGCCCGGTACGCCATGCTGGAACTCGACACGATCGAGGGCGTCAAGGCTCCTCTCTTCTCCACGCCCCATTTCAAGGAGTTCGTGGTCAACTTCGACGGCACCGGAAGGTCGGTGGCGGAAATAAACAGGGCCCTTCTGGCGGGGGGGATCTTCGGCGGAAAGGATCTGACACAGGAGTATCCCGAACTGGGCAGCAGCGCCCTTTACTCTGTCACCGAGGTACACAGCAGGCAGGATATAGACAGGCTTATAGAAGCTTTGAGGGAGGAGGTGGCCTGAGATGGGACAGAGAGATATCACGAAGGAGCGCTACAGAGACGGGAAACCCGTACTCCGCCGCTTCCACCAGGCAAGGTGGGATGAGCCGATAATCTTCGAGCTGAGCCGCGCCGGCCAGAGGGGGATACTCGTGCCGGAGTTGGAGGAGGAGATCCGGGCCAGGGCCGGCGATGTTCTGGCCGACCTGCCCGATGGTATGAGGAGGAAAGATCCACCGGCCCTGCCCGAACTCTCCCAGCCACAGGTGGTCAGGCACTATGCCCGCCTCTCCCAGGAGAACCTGGGTGCCGACCTGAACGTAGACATCGGCCAGGGTACCTGCACGATGAAGTACAGCCCCAAGATCAACGATCAGCTTGCTGCAAACCCGAAGCTGCTCGACCTCCACCCCTTCCAGGATGAAGAGACAGTGCAGGGAATCCTGGAGGTGATGTATGAGTTCGAGCAGATACTGAAGGAGATCTCGGGGCTCGACCGCTTTTCTCTGCAGCCAGGGGCGGGCTCGGCGGCGATCTATGCGAACGTCTCGATAATCAGGGCATATCACGAAGCCGGGGGTGAATCGAAGCAGCGGGATGAGATAATCACCACGATCTTCTCCCATCCCTCCAACGCGGCGTGCGCCAAAACTGCCGGCTACAGGGTTATAACCCTCTACCCGGACGATGACGGCTACCCCGATCTGGATGCGCTCAAGGCCGCGGTATCGGAGCGCACCGCCGGCCTTCTTATCACGAATCCGGAGGATACCGGGATATACAACCCGAAGATCGCCGAGTTCGTGGATATTGTTCACGGGGCCGGAGGACTCTGCTCATACGACCAGGCCAATGCCAACGGGGTACTGGGGATCACCAGGGCCCGCGAGGCCGACTTCGACCTTTGCCACTTCAACCTCCATAAAACCTTCTCGACCCCGCACGGCTGCGGCGGTCCGGCCGTAGGCGCCACAGGCGTGAAAGAAGAACTGGCCCGCTTCCTGCCGGTTCCGCTGGTGGAGTATGACGGCGAGAGATACAGGCTCGACTACGACTTGGCCGACAGCATCGGCAAAGTAGGCTCCTTCCACGGTGTGCCGGCGGTAGTTGTGAAGGCCTATGCGTGGGCAATGAGCCTTGGGGCCGACGGCCTGAGGGAGGTCGCCGGAATAGCCGTTCTCAACAATAACTACCTGCTCAAAAAGATGCTCGAGATCCCGGGTCTCAGCGTCCCATACGCGAAGGGCAAGCGCCGGATCGAGCAGATCAGGTACAGCTGGGAGAAGCTGGCCGAGGAGACCGGTGTCCACTCCGAGGAGCTGGGCATCCGGGCCGCTGACTTCGGCGTGCACTACTGGACCAGTCACCATCCCTTCGTCGTTCCCGAGCCATGCACCCTGGAGCCGACCGAATCGTACTCGAAGGATGAGCTGGACGAGTACGTGGCGATCATAGCGCACGTTGCAGGGGAGGCTTACACCGATCCCGAGATCGTAAAGAGCGCCCCTCACAACAGCACCGTCCACACCATTGAGCACGAACCCTTCGACGACCCGTCGCAGTGGGCCGTGACGTGGAGGGCCTTCCGCAGGAAGGTGGGCGGTGACTGAGGCGGCCGGCAGGTGTCCGAAACTGGGGTTGATTGTCAATCCCGTTGCGGGGTTGGGCGGCAGGGTCGGTCTGAAGGGAAGCGACGGGGAGGAGATTCAGAAGAGGGCGCTGGAGCTGGGGGCCGTGCCCGGGGCACAGGGGCGGGCGGCCCAAGCCCTGGAGAGGGTGGGCAGTATCGTGCACACCGACATTATTACCTGGCCGGTGGAGATGGGAGAGGATGTGGCGAAGGGGTGCGGCCTGGATCCCACCGTCGTCGGTTCGATCGAACCGGGCAGAACGAGTGCGGAGGATACCAGGCACGCGGCCGCCGGAATGCTGCAGGCCGGGGTGGACCTGCTCCTCTTCGCGGGTGGCGACGGCACGGCGAGGGATATATGCGATGCTGTCGGCTCCGAGGTGCCCGTGCTCGGCATCCCCGCCGGAGTGAAGATCCATTCCGCGGCCTTTGCCACGACACCTCTGGCCGCAGGAGATCTTGCATCGCTCTACCTGCAGGGAAGGGTATCCGCGCTCAGGGAGGCCGAGGTCATCGATATCGACGAGGAAGCACTGCGGGGCGGTGATATCACGGTGCGGCTATTCGGTTACCTGAAGGTCCCTTTCAGGACGAGCCTGATCCAGAGCCTCAAGAGCGCCAGCGGTCCAGGTGAGAAGGCGGCCATGCAGGCGATAGCGGCCGCCGTGGTCGAAGTGATGGAGAAGGGAGTCCCCTACATCATCGGGCCGGGAACCACCACAAGAGAGATTATGACCGGCCTGGGGCTGGGGAAGACCCTTGTCGGGGTGGATGTCGTTGAGGATGGCAGGATTGCAGCGACCGATGCCAACGAGTCACAGATCCTGTCACTCATCGCGGGTCGCCGGGCTGTTATAGTGGTCACTCCCATAGGCGGCCAGGGCTGCATCTTCGGCAGGGGAAATCAGCAGATCAGCCCCGAGGTCATCAGGCGGGTGGGCAGGGAGAACATCATCGTAGTCGGCACGCCGGATAAACTCAACACGCTGGCCGGGCGCCCCCTCTGGGTTGACACCGGCGACAGGGAGGTTGACGGGATGCTGTGTGGCCACTACAGGGTGGTGACAGGCTACAACGAAGAGGCTATCTGCAGGGTATCGGGCTGATGCAATCCTGGAAACAGTTCGCGACGTTTATTTCAGGCTCTTAAGGGCAAGGAGATGATTATGGGTACTCTCGAAGGGAAGGGGGCTCTGATTACAGGCGCCGCCTCGGGTATAGGCAGAGCGACCGCTCTGCTCTTTGCACGGGAGGGCGCGGCGGTCGCCATCGCCGATATCGACCGTGAAGGTGGAGAATCGGTAGTAGAGACCATCGCCGGGCAGGGCGGCAGCGCCGTCTTCATACCCTGTGATGTATCTGTAGCTGAAGACTGTAATCGTGCTGTGGAGCGGACGGTTCAGAAGTTCGGCAGACTCGATATCCTCTTCAACAACGCCGGAATCATCCGGCGCGCCACGGTGCCGGATACCACCGAGGAGGAATGGGACCGGGCGATGGCCGTGAATTCAAAATCGGTCTTCCTGATGTGCAGGTACGCCATTCCGGTCATGGCCCGTGCGGGTGGGGGAGTGATTATCAATACGGCCTCCGGCTGGGGACTTGTCGGTGGCCGCAGAGCCGCTTCCTACTGCGCCTCGAAAGGGGCGGTTGTTCAGCTCACCAGGGCGATGGCGCTCGACCATGGCGAGCAGAATATCAGGGTGAACTGCATCTGCCCCGGTGATACCGATACACCGATGCTGCAGGAGGAGGCGCGTCAGCTGGAGCTGCCCCCGGTGGAATTCGTGGCCGGTGCGGCAGACCGGCCGCTCAAACGTGTGGGATCTCCGGAAGATATAGCCCGGGCGGTCCTCTACCTTGCCAGCGACGCTTCCTCTTTCGTCACAGGAACGACGCTGGTCGTGGACGGGGGTGGGCTGGCGGGTTAGCTGGTATTGCTACTGTCCTGCGAATCGTGCCTGCGCTTAATTTTCTCCGCATATTCCGGGTAGTGTTTTTGCATACAGTCGGGGCATAGCCCGTGGCTGAAAACTGCTTCGGAATGTTCTTTTATATATTCCTCTATCTGGCTCCAGTAGCCCTTGTCATCCCGGACTTTCTTGCAGTGGCTGCAGATAGGCAGCATTCCACTCAGGACTCTGACTTCCGCCAGGGCTTCCTCGACTTTTTCCTGAAGAATAAGTTCCCTCCGGCGCAGGCTGTGGATGCGCCGCCTGTAAATCATATAGGTCAAGGCCAGCAGTGTCAGGATCGAGGCCAGCGGGAACCATATTGTCTCGTAGAATGCATACCGCAGCCTGAAGTCGACGAAAGCTCCGGTCTCATTCCACACTTTGTCGCTGCTGGCGGCTATCGCCCTGAACCGGTAATCACCGGGAGGTACTCTGGTATACTGCGCTATCCGGTTCCCTCCGGCTTCAACCCAATCGGTTTCGAAACCCTCCAGCCTGTAGCGGTAGCGGACCTTTTCTGGTGAAATGAAGCTCAGGGCCGTATAGTGAAACTCCAGCCGTTTCCTGCGTGGTGGCAGGATCGGTACGGAAGAGAGATTGATTTCTTCGTTGTCGACAATGAAGCTCTCCACGACTACCTGAGGCGGTGTCAGGTTGAGAGGCAGATTTGATGGATCGACCAGCACCACGCCTTTGAGGGTCGGGAACCATAGTGTTGGATCACCGGGGGGTTTGAAACCGGCCGGATGTCCGCCGTTGCATTCGCGGCTGCGCATCCCGTCCGACTCATCGAAGGCAAGGCACTCGATCCTGGTGCGCCTTCCCTCCGCGAAGTCGTCAAGATCCTGCCGGGCCACGGCAAATATGCCCTTGTTGCAGCTCATCCAGAGGCTACCGGCGTCATCCTCCAGGATCTGGTATATAGAGTCACTGACAAGACCGTCACGGCTGGTATAGGCGGTGAATTATCCGTCCCTGTACCGGTTTAACCCGCCGCCGTAGGTGCCTATCCACAGTGTCCCGTCACTCGACTCGCAGATCGTCCTGACGAAGTTGTGCGACATGCCGTCAGACGTGGTGTATGTGATGAAGCGACCCTCCCGCAGTACGCTGAGCCCGCTGTAGGTCCCGACCAAGAGATTTCCTTCACGGTCCTGGTGGATGGCCCGAACGGCCGAATGGGGGGGAAGCCCGAGGTCTTCCCCGAAAGGAACCAATCTGCCCTCCTGCAATCGGTAGAGACCCTCTCCATCAGTGCCGACCCAGATGGTACCCTCCCGATCCTCGCTTACCACTCTAATCGGGGCATTGGGAAGTCCGTCCCGGGCCGAAAAGGTGATCATTTGCCCTTCCGCGTACTTGTAGAGACCCTCATCGGTGCCTATCCAGAGGCTGCCCCTGCGGTCTTCCAGGAGCGTCCTTATCCGTATGGATCCCACGAGAGAACCGGACACGACCTGATGAAACCTGCCATTTTCGAAACGGTCGATATCTCCGGTGTAAGATCCGGCCCACATCCCTCCTCCACTGGCTGGCGCAATTGTGTATACGAAGTCGTTCGAAAGGCCGTGGAACGTGGTGAACGTGGTTACCTTCGCTTCACTCAGCTGGTTCAGACCACCGCCGTGTGTCCCTATCCAGAGGGAGCCTTCCCGGTCCACAAGCAGTGAGGCCACCATGTCGCTGGGGAGACCGTGCCGTGTTGTAAAGGAGCTGAACCGCCTGTCCCTCAGTCGGCTCAGGCCGCCGGTCGTTCCTATCCAGACATTTCCCTCTCTGTCCACATGAAGGGATTGCACACTGTTATTGCAGAGGCCGTCCGCGACAGTATAGGTCTCTACGCGGTCCTCGTAGACACGGTTCAAGCCGGCGTTCGTACCTGCCCAGATAACACCCGCGGGACCCTCTGCCAGGGCTGTGACATCGTCCCCCGCCAGGCCGCTCACACCTGCGAAGGAGTCGAGCTCACCCCGCTGCAACACGGCGAGTCCGGCCGAGGTGCCCGCCCACACATTTCCCGCCCTGTCAACCAGGAGGCTCTGGATCTGGTTGCTGGGGAGCCCCTCTGCCGTCGTATAGGAGAAAAACCGGCCTTCCTCCATGTGATTCACACCGCTGTCGAAAGTACCTATCCAGAGCCCACCCCGGCCGTCGTAAGCCAGGCTGGTCACAGTATCGCTCGACAGCCCGTCGCCTGTTGTATAAGGGACAGCCTTCTTATACTTTAAACGGATGATACCACCTCCGTAGGCTCCGGCCCACAGCTCGCCGTCGCCGCCTTCCACGAGTGCGGTTATATGGTTATTCGTGATCCCCGGAGTGTTGGAGCGGTCAAAAACTTCGAAATGGATACCGTCGAAGCGGACTATTCCCTCCTGGGTGCCGAGCCACAGGTAACCTTCCCGGGTCTGTACAATCGCCTGTACAGAATTCTGTGGAAGGCCTTCCTGCCAGTTGGCGTGACTGTACTGGTCGAGTTTCTTCCGCGGATCGAGATGAAGTGGAAACTCGATATCCATTTGGCCTGCGGTTTCCTCTCCCTCGGCCAGAGGAGGGAATCGCTCTTCTGGAGCTGAAGAGCAGGCAGCCGATGTGATTATCAGAAATGCTGCAGCCAAAAGCCGGAACATGCTACCCCCTTCCAAATACATTGTCCCGTTCCTATTATGTTCTCATACTTACCTCCACCCGGATGGTAAATGCAAGGTCGGTCGGTTGAGCGGATGAGTGAAAACAGAAAGTCGATAAGGTACAGGAAGGGTCTAGGGTTCAGGGAAGAGGTTGAGCCCCAGCTCCGGGCCCACTACCAGAGCGCGCTCGTGGATTACATCCGCGCCAGCGGAAACCGGCTCGTGATCGGGGATCTGTCGATTCATCTGGCAAAGGAGTTCGGTTTCTGCTACGGAGTCGACCGGGCCGTAGAGTACGCATATGAGACGCGCAGAAGGTTCCCTGAAAGGCGTGTCTGGCTGATAGGAGAGATCATCCACAATCCTCACGTAAACGAGAGGATGCTCGAGATGGGCATCCAGTTCCTCTTCGGCAGATATGCTGACGGAGGCGGCTACGACGCGGTTTCCAGAGATGACGTGGTGATCCTGCCCGCATTCGGCCTTCCGATAGAGGATATGGAGCGCCTGCGCAAGATTGGCTGCGACCTGGTGGATACGACCTGTGGGTCGGTAATAGTGGTCTGGAAGAATGTGGAGCGGTACGCCCGTGATGATTTCACGAGCATTATCCATGGGAAGTTCTATCACGAGGAGACCATGGCGACGGCCAGCCGCGCCACCGAGAACGGGGGCCACTACCTCATTCTTCGTGATATGAAGGAGACGCAGCTGGTCTGCGACTACATCCGTGGCAGGGGGATAGAGAGGGAGAGCTTTATCGAGCGTTTCGAGATGGCGATCTCCCCCGGATTCGACCCGGATGCCCATCTGGAGCGGCTGGGGCTGGCCAATCAGACCACTATGCTGATGAGTGAATCACTGCAGGTGGCCGAGGCGCTGCGCCGTGCCATGGTGGACCGCTACGGTGAAGAGGTTACACGCGAATCCTTCCGCAACTTTGAGACTATCTGCAGCGCCACACAGGAGAGGCAGGACGCAATCCTGGAACTGCTCGAGCAGCCGCTCGATATCGTACTCGTTATCGGTGGATACAACTCCAGCAATACCAACAATCTCGCCAACATAGCAGGCCGGAAGATGACTACCTACCACGTGAACAGCTCCAGGGGGATTCTGCCGGGTAACGTGATTCACCACAAGCCGGTCGGCGCAAAAGAACCTGTCAGCGAAACGGGGTGGTTGAGACCGGGACAGTTGAGGTTGGGGATTACAGCCGGAGCCTCTACACCCAACAACGAGATCGGGGCCGCAATTATGCGGATTCTGGAGACCCTCGACCTGCAGCCTCCCAAGGAGGCTGTTGCCGGGCAGTAGAGGATTGCCGTAACAGGGGCGGGCTCTCTTCGCCCAGCCGGGTGGGCCACCGCACGAAGAAGGAACCGAACAGTTTCTCGAGACGGGTGGTGTCAACCGGGGTATCCACGCCCTTTTCATAAGAATCCACAGCTTCCCACAGTTCGTCCAGATCCTGCTGGAAGGCCGTACGCTCGTCGGCCGGTATCTGCAGCGCCTTGCCCTGTAACCAGGTCGCCCGTTCGTACCATTTCACGGCCTCGCCGGTCAGCCTGTCCCGCCGGGTAGTTGTATGCATCTTGAACGGGTTTTTTTCAGATTGCTTCCTGTTCATACCACAAAGCTAGTTACAGTAGTTCCTTCATTCAAGGATTACAGACGACGCGAACCCAACCAAAGAGCGAGACGATGCTATGGGCGTTCACTATCAAAACTGGATGGTCGACCTCGGTGCCGAGTTCGGACCCGAGGATATCACGGGCAGGGTGGCGGAGCTGGTTGCTGACTCGGGGATAAGGACAGGCTCTGTCACTGTCGGGTTAGCCGGCTCGACCGGCGCCGTTACTACGATCGAGTACGAGCCGGGCGCGCTGCAGGACCTGCGCAGGGCTGTTGATGGGGTCGCGCCCGCCAACGATGACTACGCACATAACGCCAGGTGGGGTGACGGCAACGGTTTCTCCCACGTCCGTTCGGCACTTCTCAAGACAAGCCTTTCTATCCCGGTTATCGAAGGTAGGCTCTATCTGGGTACATGGCAGCAGGTCGTGGTAATCAACTTCGACAACCGCCCCCGCAAGCGTGAGGTCGGTGCCGTCGTAGTCGGAGACTGAGCACCGGGTATTTTTTCTTAAGCTTCTTTACCCTCCTGCCAGTTAAATAGGTTGAGACCTGTACTTCACTATCCAGTGTCCACCCGGAAATTATTTAACCTTTCCCCGGATCGGTTCGTTGTAAAGGTGGAGGGGGATGAGCCGGATAGGAAACGACACGAGTGACGAGAGCCTTCTGGCAGCTTTCCGGGAGGGCCGCGAAGAGGCCTTCACACAGCTCTTCAGAAGGTACAGCAAGCGCATATTCGGATACGTTCTCGGTATAGTGAGCGACTCCGATATCGCCGATGACGTCACACAGAAAGTGTTCGTCAAGCTGGCCCGTCGTCCTGAGGCGTATTCGCCCATGGCTTCGTTTTCGAGCTGGCTGCACCGGGTCGCCCGGAACGCGGCGCTCGATGCCCTGAAGAGCTGCAGCAGACAGGTGTCACTGGAGGAACTGGGTCACGAAAGCGGGACCTCGATCCAGGATCCGTTCAATACGATCCAGCCGCTTCTCTTTACGGCGATCCAGAAGCTGGAGGGTGCTCAGCGGGAGGCACTGGTACTGAGAGAGTACAGTGAGCTTCGTTACAGTGAGATCGCGGAAATCACCGGACGTACTCTCGCCACCGTCAAGCAGGACATCTTCCAGGCCCGCCAGTTCCTGAGGAAGGAGCTGGCGCCGTACCTGGAAAGGACGGAAATCAGATGAGCCACGACCACTGGGAAGAACTGAGCAGCCGCTACCGCGACGGAGATCTGGATCCCCACGAGCGATCTCGGTTCGAGGAACACCTCGAGCAATGCGAGGCGTGCCGCAGGGCCGCTGAGACAGACGCTCTTGCCGGTAAGGGCCTCCACACCCTGATCGACCACGAGTACCCGGATGATCTCGAATCCCGCACCATGGCCCGCATACGCACTGCGGATTCCCCCTCCAGGGCCGGATCGGAAAGCTGGGGCTCGAGGGTGCGGACATGGTTCCGCCACGGCGAGTTCACGATCCCCGTTCCGGTCGCCATGGCTGCCGCGGTTCTGCTGCTGGTATTTGGAGCCCTCATTCTCAGGGTGATGGCACCAGGCGGTGCCCGTAGCGGCGGGCAGGCCCTTCTGGTCGGATCTGCCGGAGGCGAGCCGGAATGGATAGAGGTCGACGCGGCCGAAGCGGAGGTGCGCTCGCTGCTCAGGCGGACGCGGACCCTGCTGCTTGCGCTCACCACGGCCGGGCCTGATGAGGAAGGGCGATATCATCTCGAAGCGGAAGAGTCCCTCAGCAGGGACCTGATACAGGAAGTTCGGTGGCTGGAGTCGAGCGATTACCTGGATGAGAGGACGGACATTCTCAGCCTTATACAGGATCTCGAGGTCATCCTGCTTGACGTTTCGACATGGCAGGGCGAGGCGGACGCGGACCGGCTGGCGCTGCTGCGCGGCGGTATCAGCGACCGCTCGCTGATCTACCGGCTCGCCACATACGAACCACTTGTCGGCGGAGACTGAGCCGGATCCTGGAAGGAGATATGACATGAAGGTGTTTTTGTGGATTGCAGTGGGATTGGCTGTAACGACGCTGGGAGGAGCCGGAAAAGGAATAGCTCCCGGCGGAGGGTCTGATTCTGCAGCGCTGTACCGGTCGCCCGAAGCGGTGATCAGCATACAGGACCCGCAGGTTGTTAGACCTCCCAGAGAACGCTATCGCGTCGAGTACGAGGAGATGCGCCGGGCGGCCGAACTCGCCCGGGAGGCCATGCGGGATATTGACATGGAAAGGATCCTGCAGGAGATGGAACTCGCCATGCGGCAGGTCGATCTTGAGAGTCTTCAGGAGAGGCTCCGTGACATCAACTTTGAAATCGACTTCCAGGACCTCCAATTCGACATTCCCGACATCGACTTTGAAATCCCCGACATTGAATTCGACATTCCCGATATCGACGTATGGCCGGAAATAGATGTGAGGGTTCCGCGGTCGCTGCGCATGGGCCGGAGCGGCCGCCTGGAGCTGCTCGAGATGACGTACCAGCAGCAGGGGGATCCGGGGCTGGCGTATTTCAACGAGGCAAAGACCCTCCTCTTCGATCAAAAGTACCGGGAGGCCCGTGAGAAATTCCTCGAGCTGGTGACCGCCTGCGCTAACTCCGCCTATGTTGATGACGCCGAGTTCTGGGCCAGCTATGCCCTTGAGCAGATGAGGGGACGGTCTGAGGCCGCGTTCAAGGCGTACGAAGAGTTCCTGAGGAAACATGAAGAAAGCCCCTTCGTCGAACACGCTCGTGCGAGCATGGTACGGTTGGCCGGCCTCCTCTACAGGCAGGGGATGGAGGAGTACAAGAGGTATATAGAGGAGGCCGGGCAGGATCCGGAGGACGAGATCCGGCTGTATGCACTGCAGGCTCTGGTTCGTATGGAGGATGTGGACGCAGTAGCCGCTATCGAGGCCGTGCTTGCGGACGGTTCCGCCTCCTCGCGTCTCAAACGCGAAGCGGTCGACCTTCTCCGGCGCGAAGAAAATCCGCGTGCGATACAGGTTATGGAGAACACGGCACGTGAGCATGCCGATCCGGATGTCCGCCGACGCGCAATCAGCGCCCTGGGAAGCAGGCGGAGCAAGGAGGCGTTCGATGCGCTTCTCCGTCTCAACGAGAATGAGAGGAGTGTGAATGCGCGACGCTACATCTGCGATGCCGTCGGTTCAATGCGCCGGACCGACTTCGCTGCCGAGGCTGCTGCATTCCTGGCGAGCGTTGTGGAGACCGATCCTGAGGAAGACGTGCGCGAGCAGGCGCTTTCCGAGCTGGTAGGGTTCGAGAGTGCGGTCTCGATGACCCACCTCAAGAGCCTGCTGGACAAGACGACAAATCCCGCCACTCGGCGTCTTGTGCTTTCTGCGATATCGCGCAGCGAGGATCCCGGACGGGTGGATATCCTTGTCCGCGAGATCCGCACGGGGGCGGATGAACGGCTGCGGCAGAATGCCGTCGAGTACCTCGGACGCGTTTCGGGCCCTGAGTCGCTCGACGCCCTGATATCGATCGCCGGCTCCGACCTGCCGGAAGCGGTTCGGGCGAAAGCAGTGGACGAGATAGGTGACTTCGAGGGAAGCAAAGCTACGGCGGCGCTGGTCGAAATCGCAGGCAGCAACGTCCCCGATGCGGTCAGAATCGAAGCCATCGACGAACTGGGTAACAGGCGCGTTCCAGAAGCGTTTTCCGCGCTGAGAGATATTGCAACCGGGCAGAGCGAACGCACCCTGAGGGAAAGAGCACTGTCGGAGCTGCGACAGTGGGGCAGAGATGCCGCCCCGGTGCTGGAGCAGATAGCCCTGAACGACACAGAGAGCAGAATCCGCCGTAGGGCGGTCTCCGCCCTGGGCAGGCTGGAGAACGGGGCTGGATGGGATGCGCTTGTGAAGGTGTACCAGAGTGATGCCGAGAGCAGGATCCGCATCGATGCGCTCGACTACCTGTGGCGTATCAACGAGGAGCGGAGCATCGATACTGTTATCGGTGCGGCAAAGTCGGACCGCGACTCCGATCTCCGCCGGCACGCAGTGCAGCTGCTGGGAAGGAGCGAAAGCGCCAAGGCCAAGCAGGCGTTGCGAGAGATACTGAATATCCCCCCCGCAGAGGTCTTTTAAGATGCGGTTGTCGGGGGCTGCGATCCGTGTCCGTCTCGAGGGACTCGCAGCCGCGGCGTTTGCATTGATTGTTGCGCTGGCTTCGCCGGCCTGGGCCCAGGTAAACGATCTCTCCGGGAGTGGCGGGCTGGTTGGTTCGCGCATCGATGAGGCCCTGCAGAGGGCCGCAGGTGCTGAGGTCAACAGCCGTTTCTATATCATCCTTCGCTTCGATGGTCTGGTGCCGTCTGACGCGGAGGCCGGTAGTGGTGGCACCCTGATGATAAACCGCTACGACGGGTGGATGATGAGCGGGTTCAGCGGGCTGGCTCCCTCCCGCAATGTGTGGGATCAGCTCGAAAGTGGGGAGCGCCTGCTCGATCTAGCTACGATGCAGATGACCGATCCAGGGCCCCAACCTGTGCTTGAACCGCGTCCTCTGCTGGCCGTAGTCAGGGGCCGCGTGGTGGCTCGAGAGCAGACGCGGATCGAGGATGTAAGCCTGCGTTTTCCCAGTGGAGCAATCCGTCTACGGGAGCGGCCGGTCTACTGGCTGGGAGAGGCTTCAGCTTCCGAACTGGTTGAATGGATCCGATCCCAGCTGGGTTCCCTGGATGCCGACAGGGATCGCGGTGTGCGGCGCGATCTTGTGGGCCTGCTGAGTGTTCAGCCACAGGGCGGGGACGTGCTGGATACGCTCGAGCAGTCTGCAACCCGGGATACGGACGGGAATGTGCGGCGCGCTGCTATCTCCTACCTGGGACGACGCCCTGAAGACACCGTCCGCCACCTTACGATGATCCTTTCCGGAGCAGATGACCCCGATGATAGAGCGGTGGCGCTGGAGGCGTTGGCCAACAGGACGGGTCCGGCAGGTTTGGACCGTCTCATTGCGGCGGCGCGTGACGGCAACGAAGCAGAGAAGATCAGGGCGGTTGCGATCTCTTTTCTGGGTGATATAGACGACCCGCGTGCGACAGATGCGCTGGAAACGATATTCGATTCTTCCGACCCGGAGCCTCTCAGGAGAAGGGCCTTGCGGGAGCTTGCAGAAAGGAAGACCGGAGACGGCTATATCGTGAACTGGCTGGCTGGGATCGCCCACAGCGACCCCTCCCTCGAAATCCGCAAGGAGGCCGTGCGGCTGCTGGGTCGTACAAACAATCCCGAAGCCCGAAAGGTGCTCGAAGAATTGCTGAGAATCGGCCGTCTGTAACGTAGAACATCCCCCGCGGCCGATATGCGCGCCCCCCCGGACCCCGGCGTTGGGGGGCGCGTTTCTAAACCATACTTTCCATTACAGTGAGTTCCCGCCTACCAGTATATTTGCAGCCTGTAGCACGTTTCCGCATCGGAAATTCTCTGGTGCCCATCCGGAATCGGCGGATGGAAACTAATCAGTTCCAGCCCGGATTATCGCCCATGTTGGATCTTGATGATCGCATAGCCTCCATACCTGCCCGTCTGGAATCGGTAAGGGAACGGATCGAGACCGCCGCCTCCGACGCCGATCGTGATCCTGCGTCGATACGGATTGTTGCGGTAACAAAGAGTTTCCCGGTCGATATCATCCGTGCCGCGCTCGGCGCGGGATTGACGCGTATAGGGGAGAACCGTGTCCAGGAAGGTTGCGGGAAGATCGAGCAGCTCGGCAGGGATGCCGCGACATGGCACCTGGTCGGCCACCTGCAGACAAACAAGGCGAGGCACGCGGTCCGTTATTTCGACATCATCGAGAGCATCGACTCCGCCCGTGTGGCCGAGGCCATCCAGCACAGGGCAGAAATCGAGGATATTACGGTGCCGGTGCTGGTCCAGGTGAACACTTCCGCGGAGGAGAGCAAGTTCGGCTTATCCCCGGGCGAGCTTCGGCCGCTGCTTGATAGTATATCGGCCCTCGACCGGATCGCGGTGCAGGGTCTGATGACTATAGCACCGTTCGACGATAGGGAGACAGTGGTTCGCCCGGCTTTTGTCGGACTACGCCAATTGCTTGAAGAAGCGGAATCGTGGAACGTTCCACGGGTTGAGATGAACCATCTCTCGATGGGGATGAGCAACGATTTCGAGTGGGCGGTGGCGGAGGGTGCTACTATGCTGCGTCTTGGATCAGTACTCTTCGGGCCGAGGGAGTAGCGGATTGATTGTAGCGAGTAACTTCATGATTGCCCTGGGTCAGTTGTTGAAGACAGTCGCTGGGCTCTACATGATCGTGGTAATAGCATCTGCTGTGATCACCTGGTTCCCGGTCCACCAGTGGCACCCGGCAGTAAGGATCCTCCGCGGGCTGACCGATCCGGTGTATGAGAGGATCCGCAGGTATCTGCCCGACCTGCTGTGGAATACCGGGATCGACTTCACTCCCATTATCGTCTTACTGGCGCTCTACTTTCTCAGTGCAGCGATATTCCAGAGCCTTATAGATGTGGGCGTGGGCCTGCGAATGAGATAGCCTTCTGGATGCTGCCGCAAAGGAGGACCCCACAGTGCGCATAACGCCGATCGACATTCGTAAACAGGAATTCCGCAAGAGCATGCGGGGCTACGACCCGGATGAGGTGGATACCTTCCTGGCCATGGTTGCTGACGAGATGGAAGAACTGGTCGGTGCCGGGCAACAGGCCAGGGCGGAGGCCGCCACCCTCAATGAGCGGCTGGCCGAGTACAGGCAGATGGAAGACACCATGCGGGAGACCCTTATCACGGTCCAGAAGGCTGCCGAGGAGAAGAGAAAAGTCGCTTACGAGGAAGCCGATATGGTTCTCAAAGAGGCTGAAGTGAGGGCGGGCAACTGGATCGAGGACGCCCACCGGTCCATCCGTGAAATAAAACGCGAGCTGGCCAAGCTGAGGGGCATGCGCGACTCGTACGTAACACGCCTCAGGATGCTGGTCCAGGCGCAGCTCGACATGCTGAAGCTGGCCGAAGTGGAAGAGGAGACTCCCGACGAGACACTCGATCTCTTCGAGGAGAAGCTTGAAGAGCTGACCATGCGTGCCAGGGAGCGGGTTGCACAGGCGGGCGAGACCGTTTCCGATGAGCCAGACCTCGAGTCCGCAGAAGGGGAACCGGCAGAGGAAGAATGGGAACTGGAGGAAAAAGGTGATGAGGAGGTAGGAGGGGTAAGAGAGGTAGGAGAGGCAGGGGAGGAAGAGAAAGAGGGGGAGGAAGCAGAAGGGTTGTAGGGTGTGAAGAACGAAGGGTTGTACGAGCGCATCCAGGAGGCAGCCGCTGAGCTTGGGAAACTGACCGGTGCATCGCCTTCAGTAGGAATTATATCAGGCACTCACCTTGAAGGTCTTATCGAAAGTATCCAGGTAGAGACGTCGGTGCCATACAGCGAGGTTCCCCATTTCCCGCATGGCGATACGCCCGGGAAGGATGAAAGTCTGCTGTTCGGCAGCGCAGGCGGGAAGCCGGTCGTTGCGACGGGGGCGCGATTACACCTGTACGAGGGATACACCTCGGCTGAGGCAGCGTTCCCCGTGCGGGTCATGAAAGCGCTGGGCGCCAATGTGCTTCTGGTCTTCGATGCAGTCTGCAGCCTGAATCCTTCCATCAGGCCAGCCGAACTGGCGCTGATCGAGGATCATATAAACCTGCAGTGTGAAAATCCGCTGTTAGGGTCGAACGATGAGCGGATCGGACCCAGGTTCCCCGATATGTCCGCTCCATACAGCCGGCATTTAAATGAGCTTGCTTTAAAGCTCGCTGGTGAAGAACGTATTCCCCTTCATATTGGAGTATATGCGGCCGTGGCGGGGTTGGACGTGGTGACGGATGCGGAGTTCCGGTTCATGCGGGGGATAGGCGCCGACGTGGTGGGCATGGGTACGGTACCCGAGGTGATTGCGGCAGTTCACCAGGGAATGGAAGTCATGGCGATCTCAGTCGTCACGTCTCCGTGCATTTCCGATCCCCATGAGCTTGCAGATACGGGTGAAGTCACGGAGGCAGCCGTAGGGGCCATACCCTGCCTTGTACGGCTTATGATGAGGGTGATCGAAGAGCTGTAACCGCTTTCAACCTTCTGGAAAACCTGATTGTGAAAAAGTAATGAGCGCGACCGATACCGGGAATAAGAGCCCATTTCAGCTCGTCGACGAGGTGAACCACTCCCCCGGCCGCGAAGAGGCGGTCCTGGAGTGGTGGAGGAAGAATGACATTTTCCGGAAGACGGTCGAGATGCGCGAGGGTGCGCCAGACTATGTCTTCTACGAGGGTCCGCCTACCGCGAACGGCCTGCCGGGCGTTCACCACGTCCAGAGCCGCACGTACAAGGATCTGGTCTGCAGGCTCAAGACCATGGAGGGCTACAGGGTTATCCGTAAGGCGGGCTGGGACACCCACGGACTTCCGGTCGAGATCGAGGTGGAGAAGCAGCTCGGACTGAATCACAAGGCCGAAATTGAAGAGTACGGCATCACCGAATTCAATGAGATATGCAGGACCTCCGTTCGCAAATACGAGGAGGACTGGCGGAATCTGACAGAGCGGATCGCCTTCTGGCTCGACCTGGATGATCCCTACTTCACATTTACAAAAGAGTATATCGAAACGGTCTGGTGGATCCTTTCCCGCTTCTTCAAGGAGGGCCTGATCTACGAAGGGCGCCGGATCCTTCCGTACTGTCCGCGCTGCGGCACGCCGCTGTCCAGCCACGAGGTCTCGCTGGGATACGAATCCACTGAAGACCCGTCGATCTATGTCCGGTTCCCGGTCCTCGATCCCGGTCCGGCGGCGGAGATCCTCGCAGATCTGCCCGAGGGGATGTCCCGCAGCCTGCTCGTCTGGACCACGACACCCTGGACAATGATCAGCAACACCTTCACTGTGGTCCACGCCGATCTTACCTATGTCGAGATAGAGGTAGATACCGCGAAACCGTTCCTGGCCGGGACGCTGGATGGGCTTTACGGGGAAAGGTATGCGGCAGAAGTGCGCGGGGCCGCCGATCCGCTGGGCGCCAGGGAGCGGCTGATCCTGGCATTGAACCGGGCCCTCGATCTGTTCGGCAACCGGGAGAAGCCGGGTTCCTGGAAGGAAGGTGTGGGAGAAGTAGCCCGCTTCATGGGGTCCGACCTGGTGGGTTTGAAATATCAGCGGCCGTTCACCTTCATGGAGATGGACGAGACGATCACCGGCAGAGTGGTCGCAGACGATTATGTAACCGACGAAGATGGCACCGGGATTGTGCATTCCTCCCCCGCATACGGAGAGGATGACTACAACACCGGCCAGCGCGAAGGAATGCCTGTAGTCGAGACGGTCGATAACGAAGGGAAGTTCAAGAAGGAGGTTACTTCCTGGGCGGGCGTCTTCGTTAAGGAAGCCGATCCGCAGATCATCAGGGACCTGGCCGAGCGCGGGCTTCTTTTCGGCGCCGGGGTGGACACGCACACCTACCCTTTCTGCTGGCGCTGCGAATCCCCGCTGCTCTACATGGCGCAGCCTTCCTGGTACATACGGACGACGGCGATAAAAGAGCAGCTGCTGTCCGCCAACCGCAGCATCGACTGGATCCCGCCCGAGATAGGCACGGGGAGGATGGGTGAGTGGCTGGAGAACAACCAGGACTGGGCGCTCTCGCGCAACCGCTACTGGGGTACGCCGCTGCCGATCTGGAGGTGCGACAACCCCGATTGCGGGCATCTGGATTGCATAGGGTCTGTCGAGGAGCTGAAGGAGCATTCCGACCAGGAAGTGCCGGAGGACTTTGACCCACACAAGCCCTTTGTGGACTCACTCACATGGAGCTGTTCATCGTGCAGCCCGGGCACGATGTGGCGCACTCCTGAGGTAATAGATGTGTGGTTCGATTCGGGTGCGATGCCGTTCGCACAGTGGCACTACCCATTCGAGAATCGTGAGATCTTCGAAAGCCAGTTCCCCGCCGATTTCATCAGCGAAGGAGTCGATCAGACCAGAGGCTGGTTCTACAGCCTGCTGGTCATCTCGGCCTTCCTCATGGACCGCCCGCCCTACAAGCACTGCCTGGTGACCGAACTGGTCCTCGATAAGGAGGGCCAGAAGATGTCGAAGAGCAAAGGGAACACGGTCGATCCGTGGGGGGTGATCAACCGGTGGGGTGTGGACCCTTTGCGCTGGTACCTGGTCACGAACAGCCCTCCGTGGGCTTCGACCAGGTTCGACGAGGATGGGATTGCCGAGGTCAGCCGCAAGTTCTTCGGCACGCTTCATAACACGCACTCTTTCTTTGTGCTCTACGCCGATATCGACGGCTTCGACCCCGACGCCGCAGAACGCATTCCGGTGAGTGATCTACCGCTGCTCGACCGCTGGGTCCTCTCCCGCCTGCACCGGACGACCAGGGCTGTTCGCCGGTACCTGGGCGGTTTCGAGGTCACCCGTGCCGCAAGGGCCCTGCAGTACTTTGTAATCGAAGATCTCTCCAACTGGTATGTACGGCGTTCCCGACGCCGTTTCTGGAAGGGCGAGCCAGGTCCCGACAAGAACGCCGCATACCAGACACTGCACGAGGTCCTGGTCACTTGCGCGGGTCTGCTGGCACCGTTTGTTCCCTTCACCAGTGAGGAGATATGGCGGAACCTTCAGGCCTGGAGGAAAGACGCCGCCGAGAGCGTGCATCTGAGTGAATACCCCGCCGGCGAGTCCTCGCTGGTGGACGAGGAGCTTGAGAGAGACATGGATTACGTCCGGCAGGTCGTGGCGCTGGGCCGTGCCGCCCGCAACCGCGCCGGATTAAAGGTGCGCCAGCCTCTGAGGGTGATGAAAGTCGTCGCTCCTCACGAATGGCAGAAGCAGGCTCTGAAGCGCCTGGAATCCATTATTCTGGAGGAGATGAACATTAAGAGTGTGGAGGCTGTGGCCTCAACCTCGGACTTCATGAAGCTGGCTGCACAACCTGATTTCTCGAACCTGGGTCCCAGGTTCGGAAAGCAGGCAAACATGGTGGCCGGTGCGATCCGCGCGATGAACCAGGCGCAGCTCGAACTTGTACAGTCGGGGAAGGGGATGCGGCTGGAAATTGAAGGTGAATCGTTTGATATAGAGCCCTCGGATGTCATCGTGGAAGAGGCCGAACCGGTGAACCTGGTCGTGGAGCGTGAGGGGGATCTGGTGGTTGGAGTTGATACCGAACTGGATCAGGCCCTTGTAGAGGAAGGTCTGGCCCGCGAATTTACAACCCGCATCCAGGGGTTGCGGCGCAATGTGGGCTACGCTGTCACCGATCGTATCAGAATCGGGTATCGGGCCTCCACGGTCATGGAATCGGCCGTAGCGGCCCATAAGGATTACGTGGCGGAGGAAGCGCTGGCTGTCGTTCTGCAGCAGGGGCTGCTGGAGAAAGCGGACAGACAGGAAGAATGGAAAGTCGACGGAGAATCTGTTACGATTACTATCGCGAATGCTCGTGGGGAACCGAAAGGTGATTAGTCTGCTTACCCCGGGGCCTGCAGGTGGATGGATGTGGGTATTCAGGGTGGGGGCCAGAAGGAGTTAATGGAGATGGCAAAGGGCCTGTCAAAAGCAAAGCTCGGGAAATACAGAAGGCTGATCGAGAAGAAGCGGAAAGCTCTCCTCAAAGAGCTCGACTACCTTGAGGGCAGCAGCATGAACGCGACCATCACCGATTCGACCGGTGATATCTCTGCCTATTCCTACCACATGGCCGACCAGGGCACCGACGCCATGGAGCGGGAGAAGGCATTCCTCTTTGCCTCCCGTGAGGGGCGTTTCCTCTATCACCTGAACCAGGCTCTGGATCGCATCGGGAGCGGCACCTACGGAAGGTGTGAGGAGTGCGGTGAGTTCATCTCCGAGGAACGCCTCAACGCAGTTCCCCACGCCCGCCTCTGCATAGCCTGCAAGATGAAGGACGACGAGCGCAAGTCGACAAAGACAACCTGATGTGGGCCTTCGGCCTGTCGGCTCTGATAGTAGTACTGGACCAGGCTACCAAAGCGCTTATCGCCGCCACAATGTCTCCAAACCAGAGTATTCCGATCGCGGGATTCCTTCTGCGTATCACCTATATCCGTAACCCCTCGGCGGCTTTCGGCCTCAGCCTCGGTCCGGCAACCTTCTACATCATCTTCAGCGTGGTCGCCTCCCTGGTGGTCAGCTACTACATAGTCAAGCTGCCGAAGAGGGATCACTGGCCCCGGATCGCTCTGGCGATGATACTTGCAGGCGCTGTCGGCAATTTGATCGACCGCCTCCGATTCGGCGAGGTGGTGGACTTCATACAGGTCGGACTCTCCGAGAGACTGGTCTGGCCTATCTTCAACGTCGCCGATATGGGGGTGTCGGTGGGCGTGGTTCTTCTGATGCTCTTCTTCCTGGTCGTGGGAGAGGGGGATAAAGAGGATGGCCGGCTCGAAGCCTGAACGGCGCGAGCTCACAGTTACCTCCCAGCCTGGGTTGCCCACCACACCCCAGGAGGATGGGGAGCGCCTCGATCACTTCCTCGGACGGCAGTTCGAAGATCTTTCCCGCTCACGCATAGAAGCTCTGATTAAGGAAGAAGCTGTAACGGTAGACGGGCGAAGGCCGAAAGGAAGCCGGCCGGCCGTGCCCGGGCAGGTGATCGTCCTCGTGGTGCCGCCAGCCCAGGAGCCTTCTCTCGATCCGGAGAATATCCCTCTCGACATCCGCTATGAGGACAGACATCTGGTAGTTGTCAACAAACCTCCCGGCATGGTGGTTCATCCCGCCCCCGGCCATCCCTCCGGCACGCTGGTGAACGCCCTTCTCTACCACTGCCGCGATCTGTCCGGTATAGGGGGTGTGCTGCGTCCAGGTATCGTTCACCGCCTGGACAAAGACACCTCGGGCCTGCTGGTGGTTGCCAAGAGCCAGGTGGTGCACATTGCGCTGGCGGCCGCGATGAAGGAGCGGAAGATCCATCGGCTCTACAATGCGGTCGTCTGGGGGCACCCGGAACCGGAGGAGGGCACCATCGAAGCCTGGATGGGGCGCAGCCGCACCGACCGGAAGCGTATGGCGGCCTTCGAGCCGCACAAAACCGCTCTTGAAAAACGATGGGGAAGACCTGGGGAGGAGGAAAAGATGCTGAAGGGAAGCAGGACCGTTCGAGCCGCTCCTCAGGACAGAACCCCGTGGATTCCTCGGGGAGCTCGACCGGCAGTCACAAGGTACCGAACCATCACGCGTTATGATGTGGCCACCTCAGTGGAGTGTGTCCTCGAGACCGGCCGGACCCACCAGATCAGGGTGCATTTCTCCCACTCTGGTCACCCCGTTGTAGGAGACCCGATGTACGGAGGCCGTAAAAAGGCGGTGCGCGGATTCATGCCGGAAAAGCGCACCAGGGCCGAATCTCTTCTCGATGTGATGCCGCGGCAGGCACTTCACTCATTACGTCTTCGATTCGAGCATCCGGTGAGCGGCGAGGAGATATCTATAGAGGCTGAACTTCCACCCGATATGCAGCATCTAATGCAGCAACTGGCTGCGATTGGTTTCCATCCGGAAATTAATTAGTACCCATCCTGAGTCCGTTCTTTGGACCGCGAACCCGGCGTATCTGGTGAGCAAACTCTTGATAGGTCTAGTGAGGTTTCTAGTTTGGAAACGGGCAATTTTGTGCAAGGTCAAGGAAATCGGTAGATGAATTGACCCTGAGGTGGGGTGGGTTGATGGGTGTGGCCCCAGGCCAGTGCCTCCAGGGTGGGGCGGGCGCTGCCGACGAACAGGTGATCCCCCAAAAACGCCAGCTTCACACCTACGTGCTCGAATGGCAGCGGGATGAAGTCCTGGAACCAGCCCCCGCGGCTGAACGTGACCAGCCCGAATTCACCCTCCTGGTGCCCGGGTGCCACCAGCAGCCGCTCGTTTCCCCACCATGCGAACCCGGAGGCATTCCCGCCCGGCATGCTGTTTCTCCTCAGTGATATCGAATCCTTCATTGCGCTGTGGAAGCTCGATGTGCTAACCAGGATCGCTTCGGAGAGCTTGTAGAGGGTCGGGAATACACTGCTCTCATATGCAGCGTATCGGATCAGGTAAAGGTCGTTCGAATCGGCGGTGAGGGCGACTCCTCCGTGATGCGACCAGGGTAGCAGAGCCAATCGCTGCCATGTCCCGCCTGTGACTGGTACCCGGCGGATCTCGGTTGCAGTGGTTCCGTAGTAGTAGTCGCCCAGGCGGCAGAAGCTGTGTGGAGGATTAGCTGCAACGACCTGATCCTGTTCCTCACCCTGTGAGTTCCACAGATGGATGGTGCCCGACTCGATGATCGCCAGGCCACCTCCCCAGGAGGTTATCGCACCGGAAGTGCTCAATTCGCCTGATGGGGCCTGATATACGCCAAGTCCGGGGGTGATTTCTATCACCCGCAGAATCGAACCTTCAAAGTCTGAGCCGGGTGTGATCCTCAGCCGGACGTAGTTGTTCGATCCTAGAAGGGGGGTGGCGGAGGTTGGGTCTGTCCAGCCGCTGCTCCACCAGAGATCGAAGGGGTCAAGCCCGCTTACCGTTCGGTCCAACAGAAGCCGCCATTCGGCACTGCTCTCCACCCAGCCTTCCACGACGACCTGCCCGGTGGATACGCTCAGTACAGCCTCAATGATGGCACCGGTCTGAATGGCCTGTCGCTCGGCGAGTGAGAGGGAGTAGCGTAGATGGGTGAGGGTGCCGGCTCCTCCGCTGTCAGGAACAGAGGCGAAGAATTCCTGTGTAACCAACTCCTTCGGGACCAGGGAGAGTACGCGCAGTGTCTCGTCCGGATCCTGCGGCGGCTCGAGCACGCCGCACGCCCCAATCAGGCAGAGCGCGGCTGTTATCAGGATGATGAAGGACCGCCCCGCCAGCTTGTCAGCATTTCGGAGCGGCCCGTTCATGATGATGAAGGACCGCCCCGCCAGCTTGTCAGCATTTCGGAGCGGCCCGTTCATGATGATGAAGGACCGCCC
>Ga0114919_10000746_pt1 | contig 25697 bp, 23 predicted proteins | sample BlataG_FD_88682 | JGI IMG/M metagenome (GOLD analysis project Ga0114919, IMG submission 88682) | Deep subsurface microbial communities from Black Sea to uncover new lineages of life (NeLLi) - Black_00105 metaG | ecosystem: Environmental > Aquatic > Marine > Oceanic > Sediment | place: Atlantic... | reverse complement strand
TTAGTTATAACAAACGCGGAGCGCTATTTAATGAAAACGGCAGACGATAACATTTAACGAAGTAATCCTGGTGTATAAAATGTGTAGTTAAAATATAGGGGTTTTGAAATAAAAATGGATTTTGGAAGCGAAGTTGAAGACGATAAGGGATATTTAAACGAGCAGAAAGGAGAAGATGAAGAGAAAAAAGAAGATGGAGAGAAAAAAGATGATGAAGAGAAAAAAGATGATGAAGGGAAAAAAGATGATGAAGAGAAAAAAGATGATGAAGAGAAAAAAGATGATGAGCTTAATGATGACTCTGAATTAGAGGAAGAAAAAGAAGAAACTATATGGAACGATATTGATTGGAGCGAAGATAAGTATAACGAGCGAGAAAAAACTAAATGGGACGAGATTGATTGGAGCGAAGATAAGCATGGCGAGCAAGAAAAAACTAAATGGGACGAGATCGATTGGAGCGAAGATAAGCATGGTGAGCGAGAAAAAAATGAGAAGGACAAAAATAACATTCGAAACGAGGAACACCAAGAGGAAGAGCCTGTGGAATATTACAACGAAAATATTAGTTCCCAATCAACTTCTACAGTTTTAACTAGTGAAATGGAAGATCGTATGGAACACCAAGAACAAGAAGAAGAAATCGAGATTCGCCCAGAAGAATATCAAGATGATACGGAACCGATTGTAAATACCGATGAGGTTGAATTCATAAAGGATGTTGAAGAATTAGCCGAACATGCCAGAGAATTAAAAACTGAAGATGAGAGTATCGAACCACAAGCTGAACAAGAAAATGCGGCGTATTATGCTGAGCAATATTATGAAAAATTAAAGGAAAAAGAGGTAGTAAACGATCAAAATAGTATAGAGGATCAAGAAGCAGAAGAACTTAGGCAAGAAACAGAAGAACTTATGCAAGAAGTAGCAGAGGAATTAAAGGGTGACCAAGAAAGTGGTTACAAGAGCGATGAACTCGAAAAGGAGGATATTAGTGAGACATCTAAGGAAATTACTAGTACAGAGGAATTTGAATATTTATGGGAAGTTCGCGATAAATTAGATCGAGAAGGAAAATCCCCTGAAGAAATAGAAGAAGTAATGCACGAAGCGGAAGAGATGTACGAAACGCTTAAAAACGCAGAAAAATTATACGAAGAGCAAGAACTGGAGAAATTAAAGCTTGTCGATCACGAAGACGAAGCGACTGAAGAGGACTTAAAAGAAGAGCTGGATAGAGTAGATCTAGTAGAGCAGGCTATAGAATTAGAAGAGAATTTAGTTCAACAAGGGGAATTGCATGAAGAGATAGATGCGAGAGTAGAGGAATCCATAGAAACGACCAAGTTTGAGGAAAACTTAGAAGAAATAATTGAAGAGCAAGAACTAGAGAAATTAAAGCTTGTCGATCACGAAGAAGAAGCGACTGAAGAGGACTTAAAAGAAGAGCTGGATAGAGTAGATCTAGTAGAGCAGGCTGTAGAATTAGAAGAGAAATTATTTCAACAAGGGGAATTGCAAGAGAAGATAGATGCGAGAGTAGAGGAATCCATAGAGGAAACCATAGAATCAACCGAGTTTGAAGAGAAACTAGAAAAAATAATTGAAAAAGAACGAAAGGAGTTAATAGATCACGAAGACGAAGAAGATATCGGTATTACAAGAGATGATATCGATCGACCAGCTGAAGCAGAGTATTATATGGTACTAGAAGAGGAGTTGCATCGGCAAGGAATATTTCAAGAAGAAATTGATGAACGAATGGAAGAGATTGCGAGTAATTACCAAAACGAAATTAATAAAAAACAAGAAAAAGAAGAAGAACCAAATGTGAGTGAAAAGCTTGAAAAATACGATTTAGAGATTGACGAACTAAATTCAAGTTCGGAACAATGCCATCAAATTGAAATAACATCTGCCTTAAGCAAAGAAAAGGAAGTAGAACCTTGCGAAATCGTTGAGAATAAAGAAAATTTAGAAGAATTAAAACCAGAATTAGATGCTATCGAAAGCGAATCCGAAGATAAGAAAGATTTTCTTGAGGAAATTACTAAGCTAGGAAGTGAAGAATCTGACGAAGAGGAAAATGAAAATCTTCAAGAGTTATATCGCCAAGAAACGAGTAGAAGACCTATATATGCTGGAAAAAAAACAAGAGGTTATAGCCAATGGTTAGAACAACGAGAATTAGGATCGGAAAAGATTAAAAATTCTAAAAGTGAAAGTGAAAAAAAAAAAGAAATTGAAGAAAAAGATTGGAAAACAACCCTTAAACAATGGATAAGAGATGCTTCTAAAGAAGAATGCAACGCTGAGCTTAAATCCGAGTTAAAAAAAGCCCTTGAGAGTTATAACGAGTTCGAGGACTTGACTCGAAAGTTTTTGGAATTATATGAAAATTCTCAATACGAAAAACTTTCTGAAAAAGAAAAGAATAGATTAAAATCCTTAACAGAAAGACTACTAAAATTTGATCCGATCAAACTAGAACTATTAGCAAATATTCGTGCTATTAAAAAATATATCAACGAGCAATATTGGCACGATTTTTGGAACCAACCTCTTGTTAATCGAGTGATTAGCAAATTTTTTAAGCACATCTCGCAGAAATATAAAGAGTTAAGGAAAGAACAAAAAAACGAGAAAATTAAATATCTAATTAACAAAGATAACTGTAGTATAAAAAAATCATTCTTAGAATCTGAGAATTTAGAGTTTGTTGAAAATCAATCTAATATTGATTTCAATTTTAAAAAATCTTTTCCAATAAAGATTTCTAGCACTTTAGATTCTCCTCAATCCACTTTAGATAAATATCTTCCACCAGAAGCTCAGAAATATCTTGTCCCTATCGTTGATCAGGTAATCTTTGATTATATGCAACGGGTTAACGAGAATAGACGATTATTGCCTGAATATGATCCTAGCATACCTATATCAAAATTTGTTGTCGATTTGTCAAGGTTAGATTCAACATTAGTTAGAGATATAATTAGTAGGAAAGGAAAAATAAGATATCAATGGTGGGGATTTACTTATGAATGGGAGGATTTGTGGACTGGCGTCACTATGACGGGTAAAACAACTCGCCCACATCCCTCACGGTATTGGGAGTATGTTTTAAAATCTATTTATTCCAATTTTAATGTAGTTTCTTTAAATATCAAAATTAGGAATCATTTCTATAAATCTATAAATAGACATTTAAAATATGATATTTTAAATATTAAAGATGAATTAAAAACAGATTTAACTAAAGACATTCTTAAACAGATAAAAGTTAACGGGTTGCTTTTTCATCATTTAATTTTAGAGAATATTTTAACACATACAATTACAGGAGAAATAGATTTTGATTCTATTGATTTTTCTTCAGTTAAAAAGTCTATAAATAACAGATTTCTTTTTAAATTCTTAAAATTAACTTTTAGTAATAATGCTCTTTCGCAATGTGAAATTGAGAGAATCCTTTATCAACGGAGAATCGGAATAGCTCTTAATAGAGATAAAAAATCTTTAGGATCATCTTCTGCTTATAACATTCTCAATAATACTATTTTCCGACTTGTTGCTATAGGTTTCACTAAACCACAAATCACTAATTTTTTAAACGAAATAGGTTATAAAGTTGATTTAGTATTAATAAATACATTATTGACCGACTTTTTCGATGGAATACAAAACGCAAGAGAGAGATTTTTAAATCCCGTAATAGATCAGTTTTTTGCTTTAGATAGGTTTAAACACTATTTAAATGAAATTTTTGATTATTTTGAACGGGGTTACAGTTCTATTCAAATCTCTACATTTTGTGGTTTAAATAAAATATTCTTAAATTCCCCTAAAATTATTAGATGTATTGTTATAAAAAAATACTCTCCTATCTATAATGGCTGTAGTTCCTTTGAGCAATTAAGGCGCAGACATCTAAAAAATCTCTTTAAAGATAAGATTTCTGAATGTGTAAATAGAGGTATTGTAAATTATGCAATTTTATTAGATAGATTTGATGGACTTAGAAATCTTCCAAATGATGAGGTTGAATTTAAAAGAATTCAAGATTTTTTTAGAGAAATATTTGGATCAAATATCACAGATTTTGTAGTAAATAAATACAATCAAGATGGTTTTAATTCGATAAAGCCGGATAAAGTAAAGAACAAGATTTACAAATTTAATAAATATTTAGATTTGTTTAATAAAGAAGAATTGCTTAATGAAGCACTTAAATTAATAAAAATAAATATTTGGGAGGAATTAAACACTGAGTATTCTGCTAGGCAGTTATGCATAGATCTTAATTTTGACATAAAATTTGGATATTCAGATAATGCATTTCTTCATAAAGGCAAAGAATTAATAAAAAATTTTATTGGTATATCTTTTAATGATTTAATTATCCAAGCATTAGATTTACAGGATAAAGCTATTAAGTTAATTTGTAATAATATTAATGATATAACTGTGACAAGGGGATGTACTGGTTATACAAGTTTAAATCTTTTTATTGATTTAAATTTAAACAGATTTTTATCTAATGACTCTTTAATAAATAATCGTGATAGATATATCCGTAAATTTATTGGATTTTCATCATGGCAAGAATTGCTCAATTTTGTTAAAGAAAATTATTTTAAAAATCAAGAAGTTCTTAATTGGGAAATAAATTTTCAACATTTTTTTAATTTCTATAAAATAAACCCTAATAAATCTTCAAAAATGTATTTTGAAAAATTTCCAAAAGTAAGTGAAAATACTATATACAGATGGATAAAAAAGTCCAAAGATATTTTAAAAAAATAATTAAATTATTAATTTATATAAAAATATATTTTCAGAATTAGAGTTGTTATCTATCTTTTGCTCTAAAAACTGAGCTTCAATTTTTTCCTTCTTTCGTATTTTTTTGCCTACTGTGTTTTCTGTCATTTCTAACTAAATTTTTACACATTTCTGACTTAAAGATTAATATCTCCGAAAAATACTAATAAAGTAATTATAAATAATAAAATAAAAGTTTGTTTACTTACTTACCGCGCATAAATGACGGGAGCATTGAGCTAAAAATTTCTGCTATTTTTCTCAACTTAGCAGCTTCCTTAATTATTGTAATAATCAAAACTGATTTTTCAAGTTCTTCCTTAACTAATGAACCACCCGAATAAATAGCTTCTTCAGAATTGAAAACTAACAAATACCTAACGTTAGGATTGTTTACAATACTTACACCAGAGGTTACTTTTAAGTCGTCGTATACTTCTTGAAAAGCTTTTGGAATGCCACCTCTATCGTTAGTAATTATTAAAATTGGAGTTCCTTTCTGCGTTAACTTCCTTACCTCATTAGCGTAGAATCTATCGATCTTAGGCGAGACAATATTTAACTGTTGTTTTGTCGAGGTAATTAGATTAATTAAACGCTCGTTAACTATATTCTTGCTTTCAGGACTCCCTGAAGATTCCAAGTTTATCATTCCTACTAGCGATAAAACCTTACTCTCTAAGTTTTGAACTTCTCTTTTAAGACGGGCGTTATCAACCCGGAGTTCGATAATTCTATCAGACAAATCTATCAACTAATCTTTTATAATTTTAATTTTTAATATGAATAATTAAATATAATACTTTAACTTAATTTTTTCCACGGCTTTCCAAAAAGCATATAACTTGATATTGCTAAGGAACCTTTTAAATCGATGCTTTTAGTACCATCCTCAGCGGATAAATCTTTAAAATTTTGTTCTACGAGTTTAGTCATTTTATTTGCCATACATGCTTGACGAGCTTTCAAGAGCGAAACTCCTTGGCTATGATAACTAAACAAATTAACATAAAAATTTGCGATTATTTCTTTAGTTTCATCGTTAAAAATAGGATAGTTTCTCGATATAATACCTATGATTTTATCGTAATCAAAATTCTCTACAATTTCTCCGAAAGTTCTTAAAGCATTTTTTAACTTCTTTCCTTCAACATCATATATTTGAGAGTTGAAAAACAAGAAAGGATTTATATTAGATTTACTCCCTTGTATTGAATTGTTGATATCGTTAAACGTAATGATTTCGTTATTGTTAGTCAGAAAAAAGCTATCACGGGGATTCCATTTGGAGTAAAAGATATTTCCTACAAAATGGATTATATGGTTCGTTCCGCTAGCTATATGTGATAAAATATTTTCTCGAGTCGAGTTAGGTCCTGTTAAAACGATAATTTGGTTAATTTCTTCTCGATTATTAAAAAATTCTGTAATGTAATTAAATTCATTTATTCCAGCTTCAAATGGAAATATTAGTTCTTTAAATTTAAGCTCTTCATTCCATATAACGGGGCCTGAATTATTAATGCTTTCTATTATAAGTACATTGAATTTATTCTGGACCTTTAAACCTTCTTTATTTTCTTCAGTCTCACGACCAAAAGTTATACCTCCTAATGGAGGCTCTCCAATTATGTAACTAATGGAATATTTTAATAAGAAAAAGCTTTTATCGTAAATTAAATCGAAAGGAATGGTCATATCGTCTAAAATAAAATAGATTTCTGGAGTAAAATTTAAAGCCTTTATCTCAAATTGTTTAAAAAAAGTTCTTACTCTATTAGGAAGAAAAACATATAGCAATCGACCAAATTCATTTAATGTAAAGTTGTACTTTTTTTCTAGGTTATCAGAGAAGATATCGTTGTAAATATCAAGAATATGAGCATCATTCCAATATTCGTCAAAAATTTTTCCTTCAACTATTTTATTTTCTTGAGAAATCATTCGAATAGATATTAACCCTTTAGTATTTATCCTAAATATCATTTGCTTTATAATAAAGCCTTCTTCAAATCCTATAAAAAAAAGATCGTCTTCTCCAAACGAATAGATATCTCTCTTAAATGTTTCTGTTTCGTTATACAGTTGAAGTGGATCGGTAATCATCGCTCTCAAATTCTTTTCTAAGTAAGGTAATATTTTTTGAGCGAGATTGAGATCATTTTCCTCATATAAAGCACGATAGAACATCATTCTCCAGAAATCTTTCTGCTCTAACGAGAAGAAAATTGACTTAAACTGCCATAATAAATTACAAGTGTAAAAATAATGATATAATTGAGCATTATTTTGAGGAATTTTCAGATGAGTGTTTAATTTTTCAAGAGATTGCAATAGGTATTTTTTCTCTTTCATTTCTACGAATTTTTTGGAAGCCTCAACCCATAATTCAATTAAAATATTATCATATCCAAGATCTGTTTGATATATAAACAGATCTTCTAAGAAATCATAAATATCAAAAGCTATTTCAAATCTATTCCTTGAAATTGCGAAGTTTATGAATTTCCTAATATACGTAACTGCGTCACCGTAGGATTGAAATTCGTGAATTTTTGAAAATAGATTTTTAATGATAACGATTATCCAGGTGTATTCTCCAATGTCATTTAAATAATAGATTAAATCCTCCAACTCTACTAAAATAGTATTAAAATTTCTTTTATTTATAGAGATTTTACTTAAATTACTAAATTCATTTTTTAAATATTCTGGAATCCGATTTACTAATATTTTATTCATAAATTTTACGAATTCTTCGGAATTATCTATGAGATGATAATTTATATTAACATTTTCTATAAAAATATAAAGAAACAAAGCTCTTTTCCCAGGTTCTAGTTTAAATATTGTTCTGCCTAAAACTTCCATACTTAAATGAAAATTTTCTTGTGGGATAACGGATTTTCTTAAAAACATTAAAACTATTTGTGATTCAATCAGTTTAATATACTCCTTCCTTTCAATCACTTTAACACAGAAAGAGTTTATGAATTTAGTTATACCCGTTTGAGATAACTCGTCCATTGTAATAAACGACTTCAATAAGCTGGTGACAAAATTATTGAAAAGATAGAAATCGTCTAATTTTGATAAAAACGAGAAAAATCTTTTGTAAGCGTCTATATATCTAATAATATCTACTTTGGTCCCCTCGTCAGTTTCACGTGTCAAGGAATTGATGTATATCCACCAAGAATTTGATATTATCATGGTTAATTGGTGTTTTTTCTGGATATCAAGCCAATCAGTTTTTTCTATCTCATAATACAAATCAGTTAATAAGCGATCAGCCCATAAATGGTTAGCTGATTGCAATAACCTTCTTCCTTGTATTATTCTTTGTTGAAAATCTTTTAAGAAATTTGTTTTTAATTTTAAGTTAATAGACATTGAAACCATTTACGCTAATAATTTTAATTAATATTTTGAGAGCTCGTTTGATCTTTTTGTTTTTGATTAGAATCTTGAAGTTTGGGGTTATTTAACCATCCTTTTTTTAATTGATTTTTCGAATAAAGAACTGAAGCCCCTATCCAGCCCATATTTTCCCTTCCTGAGGCTGCCACCACTTTGATTTTATTTTTTAGCTTTTCCGAGAAGTATTTCTGCAATTCTACTTTTAATCTTTCACTCAAACCAGGTATTAAGCTACTTCCCCCCGAGAGGATAACATTTGAAAGAAGTTCTTCCCAATTTTCTCTATCCCATGTCTTTATTACTTTAGATATAGCCTCAGCTAAACCAATATAATCAACATGAATGATCTTCGGATCAAATAAAGGTTCTGATAGTAAAAACCGTTCTGAGTTTAATTTTAGCTTAGTACCATCTGGTAAATCTACTATCCGATCGTATTTGGTTAATCCTTCTTTTACTCTTTTTTTTTCTCCCGTAGGATCTAATATACATAAAGACAATCGTTCTTTAATCTCTTTTGCGATTGCTATATCAAGATAAATGTTTTTGCTAGCACCGATTTTACTTAAAATTAAATTAAGAAGATAGCTAGTTAAATCTTTTCCGGTAATCGGAAACATATCACGCGCCATTATGTTCGTAAATCCATGAAAGATTGTGGAGATATATGTATTAGATTCTCCGATATTAACGATTACGCCACTAGATTTCTGTAAAGTGGATAAAATTGCCTGACTCTCCGACAAAAATAGAAGATAAGGAAAATTCAACAAGTTGAAGTAAATTTCTTGGAGCTTTGTTTTTTCTAACTCTGATTTGTAAAATGGAGTAATAATAATTATTGGTTGTTTAAACTGCAACTCTTCTGATATATTTAATTGTTGGTAATAATGATAAAAAAACTTTAGAAGAATGTTATAATTATTTTCTTTTCTAAATTCGTGTATTTTCAAAATGCTATTATATTTTAAGGCATCATGTCCTACTAAATGGGCTTGATTATTCGTATCTAAAAAAATATCTTCTAATCCATTAATCACATCAGACTCGAATAAGTAATCAGAAATATCGACATATACGCTCGGAGCAATAATGTCCGGAAAATCGTCTCCAGCCCATCCCATCCTAAAATTATTGCAACCTATATCGAGAATTAATGGAATTAATTGATCGTTATCGGTATCTGACATAATAATTTTTTTTTAATTGTTTAATATCAAAATAATCTTATTAAGTAAAACCTTTATGAGAAAGTTTGTTGTTGATGGATGTATTCATCCGATAATTTTTTAAATTGATATTCCTTCACTTGCAATTCTAATAACCCTAAAACCATTTTAAATTCACTGGACATAGATTCAATGTCTACACTTGCAATCTTTTCAACTTCCTCGCGTTTTACCTTAAATTGTTCTAAATTGTATCGAATTTTATCGAATAAGTTATTTATCGTCGTAGATAAGTCTTCGGTGTTTTTCTTTGTTATTTTCCTCATTTTTCTAAGTATTGAAAGGATGGAAGATATAGAATTCTCCCATTGGTTATAACGATCTACATAACCCATAAATGTATCTTCAAAAAAATCAGCTAACTTAATGTAAATATCGTTTTTTTTAGAGAATGAGGGCGTTATAATGGTGCTAGGGGCAGGGGTAGGAACTTCCACCGTCGGTTTTTCTTTTTCTTCAGAAATTTTTGGAAGAGGCTCTCTCTTTTGAAGAGGCTTTCTCTCGGTAAGCGGAACTTCTTCTATCATGTAATCTTCTGCTATTTTCTTCTTGACTTCATAAGAAAGCTGAGGTGAAATTTTTTCTTCTTCTTTTGGAGCAATAAACCCTTTATCTTCAGTGAAAGTTTTAAGTAATCCTTGCAAGGTTGATTCTGTCTTTTTCGATGATTTTAAAATGTTATCTAAAGTGTCAATAGGAACTTTCTCTTCTATTTTCTTCTTCTCTTTCTTCTTTATTTTAGCCATAAGACTTAAACATCAATTTTATAATTCTAAGATATGTCTTATTCCAAAGATAGAAATTCTACTTTAAGAGCTTCTCCTTTTTCTTTTAAAGTTTTTTCGAGTTCTTCTAAAGTAAAACTTGGACTTTCTGATATTACAGTCCACACAGCAGTTTTGTCTTTTTCAACGATAACGGCTTCGCTATACATCATACTTAGTTTTAAATCTCCGAAAGTGGTTGCTAACTTTGCTAACGCTCCAGGTGTATCTCCCATTGTAATTCTTAATTTAATAAGATTACTCTCATCCCGTAAACCAATTGGAGATATTTTTATTTCTTTAGCTTCAGAGTCGCTGATCATCATTAATTGCGAATTTGTAGTAATTCCTAGGGACTTTCTTACGATTTGTGGAATAACTATTCTACCACGTTCGTCTATTGTAAGAATTTTAACTTCTTTCATTGGTTTGATACAAATTATGTATTTTGCTTATAGTTATTATTAAATTATAAGTATAAAAATTTTATAGAAAGTGAACAAAAAGAAAAAGGAATTAAAAATAAAATAGGATTTCTTAGTATTATCATTCATCTCAGGTTTATTTGGAAAGACTATTTAATTAGACTTTAATGATATAATACTAGAAAAATAAAAATGATTTCTTTTCAATTATTCTTTATGGGCTTTCATTTTTATGGTCAGATCTCGAGCACGTTTTGAGTACCAAATTAATAATTCTCCCGCATCTGCTGGTTCGAAATATTCACCACCACATAAATGGGATGCACGAGTCATTAACTCCCGATCTGGGTTCCCTAAACCAACTATATATAATATAACATTAGGCATCTCGGCGAATAGCTTTATTGATTTTAGGAAGCTTTCAGGATCCGTTGGTACACCGTCAGTTAACAAAACAATCATAGTGGGTTGTGGATTACCTTGACTCATTTTGTTGAATTCTGTTAAAACTTGGTGGGCTTTTACCATTGCTGAGCCCATATTGGTACTTTGGCCATAAGCATTTCCTATACGATCTACCACCATCCTTGCTGCATCCTCTAAAACTCCTTTCTTTCCGCTTGCTGAGTCCATATAGAAACTATTACCGAAGGGGAGCAATTGCGCTTCATCTGCAAAGCGAATTATTGACACTTTTTCGCCAAAACCGCGTCCAACTTTCTCACTTAAGAAAAGAACTGCTGCGAAAGCTGCAGAAATTCTCCTAGGTACGTTAACGCCTTCTTTGAAATGCTTTAAAAAATCTTGAATCTCTCGCGATTCCATTGCTGCTTTAATCCCCTCAATTGCGGGAGCAATGTTTCTAATAGCTACATCCCTTGCCATCATGGATCGGCTAATATCAATGATCAATATGGCATTGAATGGTACTAAGCCCGTAGGACTCAAATTTATTGCGGTATTTTCAGTAACTTGTGCTAATATGTCCCCTGTTAAGTCTGGAGTAGTTGCAAGAATTGAGCACGCTATATTTACAGCGTTCCATCTTAATTTTATTCCTTTAAAGATTACGTAATTAGCTAACCAACCTTTTAGCGAGTCGACATTCTGCCGGGCGGTGCTAATAATCTCCCACATGTTTTCGCCCGATATTGGGGAAATTCCAAGCGAGATGTTTTGTAATGGTATTATTGGTCTAAAATTTTTGGACACTTTAATGTCAAAGCTTCCTATTCCAGAAGCTTCCAGAATTTCACTATCGATAATGATGGTGTTATCTGGTACAGATTCTAGTATTTCTACTTTCCCGGCTCCAATTGCCCCTGTAAGCTCGTCCTCAAAGGCAAGTACATTATCTTGTATAAGTGAAAGCGTGTGCTGCGTTCTAGGGCTTACTAGCGCGTATCCCATTAAGTTTGGTTGTGATTGTACTTCTAACATAATTTGAGACATTTTTTGAACGGGAGGTTCGGTGGAATACGCTACAATCTGTTGGGATTGAACATTTGTGTCTTCTTTAGTATCTCTACTCATTCTAATTTCTGTAGGACCGCTCATTGCCTGATCAATCCTGGCAGAACCCATAACGCGTGTAAGCGGATCTTCCCATGCTATTAACATACCTTGCCCAAGACCTAATTGTTGGATAACTATGCTACTAAGCTGAACTCTCCCACCTTCAATAGAATTATCTACAGTTGGAGTTAATACAATACCATTTTTTTGGCCTCTTAATATATTAACATCAATTCTATTAGAGTAAGGATCAACAGGCGCGGCAGTTACACCAATTTCTTGTTCGGGAGTTGGGAGTGGGGCTTGACTTGGGATAGGCTGAGGTATCTGAGGTGGTGGAACTTGTTGTATGGGTGTCGGTGATAGGGCGGGCGGGGTTAATTGGGGTGATGGTGCTAAAGTCGGTTGAGGCAGTGGTGTAGGAACTGGTTGCTGAGCTGGAAGTGGTATGTGACCAGCAACAGGTTGAGGCGGAGGAGGAGTAGGTATTGGTTGTTTAGCTGGAAGTGGTATGTGACCCGCAACAGGTTGAGGGGTCAAGGGTGTAGGAGGAATTGGTGCAGCAGTCGGTTGAAGTGTAGGTCTAGAAGGTGCCAATTGAGAAGGTCTCGTTGGTAATGGCGTTAATTCGGGTTTAGGGATTGAAGGAGGGGGTACTACTGGTTTTAAAACTGGGATTTTCGGAATCTGTAATTTAGGAGTAATTAAACCCGTACTACTCATTGGTCGGATAATTAGCTCAACTCCAGTAAACTCGAGGGCATCTACAATGTTTTTTGAAACTTGACCCGCAAAATCTAGTACCATATTTGAAATTTCGACAACCGCTGTTGTCTTTTTGCTATTATCTGGATTTTCAATTTCAACTGAAGCTCCATTTTTAATTCCTAATTTATTAGCATTCTCTTGACAAATAACTACTTTGTTGGTGGTACTTTCGCTAATATCAACAAAAATCTTAATTTCAGACATGACCATCAATAATTTTTTTTTTAAGAGTATATAAATATATGTCAAAGTTTATCTATTAAAAAATTCGCATAATATCTTCTTATTACAAATTTTTTATTAAATAAAATAATATGTTTAAGGATATCTTTTTGCAATTTCTCCCGCGTAGTAGCGGAACACAGTTACAATTTTTCCCAAATCTTCAACTTTTCTGCTTGCTCCCATGAGGAAAAACCTACCTGCTCCACTTAAAATTATAAACGAATTATCTCCTTTTAAAACTACTTCTAACAAATTATTATATCCTAAAGATTGTATTGCATCATAACCACTCTGCATTACTACAGCACTTAAGCTCGAAAATAAATCGGGGTCCACATCGTACTCCGGGATGCAAGAAAAAGCAAGGCGTAAACCTTCACGGGTTACTAAGGCAAGGGCTTCTAATTCAGTATGCTCGGTAATATTACCAAGAAATTTCGATAAGCTATGTGCTTGGTTTTGGGTTAAATCGCTCATTTGAATAATCTCTCGCTTTTAATTGATCATTTTATTATTCTTTATTTAATATAAAATAAAAGTTTCGAACTTAAAAATTTATATTATGCAATTAATAGGTTAAATTGTTTTAAAGTTTAATTAAAACTAATTAAAAAATTAAATAAAAGAATGTGGTTAAAGAAAAGTTCTATTTGCCTTCGAGCTGAGTTTTTATCTGGTTTTTTAAAATTTCCTTCTTAGTTTTATACTCTACTTTAGCGTCCATAGGTCCACTTGTGCGTTTAAGAAATTCTATTGCTAATATCTTTCCATCCTCTGATAAAATTCTTGGAGAATAATCCTCGGCAAAGAATACTCCTTCTGGAATGGCTCCAACCTTTGAAATCTCTTTTGATACTTGTTTTTCGCCCAAAAACGTTTGAACTCTTTCGACTACTGAGTATGCATGATTCCCGATAATAATTAATTCTCTTTCAAATCCATCAGGTATTTTGATCGCTTCTAATTTTTGCATAATTTCGTTAAAATCCACGTGTGTTTCATCTTGCATAAGCGTAGAAAACGACTCCTTACCAGTATACAAAGGTCCTGTGTTCTGAGTAGCTCTATCTCTGGATCCGGCTATATTCATTCCCGCTGCAGGTTCAGGGGACCCAAATACATTTTTCTCTCTTAAAGGATGCACTGCTGGAGCAGTGCTAGCTACTGGTTTTTCTTCTGCTTTAATCTCCTTTGCAATACCTCCTTCGGTCTTCCCACCAATTAACTTTATAAAATCTGGGTTTTCTTCTCCCTCGTCGAGAGGAACAACCCCAAAATGCATGCCTACCTGACCGCGTATATCTTGGCTACGTTTTGCACCTATAAATTTCAATCTAACATTACTCTCAATACCTTTCCACAAATAAACTTTACGGTATTCGTCAGCAACTATTACATAGCACTCTTGCGTTTTTAGAATATCTTTTATAGGGCCTTCTGTTTTGCTTTCTTCTGTGTTACCATCTGGTAATATCTTGAATACTTGTGTTCCCAATATACTCTCAACCAACTAATTTTCTGTGTTATAAAAAGGACAACAATTTTATACTATAATAATAAATTAAGTGTTAATAAACTTTTATTAAAAAATAATTTGCACAAAACAAGCTATATAACCTTGTATAGTTGTTATCTAACAAAGAAAATTTAATAATTTTATAAACTCAAAATTCCGTTATTAATGTTATTTATCAAATCCATTGTCGTAAATCGAGGTCCTATCGTTTTCTTACAAAATTCTCCTATATAACCATTCAAAAAAGCGGCAGAGCATGCAGATTGGAACGGATTATTTCCTATAGTTAAAAAACTAGCACACAATCCAGCTAGCACGTCGCCAGTTCCGCCAATGGACATTTCTGGGCAGCCAGTTCTATTTATTTTTAGTTTTTTACCGTTGCTAATGTAGTCATATGGTCCTTTTACTAATAATGTAACGCCAAGTTTTTTAGCTAAGTTAAATATCTCGGTTCCCCTCAGTTCTAATTCGTCATAGGGTGGTAATTCAATACCCGTCATAATTTTTAATTCTCCTTCGTGAGGAGTTAAAATCACATTTTTTCCCTTTATTAAATCGAGATGGTTTTTGATTAATTTTAAAGCATCTGCGTCTATAACAATTGATTTATCCTTATTTTTAATTGGTTCTAATACTTTAATTAAGAGTTCCTCGCTTGTGTTTTCAGTTCCTAATCCTGGACCAATAATTATTGTGTTTGCCCAATCAACTAACAATAAAATTTCGTCTAAAGCTTTTATATTTAACCAATCTCCTGGACTTGTCCTTACTATCATGTTTGGAGAATAACTTCTTACTACATTTCCAATGACTTCCGGAACGTAAGTTATAACTAAATCGCATCCAAAACGAATGCTTGATAACGAGGCGTAAGCAGGCGCTCCAGAATAATTCTTTGAGCCACCAATAACCAAAACCCTTCCGAATTCTCCCTTGTGGGTATCAACTTTTCTTGATTTTAACGTTGGGATTAAATCGCCTTTTCCAACAAAAATAGTTGCTTCTTGTGGGATCCCAATAGATTTTACTACTATTTGATATTTTTCAGTTTTCATGCCTTTTTTAATCCTATGAAAGGTTATTACTAAATCCGTATTAACTGCTTTATCAGTAACTTTTCCAGTATCGGGATTCATTCCGGAAGGTATGTCAATAGAGGCAACTTTAATACGCTCTCTTTCTTTTTCCCGTATATTATTTATAAGGTCTATTGTTGATGATATTGGTTCTCTAATGTGTCCTTTTATTCCCGTACCGAGTAATCCATCTATAATTAACCTATAACTTTGATCTTTTTCAATAATAGAGCCAATCCTTTTTAGATCCGTAGAATCCTTAATAAGTTCTATTTTAATCGAGTAAGTTAGATTGTTACATATTATGTTCCAATTGAGTTGAGCTTCTTTCGTTCTTATTTTATCAGGGCTTCCGACTAAGACTACCAATACTTTCACTCCGAAAGAAGACAAATGACGAGCGATAACAAATCCATCTCCACCATTATTTCCCGTTCCACAAAAAATAACAACCTTTGAGTTTTCCTTTAAATAACCCTGGGATATTATTTCTGTTGCGAAAGAATACCCTGCACATTCCATTAAATGACTCTTTGGAATTCCTAACCATTCAGAATTATTGTCTAATATTGCCAATTCTTCAGAAGAAATTTTTTTTGAAATAAATCTTTCCATAACAATTAATTTTAAGATAATGAGATAAAAAACATTTTAGGTTTTGTTTTAAATAAAAAAAAAGTAGTTTATAATTATTTCTACACTAATTGAATAAAATTAAGTTATTCTGGCATCTCAAGACCTACCATTGGAAATGCTGCTACCCCTGATAGGAAGATTTCGTTTTTAAAGTTAATTCCTTCGATATCAGCAAACTTTAATTGAAGCATCAACGACCGTTTTAGAACTTCTTCATACTTGCCTTCTTTAACTTCTGATAATCCTATAGATTCTATTTCATTTCCTGTTACTCGAGCGGCTAATCGTAAAATTGTTTTTTCTAAAGTTTTATCAGGAGGAAATTCTTTCGATACTTCAATATATCTTTTACTAACTTCTTTTGCCTTACTAATTGGAAACCTTGTGGTTGACAAAATTAATACCATAACATTCACCTCTATTAAAATTTTATATATTAGATTTAGATGTGAGATTTAGTAGGATAAGTTTGTTTAAATAATTATCCAATTTTGTCAAAAACTAAAAGATAAAAAATCTTTAGGTTTAATTTCTTTATTCGAAAAATTTAATACAATTTATTTGAATTTATTAGGAAATTGTGGCAAACATTTAATATCTTTTAGTTTCCGAAAATGTTTATCGAAAGTGAAAATTTGATTAACACCTTTTTCTTTCATAATTAAGTAAGCAGAAATGTCATTTGAATCCATATTATATTTCGTAATTTTATCTATTGAGTTAATATACATTAAATTTGAGACTTCGACTATCTCAATAGAATTATTTGATATTATTCCTAATAAAAATTGCCGTAAAGCTTCCCATGACATAGCATACTTTAGAAGGTTTACAATCTCGGCTAATTGAATTATAGAGATACAGAACTCTCCATCTTGTTTGTCAATTTTTAATATAATTTTTTTCGCTTCTTCTTTCATCCATTGGATCTTTGGAGTTAAATATTTTCCTTTTTTTGATTTATAATAAGCATAAATAAAAAGATTTGCATCTAAATAAATCATAGAGCGTTCTCCGTATACTTTTTCTTTAAAAGATCCTTTTCAAATTCTGTCCAATCTTCCAATTTTTCAAGGATTTCTTCTCCAAAATCTAAAGTATCAAAGAATTGGGCTAAATCGATTTTCTTTTTTGGAATTATTTTCAAAATACCTTTTTCCTCAATAATTATAACTTCCTTTCCATCCTTAAGCTCTTCTTCCCTCCATCTCCGAGGTAAAACGATTCTACCCTGAGAATCAACTTTCTTTATATCAGCATTTATTTTCATTTTAATTCAAAACTATACTTTTTTAGACTAACTAATCCCATATTTATTAATTCATCCCTATTTTATAAGCTTTTGGCATATTAAATTTTTTCCCCAGATAATAATCTTAAATTATTTGAAATTCAAAATAGAAAAAGTGCCGGTGGTGGGATATGAGCCCACGACCTCCAGAGTGCATCCAGTCTGACCCATTTTTTCAGTAGGATTATGAGTCTGGCGCTTATTAAACATACATTTAATACGAATGTTTTATAACCAGCTAAGCCACACCGGCAAATTAAATATATTATATTAATAATTATTAATCTAATTTAAAATTATTATTATCTTTTTTGCTTTATCATTTTATCAGAAGAAGTAAAAAGAAATAAGAAAGCCTCCGGCGGGAATTTCCAAATGAAACGAAATGTTTCTTTCTTTTGAACCCGCGACCTATAAGCTTATCAAGATATATTCTCAATAAATTGCCTTACCAAGGCAATGCTCTACCGCCTAAGCCACGGAGGCTCTTTATAGATATTGAAAATTTTTTAAATTAATAAATTATTTCTAAATTAAAAATTTTTTTACTACCTACTAATAATCTGCTAGTTTTGGTTCTCAAGTTTTAATAGATTGAATTAAAAAAAATTACAAAAAAATAAATATTTTAAAATCTATTTGGATTTTAAACTCTTTTTTTTATATAATACCGGGACATAGACTTTAATCTTAGGTATGTAGATTTTTGGGATTTGCAATATTGGCATCTGAATAGATTTATTTTGAAACTGTTCATCAAAAGAAGAAGTTTTACTAGTTCTTTCTTCTAATACATCCATATTAAAAGGTTCTTGATCGATTATTTCTCCCCCCACTTGCGGTACTTCGCTGTGTTCACCAATTATTTCTGGTTCTTCTAATTCTTGTAGTACATCTCCACTAATAATCTCATCTTCAATATCCTCTATGTAATCAACCAGTTCAAACTTTTTAGTTTGTAAGATTTTCCGATAATCCTTAGCAAAGTTTTCATAAAACGAGTATTTTCTAAACACTTTTTCTTCAAATGCCCATCCCGAATAAGGATCGTAGAGCATTCCCTTAATTTCGATATTTTGGGGTAATTCTCTTGCGTCTCTAAATTTTTGTAATTGATTCTCAATATTTTTAATCTCATCATTAAAAGTTTTAAAAAACTTCTGTAGCTCCAGATAAAAATTCGTACCATACCGTCCGATCTTTTTTATTGCCGAATCGTTCAATTTATCCTTTAGATCGCCTAAACGAATCTTTTTCAAACCACAGTCAATGTGTCCCAAAATTACTATGTATTTAATGTTATACTCATGTATCGCAATTAAAACGGATCTCAAAACATCTTCGGTATACACATTTCCCGCGTTTCTTAAAACGAAGACATCTCCGGGCTTTAATTGGAATATTCGATGTACATCAATTCTTGGGTTCATGCAAGTAAGGATCAAAACCGGATACTTTGGAATTGGCTCGTTAATTTTAGTAATTTCTTCTCCTTGCCCTCTCTTCCATTGGTATTTTTTATTTCCTTCTATCAATAAATCTTCTAAATCTTCAAATTCATTAATCAAATTTATTCACTTCTCGCGTAAATTAAATTTTAATTTTATAATATTGGCATTTATTCCTGTTCTAAATTCCTTCTCTTACTTTTTCAAATAGTTAAAAAAAATTTTAAAGAAAAAAAATAAAAATATATTTTAATACTATTTCTGGATTGTTAACAATTCTTTAACCTTGGACGACATATCTCCGTTCCCTAAGAAATTCTTTATTTTATCTGAGTATTCAGGCAATAATTGCAAAAATGGCAAAATCGCTTTCGAAAGCGAGCTAAACGCCTCGTCGCCATTACCAATAATGAACATTTTATCAGGGCTTAAGTGCTTAAAAATCTCAGGCAAAATGTTAGTTAATTGAACTGCCAAGAACCTTTGGTCGGCGTTGCTCATGGCATCTACTTGCTCTTGGAAACCTTCTGCTTGAGCAAGCATTTGTTGCCTTATACTTTCAGCCTCACCTTCAGCTTGAGCAATTAATTTTTGCTTAATAGCAGAAGCTTGACCTTCGGCTTCAATTATTACTCTTCGCCGTTCACCATCGGCTTCAATCTGTTTACGTTCGCGTTCTTTCTCAGCAATTGAGATTTCTTTATCTTTCCTTCGTAGTTCAATTTCTCTCTGAACTATTTGCTCTTGAGTACCGAGTTCGTTCTGTACTTCGAGTTCTCGCAATTTTGATTCGCGTTCTGCGTCTGCCTTGGCAACTCTAGCTTTTGCATACTCAATTGATTGCTTAACAGCTTCCATGTTCTTTTTTAATTCGGCCTCTACGATTATGACTTCCAATATTTCGAAAGTTTCGATTAAAATACCCCAATCTGCTGATAATTCGTGTAAATCTTTTAAAACATGATCAATTATCTCCCTTCTTTCTCTAATGATTAATTCAAGTGGCATATTTGCACATATTGTTCTAATAACTGCTTCAGCAGCTCCTTTTAAAATCTTTTCAACATAGTTCTCATCCCGCAAGTTCCATGAAACCGCGCTAAACGCCTTTTCAGGATCGACGACTTTCCAAATAATCATGCCTACGAATTCAATATTTTGGTATTCCTGTGAAACTACCTGATCATGGGCTTCTAAAATCGTTTGTATACTAGTAGTCGGAATAACAATATATTCGTCAATTAAGGGCAATAACCATATACTACCACCGAGACCTGCTGATTTTACCTTACCATTTCTCAAATGAATTACAAACTGGTTTGTTTTAAATTTCCGATATCGTGCGGCCATAAATATTATGAATAAGAACGCTATTATCGCACAAGTCACTGTAATGCCGACAGCCCATCCAATAATCTCTTGAAACAACATTTTTTTTTAAAACCTCCTTTTTTCCTTTTTTTTCCTTTTTTTGGATTCTTTTATCTTTTTTTATTCTATTTTTTTATAAATTTTGATTATCATTAATATACTAACCCACTAGGTTAGCTAATATCCAAATTATCAAGATACAACCTAAAATAATAGCGGTGTTTATCAAAACAGCATAAGTTAAAGTAGGCTTTTTGTTAATTTTCTTCTGAAACTTTTTATTACGTACATCTTTGCCATGAAAATAGAGCCGGTTGTATTTACTCTCTTCCATTTCTTTTTCACTCACGCTCATTTTTTTTTTTTTCACCTCTTTTTTTTTTTATAATTTTTTTTGGATATACCCTCACTTTTTTTTCTTTAACTGCTAAAATATAAACTTTTATTCCTCTCTCAAAACAAGATGTGTCGTCATATGGCATAACATGAAGCTTCTCGTATTTCATAGGGGTTGTTGAATTTATTCTGATTACGCCTCCTCTCACATCGATAGGTAATACGACCTCTCCTTCTCTTCCTATTAAATTCTGCGTCGAGGATATTTTGTAATACTGCGATTTCGCAATATGTTTCCAAGCTACATTAAGATATTTCGAAGTGATAAGCGCAATACTAGGGGATCCTATAAACATTATAAACTTTAAAGCTTCAATGGTGATTATATAGTAAAGCGAGATTCCTGAAATGCCGAATACTAAGAGAAATGCAGACGCCAATAGCATAATTGGAGCAGGGGTAATTGTAGTGCCGAACATGTCAGAATCTACATCTATATCTGCATCTACATCAATATCAATATCCGTGTCAACATCTATATCGACATCGCTATCAATATCTACCCCCGCGTCCACATCGATATCAACATCAGCTTCGATCGAGTCGAATTCCGCCCCAATATCGTAATCCACATCCACATCTACATCAATATCAACATCAGCGTCAATATCGACATCCAAATCTACATCGACATCTACATCAATATCGATATCGGCATCAATATCAACATCAGTGTCAATTTCCTGACCTAATGATTGCGACTCCATTTGAGCTAAGAACACTGAGATTATACTGAAAAGAAGGCCCCCGATGAACAACCCCAAACAAATGCTAAAAAACAAATCATACACATTCATTTTTTCCAACACTCTTTATTTTTGTTTTTAATTTAAAATTTATAATGTAATTATTCCAACTTGGATCCACATTGGTGGCAAAAGCTAGCATCTTTATCTATCCGCGTCCCGCAAAATTGACAAAAGAGAGCTTTCGGTTTTGTAGGCTCTATAGGTTTGTAAACTTCTACTAACGAAGTTTGAACATCGTTTCTAACCGAGCTCCTCACAATATAAGGGTTTTCTCTTGGAACTTGTTGTTGACTATATTGATCATATTTCTTTTGTCCTGGTTTACAACATTTAGACTTTCCAGAAGAAGCACCTGCGGCTGCGGCTATTATAACAATAAAAATGAAAATCACTGGGAAAAACCCCATAAATGGAAAGATACTAAATGGTACATCAAGGATAAAAAATAACCCGAAAGTCATAAAAAATAATAATCCTACTATACATCCTGATCCTGAATTTCTATTTGACATTTTATATTTTAATATTCCTTTATATTTTTATATATTATTTTATATATTCAATTAATAATTATTATAATTATATATTTAAATGTTTCGTATATAGAAATGGATATGATAGAATAAACCTAAAACTACTAATTTCTTACTTCTTAAATATATTAAAAAATATATAAATTTAAATTAGAGAAATACCACTTTATAAATAAACGCGACAAAAATAAGAAATATTTTTATATATATCAATATAAATAAATTATTACGGTTGGAATCCTAATTATAAATAATCTGAACATTTATTAACTTAGTTATGTAATATTGAAATATATATTTAAATAGAAACATAGAAGAGAAAAAAAGGTTAAAGAATTTTAAAGGTGATTCTTATGGATGATATTAATAAGAACAATAATAATGATTCTGATGAAACGAAAGAAGTTGAATTAAAAGACAATCCAATCTACGTCAAAGTAGATGAAACTACTAGACACATTATCGATAAATACAAGAAATTAGGAACGACAATTTCTAATTTAGTGAAGAATGCAGTTGAAATGTATGATGAATATAATTCTATGGCACCTGAAGTTAAGGCCATTGTTGATACATATAAGGAAGAAGAGGAAAATTTAGTTTCCTTTTTAGAACGCGCGATCAGTTATTATGGCAAACAAAAGAATCTTGACCGCGATTTATGGGTTAGGTCTCGAGATGAGATGAAAATGATGCTTATTGGGAAAACGACTTTTAATCAACTGATAGCCGCAGCTGAAGCTCCTCAAGATTCTCTAGATAAACCTTTTAAAAAAAACGTAGCGATTGACTTAATCTTATGGTATACCGAAAAGCCCCTTAAAAACCTTACAATAGACGAAATTATCACTACCATTCAAAAAATATGGGTTGTAGCTAATTATTTTTACAAGATAGATGTTCATAAGTACGGTGATGAGTTTCATTTATTATTTAAACACAGGCAAAACAAAAGATATTCGCGTTACTGGCTTGGATACTTTACGGAATTGTTTAACACAGAAGAATTAGCGTATAAATGCATATCAGAAGGTCAAGTGTTTGACGAAACTCTTTCTATGACTGTTAAAGTTGGGGAAAAAAAAAAAGAAATTAAATCTAAAGATTTTTAATGTTTTTAATGTTTCTAATTATTTTGCTAACTCGTCTTCTTGCATAATACCTAGCTTATTTCCTTCAGTGTCCTTAAACATGTAGAAATAACCGACTCCGGGCACTGTTATTTTGGGTGAAGATAGAGTCCCTCCATTCTCCTCAATTTTTTTACTAAATTCATCAACAGAAGGCACTTTAATATAATTAAAAATCTGATCTTCTGATTGCTCGCGTTTTTGTATTCCACCCCCTATTCCTTCTTCATTGTCATCTCCAGCATCAATTGTCCAATATTCCACAGGTCCGTCCCATTTTTCAATTTTCCAGTTGAATGCACTTTCGTAAAACTTTTTAGCCCTTAAGGGTTCATCAGCATTAATTTCAAAATGAATAACTTTTGGCAAATATAACACCTTATTATTGTTTATAATATAAAATTTCGTACTGCTATATATTATTTTGTTTAAAATTAAAAAAAATTGAAAAAAAAAAATTGTGTTTAGCTAGGGCAAGAAATCGTCGAATGCCCAATAGTGTTCTTCTTCTTGTTGAATTATATCCTCGAATAGTTTTTTAGTTTTTATGTCACCAAGTCGAGATGCCTCGTCGATAACTTTTCTATATAAAACGATAGCATAGTTTTCAGCCTCTCTATCAAGTTTAATAAAGTCATCGAGCGTATTTCCTACATTAGGTATTGGGTCAATAGTAGCTATGGCTTCTCGATCTATTTCGTATATTCGTTCCGCGATCTTTTCCATGTGGTCCATTTCTTCGCGAAAAATCTTCTTGAGCATGTCTGATACCACGCTGGCTTTATTTTTTCCCGTAATAACTTCTAAAGCATCTTTTTTCCGCCTCATTCGTTCTAAACCTTCTGCTTTTTCGTGCTGAGTCGTATATTGAACCACTGCTGATATCTCACTAGCGAGAGCTTTATTCAAGAGTGTAATATAATCTTTACCGAAAATCGCCCTCCATTCAGATTCTTGAGTTTCTCCTAAATCGGGCTCGTTTTCCATCTCTGAATAATCTTGAAACTTCAATAAGTGTTTTTCTTCGTCGCTGTATATTTTGGTAAACATTACCCATGTCTCACGGTCTCCAATATTTTTAGCAGCTTCTATTATCTGACGATACAATTCTAAGGCTTCCTCTTCTGCCTTCACGTTTAGTTCAGCGAATTCTCTCATGGAGTTTCCGATTATAATTTTATCAGGTTTAGTGGTTGCCTCTCCGCCTAAAATATAAATCCTTTCCATGATATCTGCGAGATGATTCATCTCTTGGATCGCTAATTCTTCTAATAGTTTTCCAAACTCGTCGTATGTAGTGCTTTCCAATAAATAGTTCTCTTTGATAACTTTTCTCTTTAATTTTTCTATTTTGGTGTGTTGTAGCATGTATTGCGCTGAAACCTGAATTTCACGAGCAACTGCTTGATTTAACAAGGATATATACTCATCCGTAGCTTTTATAATCATTTTAGAGTCCTCATCATAAAATTAACAATGATTAATATAAGAATACTTTTAAAAAGTTTATTCTAACAAATTATAAAGTCTAACGCAAATACAAAAGATAATTCAAAGATATTCTAAAAATAATGTTGCGAAATAGTGCTTCGATTAATTTATTTTAAAACTATACTATCATGGAGACCTTTATATATTGTTGTTAATAGATATTATTAATTTTAAAAAAATTATTAAAAAAAGAGAGAAGAGAGGGTGAAAATATGACTTTAGTCTTTAGTTTTATTGATTTTTCAACTTTACTTTTCATAATACCGATAACTAGCTCACTGATTGCGATAGTTTATAATTACTTTATTATTAAATCGGGAAAAAATCAACCTCCAGAAGTCAACGCTTCTAAATATCTAATTTATTCTGGTATGATTAATATAATTTTTATTATTTTATCTTATTTAATCCCTGATTTAAGATTAATATCCCCTTATAACGAAGTTGAAACTCAAATATATTTAGCATATAATATTTTTCGCGGTTTATTATTTACGATTCCATCATTGATTACTTATGGTGTGATATTTTTAATATTTGGATTAAAAAATCGACAACGATTTAAATCTTATATTATGATTTCAGGTATTTTATGGATTATTTCTTATTCCGTAAGGGCTATAGTATTAAACGGAGAATTATATACGATTTTATTTCAACTTACTGCAATTGATATTTCAACACTTACTTCAATTTTCATAATAGTAGCCTCTTTTGGATTGCTAATATTGATTGGATTTATTTTGCTAATAGTTCATGGTTTCAAAAACAATGATAGTAATATGTTATATGCTGGATTAGTTTATTTCCTTGGATTAGTTTTATCTTTTATCATCCCTATATTCATAACATCTTAGTACCCTTTTTCTATAAATTAAACCTTTTTTTTA
>Ga0114919_10000745_pt1 | contig 25698 bp, 25 predicted proteins | sample BlataG_FD_88682 | JGI IMG/M metagenome (GOLD analysis project Ga0114919, IMG submission 88682) | Deep subsurface microbial communities from Black Sea to uncover new lineages of life (NeLLi) - Black_00105 metaG | ecosystem: Environmental > Aquatic > Marine > Oceanic > Sediment | place: Atlantic... | reverse complement strand
ATATTTCCCTAATGTCCGAAAAGGTCAAATGCATTTTCACAGATGCAAGTTTATCATGTTTAACAACAATTAACAAGGGAGAAATCCTATGTGTCAGTTAAGAATTAAAAGTGAACTGTTTTTAATAGATTTAAAGTTTAAAAGTGAACACCTGAGAAGCCATAATCTAAAGCCAAAAGGAGGTTTTAGATTATGGTGCAGCTACATAAGGAATTCACAGACAGCCAGGTTAAAGAACTAATCGAACGCTATTTGAAAAAAGAAATCGAAAGAAAGTATATCCAAGAGGTTTTGGGCATTGGAAAAACGAGGTTTTTTGCTCTCATAAAGGAGTACCGTAGAGATCCAAACAAGTTCTCTATTCAATACACAAGAAAAACCAAAACTAGAAAAATACCTCGGTGTGTTGAAGACAACATTATAAAGGAACTACAAATCGAAAAGGACCTGATACAGAACACAGAAGTACCGTTGAGGCATTACAATTACAGCTATGTCAAAGACCTTTTAGAAACGAGGTATAACCAGAAAGTATCTTTACCTACCATTATTGATAGGGCTAAAAAGAACGACCTTTACCTGAAAAAAAGGCCTAAAAAAGATCCCCATGACCGTGAAGTAGTAACCAACTACATTGGAGAAATAATTCAGCATGATTCCTCCTATCACCTATGGTCACCCCCTGCTAAAGAGAAGTGGTATCTTATAACCTCCTTAGATGACTTTAGCCGTTTTATCCTCTATGCCACCCTTTTAAAGAAAGAGACCTCCTGGGCTCATATCCTTGCATTACAGACGGTAGTCTTAAAGTATGGCTCACCCTTTCTCTATTACGTAGACTCTCACTCAATCTTTCGATTTGTTCAAGGCAGAGACTCTGTCTGGAGGAAACACTATACACTCACTGATGAGGCTGATCCTCAATGGAAACAGGTGATGGGTGACTGTAACATCAAGGTAACCTATGCCTTATCCCCACAGGCCAAGGGTAAGATTGAGAGGCCTTATGGCTGGCTTCAGGATAGACTCATAAGAACCTGTGTGAGAGATAATGTGACTGATATAAGAGAGGCCCAAAGAGTGCTTAATTATGAGATCCACAGATATAATTACAAACAGGTCCATTCAACAACCCAGGAGGTTCCCTACTTCCGTTTTCAAAGATCACTGGAAGAGAAGAGGTCTCTGTTTAGAGAGTTTAAAGTGAGGCCACCTTTTCAATCTGTGAAGGATATCTTTTGCTTGAGAATAAATAGAACCATTGATCCTTACAGAAGAATATCTATTAACAACTTACAGCTGAAGGTGAATAATGCTACTCCAAGAAAAATGGTAACACTTCGTATTTATCCTTTGAGCAATGATATATCTGAGGTCAGATTCTGGTGTGACGATAACCTCATTGATGTCCAAAGAGTTAAAAATAGCGATCTTAAGGTTGTTCACTTTTAATCTTTAAAGAGTTCACTTTTAAAATTTAGCTAACAGGACTATCCGGAAACAGTAGGTATCATTTATTTAACGCTTGATTGTGGTTGCATGCAGATTTGTGGGGTTTCTGCCCAGGCCGAAAGAACGAGCCCGGTAATTATGGTTGGTGGTCAGAAGATAGAATATGACAAAAAGACCGAGCTCCCAAGGGCGATCCTGCTATGCCAAAAATGCCTCGAGGATCAGGGTGATCCAATGAGGACAGTTGAACGAAACATAGCATGGGCCGTTAAAGACGATAAAACTCCACCGGAAGAGCTAAGGCGCGAAATATGGAAAAAGGTTTTTGGCTCTGAGTACAAGCCAAGTAAATTTTTAACATGCTAGGAAGGAGGTAAGTAATCATGGCATGCATAAGAGAAAGAAGAAACCGGCTAGTCATTGACTTTTACGACCAGCACGGAAAAAGAAGGTGGAAGACCTTAAAGGAAGGCACAACTAAAAACGGGGCCCGGAAGGCCTTAAGAGAGATTGAGGATTCCATAGAGAAGGGTTCCTATATTGCCCCTACCGAGGTTCCGGGATTTTCCAAGGTTGCCGAAACATGGCTTAAGATCAAAAAGCCCAATATCAGGCATTCAACCTACGGTCAATACGCGGGCCATGTGGAAAACCATTTGAAGCCCTATTTTGGCATTACTCAGATAAGCAGGGTCAACTATGACAGTATCGAGAGATATATCCAGCATTGCCAGGATGAGGGCATGTCAACGGCTATGCTGAAAAAGTCTCTTGTAACCCTGGGGGCTATCCTTACCTATTCCTGCAGAAAACGCTATATTGCCTATAACCCTATTAGGGATATAGAGAAGCCCAGGGGCCAGGGCACAAAGGAAGAGACCAAGGATATAAGCATTTTGGAACCTACACAGATCCGGACCCTCCTGGACGCCGCGCCTGATTTCAAGAGCAAAACCCTTTTTATGGTTGCGGTTGGAACTGGCATGAGACAAGGAGAGATCCTGGGCTCAAAATGGGATGATATGGACTGGGTAGCCGGGCAAATCCAGGTAAAACGGACGTTCAATTACAAGAGATTCTATGAGCCCAAAAGCAAGACCTCGAGGCGAAAGATTGACCTAGCTCCCCAGTTAATAGCTCAGTTGAAAGAGTGGCAGCTCGCCTGTCTACCTAACAAGCTTGATCTGATATTCCCCAATGGAGACGGGAACCCGATAAATGACAGCAACCTCAGAAGCAGGATTTTTGACCCGGCTCTAAAGAAAGCCAAGATATCTAAGATCAGATTTCACGATTTACGCCACTGCTACGCGAGCCTTTTGATCGATCAAGGTGAAAGCCCTAAATATATCCAGGTGCAAATGGGCCATTCATCCATTAACGTGACATTTGATATCTATGGACACCTGATGAAGGACAGCAACCAGGAGGCAGCTACCCGGTTGGGAAATACGATTTTTGGGGAAAGTAGTAGCAAAACGGTAGCAAATGAAAAAAAGGACTTTAACCGAAATGGCTAAAATCCTTTACTGTCCTGATGCCGAGAGACGGAATCGAACCGCCGACACGGGGATTTTCAGTCCCCTGCTCTACCGACTGAGCTATCTCGGCTCTATACTTTTTTATATCCTCTGTGCCCAAAAATCAAGAAATTATTTTTTGGGCTCTTCATCCTCCTCAAGATCCAGATCCAGCTCCATATCCTCCAGGTCTAAATCTAGGTCCTCGGACTTCTTTTCGCTCTCTTGCTTCTCAGCACCGCCCTCAGCATCAGAAACAAAGTCCACCTCGACCCCTTTATCCTCATCAGTCAATCCAAGATCCCCTATGTCAATCTCAGTAACATCGTCTGATTCAGATACAGGTTCCTCATCAATATTTATATCCAATTCTGAGCCATCATCGTATATCTCCTCACCTCTAAGCTTCATCTCTTCCGCTCCCACTTTCATCGATTCAGCTACCGTCGCTTCCTCACCGCCCTCATTGAGATCGCCAGTCAGAGAGCCTAGCACAAAAGGCGGGTTAGGTTTAATGCCGGATATGTTCAACTTGGCTTTTTCAGAGGACATATTCTTGCCACACTTGGGGCAAGTATCTAAATAATCAAAGGTAACATACTTGCACTTTGGGCATTTCATGGTAGCTCCATTGTAGTTAAGTGATTATAGAAAAAACCTACTTACTGATAACTATTATAACTATTTATAATAATTGTCAAGTAATTTTACTATAATTATGTATATCTTCCAGCCATATATCTACTTTCGCTTTTTCACATTCTTCTTGATTGCTTCCCGAGCCAGCTTATCACATCGCTCATTTTCAGGATGCCCAGCATGACCCCTTATCCATCGCCACTCAATCGTGTGCGGCTTGCTCCCTCTTAACAGTCTTTCCCACAGATCCTTATTTAAAACTGGCTCCTTACGCGAGGTGACCCAGTTTCTTTTCTGCCATACATGGATCCAGATGGTAATGCCTTTGAAAACATAATTTGAATCAGTAACTATCCTCACCCGTGAGGGCCTCTTCAGCGCTTCTAAGCCCTTTATCACAGCTATCAGTTCCATACGGTTGTTGGTAGTATCTGGGCAATATCCCGATATCTCCTTCTCCCTCTTTCCGTATCTCAATATGGTTCCATGACCCCCAGGCCCAGGATTACCAGCACAGGCACCATCAGAGAATATTTCAACTATGTCACGCTCATCTTTCTTCAATTAAGGATCTCCTTGCTTTATATTCACTGTCATGCGTTGACCTTAATCTTAAGAAACAAGATGCTATCTTCTACTAACATTCTATATCATAGATTCAGAAATCCTTTTACTTCGATTTTGGCTCGCTCATGTGCCATCCGATATTCTTATGAGTCATAAGTTTTTACCACATGCAAATCTTTTCCTTGACCATACTGTGAATGTCATACGTCATTTTTTCCTCTGTTGAATTATGAGGCATCCTTCAATCTCAACCTCTTTCACTTTGAGCCTTTCTTTCTCCTCTGCTATATTGTATAGGTATCAGTGAGATCGAATGCCCTTGTGGAGCCTCCAGGACGAACCTCATAAGGTTATAATGGAGGAGATTCTGTGGACTGGTTATCGACTCTCATAGGATTGATCATAGGATTTTGGCTCGGTCTAGTGGCCGCACTTTTATTGAGATTTGTTCACGGAAAAACAGCCAAAGAACTTGCTGAGGAATTATTTCACGAGACTGAGGCGCACAAGAAGGCAGACATGGATAGAATAATTGATAACATAAAGGCAAGCTTTGGAAACCTCTCCCTTGAAGCACTATCAAAGTCAACAGAAGAGTTTCTCAAGTTGGCCAAAGCGCGCCTCGAGTCAGAAAGAGAAATCGGCTTCAAGGAATTGGATGCAAAAAAAGGCCTGATTGACCAACAGTTGCACCAGATGAACTCCAAACTTTCAGATGTCTCCAAGTTAATGAAAGAGCTTGAAAAGGATAGAGTAGAAAAATTTGGAGAACTTGCAAGCCAACTTAAAACAGCAACTCAGCAGTCAGCAGTCTTGATGCAAACCACCAATCTCCTCCGCGAGGCATTGGCAAGCACAAAGGCAAGAGGCCAGTGGGGAGAAAGGATGGCAGAAGATGTCCTGCGCCTGGCAGGTTTTATTGAAAATGTGAACTACTTAAAGCAAAAATCTATCGATGGAGCTGGATCACGACCCGATTTTACATTTATTCTCCCCAGAGACTTGAGACTGAACATGGATGTCAAGTTCCCCTTAGACAACTATCTCAGGTTTCTCGAAACCAACTTGGAACTAGAAAAGGTAAAATTTCGAAATGACTTCTTGAGGGATGTCAAGGCCAGGGTTAAGGAGGTTACTACCAGAGAATACATTAATCCTGAGCAAAATACTGTTGCCGATGTACTTCTGTTTATCCCTAATGAACAGATTTATTCCTTTATTCATGAACAGGATAGTTCCATTCTTGATGAAGGAATAAAGAACAGGGTGATCTTTTGTTCACCTATAACCCTTTTTGCAGTTCTGGCCGTCATCAGGCAGGCTGTAGATAACTTTGCACTGGAGAAAACCTCTAATGAGATACTATCGTTGTTAGGGTTATTCAAAAACCAATGGGGTGAATTCTTAAAAAAATTAGATCTATTAGGTAAGAGGATTGAGGATACCCAAAAGGAATATGAATTACTTACGACAACCAGGCGTCGGCAATTCGAAAGACCTCTTAATAAAATTGATGATCTAAGATCACAGAGGGGGTTACCAGTCAGCACTTATGAAGATGAATAGGCTGAGCCTAGATGTTTTCCATAGCCCCATATGCGCCCTGGATTCTGTCTCGAAGTATAGAACAGAGCCTCTCCAGAATCTTAAATCCGAGTTGAAAATTACCCAGCATTATCTCTCTTAGTGCTGGACCCTTAATTACAACTACCTTGGTAGCTTTTCTGCACCTTGCAGATGACAATAAGGTATGAGCTTCTCCGAGCAGGGTTGACCAGCAGCCCAATGCCCTGCCTCTGCCCAGGAGGCTGATAATTGCATTTCCCTTACGTGTACCTAAATCAATGGATCTCTCTAAGAACACATGACCTTCAGCGATTATATAAAGGTTATCCCCGAAATCTCCCTGTTGAAGTATATTCTCTCCGGCCTCGTATGTTTCCACGTGACCAAGGCTTGCTATCTTTTCAATTTCATCCCTCTCCAAGCTCCTGAAGAGCTCACAATTCTCTAAGACATCTACAATCTCTGGCATATCCATAATGCTACCTCCAAAAACTACGCATTTACTTTCAGCCTATGGGGGTTGTAAAAGGATGTCAATGGAAAAGGAATGGTCTGGGCTCTCGCTACAAGCTAAGGCTCGACATAAATTAATCTCTCGATCTTAAAGCTGTGAAAGGGCATCACAGACCTTTTCCCAAATCATAGGCCTTCTGGAGGGCTTCAGGGTGTTCTTTTACGGCGCCTTTAGATTCTATCCCTGGAAAAAAAAGACCCCCTGAATACTCAATATTTAAGGCATCAAAAAAATATCTGGCTATCATCTGGGCACCTTTAAAAAGGTTTCTACCCCTCGTTGCTCCTACGGCAATCAGATACCCTCTACCCCGAGATGCATTTTTCTCACCGCTTTTACCATTGTCTAACTTCTTCCTGGACCACATAGCCTGTCCTCTGTCAATCAAGGCCTTTACCTGGGACGTCAGACCATAAAAAAAGATCGGAGAGGAAAGAATAATTGCATCTGCCCTATCCAGGAGATGATAGACATCCTGCATGTCATCCTCAACGGCACATGTGCCGGTCTTCTCACATGCACGACACTCTATACAACCTGAAATCTCCAAATCTCGGACGTATATTCTCTTAACTTCAATGTCTTTTTCGTGAGCTCCTCTGAGGGCACTATCAAGAAGTAAATCGCTGTTACCCCCTTTCCTAGGGCTTCCATATATCCCAACCACCTTCACCTTCATCTCCCTTTTAGTAAACTTCAATAAATCATTTGCCTTGAGGCCTCTTGCTTGCTATATACCCTTGGTGATATTAATTTACACTGAGTTATCAGAAAAACCAAAGTAAAAACTTAAACCAAGCGGATGGAGCTTGAAAACAGTCGCCCTTATACCTGCACGGTACCTATCAAAACGTTTTCCAGGAAAGCCGCTCGCCCTGATTTCTGGAAAACCAATGATTCAACATGTTTACCAGAGGTCCAAGGCGTGCCCAGAGCTGGATGAGATATATGTGGCAACCGATGATCTGAGGATTTACAACTGTGTCAAGGAATTCGGTGGCCAGGCAGTCATGACAGCAGAGGGTCACCACTCAGGCACCGATCGGATTGCTGAGGCAGCTGAAAAGCTTAACCTCGACCCTCGAGATATCGTAGTAAATATTCAGGGTGATCAACCTATTTTTCACCCATCAATACTCTCTGACCTTATACGACCCCTGACAGAAGACCCGACAATCCCTATGTCTACCCTCGTGTACAAAATCACTGAGGATCGAGAACTCCAAGACATGAATAGCGTACAGGTAGCTGTCGACAACAATGGGTATGCTTTGTATTTTTCCCGTCTACCGATCCCATTTTGTCGGGATCAAGAATCAAAGATTGCTCACTATAGGCATTTGGGTTTTTACGCGTATCGTAAAGAATTCTTGTTGACGTTTACAAAGCTTCCCTACGGCTCACTGGAGGGAGCTGAGAAACTCGAGCAGCTTCGGGCCTTAGAGCATGGCTTTAAAGTAAAGGTTGTAGAGACCCTATTTGATTCTATCGAGGTAGACCTACCGGAGGATGTTGAGGTAGTCGAAAAAGAACTTTCCCAATCAAAAAGCCCTGGGCTCTAAGCCCAGGGCTCTGTCTTTTGTCCCGAGATGCCGTCCCTTTAGGTTTATTCACTCTTTTCTCCTCACGGCTCTTTTAAGGAAAAACCCTCATTTCGCGAGGCGCTCATCCCAGACATAATCTTGGTACAGCAACAATTATGCCACATAGCATTGGATAAATTTATCATGAAATTACAATGGGTTATAAAGATCCTCATCCGTCTGTAACACCGTTTGTGGTAGCCCTAACACAGTTTCAAGTGAAAAGATGACACAGTTTTCTCCATGGCATATTTTACCACGGTTTTGGGAATCACTATCAAGTTGACTCACTGATAGGTACATGTTAAATGATAACCAAACTTAGAGCAAAAACCAAAGACAATATTGACAAAAATCGAAAACATTCTACGATTTTTGGTTGGATGTTAGCACTGCGACAAGGGATACAAGACCGCGGAGACCTCTCCCATTTTATGCGAGAGGCCGTGAGAGAGGCCAAAAAGGCATGGTTGGCCGGAGAGGTTCCGGTCGGTGCCATCCTTATAGACCAATCCAATGAGATAGTAGCCAGAGCACACAACAGATGCATTTTGGATAACGATCCTACTGCCCATGCGGAGATACTGACTATCAGGCAGGGAGCAAAGGTGTTCAGTAACTATCGATTGAATGGAATGACCCTGGTCGTAACGATTGAGCCCTGCCCCATGTGTATGGGTGCTATTATCAATGCCCGGTTAGATACCCTCGTTTTTGGGGCATTTGATGAAAAAGGCGGTGCTGCAGGCTCAGTCTACAATCTATCTGATGATGGCAGGCTCAATCACGAATTAAAAGTAATTCCTGGCGTAATGGAAAAAGAATGCAGAGAACTTATGCAGGGTTTTTTCCGAGAGAGGAGATAGCATAAGAATGCCCGTTGAAATGAAACGACAGGTACTAATTTCATGGAAGCGTTCAGAAATACGAGACACAAATGACAACTGACAGCGGACTGCTAACATCATGTGGAGAGGTACCGAAGTGGTCGTAACGGGGTCGACTCGAAATCGATTTGTCTCGTGAAGAGCGAGGCACGTGGGTTCGAATCCCACCCTCTCCGCCAGGAAATTCAACCTTGGCTTGATTTCACCACTAGCTTGGGGTACATAGTCCGATAACGTAATTAACCATTAGGGTTCTACTCCAAGCTGAAAAAATTCAATATGGGCCAAAAGCCAAATGTATTCCGCGCCAGCGGAATCCAGGAGAGATGTCCGAGTTGGCTTAAGGAGCGCGACTGGAAATCGCGTGTACTACCAAAAGTGGTACCGGGGGTTCAAATCCCCCTCTCTCCGCCAGCCATATTTTTGATTTCATTATGCCCTACGAAGTTTTTGCTAGAAAATGGAGACCCCAAGTATTTGAAAAGGTCTTAGGTCAGGAGCATATTACCCAGACACTTAGGAATGCCTTCCTGTCTGGCCGATTGGCTCATGCCTACCTGTTCAGCGGCGCAAGGGGTGTCGGCAAGACTTCGGTTGCCCGAATCTTTGCCAAGGCCCTCAATTGCGAAAACAACAATGACGGAAATCCTTGTAACCAATGTCCCTCCTGCGTCGAGATAACGCATGGTTCATCCGTAGATGTGCAAGAGATTGATGGTGCATCCAACAGGGGAATTGATGAGATAAGAAATCTTCGAGAAAATATTAGGTACCTCCCTTCTCATGGCAAGTACAAAATCTATATAATAGATGAGGTACACATGTTGACCCTCCCTGCATTCAATGCATTGCTGAAGACCCTGGAAGAGCCACCAGAACATGTTAAGTTTGTCTTCGCTACCACAGAACCGCACAAAGTGCCAGCGACCATACTATCCCGATGTCAACGATTCGATTTCAAGAGGATACCCATAAAAAAAATAGAAGAACAGATTAAAAACATAATAGCAGAAGAGGAGATAACCATAAGTGATACCGCTATTTCCATTATTGCGAGGGAGGCCGAGGGAAGCATGCGAGATGCAGAGAGCCTTCTCGACCAGGTTGTCTCTTTTACAGGCCAGAACGTAGAGGATGACCAAATAGGGGCTGTTCTGGGAATAATAGACCGGGATCTCATCTATAAGATGTCCCGGTCAATAATTGATACTGACACCACATTATGCCTCGAGATAATCGATGAGGTATACAATTATGGCTACGAGATCAAGGAATTCTATCGAGAAATAATGAATCAATTTCGTAATCTAATCGTCTCGCTGGTCGCTCCCGACTCTCCCCATCTTCTTGATCTGCCTGATAATGAACTGAAAGAAACAAAAAACCTGGCAAGAAAGGCGGGGATGGAAAGGCTTGTCCAATCACTTAATTTCCTCATTAGCAAAGAAGCAGATTTGCGTTATACAAACAACCCGCGAATTGCGCTTGAGGCGATCCTCATTAAACTCTCAGAACTCAAGGATTATCTTTCATTTGATGAATTAATTAGAAAGATTGCGGAAATAGAGAAACGAATCAATAAACCTATCTCAGCAGGGCATTATGAGGATCTTGAAAAAAACCTTACTCAAAAGGAACCAGTGCCTAGAACGAACTACTTAGACGATGGCAAGAAATGGGACGAGTTTCTGCGTTACCTCGCCACCAAGAATAGGGCGATGGCCAATGTATTAAAGGAATGGAAATCTTGCACATTAACTGCAGACCGACTGGAGTTACCTTGCGGAGAAGGAGCTTTTACAGGTGGCTATTTTGATGACCCTGAGCACTATGAGCAGCTCTGTGCGTATGCCCAAGATTTCTTCCAGTCAGATCTTAAGGTGGTTTTCAAAAAGCAAGGCCAACCAAAAAATTTAAAAAAACCCCCGAAAGAAGACACCTTACCTGCTTCGGTAAGAGACATAATCGATATATTTGAAGGCAAGATAGTGAACCGAGATTAAAATACTATCAACCGGTTAAGGTGAAACCCCTAAATGAACCACTTTATTTACAAAAAAGATGATCTTTACTGCGAGGATGTATCTGTCGCATCCATAGCTGATCAAGTTGGAACACCTTTCTATCTTTACTCCCATGCAACAATAAGGAGGCATTTCTCCGTTTTTGAAGATGCCTTCAAGGACCTTGCTCACCTCACCTGCTTTTCTGTGAAATCCAATCCTAATCTTGCGGTCCTAAGGGTCCTCGCTTCACAAGGCGGAGGCGCAGATATCGTGTCAGCAGGAGAACTCTTTCGGGCACTCAAAGCAGGAATTCCACCTGACAAGATTGTCTTTTCTGGCGTTGGGAAGACCGCACATGAAATGGGGAGGGCCCTTGAGTCAGATATCCTCATGTTCAATGTGGAGTCAGACCAAGAATTACGGGTATTAGATAAAACAGCACAAGACATCGGCCGCAAGGCAAGGATAGCCATCCGGATAAATCCCGATGTAGCGCCAAAAACACATCCATACATTGTTACCGGGTTAGGAGAAAACAAATTTGGCATACCAGTACATGACTCCCTTGCTACCTACACATTGGCCAAGGGTTTGAAGAATATCTGTGTAAAGGGTATATCCTGCCACATTGGTAGCCAACTCACCGAGATTGATCCCTTTCTCGATGCGCTGAACAAACTGAAGGCACTCTTAAGAGAATTGCAGGCGATGGGCCTTGATATCGATTTCCTTAATATTGGAGGTGGCTTAGGCATAACCTATGATGATGAAAGACCGCCGCACCCTGGAGAGTACGCCAGGGCACTAAAGGAGACCATGGGAGATAGTAACATCACCCTCATCCTTGAACCTGGCAGGGTTATCATTGGTAATGCAGGTATTCTGGTCACTAAGGTCCTCTACACCAAATCCACAACACATAAGCGGTTTGTCATTGTTGATGCGGGGATGAATGACTTGATCCGACCTACCCTCTATGATTCCTTTCATGCTGTGCAGCCGGTAAGAGTGACCGATTCACAAATGGTTGAAGCTGATCTCGTGGGACCCGTCTGTGAAACTGCTGATTTCTTCGCTATGAACAGAAAAATGCCTTCATTTAAACCAGGGGATTTGGTAGCCATAATGAGCGCGGGGGCTTACGGTTTTTCCATGGCATCAAATTACAATTCCCGTCCCAGGCCGACAGAGGTAATGGTCAGAGAAAAACGATTTTCAATTGTCAGAGCAAGAGAAACCTATGATGATCTCATAAGTGGTGAGGTAATTCCCGAATTCATTGATGAAAACAATGACTGAAATCAAATTCTGGAGATGAGCGGTAGGGGTAAGGTGTCTCTAAAAACTATACGGTAACCAGAGGGAGAAGAAATGGTTAATGCTGTTGTTGCCGGTGCAGCCGGCAGGATGGGTGGAAGAATCACCCAGATGATTCAAAAAAGTGAAGGAATTAAACTATGGGGTGTCTTTGAAAAACCGGACCATCCGGCAATTGGCCAAGATATAGGCGATATTGCAGGTCTTGGTAAGACTGGTATTGTCCTCAAAGGGGATATCAGCGAGGTGATGAACGATGCGGATGTCTTGATTGATTTCACGACACCAGAGAGCACCTTGCGGCATATTAGGTTTATTGCCAAGACTGGCCAGGCAATGGTCATTGGGACTACTGGTATTAGCGGGGAGCATGAAAAAGAGCTCAATCAACTGGCACGGGGAATCAGATGTGTCAAATCCCCTAATATGAGTGTAGGGGTTAATGTGTTATTTAAGGTGGTTGAAAATGTGTCCAGGATTCTTGGCCAGGATTATGATATGGAGGTAATTGAGGCTCATCACAGGCTTAAAAAAGACGCCCCGAGCGGCACAGCAATGCATCTTGCCAGAATTCTCGCCGATTCAACGGGCCGGAACCTGGAGACAGACGCCATCTATGAAAGGAGAGGTTTTATTGGTGTGAGAAGAGACGAAGAGATCGGTATTCAGTCGATACGGGCTGGTGATATAGTCGGTGAACATACGGTTATGTTTGCCGGTCCCGGGGAAAGGATCGAGATCACTCATAGGGCACACAGCAGGGACAACTTTGCAAGAGGTGCTTTACTCGCAGCCACATGGGTCGTTAACCAGCCCAATGGTCTTTATGATATGCAAGATGTCTTGGGATTGAGGGAGAGAAAAAGTGTTTGAATTGACTGAGAGACTTAAGAAGCTCCCCCCCTACCTGTTTAAGGAGATTGATCAAAAAAAACGAGACTTACAGGCAAAGGGGGTAGATATAATCGACCTTGGTGTCGGAGACCCTGATCTTCCCACCCCGCCAAAGATTATTAAGGAAATGATACGAGCTGTTCAGGATCCGGAAAACCATCACTATCCTTCTTATTCTGGATCGGGTGATTTCAAAGGAGCAGTAGCTGACTGGTACCAAGAGAGATTCTCGGTCACACTTGATGCAGAAAGTGAAGTGATATCCCTGATTGGTGCAAAGGAGGGAATAGCTCACATCCACCTGGCATTTATAAACCCGGGCGATCTTGCCCTTATCCCTACCCCTGCCTATCCAGTGTATAACATTGGAACTCTCTTTGCGGATGGGATGTCCTACTTTGTCCCCCTGCTCAAAGAGAACGGGTTTTTACCCGATCTCGATTCTATACCAGAAGAGGCTGCCAGAAAGGCCAAAATGATCTGGCTCAATTATCCCAATAATCCCACAGCGGCCGTCGCTGATAGGGACTTCTTTGAGGCAGTTGTAGCCTTTGCACACAAGTATGACATAATGGTATGCAACGATCTTACCTATAGCGAAATCGCCTTCGATGGTTACCAACCTATGAGCCTTCTCCAAATTGAAGGAGCCAAGGATATAGGGATAGAATTTCATTCCCTATCCAAATCTTTCAACATGACCGGATGGCGAATTGGCTTTGCCGTGGGAAACAAGGAGGCTATTGGGGGCTTAGGTTCAGTAAAGAGCAACCTTGACTCCGGTGTTTTCCAGGCCATTCAAAGGGCTGGTCTCATAGGCCTGAGGAAAAATCGGGAGATCATCCGAGAGATACAGGAAATCTATGCCAAAAGGAGAGATATCATGGTGACAGGGCTGAGGGATGCAGGTTTTATAGTAGATACACCGAAGGCCACCTTCTATCTCTGGGTTCCTGTTCCTCCGCCCTATACATCAGCGAGTCTGGCAACAAAACTTTTAACCGATGCCGGTGTGGTTGTAACACCGGGCAATGGCTTTGGTTCTCCTGGAGAAGGTTACCTGAGACTGACATTAACCCAAGAGGAGAACCGCCTTTTGGAGGCAACCGAACGGATAAAGGGTGTAGGGCTATGACCGTGGAGCGTGCCACAGTATACATTGGGGTGGGATCAAACCTGGGGGATAAGCCCCACAACTGTAGGCATTCGTTACAAAAAATAAACCAATTACCGGGATGTGAGGTGACTACCTGTTCAGACATATTCAAAACTGAGCCAGAAGGCGTTACTAGGCAAGACTGGTATGCAAATTGTGTCGCTGAGATAGAAACAAGGCACTCCCCTTTCCAGCTCTTAAAGGATCTTCTAGCAATTGAATACGATATGGGCAGAGTACGAACCAAACGGTGGGAGTCAAGGATAATTGATCTCGATATACTGCTGTTTGGTCAAGCGATCATAGAATCTAATAATTTGACAATCCCCCACCCTTTACTGCCCAAAAGGCGGTTTGTATTGGGGCCCCTCGTTCAATTGGCACCTGATCTCGTACATCCTGTTTTGAACGTAACTATACGCCAACTTTTCAATCAACTGCCAAAAGGATCTTCTGCTGAAGTGTTAATGGAGGAAACATGAAATTTTTTATCGATACTGCGAATCTCGAAGAAATAGCCAAGGCCAATGAACTGGGTCTCCTCGATGGTGTAACCACAAACCCCACGCTTGTGTCAAGGGAGAACAGGAAATTTGAAGACTTAATTAAAGAAATATGCAAAATAGTGGATGGTCCTGTCAGCGCAGAAGTAATAAGCAGAGAAGCAGAGGGTATGGTTAAGCAAGCAAGGCAATTGGCGAAACTCGCTGAAAATATCGTTGTTAAAATTCCCATGATTACTGAAGGAATTAAGGCAACCAGAATACTTGCAAAGGAAGATATCAGAACTAATGTGACCCTGGTATTTTCTCCCTTGCAGGCATTGATAGCAGCCAAAGCAGGCGCTAGCTTCGTTAGCCCATTTATTGGGAGACTGGATGATATCAGTACCGTTGGTATGGGAATTGTAGAAGACATCGTAACAATATATGAGAATTATGGTTTTGAGACGGAGGTCATAGTGGCAAGCATCCGCAATCCGGTGCATGTGCTGGATGCAGCGCTGATTGGTGCCCATATTGCCACGATTCCATTCAAGGTACTCATCCAATTAACTGAACATCCGCTCACCAAGATCGGTTTAGATAGATTTCTGGCGGATTGGAAGAAGATAAACCAGTAGGATGTCTCTCCCTCGATTGATATCATGCGCTGGTCTCATTGCGATCTTTTTTTTGGGCAATGCAGAGGCTGATATCTTTCGATTCAGAGATAAGGAAGGGGTTTGGCATTTTAGCAATACCCGATCAGATGCACGGTATCGCCTGTACATAAAGACCCGCGGGATAGGAGGAAAACAGTACCTTAAGGAATATGAGGATGTCATTCGTAAGGCTGCAGAGCAATTTGGCATAGAGGTCAATCTCATAAAGGCCATCATAAAGGCGGAATCGTCCTTCGATCCTGATGCGATCTCTGAAAGTGGTGCTCGGGGCCTGATGCAGTTGATGCCAGATACGGCAAATGACATGGAGGTAGATGATCCCTTTGATCCAGAAGAGAATATCTTTGGGGGCACAAGATACCTAAGCTTGCTCCTCCAAAGGTTCAACCAAGAGAAAAGATTAGCAATAGCTGCCTATAATGCCGGCGCTACCACAGTTACTAAGTATAATGCTGTCCCACCCATACCCCAGACAAGACGATTCGTGGAAAAGGTTATGAAATTTTACCGGGAATTCAACGAAAAAAGTAACTGAAGTCTTCGATCATGGACAAAAGTCAAAGGCAAACAACGAACCTCCCAAATCATTTGAGTATCCTGAGGCTGATGTTGATTCCTCTAGTGGCTACCTGCCTGTATTTTCCCGGAAAAACGGGGAGTTTCTTAGCTGCCCTACTTTTCGGACTCGCTGCTCTAACAGATCTCCTCGATGGATTTTATGCCCGAAGATACCGCGTGGTAACTACTCTCGGTAAGTTCCTTGATCCGCTGGCAGACAAATTACTGGTCTCGGTAACCATGATCATGCTCGTGACTCTCAACAGGATCCCCGCCTGGGTTGTTATGGTGATTATTGCAAGGGAATTGGCAGTGACGGGATTAAGGAGTATCGCTGTGGTCGAGGGGCACGTCATTGAGGCAAGTACACTTGGAAAGTACAAATTCATATTTCAATCCGTGGCTCTCATATGCCTCTGTCTCCACTACGAGTATCTGCAGATCAACCTCCATGTTGTTGGAATGGTCTTTCTCTGGGCGGCTTTGGTGTTGACACTCTGGTCTGGCTGGACATACTTTCGAATAACCAAAAAGGTTCTCTTCTAAAAAACCTTCAGGGTCACGTCATAGTGAAACCTGACCTATTGATTTTTAAGCTTCTTGCAGGGTATGGGTATCTTTTTTTTGGTTATGCCCTCACATAGTTTAGATCAGTGGGCGTTTCAAAATGGTTTATATAGATGGAGCCTATGATTCTAAGGCTTAGGGCCCAATAAACCATTTTGAAACGGCCCAGTAAGGGGCCATATCATAGGCCTGCCCTGGCGCGACGTTTCTGAAATATCGCATGTTTGCAGTGTTATTTCGCAGATGAAGCACATATACTCATGCCCTATAAGCCGAGTCTGGGCCAGGGGCATAATCCAAAAAAAAGATACCCATACCCTGTGGAGTTTGACGATGCCCTGAAAAACCTTGACATTCCTTTGAGGAAATAGTAGGAACAATGTGAATTTGCGGGAATAGCTCAGTTGGTAGAGCATCACGTTGCCAACGTGACGGTCGCCGGTTCAAGTCCGGTTTCCCGCTCCAGGAAGGGCGGCATAGCCAAGTGGCCAAGGCAGCGGTCTGCAAAACCGTTTGACACCGGTTCGAATCCGGTTGCCGCCTCCACTTGTTATTTTAATATTGTTGCTTATGACTTCCAAAAAATCTACCATCCTATTCCTTCCTGGAGGATCAAGCAAGGTAAGAAGAATCAGCCTTCCCAAAAAACTCATCTTCATTTTGACTTCTCTTCTCGTTTTGACAATTGGCACCCTCCTGTGCTTTATCACCGACTACCGAAAGATCAAGATCCAGATACCCGAGCTCCGCCAATTGCAACGGGAAAACGCAATGCAAAAAACCCAACTCATTGCCCTGTGCAAAGAGATCAACCACGCCAATCAAAAAATCGCTGCATTGCAAAAGTTCGACCACAAACTCAGGATTATGACTAACCTAGAATCCTCGGGGGAACAAGATCAGTTTTTGGCCGTGGGCGGCCCAAATATGAGCACTCTTAAATCAGAATATCAACTGGAGGAGGTTCATAGCGGCTTAATCCGTCAAATGCATCAGTCCTTAGAGAATCTGGACGCAGAAATAGCTGTGACTGGTATATCGCAGACACAACTGAGCAATTTCCTAAAAAATCAGAAATCCCTTTTAGCTTGTACCCCTTCTATCAGGCCAACCCAGGGGTGGGTGTCTTCAGGATTTGGTTACAGGATCTCGCCCTTTACCAACACGAGGGAATTTCATAAGGGACTTGACATAGCAACCAGGATCGGCACACCGGTCATTGCTCCAGCTGATGGATTGGTTGTGATTGTAGGCAGAGAAGGCAATTACGGTAAGGTGATGACTATCAATCATGGATATAATCTGAAGACCAGGTATGGTCATTTGCATAAATTCCGGGTAAACAAGGGCACATATGTTAAAAGGGGTCAAGTAATAGGCGAGGTGGGAAACAGTGGTCGATGTACTGGCCCACACCTTCACTATGAGGTGCTTTCGAATGGTGTCCCGGTTAACCCCCTCCGTTATATTCTCAATTGAGTTCCGCCTATCCACTTAGGACTGCGGATTTCCTGGCTGCCCACGTTTTTTCTAGCCCTGCCATTGAAGAAACCTTCGCACAGACCTGGCTTGCATGAATGTATTTTTGCGGATCGCTTTTCTGAGTCATTGTCGCAGCAGTAGGATATTCCAATCATGTCGCGCCAGGGCAGGCCCTAGCGCAGACCCCTGGCCCAGACCTGGCTTATAAGCTTAATGTTCTGTTCCAAGCACATAGCTCATTATAGAGCTAGCAGGCTGATTAGAGCATATTGCGCCAGGGCAGGCTGCTGTGTAATGCCCACAAGTAAAAAGGAGAAGCCCGCCTGCCATCGCCTTGAGCGAAGGCAAATGGCGGGCAGGCCATACTTTATCGGAATTAGGATTGTGAAAAGATCTCATTAAATGCAAAATCCTCAATTGTTACTTGAATTTTTCCGTACAAAGGTTTAATCAGAAGGAAAGATGACTGAAAGGAAAAGTTTCTATGATAGGCAAAGTTTTCAAGAGTATTATTGGAAGTAAAAACGAAAGAGAGCTAAAAGCACTCGCCCCGCAGGCAGCAAGAATCAATGAACTTGAACCACAATTTCAAGGCCTGAACGATACTCAACTGAGGGCCAAGACAGGGGAATTTAGGGAAAGGATAGCAAGGGGTGAATCCCTCGATGATGTCTTACCTGAGGCCTATGCCGCTGTGAGAGAGGCTTCAGTAAGGGTGTTGGGCATGAGGCATTTTGATGTGCAAATCGTAGGGGGCATTGCCCTTGATCAGGGAAAGATAGCAGAAATGAAAACCGGGGAAGGAAAAACCTTGGCTGCTACCCTTCCCCTCTATCTAAATGCTCTTCCAGGACACGGGTCCCACTTGGTTACAGTTAATGACTACCTTGCCAAAAGAGACGCAGAATGGATGGGAGGAATATATAGGCTATTAGGGATGTCTGTGGGTGTTATCGTGCATGATATGGATGATCAGAAGAGGAAGGCTGCCTATAATTCCGATATAACATATGGCACTAACAATGAATTCGGTTTTGATTACCTGAGAGATAATATGAAGTACTCATCTGAGGACTGCGTCCAGAGGGATCTCCATTTTGCCATTGTTGACGAGGTGGACAGCATCCTCGTTGATGAAGCCAGGACTCCTCTCATAATCTCGGGCCCCATCGAGCGTGGTGAAGATATTTTTTACGCCAGTCAAAAATCCCTGATTGTTAAGCTTAAACAGCACCAAGATAGGATTATTAGATCTATCCTCAATAAAGCTGAAGTAAGGATGAGGGAAGGGCTTGATGATGATAAGACAATCGAATTGCTTCTTCAGGTCAAGAGGGGTGCCCCAAAGAATTCACGGTTTCTCGATATTATTGCTCAGGAACCAGGACTAAAAAAACGGATTGACAGGACGGAATCCCTCCTGAGATCCCAGAAGACCCTCACCCTCCTTGATGAAGAGCTGTATTGCATCATCGAGGAACAGGATCACAGCGCAAACTGGACAGACAAAGGTCTCATGCTATTGTCAGGTGATCAACCAGATGCCTTTGTCATTCCGGACATGATACAGGGAATGCAAGAAATTGATAATGATCCTCGTTTGAACTTTAGGGAAAAGAAAAAGAGAAAGCGAGAACTAGAAATAGAATATTCTGAAACCTCCGAAAGAATGCATGCTTCCCAACAACTTATCAAAGCCTACTGGCTTTTTAACAAGGATGTCGATTATGTAGTTAAGGACGGGCAAGTAGTCATTGTAGATGAATTTACCGGCAGACTCATGCCAGGCAGACGGTGGAGTGATGGATTACATCAGGCCATTGAGGCAAAGGAAGGTGTCAGCGTTGCAGAAGAGAATCAGACCTTGGCTACCATTACCTTTCAAAATTACTTCAGGATGTATGAAAAGCTTGCGGGAATGACCGGAACAGCCGATACGGAGGCTCCGGAATTTAAGAAGATCTATGATCTTGACGTACTGGTTATACCAACCCATAAGAAGATGATCAGGCTCGATCATCCAGATGTTATTTACAAAACCGAAAGGGAAAAATTCAAGGCTGCCGTAGAAGAAATTAAGGAATTACATAGGAAAGGTCAGCCCGTATTGGTTGGTACCATATCAATCGAAAAATCAGAGATGTTGAGCAAGATGCTCAAGAGAGAGGGCATCAAACATCAGGTCCTGAATGCCAAGAATCACGAAAGAGAGGCAGAAATTATTGCCATGGCCGGGCAAAAGGGTACTGTCACCATATCTACCAATATGGCTGGAAGGGGTACCGACATAGTATTAGGTGATGGCATTCCAGAGCTGGGTGGTTTGCATATCATGGGCACTGAGAGGCATGAAAGCAGGAGGATTGATAATCAGCTGAGGGGCCGTTCGGGACGTCAGGGAGATCTAGGTTCCTCACGATTTTATCTTTCCTTAGAAGATGACCTCATGAGGATCTTTGGATCTGAGAGGATTGCCTCGGTCATGGATAGGCTGGGAATGGAAGAAGACCAACCAATAGAACACCAAATAATTTCCAGGGCTATAGAGGGCGCCCAAAAACGGGTTGAAGGTATCAATTTTAATATCCGAAAGAATCTCCTTGAATATGACGATGTCATGAACCAGCAACGAAAGGTAATATATGGCCAGAGGCAAGCGATATTAAAGGGTAATCACCTCAAGGAGACTATTCAGGATATGATCGACGAACTGGTTGAAACTGCGGTTTTGGAGAACATTGATACCAATATCTTTCCAGAGGAATGGAACCTGGGACTACTTTTAGACTACATCTACAATATTTTTGGGTTTGTAACCACGTTTTCCAAGGCAGAGATAAAGGACTTAACTCAGGAAAGCCTCATTGAGAGACTGAAACACCAGGCCATAGCCACCTATGAGCGGAGAGAGCAAGAGATCGATCCTCCATCCTTCCTCTTCCTTCAGAAAATTGCCATGTTAAAGGCAGTTGATGGCCTCTGGATGGACCATCTCCTGGGCATGGACCAGCTCAAAGAAGGCATAGGCCTCAGGGGATACGGTCAGATGGACCCTCTTAAGGAGTATCAGAAAGAGGGTTACAATATGTTTCTCTCAATGGTGGAGAGCATCAAAGAGAATACTTTCAGAACCCTGTTCAGGATAAGAATAGCACCTCAGGAACGACCTTCGGTTGAAGCCCCGAAAAAGAAAATGGTCTTAAGTCATGGCGGCAATGGAGGAATGTCCCCGACGAGACGGAAGACACTTAAGGTAGGCAGAAATGATCCCTGTCCCTGTGGGAGCGGGAAAAAACATAAGCACTGCTGTGGTAGATGAAAAAAGATGCTAAGTATTCGGTTCCCGGCTTTCTCGCCTCTGCCGTTTCTGCAGATTTAAAGAAAAAAGGCGTGTTGGATCTTTCCCTGATCTTTTCTCAAAAGGAAGCGGTGGCAGCCGGGATATTCACAACGAATAAGGTTAAAGCTGCGCCCGTTTTACTGAGTCAGGATAGGATAAAGAGGGGTCTTATCAAAGCGGTCATTGTTAACACCGGGTATGCCAATGCGTGCACCGGAGAGCAGGGATTAAATGATGCCATCCAAACAGCCGATATAGTCTCCCAGGGATTACAGATTCATCCAGAGGATGTGCTTGTTGCCTCAACAGGGGTTATCGGCGCCTATCTCCCTTTTGCTCGGATCAAAAGAGCCATTCCCAAACTCATTACAAACCTGTCTCCCCATGGATTTCAATCAGTTGCAGAGGCCTTGATGACCACTGATTCATTTCCAAAGATAAGTTACTTTGAAGGCACTGCCGGGGGGGCCTCATTTCACCTATTGGGACTAGCTAAAGGGGCTGGCATGATAATGCCAAATATGGCGACTATGCTCTCCTTTCTCGTTACCGACATCAGTATTGACTACCAAACCCTATGTTCCCTTTTTCGGTCAACTGCTGAGTCCACCTACAATCGAATCACAGTGGACGGAGAAACCAGCACCAATGATATGGCTCTGATTATGGCTAACGGTGTTGCCAAGAACAAAAGGTTAGATGGGAAAGACACACAGCAATTTGAGAGGGGCCTAACCCATGTCATGGGCGAGTTGGCCTACATGATTGCTCGGGACGGTGAGGGTGCCACCAAGGCAGTCATTGTGGAGGTGCGTGGGGGCATAACAAAAAACGATGCACATACAGCCGCCAGGGCAGTTGCCAACTCTAATCTTGTAAAAACGGCTATCTTTGGCAGGGATCCGAATTGGGGAAGAATTATGGCCGCCCTTGGTAGATCTGGGGTAGCAATGGATGAGAAAAAGGTCGAGATCTGGATAAATGGAACCAAGATAGTTGACAGCGGTCTTATGATCAGTGAAAAAAAGGAAAAAGAGGCGGCTGAAAAAATGAAAAAAAAGGATCAGATCACCATAGCCATCCACCTTAACCAGGGAAAATATACTGACAGGATGCTAACCTGCGACCTAACCTATGATTACATTAGGATCAATGCTGACTATAGGACCTGAGGAATTGTTGTCCCGTTTTTTGAAAACCGTATGATAAATAGTCAAAAGACAACGTTAGTTACCGGAGCGGCTGGTTTTATTGGCTTTCACGTGGCCAAATCACTTCTTGAAAAGGGTGAGAGGATAATCGGAATAGATAACCTCAACCCTTACTATGATGTTTCCCTTAAAAAGGACAGGCTAAAACAGATAAAATCCGATCCTCATTTCACCTTCTACCACGAGGATATTAGTAATATCGATGCCCTCAAACGGGTTTTTTCTGGGCACCACATAGACAGGATCTGTAACCTAGCCGCTCAAGCCGGCGTACGATACTCGATCCAAAATCCCTTCGCCTACGAGGAGAGTAATCTGAAAGGCTTTTTGAATCTCTTGGAAATGGCACGGCAATTCCCGGTAGAGAATTTCGTTTTTGCCTCGTCATCGTCTGTTTATGGCAATAATAAAAAACTGCCCTTTAGCATTGAAGACAATGTAGACACACCGATCTCCCTCTATGCAGCAACGAAAAAAGCTAACGAGTTGATGGCCCATGTTTACAGCCATCTCTTTGAGATTCCCTTGACCGGGCTCCGGTATTTCACGGTTTATGGGCCCTGGGGAAGGCCTGATATGGCGGTTTTCCTTTTCACAAAAGCCATTCTGGGTGGAAGACCAATAGATATCTATAATTTTGGAAAAATGAAAAGGGATTTTACCTACATAGACGATATTGTGGACGGAACCATCTGCGCCCTGAACAGACCCTTTGAATATGAAATATTCAACCTTGGTAATTCAAAGACTGTAGAATTAATGGAACTTATTAGGATAATTGAGGAGGAATTGGGCGTAGAAGCTAAGAAAAACTTCCTTCCTCTTCAACCTGGCGATGTACCTGAAACGTATGCCGACATAAAAAGGTCAGCGAAGTTTTTGCGCTTTAAGCCGAAAACATCAATTAGGGCAGGTATCAGAAAATTTCTCGCTTGGTATCGGGGTTATTATAAGATAAAATAATTTACGTCTCGGAACTTGTACAACTCATTGAAATCAAAGCACTTTTAGTGGCGTTGTATTTGTGCTATCCACATGGAATAATGGCCTGCCCTGGCGCGACATCGCTGGAATACACTCTGGGCGTTACAGTATTTCGTAAATAAGCTCTTTATACTCAGGCTTTGCATGCCAGCCTGCCCTGGCGCGACGGGATTTGGATATGCAACTGTTTTCACTGCTTACGAATGCCTTGCTTTCCATCACCGCATCTTGACACGCCAGCCTGCCCTGGCGCGACTTGCTTCGAAAACTCTGTTACCCCTGTGATACTTCGGAAGTGGAAGCCATAGAACTCGGTCTTTGCATGCCAGGTCTGGGCCAGGGGTCTGGGCCAGAGAATGCCGGAATATTGGAATAAGCGTCAAAAACGCATAACCTCTGTGTCCTGATCAAGGGTTTTGGGATCAATTTTCACTATTTCTCCATAAGTGTTCTTGTAGGTTCCAGTCCCGATAGTATCGGGATTCATGGCAATCATGGCACTACCAGACAAAGGGTTGTCTCTTCTTGATTTCGAAAAAGCGTTCAAAGCGCAAAACACGTCGTCTTGGGATACGCTATACGTGACCACAAAATGTACATTGGCAGCGGACGCGTTTGAATGGTATCCACATGGTTATTATCCTGGTCGCAGTAAAGCGGGAGCAATGTTAGAGTCTTTGGCCGCCATATCAAAAAGATACTTGAGTTCGTTCCAGCTTCCGAAGAAGGTGCCAACAAACCTTAAGGGCTTGTCACAATGAGGGCATATCAATGGATCGATACTCCCGCTAAAAAGCGGGATTTGACGTTCGGCTCATGTGGGCTGGGTATCTTCATGGGAATAATCCCGATGGAACCGGGATTGGTTCAAAGCACTACGAGCTTGGCCTAGATACTGTTCTTTCCATCTATTGGAGAAAACACCTGCATAACGAATCATGGGGGAGTGCTTATCAGGGATGTGACGGATAAGACGACCGATTAATAAGCCTCAGGCTTATAAAGGTGTGAACCTTCAAGGTCATGTAACTAGTTTTTCCACCTTCGGCATAATCTTTATAGGAAAAGCGAATGATCTTACCGTCATAGTAGGTGATTCGGTACTCGGCCATGACTGCCCTTTTGGTATAACGGCCGATCCCGATGGAATCGGGACTGAAACGTGGATCGAGAAGGGAAGCGCCAATGTAGGCATACCAGGTTAGATTCTCCCGAATAAATCCGGGATTGAGCATAGAAGCAAAACAAGGGTATTGCTTAAGGAAGCCTTTGGATTTTGGAAAACGCCATTGTCCTTGGCGATGGGCCTTCTTCATTCGGGTGGTGACTTGATATTTCCATCGTTTCTTTAACCCCCCCGTGGTGCATGAGAAATTTGGGGTCTGTTGCGATCCCCCGTTTTCCATCAAGACTCAGCCCACCCCCTGTGACAATAAGGTGAATATGGGGATGCTATTTCATGTCAGCGCCAAAGGTGTGAATAACAATGAGGGGGTGCCCATGCGCATTCCCTTGATGTCCCGAGCCCATTGCCCTATGGCTTCAGTGGCAGCATGAACTAAAAGATTGAGACCAGCTTTACGATTCATTATGATGACGATACGTCCCGATGGCGGGACCATGGGATAGCCATAATCAAATGATGATGGGGCATACCCGCCTGCCAACGCCTGGCAATGGCGAGCAGGTCTAGAAGACCATTGAGAACCTGATTGGCCCAAATCCCGATGGAATCGGGATGGCATGTTTTCCACAGGTGGGACAGAAACGACTTTTGCAGGAATGGGGAATAAGTTCACCATGGCCACAATCTTTACAATAGTAGATATGGCACCCCAAAACAGGGGTACGGCAGGCCAATACCTTGCGCACATTTTCAAAGAAAATCCCGACTCTGTCGGGAATCCATCGCTTGTATTGGGCTACAAATTCTATCCAATGGGCAGCAAGTATGGCTGCAATATGGTAACGGATATGAGGTGCGGGGCGCAGCATAAGTTACTTTTTGCCATGAATAGCAATATTTTTCAAGCAGATGAAATAAAAAACCAATATTCCCTGGCCCAGACCTGATTTGCCGGAATTGAATACTAAGGCTTCCATTATCGAGATAATACAACGGAAGAGCGCTCTAACATCTTTGTTGCGCCAGGGCGGGCCATCTCTCTCGAGTAGACAGGAGACTCCCATGACTGAAAGCCACAGTATGTGTTCCTTCCATATCACAGTTGCACTCCTGTCCCTCACAGAACCGGACAAGCGGCTTTCCCATACATCCGGCTCCTCGGTT
>Ga0114919_10000743_pt1 | contig 25704 bp, 19 predicted proteins | sample BlataG_FD_88682 | JGI IMG/M metagenome (GOLD analysis project Ga0114919, IMG submission 88682) | Deep subsurface microbial communities from Black Sea to uncover new lineages of life (NeLLi) - Black_00105 metaG | ecosystem: Environmental > Aquatic > Marine > Oceanic > Sediment | place: Atlantic... | reverse complement strand
TGCCGGCTGTGGTCGATGCGGTTGAGCATGACAACTTTGGTCCGGCGAGCGTCACGATGACCCTCTTTGGCGGCATGGACGAGGCCCTCTATGCCGACTTCAAGCCAAGCGGTGGGGCCCAGATTGCCGCAGCGGAAGAGACCTTGCGGACTTGGTGGCCTGACCATGATGGCATGGATGGTCGGATCACCGCGGTAGAGCAGCCGACTACTGAGCCGCCGCTGGGCAGCAGCGGTATTCGGGTGACGGTCAGGGTGCCGCTGGTGCTGGAAGGCTTCCGGCCCGGCCGCACCGTCCGCATCCGTTCGCACAGTTGGCCCAAGGTGAAGCCGCCTTATGAGGAACTGGTGCGGGGGCTGGAAGATCGCTGGCCAAGCCCTGAGGTTTTCAAGTAAACAAGGAAGAAGGCAGATTCGCTCGGGAGCGGCTTTCTGCTGGTTGCAAGTGCCGTGGCCTGTGACGGCTGCATCAATGAGAAGGGGGGGCATCAGTGACTCGATTGATTGCGGGCGGGCCCGCCTTGGGCTGGAAGTTGGCTACGGGTGGCCTGTTGGTCAGTGGGATACTCGGTACGTTTTTCGGTGGTTGGGATGTCACTGCTCATGCTGCTGATCAGGTGCAATCAGCGGCGGTTGCTGGTGCGCCGCAGCAGCCGACGGCAGCCGATGAGGCAGACGCCACGCCCCATCTCGGCCACGGCCGACACCTGCACCCCAAGGGCCGGCCGCACCCCACCTCGCCACCGGGTGGCTCACGTTTTTTCACGACACGGTCGAGTGCTGTTGCCCTGCCCCTGCCGAATGAAAAAGACGCTTTTGTCTTTGCCGTTTTTGGTGATCGTACCGGAGGGCCGCCGGAAGGCGTTGATGTTCTGGCGGATGCGGTTCGGGATGTGAATCTGATCGAACCAGATCTCGTGATGACCGTCGGCGACCTGATCAACGGCTACAACCGCAGCGATGAATGGCTCGTCGAGATGCGGGAGTTCAAAGCGATCATGAATCGGCTGCTCTGTCCCTGGTTTCCGGTTGCCGGCAATCACGACGTCTACTGGCGGCCGCTCGATGATCCGGATCGTCCAAAGAACCAGCACGACGAGCATTATGAAATGCACTTTGGTCCGCTCTGGTACTCCTTCCAGCACAAGCAATGCCAATTCATCGTGCTCTATTCCGACGAAGGTGATCCGGCTACGGGGGCGAAGGGGTTTTCACAGCCCGAGCTTCAGCGGATCAGCCCCGAGCAACTTGCCTTTCTTCGCGAGGCGATCGACCGTGGCCGGGCATGCGATCACCAGTTTGTCTTCCTTCACCATCCCCGTTGGCTGGCTGGCGGGTACGGTGATGATTGGGCCAAACAGGTCCATCCGCTTTTGGTGGCGGCGGGGAACGTCACCGCGGTATTCGCTGGCCATATCCACCGTATGCGGTACGACCCGGCCGATGGTATCGAGTATGTCACGCTGGCGACGGTCGGCGGCGTTCAAGAGGCGGTGGTGCCCGAGGCGGGCTACCTGCATCAATATCACCTCGTTACCGTCCGAAAAGACCAGGTTGCGATGGCGGCATTTCCGGTGGGTGAGGCAATGGATGTTCGTGAAATAACCGGAGACCTCCAGACGCAGGCCGCCCGGCTGGCGAGACTGTCACCGGCGATTCAAGGTGGCGTTCGGGTGGTGGGTGGACGTCAGCAAGAAGTCGCTGGCGGGGAATGGAAGGTGGCATTCGAGAATCCGACCGACCGCCGCATCGACTACACGCTTGTGGCCGAGAGCAGAGATTCCCGGTGGCAGATCAGGCCAGATCATGTTCACGGGACGCTCGATCCTGGCGAACGTTGCGAGCATGCATTTCAAGCCGCATATCCCCAGGAGGTAGCCGATGAATCGTTTGATCCGATTCAGATGGTTCTCACTCAACACATGCTTGCGGAAACCACCCGTTATGCGATTCCAGAAATCATCTCAGACGTACCCTTGCTTCCTGTCGCCGGCTTGCCTGCCGAGGCCGTTGCCAACGGTGTGCTCGTGCTTGATGGCGATGGCGACTGCATCCGAATAGCCAACGAGATGCTACCGCTTCCGCAGGGTGGCTTGACACTTGAGTGCTGGCTCCGGGCTCACCAGTTTGGCCCGCGTGTCGGCCTGGTTGCGAAAACCGAGAGCAGCGAATACGGAATTTTTGTGTCGGGCGGTCGGCTCGATGGCAGCGTGTATCTGGGTGATGCCTACCGTAGTGTTCGGGCTGAGAATGTTCTGGAGTCCCACCGCTGGTATCACGTCGCCTTGGTGTACGACACTGCAGAGGTGGTACTTTATCTCGACGGTCAGCCGATTGGGCGACAGGCGGTCGATTCTGTGAAGTGCAGGAAGACCAACCGGCTGCCGCTTTTTATCGGTGCCGACACAGACGGGCAGGGGCAGCCAACCTCATTTTTTGCCGGGGAAATCGATGAGGTTCACCTTGCTCGCGGGGCGAAGTATCAGGCAGCATTCAAGCCTGAGCGGAGGCTCAGTCCAAATGATGACACGGTTGTGTTTTTTGACTGCGATTCTCAGATCGGTCCATTTCTGCTCGATCGGGGGCCGCAGCATCGCCTTGTCAGGCTGCAGGGCGACGCTCATCTGGCCAAACCTGAGCCGGCAACCCGCTGAGCCCAGCGTTTCCATGGCCCTGATGAATTGACCGAGATGACGCCGGCCCCGGAAGGAAATCGGGCACCGAAGTACCTTTCTCTGGCGAGACGAAGCAACTGGTGATCCAGGACGGTGAACTGGGCAGCCATTCGCTCACGTGTGGCGTTAATCGGCGACCAGGCGGTCAGCATTGAGGCGACGAGCCCAAAGCACTGGTTCTCCATGCCCAGTTGCAGTCCTTGAGGCTTGGGGTGACAATCCCTTCCGTCGCTCGCCACCGTTGTGCTGCAGTCCTTCCAAACGCTTTGGTTCGGCTGTTCGTCTGGTGGCAGGTGATGGAGTGTGAATGCCTGCCCGGCGGCCAATCCAACGGTGGGAACGATTTCGCTCCGTCGGTTTTTCTTCTTGGGGAAAGATTCATGAATCGTGTTGTTCAGAGCCATAGGCCTTGGTGCCTGATCTTCGTTGCTTGTTTTTTGAGCCTGCTGCTGGGAAGGATGGCCCAGGCTGACCGGCCCAACATCGTCTTCATCCTCGTCGATGACATGGGGTACGGAGATCTTGGCTGTACCGGTTGTGAGGACATCGCGACGCCGAACATTGACCGCCTCGCCAATGAGGGCGTGCGGTTCACCGATTTCTATGCCAATGCGCCAGTCTGCTCACCCACCCGCTGCGGTTTTATCACCGGGCGTTGGCAGCAGCGGGTCGGATTTGAGTGGGCCCTCGGCTACACCGCTGAACGCCGCCGGCTTATCAATGGCAACTGGACGGAGGTTACTCAGATGCACCATGGAATCGGTCTGCCGGCGGACCAGCCGGGCATCGCAAAGATGCTTCGGGCGGCCGGGTATGCGACCGGTTGCTTTGGCAAGTGGCATCTTGGTTACGACGACGAATTCAATCCAATCCATCATGGCTTCGACGAATACTTCGGAGAACTGCTCGGCCACGCCGACTACTACCGCCACAGCTACTATGACGGCACGTATGCCCTTCGCGATGGCCTCGAATATCCTCTGGTGAAAGGCTATTTCACTGACCTGATTAATAAGCGGGCTGCCGCCTTCATCGACGCGCATGCGCAGCAGCCATTTTTTCTCTACGTGCCGCACCTGGCCCTCCACGCCCCTTTCCAGCCGCCTGACCGGCCGCTGCCGCACGTAACCCGCGCGAACATGCACGACGGAAGCCGGGACGTCTATCGGCAGATGCTCGAACGGGTGGACCAGGGCGTGGGCATGATTCTTGATCGGCTCAAGCGGCACGGCCTGACCGAGAACACCCTGGTGGTGCTGTCGAGTGACAATGGCGGCGAGCGGTGGTCTCGCAATCTGCCGCTGTTCCACCATAAGCGTACGCTCTGGGAGGGAGGAATTCGCGTCCCCTGCCTGATGCGGTGGCCGGCCCAACTGCCGGCAGGCACGGTGACTTCTCAGGCCGGCATCACGATGGACCTTACCGCGACCTTTGCGGCTGCCGCCGGGGCAATGCCGCCGAAGGGGCACCGGTTTGATGGCATCGATCTGGTGCCGATTGTTCGCGGAGAGCGGCCGGAAACGGACCGCACCTTTTATTGGCGGGTGAATCGCTCCAACTATCGCATGCGAGCCATCCGGCATGGGACGTGGAAATATATTGACGACGCCGGCACGATGGACCTGTTGTTCAATCTTGCCGATGATGTCAGCGAGCGAGTGAACCTCTGCTATCAAAATCCAGCAAAGGTTGCGGAACTGAAGGAGCGGCTGTCTGCCTGGGAGGCAGAGATGGAGGCTGAGCCGAAAACCTTCACGGTCCGATAGGATGCTCCAATCGGAAGTCGTTTTTTCACGATGGAAATTTTGTCTTGAAACGGTTGGCTCGCTACGAGTTTTTAGGTGGCCAAGGAAACGCCCCGATGCTCGGGTGGTAACCCGCTAGATTTTGCAAAGAGCCTCAATGCGAAGGAGTTGGTGAATGGTGCGGAATCAGAACAACATGAGAATCATCTTTCCTGGCCTGGTGATCATCGGTGGGCTGTTGATGGTCGGCTGTCGGGACAATCCGGGGACCTGGGGGGCAGAAAAAGTTGCCGCAAAAATTACCTCGAGCCTCGAATTGTCGGACGTCACCGTCAAGGCGAGGCCTGAGGGTGGATTTGCCGGAAGCGGCAAGCGTGCCGACGGCGAAACCATCACCTTCACGATTCGCCAAGATGCCGATGCCCACCGTATGAGTTGGGATGCCAAGGGCGATCGCGGATTCGTTGAAGAAGGCTTCTACGAACTAAAATAGCAGCGGCTTGTGGCCTCAGTGCCGGACAGTTTTCAGCTCCGGAGCATGTCGAGCCGACCGGTTGAATCGCCAAAGCTGTCGGCCTCGATGCCAAATGTGTCAAGCATCGTCAGCAGCAGGTTGGCCATCGGTTTTTCCTCAGGCAAGTTGAACAGCTGTCCGGTCTTGAGCCGACCGCCAGCTGATCCGGCGATTGCCACCGGCAGGTTATCGTGCCGGTGCCGGTTGCCATCGGATAGGCCTCCGGCATAGACGATCATCGAGTGATCCAGCAGGCTGCGGCCGTCCGGCTGTTTGATGGCATCGAGCCGGCCAAGCAGATAGGCAAACTGTTCGGCGTAGAAGCGGTCAATCTTGCCGATCTTTTCGATTTTTTCCTGGTCGTCGCGGTGGTGCGATAGGGCATGATGCCCATCACCGACGCCGATTTCTGGGAATGAGCGGTTGCTGCCGTCGTGGGCCAACAGGAACGTGGCAACCCGGGTTGAGTCGGTCTGGAAAGCCAGTGCAAGCATGTCACCCATCAGTCGAATGTGTTCGCTGTAGACAGCCGGCTGTTTTTCGGGAAGGTCGAGATCGGGGGCATCTGGTGGATCGGAGCGCTCAAATCGTGTGAGTCGGACTTCAAGGTCGCGGATGCCGGTGAGATACTCGTCAAGCTTGTGACGGTCGGCAGCAGCGAGACCGCCGCGGAAGCTGCGGGCTTCCTCGAGCACAAAGTCCAGGATCGAACGGCGGGACTGCTGTTGCGCCTGCCACGAAGCCTTCCTTTCCGGCCCGCTGCCTTGGCCGAAGAGACGCTCGAACACGAGCCGCGGGTTTGATTCGGGTGTTGCTGGCTGCTGGGCCGTTCGCCAGGCGAGGTTGAACTGATACGCGCACGAGTAGCCGGAATCACAACCGCCGCTTTTCCGGACTCCGTCGCAGGAGAGTTCAAGCGATGGGAATCGGGTCTGGTGACCAAGCTGCTGGGCAGCCAGCTGATCTGCCGAGATCCCAGCCTTCAGATTTGCGCCTGCCGTCTTGAGTGGGCGAGTGGCGGTCAGGAAGGTGGCCGTTGCCCGCGCGTGGTCACCGGCACCATCCGGCCCGGCGAAGCCGTTGCGATGAGCGAGCCCCGTGACAAACGAAAGCTTCCGCTGATAGGGAGTCAGTGGCTCAAGTGCTGTGCCAAGCTGGTAGCCCGTGGCATCTTGCTTTGGCATCCAGGTGTCGACCCGCACCCCGTTGGGAAGGTAGAGAAATGCCATCCGTTGGGGAATGTCTGGGGTGGCCGAGTGGTTTGCCCAGCCGACGGATTCAAGCAGAGGCAACGCGACGGCGACGCCCGGCCCCTGCAGGGCGGCCCGGGCGAGGAAGGTTCGGCGGCTCTGCGGCTGGCTGGAAGGCATGATCAATTCTCCGTGAGTCCGTCAGTGCGGCACATCTGGAAGGGGACGCTGTTGATGACAGCCGTGACGAGTGTTTTAAGGCCTGCGTCACTGCCGCCACTTTGAACAATAGCATCGACCGCCGGCGCATCGTAATATTCGATTCCCCGGCCGATGGCGAATGTGAGCATTTTTTCGGTCAGGCAGCGAAGAAAGTCAGTCCGTCGGTCAGTGGCGATCCGTTGGCTAAGTTCATTTATGTCGGCGAAGGGTTCGCCGGTGATCAGTTGCCCACTGGTGTCAAGTTTGTCTGCGTCTGGCAGCCACTGGCCAATCGCATTGTAGCCCTCGATCGCCAGGCCCAGCGGATCGAAGCGGGCGTGACACGAGTTGCAAAGCGGCTCACGCCGGTGCAGCTCAAGGGCCTCCCGCATCGAGAGGTCACTGAGCTTCCTTTTTGGGGCAGCCTCTTCGAGCGAGGGCACGTCGGGTGGCGCGGGGGGCGGCGGGGTGCCCAGCAGATTTTCCAGAATAAACAGACCGCGTTTCACCGGACTGGTTCGGGTAGGGTTTGAGGTGACTGCCAGAATGCTGGCATGGGTCAACAGGCCACGCCGGTGGCTGTCTGCTGCAAGTGAAACCAGCCGCATCTCCTTGCCTTCGACAGCATCAATGCCATAGAAGCGGGCGAGCGGTTCGTTCAGGAAGGTTTGATCCCCCACGAGCAGGTCGGTGGCTGGGTTCTCTCGCAGCAGATGGAGAAACAACAGTTCGGTTTCCTGCTGCATCGCCTGGCGAACGTCTTGGCTGAATACCTTGCTTGCCTCTCCGGAGTCTTTGATGTCAAGGATGCGACGGAGATCAAAGGCGAGGTGCTGGACGTCCCGAATCTGAAGCCACTGGCCAACAAAGTTTTTGCTGAAGTCGCTCGCTTTGGGGGCGGCGATCATTCGCTCGATCTCCTCGTCAAGCTGCAGTCGTAGTTTGCCCGCCGCAGCAAGGTCGAGCAGCCGATCGTCGGGCATCGTGCTCCAAAGAAAGTATGAAAGCCGTGAGGCCAGAGAAAACTCGTCGAGCATGACGGCCCTGCGTTTGGGAGGAGAATTGGCCGCTGGCCGCTCGTCACGAAAGAGAAAGCGGGGCGAGGCAAGCACCGCGGTCAGGGCGGCCGTAATTGCCTCATCGACCGAGCCACCACGAGCAATCGTGTCCTCGGCAATTGCCAGCAAACGCTCCTGGGTTGGCTCCCCAAGGGGTCGGCGGTAGCCGCGACGACCGAGGCGAGTGATGGTTTCAGCCAGCCAGGCGCTGGCGGCATTGCTGTCTTCCGGCGTTGGGCTTGAGCCGAACAGCGGCTGAAGGTTCGCCGGATATGAGTTGGCAGACTTGGTCCGCTGCCGATGGGTCTCTATTTCGTGGAGAACGCGTTGGCTAATATCCGTTGCCAATGCGAGGTACCGCTCAACGAGCAACGGTGAGGTCGACAGCACCTCTCCGATGGTATCGAAGCCGTGGCCAGTGTCATCGGGGGGAAGCTCTCCGGTGACATCGATGCGGATGCCAGTGAGGTCCCGAACGGTGTTGACGTACTCCACCCGGTTGAGCCGCCGCAGGATGACGTGCCCCGGATCAGGGTCGTCGGGTGTCAGCCGGAAGATGGCCTGTTCGATCCAACGGATGATTTCCTGCCGTTGGCCGGAGGTTGGCTGGGGCATGTGGTCCGCCGGCGGCATCAACGATGTCCGGAGGTTTTTCCAAACAGCGACCCAGGCAGCGTCCGGTGGTGTCTGCTGGGCTGATCGTGTCGCCACCTGTGGCAGGAGGATGTCGAGAGAGACCCCCCCCTCGGCCGCTCCATCGGCGTGGCAGTCGCCACAGAACTGGCGTAGGAGCACGCCGCTGTCCTGAGCGGGGGTCGGTAGCGCCGAACAGCAGACCGCAGCAACAAGAAACACAATGAAATTGGTGCGCATCGCTGATTCAGTTTTTTAAGCAACCAGCCGGATTGAATTGGCCTATCTTTAAATCTATGTCCTCTGATCGCTCTCCGTGACATTCGGTTGAAATGCCTACGGCGAAAAAAGTCTCACCGTCTGGTTTCCCGGAGTGGAGCGAATCGGGGGAGGGCAGATTGACTGGATTGGGTGAATGCTCCCGGGGAATTCGTTGCCCCCACTACCAGTGGTGCTCTGTTACTGCATACTAGCTCGCAGCGAAACTTTCTTGTGGCTCCCGAAATCCGTTTTCTGCTATCTGCCTGTTTCTAGGACCTTCACTATGACCGCCGCCCGCCCTGTCTCGTCAGACTCCCTGGGGCAGCAGTCTGGATCGGTGGTGACTGAGAGACTGGGTGGACCAGTCATTACCGGCGTTCGCACCACGTTGCTCGATGTGCCGCTGGGGCAGCGGACCATCACCGACAGCCAGTCGAGTGTTGATTCGGTCGAGTTCGTCCAGGTGGCAATCGAAACTAATGCCGGTGTGACGGGCTACGGCTTCAACTGGAACTATTCCAAAGGCATGCGGGCCGTCCAGGCGATGATCGATGACTGCTATGGCCCCGCATTGATTGGGCGGCCAGCGCTTGAGCGGCAGTCGCTGATGGCGGCGATGAACTCAACCACCCACTTCATCGGCCGCGTCGGGGTGGCCCGGGTCGGCCTCTGCGCGATGAACCTCGCCCTCTGGGATATCCAACTGAAGCTCGAGGAGCAGCCGCTCTGGCGGCATCTCGGCCCGGCAAAGCAGCGGGTCAAGGCGTACAACACCGACGGGGGCTGGCTGACCTGGAGCACCGGAGAGCTCATCGCCGACATGCAGCGGATCATCGACCGCGGTTTTGACGCCGTGAAGATGAAGCTGGGCCGGCCCGACCCGCGGGAAGACTTCGAACGGGTCCGGGCGGTGCGGCAGGCGATCGGCGACTCGGTCAAGCTGATGGTCGATGTCAACACGGTCTGGGACCTCAAGACCGCCATGGTCTGGGGCCGCCGGCTCGAGGAGTTTGACATTGAATGGCTCGAAGAGCCGATGCATCCCTTTGACGTCAGGGCCCATGCGGCCCTCGCCCAGGCGCTTGACCTGCCGATCGCCGTTGGTGAGACGATCTATACGCTGCATGACTTCCGCGACTACGTCGAGCAGCAGGCCGTCGACATCATGCAGGCAGATGTAACCAAACTCTCGGGCATCGAAGAGTGGCTCGACGTCGCCGCCCTCGGCCGGGCCTTCGGGCTTGCCGTGATCCCCCACACCAATGTCCAGCACAATGTGCATGCCCAGCTGGCGGCGGCCACCCCCAACACGCCGATGCTCGAGTGCTGCTATGAGTCGCTGTTCGACATCTGGGAGAATCCGATTCGGGTCGTCGATGGCCACTACACCCTGCCCGAGGCCCCCGGCGTCGGCGGCAAGCTGACCGATGCCGTGCTCGAGAAGCACCGGATTGGTTGACAAGAAAGCGTGCTGGCGGCAAACTTGTGCATGGTGAACGCATGAACAACATGCGGGGTCGATCTTCCCCAGCCGAGGTGCCCGATGACTCCCCAGGGAATCCGCCAGTTACTCAAAGAGCAGCCCTTTCGCCCCTTCCGTCTCATCATGTCGAGTGGCAAGGAGTACGTCGTTCGCCATCCGGAGATGGCGATGCTGCTCAAAAACGACATCCTTGTCGGAACCGACGTCGAGGATGACGGCATGCCCGCCGAGTTTGATATCTGCCCGCTTCTGCATGTATCTACGATCGAAACAGTCAGGACTGATCGTCCCATCCCCAACGAAAGCAATGAACAATGAATCGCGTCGGTATCTTCTGCCTGCTGTTTTTGGTGAGTGCCTGCGGCCTTCAGGCGCACGAATCTGCTCATCGGATCCCGGCCGCCGCCGTCAATGCCGACATGGCCGCCAAGGCGACGGCCTGGCTTGAAACACTTGACGACCAGCAGCGGGAAGCCGCTAGCTTTGCCTTTGACAGTGATGAGCGGCTCAACTGGCACTTTATCCCGCGGGAGCGGCTGGGCCTGCCGATCAAACAGATGAGCCTCGCCCAGCGGCGGGCGGCTTATGCCCTGTTGCGGTCGGGCCTCAGTCACGAGGGCTATCTCAAGGCGACAACAATCATGAGCCTCGAGGGCATCCTCCGTGAACTGGAAAAGGATCGGCCTGGCAACGAGGCCCGTCGCGACCCTGAAAAGTACTGCCTGTCAGTCTTTGGGACACCCTCGGCACGCGAGCCCTGGGGCTGGCGGTTTGAAGGGCATCACCTGTCGCTCAACTTTAGTTCGGTCGCGGGCCTGACAGTGGCGTCGACACCACTGTTCCTCGGGGCGAATCCCGCCGAAGTCCGCACTGGTCCCCATGCCGGCCAACGGGTGCTGGCAGCTGAAGAGGACCTGGCCCGGCACCTGATGCGGTCGCTAAGCGAGGCTGGTCAGCAGCAGGCGTTGCTGGCGACGGTCGCTCCTGAAGAGGTTTTCACCGTGCCTGACAAGCCGATTGATTTGGGCCAGCCGGCCGGCCTCTCCTTTGCCGAAATGACGCCGCCGCAGCAACGTCAGCTTGAGCGGCTGATCGCCCAGGTGGCTCGCACCCTCCGGGGTGAGCTTGCCGACGAGGCCCTTCAGGAGATTCGGCACGCGGGTCTCGACCGGGTTTTCTTTGCTTGGGCTGGTAGTCTCAAGCGGGGCGAGGGGCACTACTATCGGATCACTGGCCCGACCTTCATCATCGAATACGACAACACTCAGAACGACGCGAACCACGTTCATGTGGTCTGGCACTCGCTTGCGAGTAACTTCGGCCTCGATGCGCTTCGGCAGCACTACCACGATCATCATCCTGCTGCTGCGGCTTCGGACTGAGAGATTTTTACGGGAATGAGCTGCCGATAACAGATTTACCCGCCGCAGACGGTGGCGATCAGTTCGAAAGCCTCCCGCTCATGCTCGCTGGCGGTCTTCTCGATGAGCGGCTGCAGGAGAACGAGCTGCCGCTGGACCTCCGCCGGTCCCAGCAGGTGCAGCCTGCTGGAGAGAATCGCCGCCTCGACCACGGCATGGGCGGCTCGGTTGAAGCCACGAAAGGGGCGGTGGAAATGGCTGGCAACGACCTCGGCCGTCAGCCGCGCCCGCTGGCCGCTGGTGTCGGCCTCAACGATCCGAAACTCGAAGGCCTCGCAGGCATCCTCGAGCACCCAGCCAGAAATCTGCTCGGCCGGCCGGGCCGCCGGAGGCTCGGTCAGGCTGCCGGTGACCACCCGGGCCAGCAGCAGCACGTCGTCCGTGAGGTGAAAGACCCCCTCGGGTGTCGCGGCCAGCAGCTCAGCCGTGCGGCTGCCGGCGAACGGTTTGAGCACCAGTCGATCGAGACGGCGGGCCGCTGCGACCTCCGGGCCCATCGCCGCCAGGTGCAGGCTGCCATCCGCGTGGCAACTGGTGATCAGGCCTTCGAGTATCACGACAGCGGTGGCAAGGGGGCGGGGCTGGAATTGGTGGTGCACCGACGCCGGTCGATCCGTCCGGTCGACGCCTCTGCGGAGCATACACTGAAGGAATGACTGCTGCCTCGTACTCTGGCCAACGCATCCACTTCGTCACCGGCAAGCTGGCCGACCCGGCCTTGCGGGCGTTGCTGGAGCGACTGGCACCGCAGGCCGGCTTCACGGCGACAGTGCAGACGCTGAACATCACCGTCGCGGCGCTGATGACCACCGACTGGATTGCCCGCCGGCTGGAGGTGCCGCCAGGAACCGACCTGGTGCTCATTCCGGGCCTCTGCCGCGGCGACCTGGCCGCAGTCGAGCAGGCCGCCGGCGTGCCGGTGAAGCGGGGGCCCGATGACTGCCGGCGGCTTGACGAGTGGTTTGGACGGCAGCGGCAGGACCTCGCCGACTATGGCCGGTATGACATCGAGATTCTTGCCGAGATCAACCATGCCAACCGAATGCAGCCGGCCGACCTGTTGGCTGAGGCGACCCGGTTGCGAACGGCCGGGGCCGACATGATCGATATCGGCTGCACCCCGGGCGAGCCCTGGGCAGGGGTTGGCGATGCCGTGGACATGCTGGTCTCGGAGGGCTTTCGCATTTCGATTGACAGCTTTGACCCGGCGGAGGTGCTGGCGGCCACCAGAGCCGGGGCCAGCCTGGTGCTGTCGGTCAATTCAAGCAATGCCGCTGCCGCCGCCGACTTTGGCTGCGAGGTGGTGGTCGTTCCCGATGTCCCCAACACGCTTGCGGGCTTTGACGATACGGTTGAACGGCTTGTTGCGGTCGGGGTGCCGATGCGGCTCGACCCGGTGCTTGAGCCGATCGGTTTTGGGCTGGCTGCCAGCCTTGGCCGCTACCTCGATGTCCGGCGGCGGTACCCCGATGCCGCCATGATGATGGGAATTGGCAATCTGACGGAACTGACCGACGTCGATTCCGCCGGCATCAACACCCTGCTGCTCGGCTTCTGCGAAGAGACCGGCATCCGGTCGGTACTGACCACCGAGGTGATTCACTGGGCCAGCAGCAGTGTGCGAGAGTGCGACCTGGCCCGGCGGTTGGTGCATCACGCCGTGACCCACAAGACGCTGCCCAAACATGTCGAGCCGGAGCTGGTGACGCTCCGTGGGGGAAAGCCTCAGGAGCACGGCGAGGAGGCACTCGACCGGCTGGCCGCCTCGATCCGCGACCCGAACTTCCGGGTGTTTGCCGAGCGGGGCGAAATTCATCTGGTTGGCCGGAGCCTGCATCTGGCGGCCCGCGATCCCTTCGCTCTGTTCGACCAACTGGCCGAGCAGGGCCGGAACGATGTCGATGCCAGCCATGCCTTCTATCTGGGATATGAAATGGCCAAGGCCGTCACGGCCCTCACCCTCGGCAAGGATTACCGGCAGGACCAGGCCCTCGACTGGGGACATTTAACCGAGCCGGAAATTGGCTGTGGTCCTTCTGCAGCCGCGGCCCGGGTGCCGGCTGCGACTGAATCGGGCGCCCCGGTGAACCGCTCGCAATCTTGAAGGCGCTGGACGGAACCAAATGAAAAGAGGATCGCTGCGTCACTGGTCGACCGCTTCTGGGGCGGTGGTTGCCGAACTGCCAGCCGAACTCGGGGTGGAGGAGGTTTTTGCGGGCCTCGGTCGGCTCAACGGCCTGCTTTTCCTCGATAGCAGTTCGGCGAGCATGACCAATCAGAAGGCAGTTGCGGAGCAGGGCGGGCCAGCTACCGTCGGGCTGCTGGACCGGTTTTCCTTTCTCGCCGCCGACCCGATCTTCAGCTTTGCTGTTCCCGCAGGCTCCACTGCCGCTCAGGTTCGCGGTGTGCTGGCCGAGATGCGGCAACTGCTGAAAGACTGTCGCTGCCCAACGATCCCCGGGCTTCCTCCTTTTCAGGGCGGACTCGCTGGGCTGATTTCGTTTGACGCCGGCCTGGCGCTGCTGGAGGTCGAGCCCGCGGCGGACAAGCGCTCAAATGCATCGCTGCTGCAGCTTGGTGTCTACGACGTTGTCTATGCATTTGATCATGATCGTCGTCGCGGCTGGGTGATTTCCCAAGGCCTGCCGGCCAGCGGGCCCGGCGGGCGGCGGCGTCGGGCAACCGAGCGGCTTGAGGGACAGTTGGCGCTGCTCGGGGCCACGCAGTCAGAGCCACTGCATTCGGCCGGCAGCCGGACTGTCAGCCCGCGGCGGCAGATGCCGGCGCAGGTAGCGGCAGTGTCCGCCCCTGACGGCATGGTGCCACTGGCGGGGAGCCGCGGCGTCTTCTCAACCCACAGCCCGGCCGAGTATCGGGCCATGGTCCAGGCGGGCATCGACTACGTGCGGGCAGGTGACATCTTTCAGGTCAACCTCGCCCAGGAATTCTGGGTGCCGCTGGCCTGCGACGCCCGGGAACTCTATCGGCAGGCCCGCCGACTCAACCCCGCCCCCTTTGCCGGTTTCTTTGCGGCAAGCGATGCGTGTATCGCCAGCATGTCGCCCGAGCGGTTCCTCAAGGTGACGAGGGATCGGGTCTGGATGCACCCGATCAAGGGAACCCGGCGGATGCTGGCCAGCCCCGAGGCCGATCTCTGGGCGGGGGCCGATCTGGGGGCGAGCGAGAAGGATCGGGCCGAAAACGTCATGATCGTTGATCTGGTGCGGAACGACCTGGCCCGGGTTTGTCGCCCGGAGAGCGTGGCAGTTGAAGCACTCTGCCGGCTTGAGCGTTTTCGCTACGTGCAGCATCTGGTGTCGGTCGTGACCGGCCGGCTGGCCGCCGGTGCTGGGCCACTTGACGCTCTCCTCGCCGGCTTTCCCGGCGGCAGCGTGACCGGGGCTCCTAAACAGCGGGCCTGCGAGATCATCGGTGAGTTGGAGCGCGACGCCCGGGGAGCCTACTGCGGCAGTCTCGGCTACGTTGGCTTTGATGGATCAGCCGACTTCAATCTGCTAATCCGGACCTTTGTGGTGGGCTCTGAAGAAATCCTTTTTTCGGCCGGTGGAGGCATCACCGCTGGAAGCGAGCCGGCAGCCGAATATGCCGAAAGCCTCCACAAGGCCGAAGGAATGCTCAGAGTGATTGCAGCCGTCGCCGGGGAGGACGCCCCATGATCGTCATGCTCGACAACCGTGACAGTTTTGTCTTCAACCTAGCCCGCTATATCCAGTTGCTGGGGGCCGATGTTGTGGTGCTGCCCAGCCAGACAACCGAACCCGCCGCGGTGGCGGCCCGCAACCCGCTGGCAGTCGTCATCTCTCCCGGCCCCTGTTCGCCGGCCGAGGCCGGTTTTTCGGTCGCCTGCATCCAGCAGTTCCGCGGGTTGGTGCCGATGCTTGGGGTCTGCCTCGGCCACCAGGCGATCGTGGCAGCGGAGGGGGGCCGGATTGTCCGGGCAGCCGAGCCCCGCCATGGCCGCACCAGCGAGGTCTTCCATGATGCCACCAACCTCTTCGCGGGGCTGCCCAATCCGCTCCGGGCCTGCCGCTATCACTCGTTGGTGGCCGATGCGTCAACCCTGCCTGCCGGCCTGGCGGTGACCGCCCGGACAGCAGATGGCGTGGTGATGGCGGTGGCCGATGAGCAGGCCGCCCTCTACGGCGTGCAGTTTCATCCAGAGTCGATCCTCACGCAGGGCGGCTTCCGGCTGCTGGCCAATTTCCTCGAGCGGGCCGGTCTCGCCGTCGATGGCAGCCTGGTGGCGAAGCTCGATGCCGATCTGAGCCGGCAAGCAGGCGCCGGCGAGGTGTCTCCGCCGGACACGCGGGTGGTGACATTCTGAGCACGAATAAGGCTGAACTGCTTCTGTTCGTGGCACTCCTGCCTTGAGAACAGGCTGAAGGGCGTGCCGTCCAGCGATCCGACCGGCCGAGATGGATGATCGATCCTCTGTGAGAAGTTCGCTGCGCAAGATGTTTTTCGGGTTTTAGACAAATTATGAAAGCTGCAGCCTGATTTTGGCACACCCTTTGCATTTCTCAGTTTCGCAGCCCGTTTGCACACCATGACGGTGTGACGTGCTGCAGGGTAGGACGCCGTTCCTGCCCTCCCTTCCAGAAACTACCTATTTGAAGGCGGAGGCTTGTCATGAAGACGTTTGGGGATCGATGGCTGTACGGGCTGCTCATTGGAGTCGCCACGTGTCTTGCGGTGGGGCTGGTCGTGTCGGCCTTCCCGGCTGTTGCAGTGGCTCAGGAAGAAGCGGCGGAAGCACCTGCCGCTGAAGCGGCTGAGACTCCCGCTGAAGAAGCGGCCGAGGTTGAAGAGGCTGCAGACCCTCTTGCTGCCTACATCGCGGAGAACGATTACGCATTAAACACGCTGATCATGTTTATCTGCGCAGTGCTCGTGCTGTTCATGCAGGCTGGTTTTGCGATGGTCGAAATTGGCCTCAATTCTGCCAAGAATGCGGTCAATATTCTGGCCAAGAACGTCATGGACTTGAGCATCGGTGTGATCCTCTACCTCTTCATCGGGTTCAACCTGATGTACCCGGGCGATTCGTGGATTGTGCCGGGCTGGCTGGGTGGTTTTTCGCCGTTCGTCGTCGAGTCCGACGGCACTGGATACGGTGATTACAGTTCATACGCCGACTTCCTCTTCCAAGTGGCTTTTGCTGCCACCGCAGCAACAATTGTCTCGGGCGCGGTCGCCGGACGAATGAAGTTCTCGGCCTACCTTGTCTACAGCGCAATTCTCACGGGGCTGATCTATCCGATCAGTGGTTCGTGGAAGTGGGGTGCTGGCTACTTCGATGCAATGGGCTTTCAAGACTTCGCAGGAAGTGTTGTGGTTCACGCAGTCGGTGGCTTTGCTGGACTTGCCGGCGCGATTTTTCTCGGCCCGAGAATCGGAAGGTTCACGAGCGATGGAAAGAGCATGCCAATTCCGGGACACAACATCTCCTTCGCCGCTCTTGGCGTGTTCATCCTCTGGGTGGGTTGGTATGGATTTAATCCCGGCAGCCAGTTGACCTATGCGGGTGCAGCCAACGCCAACGCGACGACGTATATTGCCCTGACGACGACCCTTGCAGCTGCGGCCGGTGCAGTTACGGCACTGATCACGGGATGGTTGTTGTTCGGCAAGCCGGACGTGACCATGGCCCTCAATGGTGTGCTGGGTGGCCTCGTTGCTATCACGGCCAATTGCGACCGGGTTTCGCAGGTCGAGTCTCTCATCATCGGATTGGTCGGTGGCCTGCTGGTGGTGATGGGCATCTTGCTGCTTGAGAAGCTTAGGATCGACGACCCGGTTGGTGCCTGGCCGGTGCACGGTCTCTGTGGTGTTTGGGGCGGTCTCGCCACCGGCATCTTCGGAGATCTGCCCGACGGGATCGAATCGGTCGGCAGCTTTTTCACGGTGCAGTTGATCAGCACCGCGGCAATCTGTGCCTGGGCCTTCATCACGATGTCGATCGTGTTTGGAGTCTTGAAGGGCATCGGAATGCTCAGGGTTTCGCCTGAAGTTGAGCAGGCTGGTCTCGATCTGCACGAGCACGGCCTTCGTGCCTACCCATTGGGGGCTGATCAATAAGCCCCCTGGCTTGAAGCCAGAAGGATGCCCCAATGGCCTGGGCGAGCACTCCGCCTTGCTCGCCCAGGCCGGGGTATTTTTTCGTATTACGGAAAACGCCGACATCCTGTCGGCTTTTCCTTAGCGGGCCTCCGCCCGCTGGTGCTCATCGGCGGCATCCTGCCGCTTTGTTTTGGGCGTGTTGCTCGCGTTTCCGGTCCGCAGATGGAAGCCGCCGACGGCAGCCGGCGGACCGGCGTTGCGAGTTGACGCGGCGTCATGCGTTCTGCGAGTCCGGTCGCTCCCGCTCCCGGCTTCCTGTTGCTTTGTTCGGGCGTGTTGCTCGCGTTTCCGGTCCGCAGATGGAAGCCGCCGGCGGCAGCCGGCGGACCGGCGTTCCGAGTTGACGCGGCGTCATGCGTTCCGCGTGCCCGGTTGCTCCCGCTCCCGGCTTCCTGTTGCTTTGTTCGGGCGTGTTGCTCGCGTTTCCGGTCCGCAGATGGAAGCCGCCGACGGCAGCCGGCGGTCCAACGCTACGAGTTGACGCGGCGTCAAGCGTTCCGCGAGTCCGGTCGCTTCCGCTCCCGGCTTCCTACGGCAGCATGCTGGGCGGAATCGAACGCCGAGCGAGCGAGGGGGGTGCCCGTGCCCTCGAGCGAGCTCCGGAAGCAAGCGAAGCCCGGAAGGCGAAGCGCAGCGAACGGGCAGTGAACGGCGGCCAAGGAAGGCCGGCGTGAACGTCCAGCGAGAGGGCATGGGTGCCCTCGAGCGGATGGCTTGCTTCATAAAAGCACAGCCATTGTTTCTGTCTTTCCTTGAGGGAAAGCTGAACAACAACGCCCGGGTGTTTGTTAGCGGCCAATTGGGCCGGTACGAAAGCCGCCGTTGATGTTGAGTACCTGCCCGGTCACGAAACTTGCTTGCGGCGAGATCAGCCAATGGACTGCCGCAGCAATGTCTTCGGGTTCGCCCCAGCGGCCAACGAGGCTTTCGCCGACGGCCCGCTCTTGCCACTCGCGGCTGGCCTGATGCCCCCAGGCCGTTCTGATCCAGCCCGGGGCCACACAGTTGACGCGGACGGCCGGTGCCAATGACTTGGCGAGGCTTTTGGTGAAGGCCATCACCGCCCCTTTGACTGCCGCGAACAGTTCGCCGCTGTCGCCGGCCATGCCCAGGTCTGCCTGATCCCAGCCGATCGTCACAATTGACCCATTGCGGGCTGTTAGCTGCTGGCCAAAAGCCCGGCCCAACAAAAGTGTGGAGCGAATGTCGATGTCGTAAAGAAGCTGGAGCTTCGCTTCAAATGGGAGACTTGCCCCGGCACCGGTGAGCGTGTCGGCCCCCGCCACCAGACAGACCGCGTCAAGGGTGGGGCATTCATGCTCCACGGCTTCGACAAGCTGTTGACAGCCCTCGGGGCTTGCCACATCGGCCAAAAACGTACCGGCGACTGAGCCCTGGGCCAGGCTGTTGATCTCAGCCGCCAACTCAGCTGCAGCGTCGGCCCGACGGCCGTGGATGGCAACGGCGGCTCCGGCCGCCGCCAGTTCCTCGGCGACTGCCCGGCCGATGCCGCTGGTGCTGCCGGTGACCAAAACAGTCTTTCCTGCAAGATCACCCATCGATTACTCGTCGCTTTCTGCTGACGGGTTGGACTCGGTCTTTTCCGCTGGACGGTTCACCGACAGCTCATAGCAGGCGGCCTCCTCGGCATTTCGAACCAGAAGAAGGCTGCCCGCGAGACAGAGATTGTTCCAGGTCTGACCCTCGATGGCATCCAGCCGGCCACGCTCAGTCGGCCGCTGGGGCGTTGCCGGCACTGCCACCACCTCGCCCGACTCTGCCTGGACAAGCAGTGTTTCCCCGACCAGCAGCACCTGCCCCTGGCCATAGCGGCCCCGTTTCCAGGCCCGCTTGCCGTCGGCCAGACGCACGCATTCCAGGATGCCGTCGGAGAGACCGTAGGCATGGCCGTCACGGATGGCGACGTTGGTGAACTTGGTCTTGAGCAGATTTGCCTGCTGCCAGACCGGCTCGATCAGCCAGCCGGTGTCGCTGTGGTTGATCGTGAAGACCGCGGCCCCGACCCCATAGCCTTTGGAAATGAACACCCGGTCGCCGTCGAGCAGGTGTGGCTGCGAACAACTCGCGTCTGAATTCGAGTGGCCCGGCCAGGGGAACTGCCAAACCGCTTTTCCGGTGGCGAGGTCATAGGCCGCAACGTGAGCCTCATTGACAGTCAGCACGAGTTCCCGTCCGGCGACGCTGGCCAGTTGTGGTGATGCATAAGCGATCTGTTCGGTGCCGGCCAGCCAGACCCGCTCACCGGTTGAACGGTCGTAGGCAGCCAATGAAACGAAAGCGGCCGTCGTGGGGTCGGTCGCAGCCGTGGCATCAGCAGCGACAGCGACTCCCTGCCGCGGTCCACCCGCCGGCACGATCACCAGGCTGTCGGTCACCAGCGGGGAGCCCGCCCGTCCCCAGGCGACGGCGGCGACATGCACGGCCCGGTCAATGCCGAGATCGGCCAGCACGTCTTTTCGCCAGCGAATCGTCCCGCTTGCCCCGTCAATGGCATGCAGCCAGCCGGTGGCCCCAGCGGCATAGACCACGCCGTCCCGAATTGTCGGCGTCGATCGGGGGCCCACACCCCCCAGCACCGTTTCGTGCCGGGCCGGCACGGCGACCATCCATTCCGGTTCCCCGGTCTGAAGGGAATAGCAGGTGATGGCTTCGTCATCCCCCCGCTGTTCCAGCGTGACCGCATGATCTCCGAAAGTCGCGAAGCCGCTCCAGCCGGCCCCAATCGGCCGTCGCCAGACCAGCCGTGGTGGGGTGGTCTGCCAGTCGGTGGCGATCTCGACGTCGGGCAGGCTCGCGTTCCCGTTCGGTCCCAGGAACTGCGGAAAGTCGCCGGGCGTGGCCGTCCAGGTGCCGCCTGACTGAGTGGTCGTCCGGGCAACCGCTGCCGCTGACGGCAGCATGGTGTCGCGACTGGCCTGCCAGCGAAAGGCGAACTCCGGTACCAGGTCGCCACTCACCCGTTCGATCCTCAGTGTGGCGAGGGCGAGGAGAATAGCTGCGGCCAGGCCACCGGCCACGCCTTTCTTCAGCGACGGCGGATGGCCGCTTTCCCGCAGAAACCAGACCAGCAGGCTGACCAGCCCTGAAAAGGCGAGGATCAGGGTGATGATGTTGCAAACAGCTCGGTCAACAGCCTGGCCAGCAATGAGTTCAAGCCACCCGTACCGCACGAGTGCCGTCGCGGCAGCCAGTGATGCCAGCGTGATCCAAACCTTGGGCGGTGGAGTGAGCAGCCGACGAGCCGGCTGTATGGCCCCTTCAGGGGCGGGGGATGCAAGGGGCATTGGCTGGTGAATCAAAGGAGTGAGGACGCAAACGCGGACGCAGGGGCCGCCAGTGCCACGTGTTCTACCGGGGGTATCGGGAAGCGGGCAACAGCGGGAATCTTTGGCATAACCGGTTCATCCCACCCGCCATCGATTGCGGCGTCAGCTAGGCTACACTTTAGAGTTGACGGAACGGCCCTGTCGTCAGCCTCTCGCTTGCTCTCTTGATCCTTTCACTTCAACGCCCGTGATCGAACCGACGCCAACCGTGCCCCAGCCTCCCGTGAACCGCCGGAAAGACGCCGGGCCCTCCACCCTGGCGGTGCATGCTGGCGAAGACCGCGTCAAGCCGGGCTTTTCAATCACCGACCCGATCTTCGCGGCCTCGACCTACACCTTTCCCAACACGCAGTCGATCGTCGATTTCCTGGAGGAGGGGCAGGCCCGGGAAGAATACGGCCGCTACGGCAATCCCGGCGAGAAAGTCGTCGAAGACAAACTCGCCGCCCTCGATGCCGGTGAGGCCAGCGTGCTGTTTGCCAGCGGCATGGCTGCCTTCGTCGGACTATTGATGGCGCACGTCGACGCCGGCGATGAGATTCTGTTTTTCGACGAGTGCTATCACCGCAGCCGCGAGTTCTGCCGCAAGCATCTAACCCGGTTCGGGGTCGGCTTCCGCGAGGTGCGAACCTGCGACTACGAAGCGATGGAGGCGGCGATCACGCCGCGGACCAAGTTCCTGATCAGCGAGTCACCCACCAACCCGCATCAGAGTGTTGTCGACATTGAACGGTTCGCCGAGATCGGCCGCCGCAACGGCGTGCTGACCCTGATTGATGCCACGCTCTGCACTCCCTACAACGTGCGGCCGCTGGAGGCGGGTGTCGACTTCGTGCTCCATTCGGCCACCAAGTATCTCGGCGGCCACAATGATCTGCTGGCCGGTGCCGTCACCGGCGCGACAGATCTGCTCGACCCGGTCCGTAACCTCCGGGGCATCATGGGGGGCGTCAATTCACCCCACAATGCCTATCTGCTCGAGCGGGGCCTCAAGACCCTTGCCCTGCGAATGGAACGGCACAACGCCAACGGGCAGGCGGTGGCCGAGTTCCTGGCTGGCCATCCCCGAGTGGAGCGGGTGCTCTATCCGGGCCTGGCCGATCATCCCTTCCATGACGTTGCCCGGCGAACCATGCGGGGCTTCGGTGGGTTGGTCACCTTCTTCATCAAAGATGCCGACTGGCGGCAGACGGCGGCGGTGATTGATGCGGTGCAGATTCCCAGGATTGGCCCCAGCCTCGGTGGTGTTGAGTCGCTGATCGAGCAGCCGATGGTGATGAGCTATTGGAACTACAGCCCGGAAGAGCGGGCAGCCTTCCGGATTTCCGACAACATGGTGCGGATGGCCTGCGGCATTGAAGATGCCGACGACCTCATCGCCGACCTTGCCCAGGCACTTGAGGCGGCGGAGTAGCCAATGGAGTTCCGTACTCGGGCGATCCATATCGGCCAAGAGCCCGATCCGACCAGTGGCGCGGTCGTGCCGCCGGTGCATCTGGCCAGCACCTTTGTGCTACCGGCAGCCGAGGGGCCGGCCGACTATGACTATGCTCGCACCGGCTCGCCCACCCGGCATGCCTTCGAGGCGGTGGCCGCCTCACTTGACGGTGGTGCCCGGGCCCTCGCCTTCGCCTCCGGTATGGCGGCGACCCACTGCGTCAGCCTGCTACTGAAGCCGGGCGATCACCTCGTCACTGGCACCGACATCTACGGCGGTAGCTGGCGGCTGTTTAATAACGTGCTCACCGAGCAGGGGGTGGCGGTGACCGCGGTCGACACCACTGACCTGGCGGCGGTGCGGGCGGCAATCCAGCCCGAAACCCGAATGCTCTGGATTGAGCCGATCGGTAACCCGCTGATGTCGGTCACCGACGTGGCTGGCTGCGTGGCCATTGCCCGCGAGGCGGGCGTATTGCTGGTCGCTGACAATACCCTGGCCACGCCGGTGCTCTGCCGGCCGCTGGAGCTCGGCGCCGATATCGTCATGCACTCGGCCACCAAATACATTGGCGGCCACAGTGATCTGCTCGGCGGCCTGCTGGTGGCCCGCGATCGCGAACTGGGCGACCGGCTGCACTGGCTGCAGAACGCCACCGGCGGTGTGATGGGACCGCTTGAGTCGTTTCTCTGCTGCCGCGGCGTCAAGACGCTTGAGCTTCGCATGCTTGCCCAGTCGGCCACGGCTGCCCGGCTGGCTGCCTGGCTGCAGCAGCAGCCGGGAGTTTGTCGGGTCCACTATCCGGGGCTCAGTGATCAGCCTGGCCACGACGTTGCTCGGCGGCAGTTTCACGGCGGCTTTGGTGGAATGGTCAGCTTTGAGATTGCCGGTGATGTCGCGGCTGCCCGCCGGGTGGTCGAGTCGACGAAACTCTTTCGCTTAGCGGTCAGCCTCGGGGCCGCCGAGTCGCTGATTGAACTGCCGGCAGTCATGTCCCATGGGGCCTACGCCCCAGAGGCCCGCCGGGCCGTTGGCATCACAGATCGCCTGATCCGGCTGTCAGTCGGCCTGGAGGCGGCTGCCGATCTTGAGGCCGACTTGGCTGCGGCACTCGCGACGCTGCCTGGCGAGCAGGCTGGGTAGTCTGCGGCGACGGGCGAGATGCTGCCGATTGCAGCGATTTTTGCAAAAGTTCCGCCTGCACCGGTTCCGATACTTCTCTTGATTGCACCGGTGGCAACGACGGCACTCCGTCGGTCGGTAGCCACCCAGCCAGGAGAGAACCATGCGTCAGATCCGCCTCCGACTTGCCACCGCCTGCCTGGCCGCGATAGCCGCGGCAACAGGAGCTGCCCAAGAAGAGCCCGATAGCTCGGCGAATGGCAGTTTGAAGTGGACGCCCCATCGAGCGGCGGCCCGACCCCTCGATGCCGAATTGGAGAAGACTGAGGCTGCTTCTGCAGCTCCGGCCGTTCCTCCGGAAACGAGTCGCGAAGCCGCACTGTCGGCTGTCGCCCGCCCGTCGCCCGTCGCGGTTGGTTCCCAACAAGTCGCGAGCCGTCCGGCATTGCCGCCCGCCTCGGTCAGCCTGCCCGATCAGATCCCGGCTACTGCCGCCGCTCCGCAGTTGCAGGCGGTGGCCAGCCAGCCAGCAGCCGCCGCCCGAGCCGGCGAAGATTTCGCTCCTCTCCGCAAGCAGTTCGACCCCGGCAAGATGGTCGAAGGCATCGGCGACTGGATGGCCAACAGCCAGCCAGCTGGCAAGTCCGACTCGGCGTCGCGGTCGGCAGCAGACGGCCCGCTGGGGCTCGGCATGATGCGGACTCCACAGGGCCAGAATGCCAGTCGGCCGATGCTTGCCCAAGAGCGGCCGGCTGACCTGCAGGCCGTCAGTCGGGCCCGGGCAGGCGGTGGCATGGCGCCGCCCTTCAACCCGACGGCCGGTCGCCGACCGAATCGCCCTGAACGACTGGCGATGGATATCGACAAGGTGCCCTCGGTGATGGCACGTCAGGCCGAGGCCGAGGCAGTGCCGCCGCCGGCAGCTTCAAAAAGTTCGGCAGCCGCAGGTTCCAAAGGGCCGAGCATGGCCGGCCCTGCAGACCCAATGATAATTGAGACCACGCCTGGCAGCATGAGCTATGGGTTCGACGAGGGGTATGGTCAGGGGCAGCCGATGGCCGACGAGATGTGGCTCGGCCGCAGTCCGGCCCAGCTGCACGTGGAGTCGTTCTATGACGATCCCTATGCCTGCGAAGAATGTGAAGACCCGTTCCGTTGGAACTTCTGTCATGGCCAGATCTGTGGTTGGCTGCGGCAGTTTGGACGGCCGTACTACGGCTGGCACTGGTACCGCGACCTGACCGCAAGTGCCGGCGTCACAGCTTTTGAGAACGAAGCCAACCTCGGCCTATTTGGCAACTTTGGGTTCAACGAATACATCAACTGGTCGATGCCCTTCTGGAATGCCTTTGGCGTCGGCTGGCAGCTTGGCGTGCGGGGCACGCAGACAAGTTACGGCTCGTCATCGGCGACGCTTCCTGGCGGGGATGTGCTGACGTCCCGGTCTCGGAATCAGACCTTTGTCACCACCGGATTCTTCACCCGGGCCTTTGAGGGGCGGGGGCTCCAAGGCGGAGCAGTCTACGACTACCTCCACGACAGTTACTTCGACAACGTCGATCTCTCGCAGATTCGGGCTGAGGTGAGCTATGTCTGGGGCTACCACGAATTCGGCTTTTGGGGAGCGTTCAACTCGCAGGAGTCAACCGGTTTTCTGAAGCCGGTAAAGGGCGCGCAGCAGGCCAATACCAAGGCCAGCACTACTCACGTCTACACCGGCTTCTACCGGGTCCAGTTCGGCGATGCGAACGAACTGAAACTTTGGGGCGGTGCCTCCGCCATCGGGCAGGGCTACATCGGCTCGACCTGTCGGGCTCCGATGTCGCGGTCGCTGGCAATGGAAGGCACCTTTGCCTACCTGATGCCAGGGCGGTCGGAGACCGTGCAACTCGGCACACAACAGAACCCAGCCAGTGCCACCTTCACGCCGATGGCTTGGAACTTGGCAATCAACCTCGTCTACTATCCGGCGGGCCGCTCGCGGCGGAGCCTGTCGAGCCCGTACCGGCCGCTATTTGATGTGGCCGACAACGGCACAATGATGCAGTCGCTCGGCCTCGTGAGCCCCTAATTCTTGGTCCTTGCGGCGACAAGATACGAGAAACGCCCCCGGTTCTGGACTGCGGGCGTTTTCGGTATCCTATGGCATACAGCTCGCCCCTCCGGCCTGCTGCCAACTCGCTTCTTCACTGGGTACCATCCATCCAAATGACCGACTCAAAAGATCCGTGGGCCGATCTGGCCGAATCACTTGGTGCTGAACCGGCTCAGGAGTCACCCCAGCCGCCTGCCCGTCCAACGCCTCCGCCAGCGACGAAGCCCGCCCCGGCTTCCCGCCCGGCCTCCCCGCGACCGTCGGCCAAGGCTGACTGGAACGACGTGGCGGGCAGCCTCGGCTTGCCGACTCCACCGGAGCAGCCAGCCGCACCGTCGCCTCCACCGGCTGTGCCACCAAGCCAGCCCGTCGTCTCACGGC